>Ga0209810_1003142_pt1 | contig 17991 bp, 16 predicted proteins | sample Coa_R1_7_FD_187159 | JGI IMG/M metagenome (GOLD analysis project Ga0209810, IMG submission 187159) | Surface soil microbial communities from Centralia Pennsylvania, which are recovering from an underground coalmine fire - Coalmine... | ecosystem: Environmental > Terrestrial > Soil > Unclassified...
AACTATTACGGTTGCCCTTTCACGCATCCGTTGCCGCGTGGGAAAAGCGCCTGATCGAAACCGCACTCAGGGAGAGCGGCGGAAACAAGGCGGACGCGGCCAGAAAACTCCAGATTCATCGCAGACTTCTTTACGAGAAGATGGAGCAATTGGGAATCGAGAAGGAATCACCTGATTAGTCCTGTCACCGCATCCTTTATCTGATCGAAATCCTGGCAAATGGCCATTTCGGCGATCACCGCCGTCTGCCGGCCCCTCGTCCGCTTTTCTCACACTCGCATGTTCGCTTAAAGGTCGTCTGGTGGTCTGTCTTTCCCGGCCTGCCTCTATATCTCTTTGATTGACCAATCTTTCACGTTTGGAACCGGCCATGCCATGTCCGACTTTCGCTGATTCAGCCGATTGCACATCTTCGCCAGCGCGATATGTAACCACACGCTGCGGCTGCCTGGATACCAGCCCTATCGGAACGACTGAAAAGATCATTCCCTATGCCTTGGCACCGGACCATCGAATTTCGCCCTCAATCTGCACGTCAGCAAGGTATTAGTGTTCGCTTTTGTCACGCGTCCTGTTCGCTTAGCGGTCGGAGTTTTCGGTCACTTTCTCACGCAATGCTCGTATCCTGTTGAATTGCTGATATTGCATTGCGCTGCTGGTTTGGCAATTGCCGTGCCTCTCAATGGATGAATGGAGTGGCACACATGTTCTTACCGAAAGTTCTTCTCATATCCGCAACTCTCAGTCTGGTCTGCGTCGCAGGGTGCGCAAGGCAAGCGGTTGCTCCCGAAACACCGCCAGGGCCATCCGCAAGCGCCACGCTAACACCGCCAAATCCGGCTGGTTCCCCTGCTCCGCAATTTCAGCCTGCAAACTACACTGCAGAAGGGCGCATTCGGCAGTTGAACTACGCCGAAGATGGACGAGTAGATGGCTTTCTGCTCGACAATGGAACGCTGATTTACCTCCCGGCCAATTTCTCAGGTGCGATTCCTCCATTACGAACACGTGTGCAGGTTTCCGGATCACTGCATCCGTCTGTTTCGGAACGAACCGTCGTGACGGCTCAACTTGTCGTACCAACAACCGGGAGCAGACCGGGCACAGTGACGGCTTCCGCCTCAGCCGTACCTCCGGCGAACAATGTAGCCATAGCTCCGCCGCCACCTCCACCACCCAGCGATGCTGCTGTGGCTCCCCCGCCTCCGCCGCCTGGCGCTGTGCCACCACCTCCGCTGCCTGCACCTCGACGGCGCAGACCTCCGCCGCCACCGCCCACACGCTAAGGAAAAAGTCCGAACGAACTCTCAAGGAGAATGACCATGAAATTCAAAATGGAATCCAACGCTGCATGGAGATGTTCAATGCTTTTGGGAGGAGCGTGTCTCCTTGTTGCGGGTTGCAGGCCGGCCCCCCCGGCACCTCTGGCCCCGCCGCCACCACCACCGCCCGCTCTGGTTCAGGCTCAACCATGCACCTGCCCACCACCTCCGCCGCAACCGCGACCGCGACCTCCAGTTCCGCCACCACCACCCGCAGCGCAATATGGCGCACCTGCACCGCCGCCTCCGCCACCGGGGAACGGCGCGCCTCCTGCACCTCCACCACCTCCGCCCGCAGCAGACAGCGCGGCTCCTCCACCGCAACCGCAGTAAGGTTTAGCGCAATAGGAGAGATGTCATGAGAAATGTAATTCTGATCGTTGCTTCGTTCTATGTGCTGATACCCGGAATTGGTTGTGCTGGCCCCTTAGGTCCACCGCTTGGCTTGGGTCCAGGATTGGACCCGCTTGTGTTTTTAGGCACGATTTTTGTTGCGGGTCTGATCCTATGGCCTCGGGTACAACGCCACTTCAGGAAAAACTCTGGAATGTCCGAAACGGACCGGCTGAACGCCAGCATGGAGACAGCCGCGGAACGCTACGCGAAGGGAGAGATCAACCGGGATGAATATTTTCGATGGTGTCAAGCTGTTTGCGAATCCCGGACGCGGAAAGCCCCACCTCGCTCGCCGCATCGTTAATATTGTGCCTTCTTGCCGCAGTCATGACTGCGGTGAGATTATCGAGCTTTACATTTGGGCGCCGCATCCGATTCTCCTCAACGCAGCTTGTCTGGCTCCCCGTATGATTGGCTCCGCGAGCCGACACCTTCGTTGACTTCAAGCATATCCACACTCGTCCAAGCCGTCTCTATGCAGATCGAGCCGGGATACCGGTGTTTGCATAGAGGCATCCTGCTTCTCGCCTTTGCCTATTCCTTTCAGCGCCTGCCTCCAACCTCGACTGTGATCGGAATATCATCTCCGCCCTTTGAGTAAATATCACTACGCCTGTCGCTCACTCCTTCAGAATTCAATGGTGACTGAAACTGCCGGAAGAATTGGCAACGACTTCTTTTCCTGGGCAGTAAAGTCACTGGCACTCTGAATTCGCATCGGATCCTGTCCGAGGAGAAAGTAGTTGGCGTGGTCCGTCACGTTCAGAAGCTCCCCAGCAAGAGTCAGCGTGTACCTGTGGAACGACCAGGCTTTGTTCGCGCGAAAATCCAATCGGCTGTATGCAGGCAATCTTGCCTGGTTGCGCTGCGCAACTACCACTGGAGCGCCGCCGGGCGCAAACTCCACAAATCCAGGAATAGGCATTCCGCTGCCGTAGCGATACTGAGTGCTGATGGCAAAGGTTGGCTTCACGCGATAGCTGGCAAAGAGATTTACCGTGTGGCGCTGATCATAATCGCTGACAAACTGAAGTTGATCGAGTGGGTCGTAATACATGGTCTCTGAATATGCGTAAGATACCCATCCCGTGAGTTTGTTGGCACTGCGCCGCTGCAAGGTAATTTCGACGCCCCGGGCGTGCCCGTGGACCGAATTCTCGTAGGGGTTCTTGAGCAGCTCAACCTGACCGTTAACAAGCCGCGGACCATTCAAACTGAATACCTGGTTTCGATCTTCTCGGTCGTAGACCTCTGTCAGAATGCGAGCATAGCCGCCTAGCGTCCGCGTTACGCTGAGGTTGTAGTTTTCGGAGATCTCAGCACGTAGACTTTGATTGCCGTAATACCCATATTTTTCGTCCAGTGTCGGAAACTCAGCATAGGAACCAGTGCCCGCGCGGAACGTCCAGCGTTCTCCCAGGTGATAGGTCAAAGCACCTTGCGGCAGTGCTACGGTCTGTCCCGTGAGGTCGCTGTGCGCGATTCTGCCGCCGCCGGTGAGCGCGAAATGTTTCGCCTGCCATGTATCGAGGAGATAGAGGCTCTCCTCGTCTGCGTTATGGCCATAATTCACCAATGTAGCCGACGGAATAGTTGGCTGAGCGCCCTGGAAGGAATAGGACGTTTGATGTCCTTCCAGATTCGAAACATAGATGCCGCTGTCGAGCTGCTGCGATGGTACGAACTCATAGCTCACATCGGCTCGGAAGCCGGTCTCCGTCGTGCCGTTCCGGTCCAATAGACCACCATACAAATTCTTGTCGCTGGATTGGCTCACGACTGTGTAGAGCTTTGCCTGTGCCAGAAACTTTGCGTTAGGAACGTACTTCCAAAAGGCATCTGCGAGTAAATGTTGCGAATTGAGAGTGTCTAAATCATCTGGAGGTTTCGGTGTGGAGAGACTTGTCAGGTTCTTGTTGGCATTAAAGTTTCCATATATTGCGGAAATACCAATTTGTTGGCGGTCTGAAAGCTTATACGCCTCTTTGTTTTGGAAATTGTTGAAATTGAAGCTCAGATTCTTCTCTGGCGCTAGTGCTTTGGAACTGTTGCTGTTATAGCTCTTGACGTTCCCTATGACGCTTGACAAATCGCTGAGGTGGCTGGTGTCGCCGGAAAGTATCCAGGATCCCTTGTGGTTGGCGAACGGACCGTCAACGATCCCTGACGAACCGAGAAGCCCGTACGTAAGCCGACCGGAGAATTTGGTGAAATCTCCTTCGCGAGTATCCATGTTAAAGATCGCCGCTGTGCTATCACCGTAGTTCGAGGGATACGCCCCTGGGAGCAGAGACATTGACGATACCATGTCTGCATTGACGATGGGGAGAGTCAGGTTCGCGGTGCCGCTGACTCCTCCCGAGCTGAAGCTGAACGTATCAAAGAAGTCGTGCGTCGACACCCCGTCGATATAGACACCCACCTGTTCCGGGCCAGCCCCTCGAATGGAAAACTGGCTGTCAAAGTCATTGTTCGAGGTGACGCCAGGCAGAGCTTGTGCGGCCCGCATCGGATCTCCAAGGAGCACCAGCGAGAGAGCCTGTATCTCCTGCTTCGACAGCGTCTCTTCCGATGATGGATTGGTGGCATCGAGTGTATCGAACACCGGAGCGGTGACCGTTACTGTCTGTGTCGGAGTCGATGCCTCGGGGTAAAGCGCTATCAAGGTTGATGCTGGGGTGCTTGCAGCAAGATGGACCGTCTGAGTCCTGCGATCGTAGCCGATACACGTTACCAGCAGCTGCACATCGCCTGCGGGAAGACCTGTGAGCGTAAAGGCGCCATTCTCGTCCGTACGCACTTTTATCTGCGACCCGACCTGCGAGACCTCGGCATTTGCAATCGATTCTCCGGTGTGGCCATCGACAACCCGGCCCGTCAATGTGGCCGCGAACGCCGCGGGCAGTCCCATCAAGAGGAAGATGCAAGCGATAGTGCCGTGAAAGTACCGGCGAGGCCTCTTCGAGAACTCCCGGAGCACTGAATACGTGCATTGTTGCAGGGCCTTCCGGCGATGATCAGCACAGTAGAACATAACGGGTGGTTCCTCCGATGAAGCGATGTGAGTACATGAGCTGCGGTTGACCAACTATCGTCTTTGATATGAGGTGCGGGAACGGCCTTTCGGCCCGGAGACCGTGGTCTTGTTTCCGTATCTTCCGTGCTAGTTGTTTTGGTAGCCGACCTTCCGTTCGCACCGGTCCGAGTGTCGGACGTAACCAATTTCCCATTCGCATTCCTGCTAGCGCTGAAGTCATTGGTACTTGTCTTGCCATTCGGCTTGGTGACGGACTTGTCGTTCATGCCCATTCTGCCGGGACTGAGTATCCGTTACTGTGTCACCTCGGCGTTTGACGTGGGTGTTGGTTGTCTGCGCGTAGGGGTTGCCAATTACGCATAGCGCAATACAAATGGTGATTTGCGAAAAATCGTGAGACACAAATCATGAAACATCTCCTTGAGGAACTCGCTGCTCCGAATTGACTGCGATGCCCGCGCAAAGGTTTCGCGCAAGCGCGTTCGACGACCAAACTCGACAAATCCAGGCTGACTCCGAAACAGAGTGAATCGTCCAAATCCATGACTGGGCTGTGTGAGTCGGCCTATCAATGAGCATCTTCTCGGGAAATATTTGACGAGATCCCAACCACTTATTCGCACAATTCAGCGAATGGCAAGGATGGTGAACAGTTGGCAGAATCAGGGTTGAGCAGGTGTAAGGAGAGAACCACTGTTGTCGTGCTTGCAATGGCAGCACTGGTTGTTGCAGGCGCTACTGGAGTTCTGTTGCGTAAGGCAAGTTTTGACCGATCAATGACAATCTCTGCATCTTCGACACCAACTCTTGCTCCGGCCGCGGCGCGCATAGCTTTATGTGCACACAAACCGCGAAATGCAGTTCTAGTTGCAATTCCTGCCGGCACGGTGCAAGTCGGTGACGATAACGGTCCTCCCAGCGAACGTCCGGCCTTTCGATACACTTCGCACGCCTTCCTCATGGACCGCACCCCGGTCACGGTCCAGCAGTTCGCGGCATTCGTGAAAGACACGGGGTTCCATACAGATGCCGAGCGCTATGGCTCCGCTGGTGTGCTCGACGAGAAGCAGGGTGCATGGGTCGCGGTCACAGGCGCGAACTGGCACCGCCCAACAGGTCCTCTGGGTCCGGCTGCACGAGGAAATCACCCGGTAACGCAGGTGAGCTGGTTTGATGCCAACGTATTTTGCCGCGCTTATGGTTTGCGCCTTCCCACTGAGTTTGAATGGGAGCGCGCGGCACGAATGGGGCAGACCCCCGACGGGCATGTCTTCAAAATGGACGATACCATTGAGCGCAATGGCCGGTATCTGTTGAATGCGCGGGAAGGGACTTCTCTTCGCGATTCCAGCGCCGATGGCAATCGGACAACATCGCCGGTAGGAGAGTTCGGAACCGCTCCGTCCGGACTGACCGACATGGCCGGAAACGTATGGGAGTGGACATCCTCTTGGTATCTTCCCTATGGCGTGCCACAGCATGCGCCCCTGGACGGCCAAGGCGAGCGAGTCGCACGCGGCGGTTCGTTTTTGTGTTCACCACGGTTCTGCCAAGGCTACCGAGCGAGCGCACGCAATCACACAACGCCTGACACTTCTCTTGAAAACATAGGCTTCCGCTGCGCGGCTGACTCGGCTCACGTGACGAGTCTCGCGGGACAGGTCCTGCAGCATCCCGTCCAATTCGCGACAACGAGCGGTCACACAGCAGCATCAGGAGGAACCAATTGACAAGGTCAATTAGAAAGATTGTCACGGGGATCAGAGCTGCTGGCCTTGCCTTTGCATCTGCTACTTTGGCCGTCTTGCTCTGGTTATCACAGCCAAAGAGACAAACGGCTGTCGCTAGCTCCAAGCCAAACGTCATCGTGATCCTGGCTGACGACTTGGGCTACGGCGATACCAGTGTCTACGGAAGCAAAATCATCCGTACTCCGAACATCGATGCTCTGGCAGCATCGGGTACTCGCTTCACCGCCGGGTACGTGACGAATCCGGTCTGTGCGCCATCCCGCGCTGGTCTCATGACTGGCCGCTATCAGCAGCGCTACGGCTACGAATTCAATCCAAACGGTCGTGACAAAACGAGCGGAATGTCGTTAAACGAGATCACGCTCGCTCAGATCTTGAAGTCAGCGGGATATGCGACTGGGGCCATCGGTAAATGGCACCTTGGTCAACCTGACGGGTACTATCCGAGCGATCGTGGATTCGACTACTTTTTCGGGATGGCTGGCGGCGGCACGGACTATATCGTCGATCCAGCACCCGGCGACGAGTTCATCGGCCCGGGTGGCGAAGACATCAAGGTTCCTGCAGGTGGAATTTCCGCGATGCCGGAGGGCGTCCAACTAAAGAGCGTTCTCGAACGCATACGCGCAAAGAGTCCCATCACGCGCAACCACCAGTTGGTCAGCGTGAAGGATTATCTGACCGACGCACTGAGCGATGAAGCAGTGGACTTCATCAACCGCAATCAAGAGAGACCTTTCTTTCTCTACCTCGCACAGCACGTCCCTCATGCGCCTCTCCAGGCGCCGAAGAAATACATTGAGCGCTATCAGAACGTTCAGGACCCATACAAGCGCGTATACGCAGCCATGGTTTCCGCTCTCGATGACAGCGTCGGCGACGTCATTGCCACATTGAAGAAAGATGGCCTATACGAAAACACCATCGTGATCTTTCTGAGCGACAACGGCTGCGCCGGATATGTCTATGGCGCTTGCTCGAATGCGCCCTTATCGGGATTCAAACGGTGGCTGCTGGAAGGCGGCGTCCGTATCCCGTTTATCGTTTCCTGGCCCGGACACCTGCCGGCAAACCGTGTGGACACTCGGCAGATTTCCAGTCTCGATATCCTGCCGACCGCAGTCGCGGTGGCCCACGCAAAGCTGCCTGCCGACCGCGTGTACGACGGCGTCAACCTGCTCCCTTACCTGACCGGCGCCAACCGCGGCGTGCCCAATCCCAGGCTCTTTTGGCGCGACGGCGTGGATTTTGCAATGCGCGACGCCAATTTGAAACTTTGGCTTGCCGACATCGCGCCACAAGGAGCGAAGGCCTACGACGAGCCGGAGACGGTAGTGGAGAGATCGAAGGGGAAACGGATTGTGCCGAGTGTGGGACCCGAGGGCGAGCATGTTATGTTGTTTGATCTCACCAAGGACATTGCCGAAAGCCATAATCTTGCTGCGACCGACCCGTCGGATGTCTCCCGCATAAAGGCCGAAATCTCGCGCTGGAACAAAACCCTCGTCAAACCCATGTGGCCCGAGAGCAAGCACTCCACCGTCGATTATGATGGCGAGAGATTGCGCCTGTTCTATTAAGGTGGGTACGCGCTTCTTCGCACAGCCGACAAACAACAATGGCGGTTAGAACAGCTCCTACAAGTTAACACGAATTGAGCATCTCTCTCGATTCCGGAAAACACTCCGGATCAGGTCTCTATGACAGCCGTTGGCGATTCCATGAGCGGAATCGGAAGTCGCAGCGGCAATGTAATGGTCACCTGCAGTCCACCACTCGGCCGATTTCGAGCCGTAACCGTACCGTCATGCAATCTGATCGCCTCACTCGCGATGGAAAGACCCAGGCCAGTTCCGCCGCTCTGGCGCTCCCGGCCCGGAGCGGTGCGAAAGAAAGGACGGAAGATATCCGTGAGGTTAGATTCCGGAACTCCTGGACCCGAATCGAGTATTTCCAGACGGATCTGCTGCAAAGCCGTATCTACATTGCAGTTGAAAACAATATCGGAACCTGAAGGCGCGTAGCGGATGGCATTGCGGAGTATGTTGTCGATGGCCCGGCGCAGGAGTTGCGGATAGACCATTGCAACTACGTCCTTGCGGATACCAACAACTCGGCACTTTGCCTGTGCCGCTTCAAAGTTTGCATCCTCGATGATACTTTCACACAAAGAACCTATGGAATCACATGTCAGAGTCTCGACCGGATACGTCCCAGCTTCCAGACGCGCAAGCAGAAGAAGCTGTTGCACAAGATCGATGAGCCTTTTTGTCTCGCGTTCGATCCTTCCAAGTTCGCCACTATGTCGGCCATCGAAATGTCGCCGCAGCAGCGACAGTGCAAGGTGCATTCGGGTGAGCGGTCCTCCCAACTCATGGGATACATCGGCAACAAATCGCCGTTGAGCACTCATCAGCGATCGTATCTGAGAGGCCATTGCATCAAGGTCGCGAGTCAGATCTCCCAGCTCATCTCTTCTCTTTTCTCCGCCCGTTGCGAAGCGGGCCTCCAGATCGCCGCTCGCGATGCGCTGCGCGGCTTTCTGGATCCGGGTAATCGGTCGCGTCAGATACATGGAGAGCAGCAAGCAAATAAGGGCGCCGGGCAAAAGACCAATTGTGAGCTTAAACCAAAACTCTGACCGCAGAAGGCGGATGCCCAGTCCAAAAGGCCCTATGACGACCGCATAGCGCAGACCGGAGATACTTTGAACCGGGGCAACGAACACCTTTCGGTTATCGAGTGTCAATCGTTCGGCATGGCCATTTTGGAGGGCTTGCTGCGCCGCCTGCCCGTAGGCAGCATGGATGGTTCCGTTCTTTTCGAGTAGCTGCGCACTGTGGTCGAACAAATAGATGTCATGATCACGAGTGAGTGCGCCATTTCGGATTTGTGCAAAGAATGCGCCGGCTCCCTGGCGCTCGTACGCCTCGACCGCAACCTTGAGTTCGTATTGCGCCGCCTGAGTATCAAATGGCCTGCTATGCACATGGGGAATCCCGGCAGGGTAGGATTCATTGATCCACAAAACCAATGTGTGCATCAGGATTGTAGCGATCCAGAAGCTCAGGAATATTCGCCAGAACAGTTTCATGGGTCTGGTCTCTCCTGCTCAGACGAGGCTTCGAGAATATAGATATATCCAGCGTTGCGTGAAGATCGAAATCGATCTCTGCCGTTAGGAGATGGGCCCAGCTTCTTCCTTAGTGAACTGATCAAGTTGTCTATACCGCGGTCCCGATAATAAGTTGCGCGCCCAAGCGCAGCGAGGGTCAGGTCATCTCGCGACACGACCTGTCCTGCAGACAAGAGCAGCATGTGTAGCACATCGAACTCAGCTGTCGTACAGTCAATGGGTACATTGGCTCGTTGAACCGTCTTCGCCCCTGCGTCCAGAATCAAGTCCTCCACAGACAAATATGAGGCTTCGGCCCGCGGTTGACCGCGCCTCAGGACCGTACGGATCCTTGCCAGGAGTTCTTCGCTGGTAAATGGTTTCGGGACATAGTCGTCGGCACCCGCTTCCAAACCGGCCACCCTGTCGTTGACTGATCCTCTCGTTGTGAGCATGATGACCGGTATATGGGTTCTTTGCCGGATTTCCCTAAGCAGATCGAAGCCATCCCTGTCAGGCAGCATCACGTCCAGGACGATGAGCCTGAATCCGCCTTCCAGAGCTTTCTGCAGACCTGTTCCACCGGTGTACGCCAGTTCGATGACGTATCCTTCAGGAGCGAGATATTCCGCCAGCATCTCGCCCAATTCTGCATCGTCGTCGATCAACAACAGGCGCTGCTTTTGGGCCGTGGTTGAGCCGACAGCCGACAATGCGTGTTCCGTTCCGGCAAACACTGTCCCTCCCGAAAGCTCGTCAACTGTTAAGACGGAATTGATCTTCAATTGTGGAGCAGTCGTCGAGTTATGTTTTCTGTGTAAATTCTACGACTGGCCACATTTCGACACGGATTCTATATTCTGTCGTTCTTGAGGAGTCCGTTTCCCCGTAGGCGGCGTAGTTGGCAGGGCGCTATTGGCGCGTGGCCGTCCACGAAGAACCATCGCTCGCCGTCCCGCTCATCTGCCCGCCTTCGACCGTGCCCGAGAAGATCATTGATCTCTTCTTTCCACGGACACTGATGGAGACCTGGCCCGCTTGCAGGCTGCCGCTCAGCGGTCCCGAACGGTCCCCTTCTGCAAACGTCCCAGTCAGTTTCGAGCCTTTCTGTTGAATGTTCAGCGTTACCTGGCCGGCCTTCTTTCTCCCTTGCCAGACCAGAAGCCATTTCCCGGAAAGACTCGTAACCTCGCCAGTCGATTGGCCCGTATCCTGCACCGGGGAATTGACGGTGATTGGAGACAGCGTTTCCGCAGCAGCTTTTCCGCCGGGAAACACGCCAGTAGCAATTGAGACGATCGCGGCAACAGCAAGTGTCTTCAACAAACATGCCAGCTTCAATGAATACCTCCTGTGCTGCGCAAGCAGCACTCAGAATCATGAGACGTTATGCACGCGTTATTTGGCACTCGCTATTTGTCGTATTTGGTCGCCGAGCAGGGTTTGCCCAGGTCGGGCCAGTCCCTTTCAGCGCGCGGCATAACTTGCCGGCCAACTCGGCGCCGGTGGGGGCCGAGGGCCCCGGCGGCGATGGCATCCATGCGTCGCGGAGAGCCGAGCAGATCAGGCGTAGTTGTTCCTCCGCACTGAGATTGAGTTGCGAGAGTTGTGAAGGCGTTCCATGAGCAGGATGTTCCGATCTTCATCGGCCACGATCAGTCTGACGTAGCCTCGGCCCTGGGCCGCGTGCAGGATGCGGATCTCCTCATGCGCGGCATCCATGCTGGAAGGATGACCTTCAGCACGGGCTCAAGGCCGTCGTGCCCGACCGCAGGCCCGACAAACGCCTCCGATTCGCCATCGAAAAAGCTTCCCACCCGAATAGCCCAGTGCTTCTCGCACTCGCGTATGAGGTCCAGCAGGGATCGATAAAGTCAATGCCTTGACGGCAAACGGCTTCGGCGCGCAGCCGGAGCGTATGTGCGGAACCGGACTACTCAAGCAATTCTGACTCGTACTGCCGGTAAATCTCGGCATGATTGGAGTGATCCCGCTCGGTCTGCAAGGCAGCGATAAGGGCGGCGATGCAAGGAGTCAGGATGATCAGATACCGGGCGCCAGGCTTGGCAATGTAAGTATGCGGCCTGCCAGCGGGTACAAAGACCGTGTCGCCGGGACCTGCGGTTTCGGTCAGGTCTGGGTAGCGAAACTCGAGTTCGCCTTCGAGAACGTGCCAAGCTTCGTCGTCGCTGTGGTGGACGTGCATCTCCGGCGGGCCGCTGCCACGCCATTCGCGAATCGAAAATGACTTGCCGGTTGCGAAAAAAGGAACATTACTCATGATCACTCCCTTTCAGATTGTGGATTGAATCTGCCGGTTCCAAATTGGGCGAGCCTCGGAAAGAGCGGCTTTGGGCGGGGATGCGGGATGTCGAACCGGTGACAGAGGGTGGCATGCCGCTAAGCTCGACGTAGTCATTGACTATCTGGATTCGACGGTTCGGAGTCATTCGATTTCATTGGACCACGGTCGAGATCAATCGTGCGGAGTCCGTTTCTCGGCGCACCCACGCCTGTATTTCCACTCGCATCGGCGCAGGGCGAAGCCGGGCTTCGTAGGATGTCGACGCTACAGGATTTCGAAGACCTCGTAGCGAACGGCGTCGGGCAGCCTCTCGCCCACCGCCACAGACACGATCCGGTTCAGCCAGCCATACTTCTAGCTTGCCGTTTCGAAAAAAGGCGCCGTGCGCAGATAATAGTCGGCAACGCTCACGGGCTCGCCGCGCGCAATCCTCGAGTTCACTTCAGGGGTGGCGTGGCGCACACCGCGATATGTCATCAGAACCAGTTCGCCGTCATCTGTTCGAAGCACCAGCCGCACATCCTGGCGAGCGGCATCATCCGCCCCCACCAGCAGCAAATCCGAACTCGCCTGGGCCAGAACCTCTCCCCGCAGGCCGCTGCCTTCGAACTCGCCACTCGATACGGTGAAAACGCGGCGCCTGCCCGCGGGCGTCTGGCCGAGTTCGAGAATCGGCTGAAGCCGCATAGTGAGCGTGAATAGGGATTGCGATTTCAATTCGCTCACAATCGCGACTGTACCAAACGGAAGGCTCATTCGTCCAATCGATTGATCGTATAAATATAATCAATGCCATGAATTTGGCCTCCGTGGATTTGAACTCCTCGTCTCCCTGGATGCGCTGCTTGCCGAAGCCCATGTCGGCCGCGCCGCGCAACGCATCGGGCTTTCGCAGCCCGCTGCCAGTCACGCGCTGCGCTGGCTGCGTCATCTTTTTTTGATCCAATCCTGGGCCGGGCCGGGGTGCGGATGGAACTGACTCCGCGGGTGATCGCGCTTCGGGAAGAGGTGGCCGACGCGCTGGATAGAGTGCGGGCTCTCCTCGCCTGCCGTCCGAACCGAAACCACAACGAAGTCAGACGAACGTTCAGAATGAAACTATGGCATTGAGTCTCCCACCGAGATTGGTCTCTGCCTGCCGACAGACTCCTGAACGCTCGGCGTGGCTCGACCGCTTGCCCGATCTCTACGAGTCCTCGAGCGACGCTGGTCATTGGATCTTGGTGCGCTGACGCCCTTCAACGGCGACGCGAGTTGTGCATGGGTGGCCCCGGTCACGCTCTCGGATGGAACCTTTGCAGTACTGAAAATTGGGATGCCTCACATGGAAGGCGAGCACGAACTCCAGGGATTGCGATTTTGGAACGGCGATCCAACAGTGCGCCTTCTCGATGGCGACGAGGAGCTCGGAGCTATGCTTTTGGAGCGCTGCGAGCCGGGGACGCCACTTCGTACCTTGCCCGAGTCCGAGCAGGACGTGGTAATCGCAGGTTTGCTTCGTTGTCTTTGGCGTACGCCAGCAATACCTCACCCCTTTCGCGCATTGTCGGCGATGACGGAGTATTGGAGCCGGGAAACGCTCGCTGATATCGAGCGTTGGCCTGACACGGGACTGGTCCAAGAAGGTCTGCGACTATTCCAGGAATTGCCGCTCTCCGCACCCGTTCAAGACGTGCTGCTGGCAACCGACCTACACGCAGGCAATGTCCTCAGGTCGCAACGGAAAACATGGCTTGTCATCGATCCCAAGCCTTTTATTGGAGACCCAGCCTACGATGCGACCCAGCACCTGTTCAACTGCCGTGCAAGACTGCGTTCGGACCCTGATGGCACTATTGGTCGGTTCGCGGATCTGCTTCGCTTAGATCGCGAGCGAATTCGACTTTGGATTTTCGCCCGCGCTGCGGCGGAGCCGCGCTCAAATTGGAACGACAACGAATTAATGTCGCTTGCGCGGAGATTAGCTCCGAGGTGACGCCAGATGCGGTTTCTCCCACCTTTCAGCAGCCTGACGAACTTAAGGCGAATATTCATGATAACCTCTTTGGATGGCGGCCTCGAATAACGTCGTCGAGTCCACGCGAAACCAGGGAAGGATCTGCCTGGCCTGCAACTTTAGATTAAATTCTCACTACTCCTCCATTTCCTTCAGCTCGCGTTTTATCCTCTGACAGCCTTGAGCTCAGAGATCCTGGTTCGGTATTTGTTTTGAATATAGGGTTGCGGAAATCCATTGTCGGCCCGCGCAACATACCGCTTCCGGAGACCCCGGCCCTATTACACATGCCATCGACAATACCAGCACTGATGGCCAGGAGCTTCTTACGTTTGTCTTTTTCGTAAAGCAAAACCGACGCGATCTGACATGCAGTAATAATGTTGACGAAGATGATCAGGGGGAACCGTAAGAAGTACAGCCGCGACAGGTGAATGCAGTTACGGGCAGAATAGTACTGCCGAACCGGGTTCATGTTCCATTGTATGAGTTTCCAAAAAAGAAACTTACGGACCATGCGTTTCCCAACCTCATGTTTCAGCGTTAGAGCAGTGTTGATGTAAATCGGTACACCTACGCATAAGGCCCTTAAGCAATATTCTGTATCGACCTGATCAATAAAAAAGTCCTCGGCGAATGGTCCCAATGCATGATACGTGTCTACTGACATCACTGTTCCAGAAGAGATGATTGAAGCACACGGCACCAAACCGTGACTGTATGATTCAATTGGCAAGGGCTTCACGCTCCATTTGTGAGCGCGATGTGCTGGAAGATAACGCTTAACATTGGTGTCAAATATCTTGGGGCCGATCAGGAAAAGTCCGGTGTCGAGACTCTTGCATGCCCACTCCATTTGTACAAAATAATCGTCAGGTACTTCTGAGTCTTGGTCGAATAAGAACAGAAGGTCACACCCTTTTTTGATCAGACGCTCGATGCCTCGGTTGTAGGCCCCGGCTACGCCGCCATGATTGAAATTAAATACGATATCGATACCGTAGGACTGGAAAACTGCGACTTGGTGCAGATCTGGAACAGGGGAGTTGTCCACAGCGACCACATTTCCGCACAGGTGTCTGAGGCGAAGCAGGTTGTTAACGTGTGTCGCGGATGGATTATATAGGACCAACAACGCACCAGGGGTAAATGTCATAAACCGCTCCTTTCATCAAAGTTCAGAGTGCATGCTAACCTGTCTTTGTTTGCCAAGGTCTAGGGCAGCAGTCCTGTTCGGAAAGGTGCGGGTCAAAGACTCAATAATTGAGAGTGCTTTCCGGCAAGCCGTCTCTCCCGGCTCCACCCAGGACCGAACCTCTTTGCATCGTTGCTGAATGCTGTCACTTTCCAAGAGTGTTTTGAGAGGTTTCCAGGTGAAAGTGGTGTTGCCGGGAGCACTTGCCTGTAGGCCACATCCCAAACGTTGTACGCGCACGGCGTTATCAAACTGATCATGAGCAAATGGTGTGATGAGTTGTGGAATGCCTGCGGCCAGTGCCTGCGCCGCCGTGCCAATGCCGCCATGATGCACTAATGCCTTGGCGCGTGGAAGCAGCTTGCTTAAGGGAACGTAAGGTCGAGCTAAAATATTTCGCGGCAAATTCATTGTTGTGATGCTCTTGCTTGCCAGAAAAACACCCCGTTGACCAAGTGCATTGAGGGTTGAAGCTGCCGTAAGGTAGTAAGACATATCATCGATGACAGTGGAGCCAGGAGTGAATACGATGGGTTTCGGCTCATCTTCCAAGAATGCCTCCAGTTCATCGTCGGCCAACTGAGAGCTATCTCCATCAAATAGGGGAAATCCAGTTAGAGTCACATTTCGTGGCCAGTCAGTTTGCGGGGTTGCGAACCAGTCAGGAAACAGGCCCAAGACTCCTTGCGGAGAATGTATCCACCGGCCAGCAATATGGGTAATGGGTCGCAACCCCAGTGTCGCGCGTATTCGATTGATATCAGGCCCACATATCTGATCGAGTACACCACGATCAAATGCCCATAAGAGGCCTACTCTTATCGGATAAGGTAGAAACTTGGGAATCGTGAACTGCTTGTGAATTGGCGGTTCTTTTGCGGAGAAAAAGGTAGATGGAGAAATCTGCAGCGTAACTAAAGGCACGTCATATTTCTCATTGATCAGTCTGGCAGCAAAAGCCCACGGATGGGCTGCCAGCAACGTATCACCATCGATCTCACTACAGAGCAGGTCTAGCATCGGCTCGATTCTTGCAGCCACGGCTTTCCATAACGTCTTCAGAGAACGACGGGGGTTCCACATGGACGGATCATTCACCGCCGCATAGTAATCCTCTTCGGTTCCGAGAGGAACAAAACGAAGCCCGCAGCGTTCTGTAATTGTTCGAAAGACCGGGCTGGTGCAGAATGAGATACGGTGCCCGTGAGCCACGAGGGTTTTGCTAAGACCAAGTAGCGGGTACACGTCGCCGGCCGTGCCGATTGCCACGACGAAGATATGCAAGTTACTCCCCCTCCTCCTATACCAACAAATGAATAACCGCCTTGTGGTATCTCTTCCACGAGTGCATAGCGTCTTACATTGCGACGGCAGCTACGGCTGTCCGGCAATCCTTGATAACTGCATCGATCGGGCTTTGTCCGAGCAAGAATGTCTTCTTAATCTCCCCAAGCGCTCGCCAGGCCTGTTTACTCTCCAGATCAATGAAATGTCCGGCCCCTTCAACCACTGCAAATTGGCTATGCTTGATATGCGTTGCCAGCTTTCTCACGTCCGATACGGTCGTATACTCGTCCAAGCTACCATTCACGAACAAAACCGGAACATCGATGCATGCGAAGCGGTCGACATATCCGCCTGCATCGAGCGCAAAGATTTGATCAATGTGAAACATGATCTGCTGCTCATTTCCCTTTCCCATCTCCAACAGATATTGATGATTGCGAACCTTCAGCAAGGGCGGCAGATATTTACCTACAGTGTTATTGAGCAGGTTTGCTCCACCCTCATAATCTCGCGCATCAACAAAGCGCCGCGCATCCGTCATATAGTTGCGCATAGCCTTGTTGATGATGGGAGAGAAGGAGCAAATGATCGCTTTCTCTATCGTTGGAGGACGTCTGGCTAATGTTAAAAGGGACGAAACACCCCCCCAGGAAGCAGACATCAAATAATTGACTCTGAAGCGATCAATCAGGTTGAGGAGAATCTCGACTTCATCGTCCTTCGTCAAGATCTCTCTACCGCTGTTGTGCATTCTGGATCGTCCAGCAAAAGGCAGATCAAAAAGAATGACGTTAGTAAAATCCCTTAGGTTGCGAATGCTCTGGCTGAACGAAGTTGTTGTGGCCAGTGCGCCATTTACCAGAATGATGCTTTTGGTGGCGCCAGGCGTGAGATGACATTCAACATATATCTTATATTTATCAAGAACAGTGATCACATCCGCTTCCGGTTTCATAAGGCCAGCTCCTGTGCGAAGTTAGAAATCGAAAACATCTGAGTATCTATTGCGCTGTGATACACGATAGGATGCACGCACCCTGTAGCTGCTAAAAAGCATTGTCGTGAACAACAGATTATTTTTAATACTACGATTTGATAGCTATGCAGATATGAGGCAAGAAGAGACGGCAGCAACGTTAGTCTAGTGTATGGTTACCAAGGGCCACTGTACTATGGTAATAAAGCACAGCAATGCTTGACTGATGACCGAGTATAGCGTACCCCTCTGACTAACACAAGCCTATACACAAAAAATTTATGTTACATATCAATGGCTAACTACCTACTGCGATAAGTTATACGCGTAGCCCGTATGTCTCACTTTAATATGTTAGCCTATGACCAAGTTATGGTCTGCCCGGCAAAATCTGTACCAGATGAGATGAGACAAACTGGTATGGAAGGAGCCTGAAATGGGCAAGGCAAGGAAGCACACGCCGGAGCAGATCGTGAACATTCTTCGGCAGATTGAAGTCGCGGTAGCGAACGGAAAGACGCACCCAATAGCAAGCCGCGAGGCCGGGATCACCGAGCAGACCTACTACCGCTGGCGCAAGGAGTATGGCGGCATGAAGGTGGACCAGGCCA
>Ga0209810_1003144_pt1 | contig 17987 bp, 15 predicted proteins | sample Coa_R1_7_FD_187159 | JGI IMG/M metagenome (GOLD analysis project Ga0209810, IMG submission 187159) | Surface soil microbial communities from Centralia Pennsylvania, which are recovering from an underground coalmine fire - Coalmine... | ecosystem: Environmental > Terrestrial > Soil > Unclassified...
CAAATAGAGGCTCGTCGCGTTGCACCTTCTCGCCGGGTTTCTTGAGCCATTTGGTGATGGTGCCTTCGAAAATCGACTCGCCCATCTGCGGCATGATTACGTCAGTCGGCATAAGTCCCCTCGCCCCGGATGCTGATTTGGACAGCGCACCCAAAGCAACTAACTCATTATATAAAACTGTCACCGAGCGACTGCTCAGGTTTATGCAGCACGCTTGCGTTTGAAGAACTGCACCTGCCGCTCTCTCTTGAGCGCTTGTTCCCGCGTCTTGTAAGGCCCGCCGAGTTTTTTGCCGGTGCTCTTCGACAGCAGAACGTATCCCTTTGGTGTTTTTCGAATCATACCCACTGTGATGCCCGACGCTTCTGAAATGAAACCTGAGCCGAAAGTGATGCGCTAAGGCGTCGAGAATGCCGTCTTCCATTTTTCCTGCACCGCCGGCGGCAGGCTGTTGATCCGGCTAAGAAACGCAGTCACTTTCCATAAATCTTCATCGGAAGCAGTTTTGCCCCACGCCGGCATCCCTGTTCGCGCAATCCCATGCTTGACCGCATAAAAAATGTGCCACTCAGGGTCATCCAGCGGATGCAAAATCAGTTGTGGCGCAGCGGGATAAAACGATTCCCCGAATGCGCTCTCTTTTTTGGTGAGTTCGCCATGACACTGGGCGCAATTCATGGTGTAGAACTTCATTCCGTCGATCAGGTTTGTATCCGTGATCGGGACTGGATTCTTCACCCTCGGGGCTTGCCGCTCGATCGATGCATCCAGAGCCGTGGACGCGATATATCGTTCGAACGCGCTCGGCGGCACGTCAGCCGTCACCGGCATATATCCGGATCGCGTGTAGGCCCACCCAGCCAAAGCCAGCCCCACGGCACCGACAACAATTCCGACAACGAATTTGCCCATAGTGACTCCAGGAGACGTGCGCGCCCCGCCGCGTCGGTTGTGAGCGGCCTAGTAGGCACGCAGCCGTCGCGCCTCTCGCACGACGTCACTCACCTTCGGTAAGAAAAATTCTTCCAGCGGTGGTGAAAACGGCACCGGACTATCTAACGCGGTGATGCGCACGATCGGCCCGTCCAGGTCATCAAATGCGTCTTCGTTGATGATTGCGGTGACTTCTCCCGCGATGCCGCCCGTCTTTGTGTCCTCGTGCAGGATGATTACCTTATTCGTGCGCCGTACGGAGTCGGAGATGGCCTGTCTATCGAGCGGCAAAAGCGTTCGTAGATCCAGCACGTCCAGATCAACGCCCTCGCGCGCCAGAATGTCTGCCGCCTCGAGTGCGACGTAAACCATGGCGCCGTATGTAATCACGCTCAAGTCGCGCCCGGACCGGGCGATGCGCGCCTTGCCAATCGGAACCGTATCTTCGCCGTTCGCGCCAGCCTCAGGTACATCCTCTTTAATACGGCGGTACAGGAACTTGTGCTCGAAAAACACGACAGGATTGTTGTCGCGAATCGCCGCTTTGATCAGTCCTTTCGCATCCCGCGCGCTTGCCGGCGCGACCACCTTCAGCCCCGGGGTGTGGACGAAATACATCTCCGGATTTTGCGAGTGAAACGGGCCGCCGTGCACGCCTCCTCCGCTGGGACCGCGGATCACGATCGGAGCCGGCGCACCCCAGCGATAGTGCGACTTCGCAACCATGTTCGTGATCTGGTTGAAGGCGCACCCGATGAAATCCATAAATTGAAATTCCACGACCGGGCGCAGTCCCGTCAGTGACGCGCCAAATGCGGCTCCCACGATGGCCGATTCTGCGATGGGTGTGTCGATGACGCGCTCCGGTCCGAAGCGGTCGATGAAACCGTCGGTGACTTTGAACGCACCGCCGTAGATGCCTATGTCCTCGCCGATGCAGAACACACGCGGGTCGCGCTCCATCTCTTCCCAAATTCCCTGGCGAATCGCTTCAAGATAGGTCAGCTGCGGCATAGGCGATTATTTGAAGTGCAGCGCTGCATCGCGAGTTTTCGCGTGCGAGGCTCCCGCCGGGGGTTCCGTGTGCTTCGGCATGCCGTACTTCAGCTTGATCTCGTGGCAGCCGTCCTCGCAATAGACTCCACCTTCCGCAGTTTCGGGCTGCGGCATCGGTGAATTTACGGCGAACTCACGATCCTGCTCTAGCTCGCGTTCGACGTCGGCAATCAATTCGTCGTTCTGTTCGCGGCTCAGCCATTTCTTACCTAGCAAAAATTTTTCAAAACGTGCGATGGGATCGCGTTTCTGCCAATACTCGAACATCGGCTTGGGGACATACTGCGCGGCATCATGGATGGCATGTCCTTTCATCCGCATCATCTTGGCTTCGATCAACGTGGGGCCCTCGCCTCGCCTCGCGCGTTCGCAAGCCTCATGTGCCACGTCATACACCTGGCAAGCATCCGTTCCGTCGACGATCACGCCGGGAATTCCATATGCAATCGCCCTCTCAGCGAGATCTTTCACTCGGAACTGCATATCGGCCGGCGTGGAGTATCCCCACAAATTGTTTTCCACGAACAGCACCAGCCCGAGTTTCTGCACGGCGGCGAAATTGATTCCTTCGTACGTGACTCCGGTTGATTGTCCGCCATCGCCGATGTACGTCATCACGGCGATGTTCCGCCCCTGCAGGCGCGCCCCGAGCGCCACACCCGCCATCACCGGGATCAGATCGCCGAGCATCGAAATGGGCGAGCAGACATTTCTTTTCTCGATATCGCCGAAGTGCGAGGATGCGTCGCGTCCCTTCGTGGGCGATCCAGCCTTCGCCATGTACTGCATCATGATGTCGCGAGCAGGGAACCCGCGCACCAGCAGCGCGCCCTGGTTGCGAATCATCGGAGCAAGCCAATCTTCTTTCTGCAGCGCGTAAGCCGAAGCGCACGAGCACGCCTCCTGGCCGAGTCCGAAGTAAACGCCTCCCACCACCTTGCCTTGCTTGTACAGGTTTTCGAGTGCCTGCTCCATGCGGCGATTCAGCAGCATCCAGCGATAGAGCTCAATGCATTGCTCGCACCTGAGGTACTTCGACTCGCGGATGGGTGGCGCCGGCGCACTGAGGTCTCCGTCAACGCGATACCGAACCTCTCCACCGTCCCGCACTTGCTCAACGTGGAAAGACGGCTTCTCCAGGCGGTAGTCCGGGATGTTGTAGCAGCGCTGTTGCGAGGCGGGATTGCCGTTGTTCTGGTCGGTTACGGCCCGATTCGGCGGGCTGGTTCGGTGGGAAGAATTGCCTTTTGATGTCACGGCACGACTTTGTTGGCCGTTACTTTTGCTGAAAGAGTTGCCGTGTTTCTTTGCCATCGGCTCGTCGGCTGATCACGCCCAGAATATCTCGTCTTCAAATAGAGCGCGCAACTCGCGTGGAGGTTTCATCGGAACCCCAACTTTCTCTCCAAGCAGTGCGTCCAGTGAATCTACATGCATCGTTTCCGTTCCAAACACCTCACCGAATTGTCGCGCCGCCACGGCCGCGACTTGCTGCAGATCGGGCACCCTGCCCAACTCCTTTGCCATCGAGGTAACTGGCTTGTCCGCGATGCCGCACGGCACGATGAGCCGGAAGCAATCGAGATCTGTGGTCACGTTCAAGGCAAATCCGTGTGAGGTTACTGCGCGCGAAATGTGTACCCCGATGGCGGCGATCTTGGCCGGTTCGCGGTCCGTCGTCCATACGCCTGTGAGCCCGGCAATCCGCTGAGTCTCGATGCCAAAATCGCCACAGCTGCGGATCAGTACTTCCTCGAGCTTCCGCACGAAGGCCACGGCGCCCAGCTTCGGCGTGAATCCTCGCAGATCAAAGATCGGATAGGCAACCAGCTGCCCCGGGCCGTGAAACGTCACGTCGCCGCCGCGATCGCACTCGAAAACCTCTACTCCCCGCTGGCCCAACTCAGCCTCCGATTGGAGCAGGTTGCGCCGCTGAGCATTTCGCCCCAGCGTGATCACCGGCGAGTGTTGCAGCAGGAGCAGAACATCCTCGATGCGGCCCTGTTTGCGCAGCTCCACGAGCGACTGCTGCAGCCGCAGCGCCGTCGCATATTCCAGGATTCCGAGTTGGACGACGTGAATCACTAAACGTTGATCGCGAGTCCTTCTACCGCATTTGCCGCATCCAGCATGGCTTCGGAGAGCGTGGGGTGCGCGTGGATTGTCCACATCAGGTCTTTCGCCGTCGCTTCAAGTTCCATGGCCGCCACGGACTCCGCGATCAACTCTGTCGCTGAGGGCCCGATGATGTGCACGCCCAGAATTTCCTCATACTTCGCGTCCGCCACAACTTTGATGAATCCCTCATGCGATCCGACAATGCTCGCCTTTGAATTTGCGGAGAACGGAAATTTGCCGATTTTGACGTCCCCGTATTTCTCGCGCGCCTTGGCCTCGGTCAGCCCCACGCTGCCGATCTGCGGCTCGCAATACGTACAGTTCGGAATCAGGAGCGGATCGATTGGCTTCACCTGTTTTCCCGCGATGGTTCCGACCGCGACGATGCCCTCCATCGCGCCGGAATGCGCGAGTTGCGGGAATCCCATCACGATGTCGCCGATGGCATAGATCCCGGGTTCATCCGTCTGCATGAGCCCGTTGGTTTTTACGAAACCCTTCTCCACTTTGATTTTGGTCTTCTCGATTCCCACGTTATCCGTGCGCGGCTTGCGTCCGACCGCGATGAGAATCTTCTCCGCTTCGATCGTCTGTTGCTTTCCGTCAGCCGTGAATGTTACCGAGACGCCGTTCTTGGTTTTATCGACTTTCTCCACCTTGGCACTGGTGTGCGCGTTAATGCCCCGCTTGCGGAATGCGCGGTTGAGTTCTTTTGAGACGTCCTCGTCCTCGACGGGTACCATCCGCGGCAGCATCTCGAGGATGGTGACCTCCGCATCAAACGAGCGGTATATCGACGCAAACTCCACGCCAACCGCACCCGCGCCCACAATCACCAGGGACTTGGGAATCGCGTTCAGACTAAGAATCTCGATATTGGTCAGAACGCGCGAATCGGTTTCGAGCCCGGGCAGCATGCGCGCTTCCGATCCCGTCGCCAGAATCACGTTCTTTGCTTTGATGAACTTGGTTTCGCCGCCCGCTCCGCCGCCGCCTTCGGTGAAGACCTCAACACTGTGGACGCCGTCCTTGGCCGGGCCGGTCAGCCGCCCGTAACCCTCGACCGTCTCCACCTTATTCTTGCGCATCAGGAATTCGAGTCCCTTTGCGTGCTTGGTAACGATCTTGTTCTTGCGCTGCTGGATGGTCGCCCAGTTCAGCTTCGTGCCGTCAATTCCCTCAATACCAAATTCTTTCGCCGCCTTCAGATGATCGTAAATTTCTGCATTAAATAAGAGTGCCTTCGTCGGAATGCATCCCACGTGCAGGCAGGTGCCGCCCAGCTTGTCATCTTTTTCGATGAGGCAAGTCTTCAGGCCCCACTGTCCGGCGCGGATGGCCGCCGTGTACCCGGCCGGCCCGCTCCCTACGATAGCAACGTCATAAATGGTTTCTGCCAAATGTGTGCTCCCTAGTAGCTATGGATGCCACTCGCCAAACCAACGATTCTAGACTACGGGAAGCGGTTTCCACCACAGAGGGACACAGACAAGAAAAGCAACCACAAAGGTCACGAAGGATCACGAAGGGACCACCCTGGTAATTTCCTTCGTGTACCTTCGTGGCCTTTGTGGTGGACTTATTCTGGGAGTTTAGATGGCGGCGTGCGCGGAGCACTCAAATTTCGCGCCGGGAGACTTGTACAACTTCTGCCGCGACCGTAGCGGAACGGTGTTCGGGAACAATTCGGCCGCCATGCTCAAACCGATACATCTCACCCCGCCAGAAGAACGTTCCGCCGTTGAAGCTGGCCACCCAAAGAAAGAATCCGAGAAAGTCGCGCACCGGATAAAGCCAGCAGAGGGTAAGGGATCGCCGATCGCCGGTAACGCCCCAGCCTGCCACCAGTGACTGGATGATTCGATTGAGAATGCTCCAGGCGAACAGCGCTATGCCCAGGTCGGTCATACTGAGCGCGCTACCCGCGATCAAGGCCAGCAAACCATAAGGTGTGGAGAAAGTCAGCCCGCTGCCCACGTGACCTTTTGGCCGTGAAAACCGCGTGCTCTTCATCCAGCGCAACTGGTCGGCCATGGTCTTGCCGAGCGAGCGCGGAACCAGCACGTGCCCGACAATCTGGTGTGACAACACGACTTTGTAACCGGCTGCCGCAATCAGGTTTCCGAGCACGAAATCGTCGGAGTAGTACTCTTTGGTGGCGCTGATTCCGCCGATCGCCGGCAACACATCTTTCCGCGTCGCCATGATCGCACCGAGTGCGAACTTCATCCCTTCGAGCATGTCGGCGACGACCACACCCGAGGTCATCTCAATCGACATGCCCAGGGCCTCGAGCCCGGAACCAAAATCATGCGACGGAACACCGCGATAGATGCACGTCACGAGTCCTACATGATTGTCGAGTAGCGGCGCGACGATGTTGCGCATCGCGTCCTTGGAAACCCAAATATCGCTATCGCTGATCACGATGAAATCATGGGCCGACTGCGCAATCATCTTTTCCAGCGAGTAAACCTTCGCGTTGGGCCAGACCGGCTCGCCAGACAGCACAATCTTCACCGCCACCTGGGGGTACTTGCGGCGCAGCTTCTCAACCACGAGCAAAGCCTCGTTGTCCGCGCTCCGCGCTCCAAACACGATCTCAAAATTCGGGTAATCCTGCCGGAAGAAGCTCTCCAGGTTCTGTTCCAGGCGCTCTTCAACTCCGTGCACAGGTTTCAGAATGCTGATGGGCGGGAACACATCCGGGCTCAAGCTTGCGACCCGGGCTGCCTCGCGGCGTGCGTTTCGCCGGTACCGGAGCGAAGCCACGACAACCAGAGCGAGAAAAACGGTGGAACTGGCGATGCCGACCAGGGCGACGCCGAAGAGCGTACGCCAGAAGAACAAGTGCGCGGGCACAACAACCATGACTCCCATGAGCAATGGGGAATTATAAATGTCGTCCGAGCTGGGGTCAGTGACTGGAATCGGCTGTCCAGCATCGCTCCTAAGTTGTTAATTTACCCCGTTTAGCCCTCGAAAATGCCCGTAGGCTGCTGAAAACTGAGGGGCTTAGCAGGTTTATGATTAACTAGATGAAATGCCAAGTGTGCGTCCGAGCCGCCGTCTGGCGGTTACTCGACAATGGAAACGGGTGCATCGTCTCTCGCGCGAGCTGAAGATGATCGCCAAGGGGTTGGTCTCGACCGACCACCCGGTACTTGCGCACATCATTCCTATCCGCCGTTGCAACCTGTCCTGTAAGTACTGTAACGAGTACGACGCTGTTTCCAAGCCGCTGCCGCTCGAGACAATGTTTCCCCGCATCGATCACCTTGCCCAGCTGGGCACGACCATCATCTGCATCAGCGGCGGCGAGCCCCTGCTTCATCCCGAACTGGACCAGATCATTGGCCGCGTGCGTAGTCACGGAATCATCGCCGGACTGATCACAAACGGATATCTGCTCACCGCCGACCGCATTAAGGCGCTGAACCGCGCCGGGCTCGAGCACCTCCAGATCAGCATCGATAACGTTCAGCCTGACGACATCTCCAAGAAAAGCCTGAAGGTGCTCGACAAGAAACTTCAGCTCCTCGCCGAATTTGCCGAATTTCACGTGAACATCAACTCGGTCGTCGGCGGCGGGATTCGCAATCCTCAGGATGCTCAAGTGATCGGAAAGCGGGCGCTCGAGCTGGGATTCACTTCGACGGTTGGCATTATTCACGATGGCGACGGCCAGTTGCAGCCGCTCAAAGAGGAAGAACGGCGTGTTTACCTGGCGATGAAGGCCATGGAAAAGTCCAGCTACTCGCGTTTTACTTCGTTCCAGGACAACATTGCGAACGGCCGTCCCAATGACTGGCGTTGCCGCGCCGGGGCGCGCTATCTCTACGTTTGCGAGAACGGGCTGGTGCACTACTGCTCGCAACAGCGCGGCTATCCCGCCAAGCCGCTCGAGCTGTACACAGTTGAGGACATCCGCCGGGAATACGTGACCGAAAAATCATGCGCTCCGCACTGCACCGTCTCGTGCGTGCACCAGGTTTCCTATTTCGACAGCTGGCGCGCCCCGCAGCGCCCATGGCCGGTCGCACCCGAGCCCGGCGAGCTGATCCAGATCAAGTAATCGCCCAAAAACCAAGCCACCGATTTCCAAGGTTGCGCACGGATAAACTTTGCAATCGATCCGTGAACATCCTCGTAAATCGGTGGCCTGGTTTTCTTTAGAACGGGTTTAGCTTGCCCAACCCCTTCTTCTTTTTCTTTTTCGATGTGCTGTCCTGGGAGGACTGGCTCGAATCGGCGCTGTTCGATGCCGAACTCGCCGACTGCCCAGAATTGTTCGCCCCGGAGTTCGAGCTCGAGGAATCATTCGGGTTTGCCGCCTCATTTACCTGGGGGAGGGCTTCCGCAGGTTTGGACTCATCGGCCGCTGTTTGTGAGCCATCGGCCGCGGCTTGCGCAGCCGTGCCGGTTTGCGCTGGAGTTTGCGTCGCCGGCTGGGCAGCAGGTTGTCCACCGGCAGGGGCGGCCGTGCCGGCCCCAGTGTTCGGTGTCAATTCTTGAATGCCGGTATCCGCAGGAGAGCTTGAACTTGGCGTTGCAGACCCCGCCGCGGGACTCGCTGATGCGGTCCCACTCGTGGGCGTGGTCGAGCCAGTCACCGCATTGCCCGGCGCATCCGACCGCGGTACAGGCTGGTTGGGCGGTGGTGCGCCGCCTTTCACGACCTCACCGGAAACCTTGTTGTCGCCGGACGCCCCCGCACTCGGCCTCAAAGCATTCGTCGCTTGCCTGAGAACTTCCGTCGCGCTCAGCGGTTTCGGATCGACCAGGCTGGGCTCGCCCACGTGCGACGCCTCACTCACATCCGGACGCTTGCGGAAATTCGCCATCACGCGATCCAGATGGCCTGGCTCCCGCCGGCTTGCTTCTTCCGCTTTGTTTTGGGCGATCGCTTCCTTTGTCGGCGTGGGCACTGGCCGGTGCAGCGCTTCCAAACGGCGCTTCGCATCGTCCGCTCGATCCATCACCGGATAGCGCGTAATGATCCGCGAATACGCATCCGCGGCGCCGTCGGTGAATTCTTTAATCAGCTTTCCTTTGTCCGCCTCTTTGAGGTTCAAGCGGCGGATGTTTGCCACTTCGCCCTCGTACGCGTTGCCCAGCATGAACAGCGCCTCATCGGCCCTGCTGTACAGCGGGTAACGATCGACGAGCGATTTGAGCCGCGCGATTGCTGCCGGATATGATTGCCTCAAATAATAAAAATGGCCAATCCGGAATTCGCGCTCGGCCAGGACTTCCTGCACTTCCCGCAAACGTTCCTTCGCCTGCGGCACCAGCTTGCTATCAGGGAATTGCAGGATGAGTTGCCGGTATTCTTCTTCCGCGCGCTCCGCGTGGGTGAAGTCGCGGTCGGGCTTCTCCATCTCGGCGTAGTGGATGTTGGCGATCTTCAGCTGCGCCTCAGCCGCCTCCGGCATGTTGGGAAAGAAAGTGATGAAATCCTTGTATTCAATCTCTGCCTGCGTGAGCGCCGCCTGGCCACCCTCGGCGTACCACGAATCGCCCACCGCCAGCTTGGCGCGGGCAATGTATTCCGAATCGGGATAGGTATTGATCAGTGTCTGCAGCGTGATTCGCGCCACGTCGTAGTGATTGTGCTTGAGCGCGTCCATCGCGCGGTCGAACAGCACCTTGTCGGGCTGCTTTGAACCGACATCCGCCAGCGGATTTTGAACCTTCTTATTGGTGCAGCCGACACTGGCGAGCAGCACGAGCAGGAAAACCGGAATAAGGGCACGACGTAACATTAAGAACCTCGGGAGATCAAAATCATCCATGGCTGCCCCCCTCCCCGGTTGGGAGAGGGAGCCAAAATGCCAATTCACACCTTCTGCAGAGTCGCTTCCATGGCTGTCTTCAGCAGCTTCTGCGCATTGCTTTTCGGATCGCCGTGACCGAAAACGGCGTTCCCCGCCACCAGGATTTCAGCCCCGGCACGCACCACATCGCCCACCGTGTCCAGCGCTATACCGCCGTCCACCTCGATCCTGAACTTCAGCCCATCGCGCTGGCGCCACTCCGCCAGTCGCCGAATTTTGTGTACCGCGCCGGGCAAAAATTTCTGCCCGCCGAACCCCGGATTGACCGACATCACCAGCACGCAATCAACAATATCGAGTACTTCGCTCAGTGTCTCGACCGGAGTCGCGGGATTGATGACCACACCCGCTTGTGCTCCGTGGCTGCGAATCAGGTGCAGAGTGCGATTCAAGTGACGGCACGCTTCCTGGTGCACCGAAATCCAGTCCGCCCCAGCTTCAACAAAATCAGGAATATACTGATCGGGATTCTCGATCATCAAGTGACAATCGAGCGGAAGCTCGGTCGCCCGCCGCAGCGACTTCACCACCGGCGGACCAATCGTGATGTTCGGCACGAAATGGCCGTCCATCACGTCCACGTGAATCAGCGAAGCGCCGCCTTCCGTCACCTCGCGCACCTGGTCGGCGAGATGAGCAAAGTCGGCGGACAGAATGGACGGAGCTAGTTCGATCAAAGCCGATTCCGGGTGAACAGGATTCTTCGCCGATTTTATCACGCATGCTGCGGCCGCAACCGCTCGGAACTCGGCTAAGTAGCTGTTGTGCCGGGCTTTTCCATGTACCACCCCTACAGCAGAGCCGCCATCTAAGCTCCGTATGAATGGGAAGCGCCTTCTGCGGAGGATCGGGGTGGTTCTGGGAGCTCTTTGCGGGTTCCTGCTGTTCCTCGCCGCCACGCAGTCGGAAGCAACTCCCATTCGTCCCAACGTCAAGAAACTGCTGAGCCAGCCCGAGCAGACGGAAATCCACTTGGGTCCGGCTCGCGCCGGGTGGAACGGACCCGAAATCGCTCAATCGGCTGACCCAGCGTCCCTGGCACTTTTTGGAACGGGTACCGATGCGCAGGAAGTGCGCGAATCGTTGGTCAGCGCCTTCATTCCGGATCCGCGCGCCATGGCGTTTCTGTTAGCGGTGATACTGCTGCTGCGGCAGTTCAGAAATTGGCGAGCCTCGCGAGCGCCCAAATCTGTTCCAAGTGGCACGATCGTACAGTTCCCCAGCGAACAAAATCCCCAGGAGTTACGCCCGGCCGCCTGATACCCCTTCAAGAGTTTTTCACCGCGCGGACGAAAGGCTTCTCGTCTCTTCACGATCCTGAATCGGCGACGAGGAGCCTTTTCTATTTGTTGGCAGGGATACTCATCCGTGCGCGACTATCCGCTCCTGGCCGAATTGTTGTTAACATCGCACTGTGGCACTGGTCGAAGTTCGCAACCTAGTAAAGACTTTCCCGTTCGGAGAAGGCGCGTTCGGCGGCGCCAAGGGCGAAGTCCGTGCGGTGGACGATGTCTCGCTCGACATTGAGCCCGGCGAAACACTCGGGTTGGTGGGTGAATCGGGCTCCGGCAAGAGCACTCTCGGCCGCCTGCTTCTGCGATTAATCGAGCCCAGTTCAGGTACAGTTCGCTTCGACGGCCACGACGTGTTCCGCGCCTCCAGCAGGGAGATGCGCCGGCTCCGGCGCGACATGCAGATCATCTTTCAGGATCCCTTTGGTTCTCTTGATCCGCGCATGCGGGTTGGCGAAATCATCGGTGAGCCCCTCGTCATTCATGAAAACCTGAATTCGCGCGCCCGGCGGGACCGTGTGGCGGAATTGTTGCGCGCGGTTGCGCTCGACGAATCCGTCCTCGACCGTTTTCCCCACGAGTTCAGCGGAGGCCAGCGCCAGCGTATCGTGATCGCGCGTGCCCTCGCCTTGCGCCCAAGGTTCATCGTCGCCGACGAGCCGGTATCCGCGCTCGACGTCAGCGTCGGCGCGCAGATCGTGAACCTTCTTGCTGAACTGCAGCGTCGGTTCGGCCTTACCTACCTCTTCATTTCGCACAGCATGCCGGTGGTCCGGTATCTCGCCACTCGCATTGCTGTCATGTATCGCGGCAAAATAGTAGAGATGGGCACGGCGGAGAAAATCACCACTGCTCCGGAGCACCCCTACACGAGAAGCCTGGTTCAGGCGACGCCCGAAATCGCGGTGCAGGTAGGAGCGCAGCTTTGATCCGCCTCTTGCTCGTCCTGTTGCTCGTCAGCACCGCGTCACTGCAGGCACAGCAAGCCGGATCCCAGGACCTCACCCGCGTCCCGCCCCAGGCGGGAGCCGGCGAAAACGTTTTTCCCGACTGTCCCCACGGCAAAGTCGCAAACACCGACGGCCTGATGATTACCAAGATGCGCGACAAGTTCGCGCTCTCCATTGAAGACTTGAGTTCGCGGCTGATTCCCATCGGCTCGGAATTTTCGGCAACGGTGCGGCTCAAGAACATCTCGGACCACAACGTCACCATTCCATGGGTTCCCAACTTTCAGGACGTGATCGCCGGCCAGCCACAGGATGATTGGCAGTTCGAAACCGCGACATTCTCCTTCAGAATTGAAACCGGAGTCGAATACAAGCGCACCACGGAACTGGAGGGCGAGACGGTGCTTTACGGATCCGACGACAAACCCACGACGCTCCTCGAACTAGCGCCCGGTCAGTGGGCCTCGGTCCGCGTTCGCGCGGTGACTCGATGCCGCTACAAGTCCCAGGATCCCGCCGCTTGTCCCGGGCTGCGGCCCGACACAAAAGCTCGTCTCACTGCGGAATGGTCTGAGAACGGCATCGCCGTACAGAACTCGAATTGCTATATCCAGCGCGGAAACTTCGCCGGTCCTCGCACCGACTCGCACCCTGAAATCGTCACCCTCTCGAAATAAATCGGGTGCCCCGCTGTCCCCGATTTCGGGAGAGTGGGCCAAGCGTTTTCATCAGATAACGAGGCAGTCAATCCGAATGCGCTAAAATCCCCGTTATCCGAGGGATTGACCATGACTACGGCTGCGGCTCCCCTGCCCGGCGATGCACCCCTTTCTGAGCCTTCGCGGATTATTAACTCTTTTATCGCGCCCAACAAAACCTTCACCGACCTGCGCCGGAATTCTTCCTGGTGGGCGCCCTGGATACTGATTTCTGTGGTTGCCTTGCTGTTCGTGTACACGGTCCAGGTGAAGGTCGGGTTCGACCAGGTAATCCGCAATGAAATTGCAAACAACGCCAGGTCGGAAGCGCAACTGAGCCGGTTGCCTGCTGACCAGCGCGCCGAAAGACTGCAAGGCATTATTAAGTTCACGCAAGCGGTCGCCTATGCGTCCCCTGTGACCGGGCTGATCGCGTTTGTGATCATAGCGGCCGTACTCGTGGCCACTTTTAACTTCGGCGCGGGTGCAAGCATTCCGTTCAAAACCTCTCTCGCGGTCGTCACCTACGGCAACCTGCCCACCGTGGTCTATTCGCTGTTGGGAATTCTGTCCCTCGCGGTGGGGGTGAATCCGGAAGGGTTCAACATTAAGAACCCTGTCGCGACCAATCCGGCGTACTTTCTCGATCCAACTGGAAATCGCTTTGTTTATGGCATGGCATCAGCTCTTGATCTGTTTGTGCTGTGGACGCTGATCCTCATGGCCATCGGCTATTCCGCCGTCAGCAAGCTCAAGCGTTCCACCGCCGTCGCCGTGATCATCGGGTGGTATCTCGTATGGAAACTGGTGACCTCAGGCGCGGCTGTCTTGTTTTCCTGAGCTCAGTACTGTTTCGAAAATTTGCCCTTCTTCTCTCGAACGCTTATCCTGTGTGCCCCGTGGAGGACGTCATGAGAAACCTGCTGTGCGTTGCGTTCCTGTTGGCGGTGCCTGTGGTGATGTTCGCGCAGGAAGACAAGAACCCCGTCACCGATACTGTGAAGAGCCAGCTGGAGCGGCAGCAGAAAAATATCATTGCCGCTGCCGAGGAAATGCCGGCTGATAAATACAGCTACAAGCCCACTGAGCAGCAGATGACATTTGGGCATCTGATGGCCCACATCGCTGAGGCCAATCGTTTCTTCTGCGGCAAACTGTCGGACACTGCCGCATCCACCCCAAATGAAAAAGAGGAAGGCAAGCCCACCGAGAGCAAGGACAAGCTCGTTTCTGACCTGAAGGCGTCGTTTGAATCTTGCTCCGCCGCGCTGTCGAAAATGGACGACAGCAAGCTAGGCCAGCCCGTCACGCTGTTCGGCGGACACAAGTCAAACAAAGCGGGCGCCCTCATTGGCCTGTCCAACAATTGGGCCGACCATTACAGCGCCACCGCCATGTATCTTCGTCTGAACGGCCTGCTGCCGCCGTCAGCACAGAAGAAGTAGCCAGGAAAACAAGCCGGTAGCGGATCACAGGGGTTAGACAGCGGGGCAGGGTTTAGCCCTGCCTGACCCTGTGTTTGACACCGCCTACAGTCGACAGGATTGCATCGTTTAACCGCCGCTCTTTGGCTTCTAAGTGGCGTGGTTTCAACACCCGGAAGTGCTGACCCTTCCGTGACGCCTCTGCCCCGCCTTTTCATTGACTTAACAGCCGCCTGCACAGTAACTTGCACTTGATCCCCCACAGGCAAAGGACACCCGTGTCTCTTAAGATTCTGCTCGCGGACGACAGCGTGACCGCCCAGAACATGGGGAAGAAAATCCTCAGCGATGCTGGGTTCGAAGTAGTGGCCGTCAGCAACGGTTCCGCGGCTTTGAAGAAGATCCCCGAGGTCAAGCCCGACCTCGTCATCCTTGACGTTTACATGCCCGGCTACACCGGTCTGGAAGTCTGCCAGAAAATTAAGGACGCAAAGCAGACCGTATCGCTGCCCGTCCTGCTGACAGTGGGCAAGCTGGAGCCCTTCAAGGCGCGGGATGCGAGCCGGGTGCGCGCCGACGGGTTTATCGTCAAGCCCTTCGAAGCTACCGAATTGCTTGCCACCATTAAGCGCATCGTTGGCGTGCTTCCCGAAGGCGCCGGCAAAAAGAATGGCCAGGATTCGAAGGCTCGCGTTAAAGAAGCGAAACTGGCATCCCAGGCCGCTTCCGCCGAACAGCTCGCGTCCGCGCTGAAGAATGTCCTTCCGCCCGACTCAAAATTCGAAAGCCGCGAAGAAACCGAAGGGTACGAAGAGCCGCAGAGCCGGCCGATAGCCACTGAAGACGAGCCGCGCATGCCGGTTGCAGATGCCTATCAGGAGCCTGCGTCCGATGCGGAGCCGTTCTCTGTCTCCGGAGGGCCTGACCCCGGTGAAGAAGACGTCTATTCCGAGCGTGAGCCTGACAGCACCAAATTCCGCGTCGATTTCGACAAGCGTGAGCGTCCGCCGGAGCGGCGCGACGAAAGCATCCCGTTTAGAGCGTCCACTTTCGAAACGTGGGAGAAAGCGAACGCGCCCACCCCAGCGGAAATTGCTTCGCGCGAAGATGCGCTGGCACGGATCCGCGCAGCTCGCCAGAACGAGGCTGAGGAAGTTCGAGAACCCGAGGTCGATCCCGACGCTACTGTAGTTCTGCGCCGCCCCGCGCGGCCCGAGGCGAATTCTCCCCAGGAAACCCGTCCCGCCGGCGAACTGGATCCGGACGCCACCCTGTCACTGGAGAACACCACATGGCAGGCCATCTCCGAGGCGGGAAAGCCCTCGACGCCAGAATCGATCCAAACTGCGCCCAACGCGCAGGAAGAGATGGCAGACGTTCCGTCAGAATCGGAACCCGTCGCCGTATCGGAAGCTCCGGCCCCACAAGTTTTAGCTGGCCCGGCGAGCGCACCGATTTCAGGGCTCGCGGACTGGGCCTCAGATCTGCACGACACTTCTGCGGCTGCTCCTGCCGCGGACAGTCCGATCGCCGCGAAGTGGATTGCCGAGGAAGTTCCGCTCGCGTCTGGCGATTCGTCGCTTTCTCTGTCCGACGAAATGCAGCGGTTCGAATCGCGCGCGTCGGAACCATCGCCTGAGCCCGAATTCAATCCGCAACACGAAGAAGTTGCGGAGCCGGCGCCGATCGAGATCGCCGCTTCTGCTTTCGTTGAGAGCCCTGCGCCTGAAGCTGTCGAAGCCGTCGCCGACTCGGCAGCCCCAGCGGCAAGTGAAGAGCAGGTAGCCGCGCTTGCGAAAGCCGCAGCCGCAGCCGCCATCAGCAGCATCAGCGAAATTCGTGAAGCCGTTCTTGCTTCCGCCGCTGCCGCCGGCGTATCCGGCTCGGGATCGGATGCCATTACGGTTCAGCCCCAAACCCCCTACGCGGAGAGCGCGTCCGAAGAAGCCGCGCCGGATATGACGCAGTTCGCCACTCAGCCCTCCACCCCAACTACGGACGACATTCAGGGCGCCACCATCGCCGCTGTGACCCGCGAAGTTGCCGAAGTCGCCGAGACCGCGCCCGCTGACTTGAACTCCGACGCGATCGCATCCATCGTGAACCGCGTCATTGAGCAGATGAAACCCAAGCTGGTCGCCGAAATCGCCAAGGAACTCACCCACAAGCCCGAGAAATAGCAGAGTGTGATCACCAAGGTTCTGTGGGCGGCGGTCACTGACCTGCGCCCACATGTCCGCACAATCTCCTGAGTTTCTCGCCCGTTTCCGTCCTTCCGCACCTCAACTGATAAAATTCCAACTTAATCTCCGGTATGCCCCACGACCTCCCGAAATCTTATGATCCGCGCGCGATTGAAACGCGCTGGGCCGAATTCTGGATCCGCGAAAAACTTTTCTCGGTGAAGACGCCGCCGCCCGGATCGCCCGATGCGAAGCGCCCCGTCTTCACGCTGCTGCTGCCCCCGCCAAACGTCACCGGCCGCCTTCATATGGGCCACATGCTGAACCAGACGCAAATGGACATCATCGTCCGTTGGCATCGCATGCGCGGCTTTCTCACGCTGTGGCTCCCGGGGACGGATCACGCCGGCATCGCTACCCAGATGATGGTCGAGCGCCAACTGGCGAAAGAAGGTTTGAACCGGCGCGACATGGGCCGCGAAGCATTTCTAAAACGCGTGTGGGAGTGGAAGGAGCACTACGGCGGCGCCATTCTCGATCAGATGCGGCGCCTCGGCGCTTCCGTCGACTGGGACCGCGAATACTTCACCATGAGCGACGAGCTTTCCCGCGCAGTGCGCGAAGTCTTCGTCCAGCTGTATGAAGAAGGCTTGATTTACCGCGGGAAGTACATCGTCAACTGGTGCCCCCGCTGCGACACCGCCATCTCCGACCTCGAAGTTGTCCACGAGGAGATGCCCGGCAAGCTCTGGGAAATTCGCTACCCGGTGATCGGCACGAACGAACAGATTGTGGTCGCAACTACGCGGCCCGAAACCATGCTGGGCGACACAGCCGTCGCGGTGAACGCCGCCGACGAGCGCTACAAGCACCTGCACGGCAAGAAAGTTCGCTTGCCCATCATGAACCGCGAGATCCCCATCATCCTCGACGAACTCGCGAATCCCGAGTTCGGTACCGGAGCCGTGAAAGTCACGCCCGCGCACGATCCCAATGATTTCCAGGCAGGCCTGCGCCACAACCTGCCGCAAATCGACGTGATGGACAATCAGGGCCGCATGAACCAGAACGCCGGGTCCTATGCCGGTCTCGATCGCTTCGAAGCGCGTGAAGAAGTGGTCAAAGAACTCGAGCGTCAGGGCCTGTTGGCGGGAATCAAAGACCATGTATATGCGATCGGGAAGTGCGATCGCTGCCGGACAATTGTCGAGCCGCGGCTTTCGACCCAGTGGTTTCTGGCGATGACGAAGCCCGACAACAAGGGTCGCCCGAGTCTCGCACAGCGCGCGATCGACGTCGCCGAAAACGGAGAGGTGCGCTTCACCCCCGAAAACTACAACCGCATTTATTTGCAGTGGATGAATAACATCCACGACTGGTGCATTTCGCGCCAGCTTTGGTGGGGACATCGCATTCCGGCGTGGCACTGTCGCGATTGCAACGAGATCATCGTTGCCCGCGACGAACCGAAGAAGTGCAAATGCGGCAGCACACGG
>Ga0209810_1003146_pt1 | contig 17953 bp, 14 predicted proteins | sample Coa_R1_7_FD_187159 | JGI IMG/M metagenome (GOLD analysis project Ga0209810, IMG submission 187159) | Surface soil microbial communities from Centralia Pennsylvania, which are recovering from an underground coalmine fire - Coalmine... | ecosystem: Environmental > Terrestrial > Soil > Unclassified...
GCTCGTCAACATTGTGCAGGTTGAAGATCAGCCCGGGTATGCCGGACTTCAGCCCTTGCATCAGGCCCATAAAGCTGCGCTTGTCGAGCGGCTGCGGCGTCCAGCCACTGAAGATGAACGTGTCAGCGAGGTAGTCTGCGGCCTGGTCGAAGTCGTTGCCCTCCAGCGCACTCATAAATGACTTGACGGTATCTATATTCTCGAAACTCATGACGTATACTCCTTTCTCTGTAACGCACGAGGCGAGTGTGCGAGCCTCCATGAGCGACGCGGCCGCAATGCGTGAAGACGCCTCTACTGTTCACGGTTGTACCATCTTTAAAAGATAGAGATCACCAGGCGCTCGCAGCGCTCATGCCTCTACTCGCAAACGCTCATGCCTCTAGAAGAATACGATGCAGATGGTAATATCGTCGCAGCCACCGGAGACGAACAGAACTGCAAATTTTTACATGGCCCGCTTATCTTCCCCCACAAGTCCCAGCGAATTGTGCATCCTGGTACAGAATGATATCATGATTTATAAGTGATATCCGGTATAGAATGCGTGTGTTATGTCCTGGGGCTGATAAACTGATGGGTAAAAAATATCTTTTTCTATTTCTGATTCTGATGGCGCTGGTAGGGCTTTCGGGGGGCTATATCGTCGGGGGCACGCAGGCATACTCGCGCTATCAGCAGAACACCCTGGCGAATCAGGAGCATTGTGGGGGCCAGCCGCCGGTGCATATTTGCGTGCAAGCGCCGCAGAGTATTTTCAGTGCATTCTATCCCTCTTACGTTGCCGCGCAGTATCCGCTCTTTACCGTGAGCTATAGCAGCAGTCGCCCGATGACGCTGCTGCTCAGCGTGGCGATTGATCGCGTTAGCCAGGTGCAGACGCGAACAGTGAATGTCACGGGGACAATGCAGTCGTCTACGTTTATTCCGGCACTCCAGGGCCAGGTCTTACGCAAACTGACAATGGAACTCAATACCGCCCTGCATGTGGAGGCCAGAGACAGCGCGGGACACCTGTATTATATCAACGACATTCCTTTATTGCTGCATTCGCGCTGGCTGATGCAATGGGTAGCGGCGAACCGCCTGCGCATCGCGGCATGGGTGACGCCCGATGATCCTGCGATAGCGGCGCTGGTGAGGAAAGCGCAAAGGCATTTGCGAGATCAGCCGCCGCCCGTGCCGCCGGCGATGGTCGGCTATAATGGCGCGACGGCTCAGCAGGTGGCCGACCAGGTTGACGCGCTTTACGATACCCTGCGCCTGGACTATCATATACATTATATCCAGGCCAGCGTTCCCTACACGGGCACAGCCGGAGGCAGCGCGGCAACGCAGAACGTCAGGTTGCCAGCGGAGGTGTTGCAGCAGGGCAGCGGCATGTGCGTTGAGCTGACGACGCTGCTGGCCTCGGCTGCCGAGCGCATCGGTATCAACACGGAAATCGTCATCATTCCCGGCCATGCGTTTCTGGGGGTCGCGGTCACACCTGATAACCGGCATTTTCAATACTGGGACGCGGTTGATGTCGACAGCAACGTCGCGGCGGACTCCGCCAATGTCGCGGCGGATAATCTCTATCAGAAGAACCTGGCTCAGCATACGATTCTCGATACGATATCGATCAGTGACGCTCGCAATGCGCAGATAGGTCCAATGCTCTGAAGGGAGGAAGGGGGCAACGAGCATGGTGGATTTTCCGACCTGGTTTAACTCCGGCTGCTATGGTGGACTGGCATGCTGCATGTTTGCTGTTGCCGCTAACGCGCTCTACACATCCCTGCGCCAGCGCGGGACGACGCGACAACTGGCCGGGGCTATCGTGATCTGTGTGATTTCGGCTCTGCTGCTGCTCCCCGCCATTATCTGGTACAATATGCGCTTTGCCGCTCTGCAAGCGACGCTCTCGTTCGCGGAGATCGAGGTAGCGCTTGGCTACGTTGCGCTCTGCGGTTGGATCCTGCCGCTGGGTGTCACCTCGACGTACTACCTCTTTACCACGCCTCGCAGCACGACCACATCGTTTCACATTCCGCGCCTGCAACGCCGCGCTCACCCGAGTGCGGCGAGCGCGCTCCATCCTCCACGCCATCAGCCTGGCATGCTTGAACCTTTCGTCTTCGATGAAGATACACCGTGGGGCTGGCTGGAGTACAGCGGTGGAAACTTCCAGGGCCAGCGCCTCGCCCTCAAACGGAAGATAGCGACCATCGGACGCGACGAGGATAACGACATCTGGATTGATGATGATGTGGCCTCCCGCCATCATGCGGAACTGGCCTGGGATGAGGGAAAGACCTATATTACCGACTGCAATAGCCTCAACGGTGTACTGCTCAATGGCCGGCGCATTCGCGGCTATGCACTGCTGAGGACGAACGACGTGCTGGAGATTGGCGAGCAGCGCTTTGTCTTTATCGCGGCGCAGCAGAGCCGTGAATCCGCCGAAGAGAGTGATCCGCTCGCCAACCACAGGTTGCGCCGCTCTCAGGACGCGCCTGATACGGAGAGTGCGATTTTGCCAGCAACGGAGCCACTGGCGGAAGGCGCCGCGCTCGCTTCTGCCCCGGTTTCCATAGCGGAGGGGGCGATGACGGAAGAGTCATGGAAGACGTTGCAGGATACGGCTCAAATCGATCACGCCACGCCCTGGCCGTTCAATAAGGAAAGAGGAGGCGCCTTAACCATCCACGACGGTGATATGGCCGGCCAGTGTTTTCTGCTGGATCGGCCATTGATAACGGTAGGGCGTGGCTTTGAGTGCGATATCGTCATCAACGATGCCTCGATTTCGCGCCAGCACGCTCAGTTCTTGCGACAGGCCGATGGCGACTATGTGCAGGATCTTGCCAGCCGCAACGGAACAAAAGTGAACGGTGAGCCGCTGCTCAAACCGCGTTTGCTCACACCTGGCGATATTGTCTGCCTGGGCAATATCCACATGGCATATACATCGGTGCAGATGACCCCGACCTCATCGCTGACGCGGATTATCGCTCCACGTCCGATTGCTGGCACAGGCAGTGGTCCCGTGCCGCTGCGCCTGCCGAGCAAGCAGAAGGAATAGGGCAGCCGCGCCGGGGCCGGGAAGGGCAATCGCCAGGGTTCGCCCCTGCCATAGACGCATTGCAGCCCCGGCGGGTATGGTAGGGGCGACTGCAAGAGTCGCCCGCTTGCTATTCTATCTCGACGTTCTTGAAGGGTTGCCGCGAGAGGACGGGCCGTCCGTGGCCGGGGTAGAGATAGCAAACTGGCAGGCTGCGCAGCACGCGCAGCGTCTCCTCCATGCGAGGAGTGTGGCCCTGGCTGCGCAGGCGCGGCGTGTTCCCCTCAATAGGGAATAGCGTATCTCCACAGAGCAGTTCCCGGGTAAAGGCATTATAGAGGCAGAGGCTCTCCAGCGAGTTGCCGGGGGTGGCAATCACGCGCCAGTCAGGGTGAGATGGCAGCCCGGCGACATCCTCCAACCACACATCGATCATCCTCGCCTGCCGCACATAGGCGGGCGGAAACAGATCGATGTGATGGAGAGCGCCCGGCAGCATTTGATCGGCCATATGGCCGATCCCGGGCAGCCTGGTCCCGGTCCGCAGCAGGCGCTGCACCGTGGCGGAAGCTGCAACCGGAGCGCGGCAGAGACGTTTCAGGGTTTCGATTCCCGCTGTATATTCAGGATGCAGGTGCGTTAACACGATGAGATCAATTTCGGCGGGCGAGCGAAGCAGGAAACGTTGTAAATACTGTTGCAGCAGATGGATATGCAATTCGGAGCCTGGATCAACCACGAAGAGGCGCTCATCGTTGACGAGGTAGGTATTTGCCATCGCAAAGCGATCTGTGATGGTGTGGACCTGGCGCGGGCGTTGCGCCAGGTTCGGCGCCTCGCGCCTGTTCGCAGACGCTGGATTCACATGTCCCTCCGGCGATCACAAAAGACTCGTAGCTCTATTATCCTAGCATCAAGGTCAAGAAGGTCATGTGCTATAATAAAATCAGGAGCAACGTCCCGTCTGAGATTGAAACACAATGGAAACGTGGTTTGGGCGCAACATCTCGCCTGAGATGAAACTGCGATTGAAACTGCGATTCAAGCAAGGAAGGTGCTGCACTTTTACCAGACATGTGCTACAATGGGGATGTGGTTTGGGCGCAATATCCCATCTGGGATTGAATAAGAATCCGAAGCCCCGGTTTCGTTCCGCCGTCCGGTATTTGTAGGAATCGCTGCTAGAACCACCAGAAGATACATCCTCCTGTTCGCTACTGTGATATGGATTATGTTGTTCTGCTCCTTTGCCCTGTGGATCCTGACCACGTATACAGTTTGTAGGCGGAACGGAGAGTCAAGAAGGGAAAGATTACTGATGATGTCCAATGAGGACTACCAGGACCGCATCCTTACGTGTCGTGATTGTGGTAACGAGTTCATCTTTAGCGCAGGTGAGCAAGAGTTTTTTGCCAGGAAGGGCCTGATGAATACGCCTTCGCGCTGCCCTGCCTGCCGCGCCGCCCGCCGGGGAGGCCAGTCTGCGAGCGGCCCCGGGCGCTCATCGCGAGGCGAGCAGTACGAAGCAGTCTGCGCGGCATGTGGTCGCTCAACTCTGGTCCCCTTTGTCCCGCGCGAAGATCGCCCCGTCTATTGCAACGAGTGCTTCCAGGCCCAGCGCGCCTCACGCTCCCGCAGTGGCTATGACAATGACTACAGCTACAGTCATAGTGGAGGAAGAGGTCGTAACAATCGCCGCGACTCCGGCGGCAGGCGTGATCGTCGCGATTATCGCTGGTAAAACCATCGTGCCCATCGCTTTATGCCCGCCTTGCCACCTCTGGTGGCTGGCGCGGGATGAGAAGGAAGGCCCGGCGGCGCCGAACGGCGCCGCCGGGCCTTCCTTCTCATCCCGCGCCAGGCCTTGAAGACGCAGAACTGTCTGAAGAAGGAGACCGCTGTTGTGAAAAGATGATGGCTATCTCTGTATCCTTCCAGGCAGGACAGACGTACCCGCCATATGTTATACTCTGAGAAATAATCTATATATCCTCAATATGGAGGTCTCACATCAATGACACCTGGACCGGACGACCAGTGGCCTCATTACACGTATATCGTGCCGCAGAATTATACCAGGGCCAGAGTGCGCCTCATCGGCCTGGGGAGCTATGCTCCAAAGGGTATTATCACCAACGAATTCTTTGCCTATATTTCAACTCGCCTGGGTGATCCGCGTACAGCGGCTGACCTGGAGCGGGTGACGGGGCTGAGTACACGCTATGTGCGCGCCAGCACGCTCGCGCTCTGCCGCAGGGTGGCGGGGGCCGAAGCCCCTGGTCTGATCGATGATCCCGCCGCTAAACCCGATGAAACCCTGGTAGATATGGCCCTGGTTGCCGCGCGGCGGGCGCTCGCCAGCGCTGGTCGCGACGCCTCCGAGATCGACACCGTGATCGGCGCCTCCTCTTCCGACAACGACGCCTTCCCCACTATCGCCGCCCTGGTGCAGATGCGCCTGGGCCTCAAGCCTGTGCGCGCAACGATGCTCAAGGGAGCCTGCGCCTGCCAGACGGAGGCGTTTCAAATGTGCGCCGAGGCGCTTGTTGCCGGATCCGCGAAACTGATTTTGATGGTCACGGCGGAGGGCCTTCTGCCCAATATCATGAACGTCCTCGATTGGAAAACCAGCTCGCTCTTTGGCGAAGGCGCAGCGGCTTTCCTGCTTGAGCGCGGCGATGAAGATACCTACCTCATCAATGGCTCCGACGCCAGTCAAGGCCCGGCCTTGCTTTATCAGACGCCTCTGCGCAAGGATGTGATCGAGATGGCGGAGGTGGACATGAAGATGCAGCAGTTGTACCGCGAGGGCAAGGGCAAAGAACTCAATCAGTTGCTCGCGCACTATATGGTCGGCTACACAAAGATGAACGGGAAGGAAGTCTTCCGCGAGGCTCCCCGCGCGATGGCCGAAAGCGTGGATGCGCTCTGCCGGCATGCGGGCCTGAACCCCGATGATCTGGGGCATATCGTGCCGCACCAGGCCAACTCGCGTATCACGCGGCGGCTGGGCGAACTGCTCATCAACGACTATGGCTGGCCCGCCTCGACAATGGAGAAGCTGGCCGATAACTTCCGCTACTATGGCAATCTCTCCAACGCGAGCATCGCGACGGCGCTGATCGAGCAACTACGCCAGAGCCGTATCCGTGATGGGGAATGGATGGCCCTGCCGGCTGTCGGCGGCGGCATGAATTACGGGTGCTGGCTGCTCCGTTACCATGCGTTGAAAAACCTGGATGCCGTGCTTAACCCGGCCGAATAACCGGTTTCAGGTCAGGCCGCGCTCGTAGGTGTAGAATACCGATCCATCCCACTCGTATTCGATACCGGTGAAGGCATCGCGCACCATCACCATATCCGGCGCGTAGGCCCGCACGCCTGCCAGGCCCATCTCGGTCAGGCGACGCCGCAGGTCGTAGGCGAGCAGGCTGATCGATTCAACCGTTGGCCCGTCGATGTAGCCAAGTGAGAGGCGAGGCTCATCGCGCTCCGTGCGCGGCTCCGCTATCGCCAGCCCGTCCAGGCGATCCCAACGGCGCAGCAGATAGATCTGCTGTGCCGCTATTTTGGCTTCCAGCAGTGCGGCAGTGATGGGATAGGCTTTCCAGCCCACGTAATAGACGCCGCCAACGACGGGAAAGATGCTTGAGACGTTGAGATAGTTGATGATGTCGTCGAGATCCGCCGGGGTCGCCAGTTGCGCCCGCTCCTGAACGGCGCGCCGTTCCATAACGCTCGCCAGCGGAGGGGCCAGATAGAGGGCAACCGCTCCTATCCTGTGCATGTGGCCGCGTTCGGTAATTTCGATGGAACGAGTATTGCGGGAGTCGATAGCCAGGCGCACATAGGCCGCCCCACGGCGCATCGCCTCAACCAGCGCGGCTTCGTCCAGCGCTTTCGCCAATCCCTGGTGACGATATTCGGGATCAACGCGCAGTCCTTCGAGCCAGGCATCGGTTTTCGTCAGCATCTGCATGTGCGTGATGCCCGCAGGTCGCCCATCGACAGTAGCAACGAGCAGAAGGCCATCGGGATTATGCAGCCATTCATCCCAGACGTACTCGATGTAATCGCCCCACTCCCAGGTATTGGCGCAAAATGTAAGTACCGCATCACGGTCCTCTGGCCGCGCCGGTCTTACTTCTATGTGTGGCATAGCTGATTTCCTTTCTCCTCTCTCATCACTATAGTCAGAAAGAGGGCGACTCGTCAACCCAACAGCGCAAGAAACGTGTCCATCATCTTTTTGCAGCACTCGCCTCCATCTTCTGACAGCTCAGAGCCGCGCGCCTGGCCCTCCTCCCATCCTGTGCGAGCCGCCAGAGGTGGCGAGGAGTGCAAAAAGTGACGCGCATCGTTGCAAGAAACGTTCTTACATACAGGAACGTAATAGAAGTATCTGATCCTCAGCATCCTCGCCCTTTGTCGCCAGACGTTCGCGCGGCATAGTCACGCAAGGGATCTCTATTGTGTTGTGAGAAATGCGCTTCGCGCATTTCTCACAACACAATAGAGATCCGGCGAGCGCCGCAGGCGTGAGCAAGCGATGGTATCGCCAATCAGATGCACTTAAAAGAAAGGTAATAATCCTATGCCACGAGAAGCCCCACGAGAAGAAGTCGAGCAGAACGTGCAAAAGGCGGAGGAGCATGTGCAGGGCGTAATTGAGCAGGCGCAGCAGGAGGTTGAGCAGAGCCGCGAACCGTGGTACCTCTCGTTAAGGCGCGGGTATATTCTCATCATTATCTATCTCGCGCTCTTTGCGCTCTTTTCGTTACTGGCGTGGTATGTGCATGTTCATCCCATCCTGGCTATTGATGTCGCTATCACGAAGGAGTTCCAGGAGGACCAGGATCCATGGTTGAACACGCTGATGATCGCTGTGAGCTACCTGGGCTTCCATACCATCATCTTCTCGGCGCTGATCGGGCTGACGGCTGCGGCGTTCTGGATGGTACGGCTGCGCCTGGAAGCCGTGCTGATCGTGGCGCTCTCGGCTGTGAGCGAGGTTGCCAACCTGGCGATCAAGGTGATTGTGAATCGTCCCCGCCCAACGGCGAAACTGGTTGACATTATTGTGTCTGCGAGCGGGCAGAGTTTTCCCAGCGGACATGTGATGTCCTATGTCGCCTTCTTCGGCCTGCTCTTTTCGCTGGGCCTGATCCTCTTCAAAAGGAATCGCTGGTGGCACTATGCCCTGTTGATTGTTCCCGCGCTCTTCGTGATCCTCGTTGGTCCATCGCGCATCTACCTGGGCGATCACTGGGCGAGCGACGTGCTGGGCGGCTACCTCTTTGGCGGTCTCTTGCTTGGCCTGGCGCTGTGGATATACCTCAAGCTCAAGCAGCGCGGTGTGCTGGCTCCCCCTGAGAAGCCAGGAGAGCCGCGCGTCGACCCTGCCCCTGTTGGAGAACAGAAATAACGGTGGAGAATGGGGCATGGGCCAGTCGAAGGCGGGGGCCTGCCCCATCTTCCACGTTGGAAATGTAGAGACGGGGCTTGCCCCCGTCTTGTTGAGGCCCCCGTCTTGTTCAAATCAGAGATCCGGAGATATCAGCTTACAACATCGGGATCTTGATCCCGAACTCTTTCGCGCAGGCCACCGCCTCCTCGTAGCCGGCATCGGCATGTCGCATCACGCCGGTCCCCGGATCGTTGGTCAGTACACGCGCGAGGCGCCGCGCCGCCTCCGGCGTGCCGTCGGCTACGATCACCTGCCCGGCATGGATGGAGTAGCCAATGCCGACGCCGCCGCCGTGATGGAGCGAAACCCACGTCGCGCCCGATGCCGTGTTGAGCAGTGCGTTGAGCAGCGGCCAGTCGGCAATAGCATCGCTGCCGTCCTTCATGGCCTCGGTCTCACGATAGGGCGAGGCCACCGAGCCGCTGTCAAGATGGTCGCGCCCGATGACGATGGGGGCCTTGATGATGCCCCGGGCAACGAGATCGTTGAAGGCCAGCCCGGCCTTATCGCGCTGCCCGTAGCCGAGCCAGCAGATGCGCGCCGGCAAGCCCTGGAAGTGGATCTTCTGCCGTGCCATCGTGATCCAGCGCCTGAGCGCAGTATCCTCGGGGAAGAGTTCGAGGATGGCCTCGTCAGTGCGGTAGATATCCTCGGGATCGCCAGAAAGCGCCACCCAGCGGAAAGGCCCCTTGCCGCGACAGAACAGGGGGCGGATGTAGGCGGGGACGAAGCCCGGGAAGTCGAGCGCGTGCGTCTCGCCGGCAGCCAGTGCCTGGCCGCGCAGGTTGTTGCCATAGTCGAAGACGATAGCGCCGCGTCGCTGCATCCCCAGCATGGCGCGCACCTGCGTCACAACCGACTGCTGCGCGCGCTGGATATACGCCTGCGGATCGCGCCTGCGCAGTTCGTCGGCCTCGGCGACAGAGAGACCGGCGGGAATGTAACCATTCAACAGATCATGCGCCGCCGTCTGATCCGTTACCAGATCGGGAATAATGCCGCGCCGCACCAGTTCGGGATAGATCTCGGCGGCGTTGCCGATCAGGCCAATAGAGAGCGGCTGCCCCTGGTCGCATGCCTCGCGCACCTGATTGAGCGCCTCGTCCAGCGTACTCGCGATCTCGTCGCAGTAACCGGTTGCCACGCGCCGCCGGATGTGCTGCACGTCGGCCTCCACGGCGAGACAAACACCCTCGTTCATCGTCACAGCAAGCGGTTGGGCGCCACCCATGCCGCCCAGACCAGCAGTGAGGACAAATTTCCCTTTCAGGGAGCCGCCGAAGTCTTTACGGGCGGCCTCGGCGAAGGTTTCGTAGGTGCCCTGCACGATGCCCTGCGAACCGATATAGATCCACGATCCTGCCGTCATCTGCCCATACATGGTCAACCCCAGAGCTTCAAGGCGGCGAAACTCGTCCCAGTTACCCCAGTGCGGCACCAGGTTGGCGTTAGCAATGAGGACGCGCGGCGCATCGGGATGCGTGCGAAAAATACCAACGGGCTTTCCCGATTGCACCAGTAACGTTTCGTCCCCATCCAACTGCCGCAGCGAGTGCACGATAGCGTCGAAGGCGGCCCAGGAGCGGGCGGCACGCCCAGAGCCACCGTAGACGACAAGATCATCCGGGCGCTCGGCCACGTCTGGATCGAGGTTATTCATAAGCATGCGCAGCGCTGCTTCCTGCTGCCACCCCTTGCATGAGATCGTTGTGCCTCGCGGCGCTCGCACAGTACGCGCGCCGCCCCCTGGCGTCGTTGCCGTAGAGGTATTTTCTGTATCAGCCATGATAAGCTTCTTCCTTTCTGCGGGACAAAAATAAGATCTATTTTGCCTGTCCTTCTCTGAAAGCATTGTAACAAGTTTTAGAGAATATAGACAAACAGGGTCAAATTGGAAGAACTTATCACAGGGAGGATCAACAGGCAAGCAGCAAGACAAATGATGGCGCTTTGAAATTGGGGAACAGGATGCAGGTACGCTGGCTTTAAATAAAATGGTCATCACGCAAAGGGGGACACGGGGCCAGCGGCCTCGTGTCCCCCTTTGCGTGATGACCATGTAAGTAAACTATCACGTTGACGTGAACGTCAATTATGGGATATAGTATTGATAAGGACTTTCTCAGGGTGTATCTGGTTTCCGGCACCCGCGCTTGCTCGCGCCTGCGGCGCTCGCTGGCTGTATTGAGTGGTGTGGCTCCAGGCGTGCAGCGCCTGGAGCCACACCACTCAATACAGCCCTGGCGCGGCGGAGCCGCGCGAGTGGCCGGCGCTTCGCAAACTTGTTCTTATTGATGGAATTTCCCTGAAATCGAATCTATGAAAGGACGTAGTATGACGCTTGCTACGAAGGAAGAGGCGAGGCGTGTGACGAGGGCGCGCCGGCCAGTCGGGCCGAACTATAAATGGATCGCGCTCTCCAATACCACCCTCGGTATGTTGATGGCGACTATCAATTCGAGTATTGTCTTGATCTCGCTGCCTGCCATCTTTACAGGCATCGGCATTAACCCGCTGGCGCCGGAGGAGACCAACTACTTTCTCTGGGTGCTGCTGGGGTATATGGTTGTCACCGCGACCTTGCTGGTAACACTGGGGCGCATCTCGGACATGCTGGGACGCGTCCGGCTCTATAACCTGGGATTTGCGATATTTACCGCGGGCAGTATTCTGCTCTTTCTCACTCCTGGTCGGGGCAACGCAGCGGCTATCGAAATCATTATCTTCCGGCTGGTGCAGGCCGTTGGTGCGGGCTTCCTTTTCGCCAACAGTACGGCCATCCTGACCGATGCTTTCCCTCCGCACGAGCGTGGCATGGCGATGGGCATCAACCAGATTGCGGCCATCCTCGGCTCGATTATCGGGCTGATCCTGGGTGGGGTGCTCGCCGTCGTCAACTGGCGGCTCGTCTTCCTCATAAGTGTGCCCTTTGGCATCTTCGGTACCATCTGGGCCTACCTGCAACTGCGGGAGACGGCGACGATCCGCGAGCATCAGAAGATCGACTGGCTGGGCAACATCACCTTCGCCGTCGGCCTGATCGTGTTGCTCATCGGCGTAACGTATGGGATTGAGCCGTATGGCAATGCGGTGATGGGCTGGGGCAATCCCTTTGTCATCGCTACCCTGGCGGCAGGCATTGTGCTGCTGGCGCTCTTTGTCTGGATCGAGCTGCATGTGAGCGATCCGATGTTCCGGCTCGACCTCTTCAAGATCCGCATGTTTACGGCGGGCAATGTCAGCGGCTTCCTGGCAGCCATCGGGCGTGGCGGCCTCCAGTTCATGCTCATCATCTGGCTCCAGGGCGTCTGGCTGCCTCTGCACGGCTACAGCTTCGAAGTGACGCCGCTGTGGGCTGGCATCTACATGCTGCCGTTGATGGCGGGTTTCATCGTGCTGGGACCGCTGAGTGGCTGGCTCTCGGACCGCTTCGGCGCGCGGCTCTTTTCAACGCTGGGAATGCTCATTCAGGCGCTGGGCTTCCTGCTGCTGACGCTGCTGCCCGCGAACTTCGACTACATCTGGTTCGCGCTGATCCTCGTGCTGCTCGGTGTTGGTCAGGGTATGTTCGCCGCACCGAACACGACGGCAATCATGAACAGTCTGCCGCCGGAGCATCGCGGCGTCGGCTCTGGTATGCGCTCGACGTTCCAGAATGCGGCCACCGTATTGAGCCTGGGCGTCTTCTTCAGCATCGTTACAGGTGGTCTTGCTCTGGCGCTGCCAGGTGCGATGTCGAGCGGACTGATACATGCCGGGGTGCCCGCCCAGGCGGCGCACCGCATAGCGACCCTGCCGCCAACGGCTGCACTCTTCGCCGCGTTCCTGGGCTACAACCCGATGGCTACGCTGCTGCCGCCCGCCATCCTGCATAACCTGCCGGCGGCGAATCAGGCGCTGCTGCTGGGCCATAGTTTCTTCCCGAACCTCATTGCGGCGCCGTTCATGGTGGGCCTGCGCGCGGTCTTCTACTTCTCCGTGGTGCTGTGCATCATCTCCGCGTTCGCCTCCCTGCTGCGCGGCAAGCGCTACATCTATGACCATGGGGTCTCGAAGGAAGAATAACAGACAAGAACAATACCCGCGAGGCTGCGCCTCGCGGGTATTGTTCTTGTCTGTTATTACTTATCTGCCGAGGTAGCTTCGCTCTCTTCGACGCGTTTGACCATCGTGTTGAGCAGTTCCAGGCGGCGCGCCAGTTCCTGCGACTGCTCCTGGAGCTTCTGAAGCTGACCGGCCAGTTCGTGGAGCTGCCCGTTCATCAACAACGGCTGCGTCTCCGGTGCCTGGGGCGCACGCTCCGCTACTGTCACCGGTACTGTAGGAGCGGTGGGCACCTGTTCCGGCGTGACTGCGCTTGTTGTGGGTGCAGGGCGGTTGACCTGCGAGGCTGTATTGTCGCCTCTGCCGATGAAGAATGCCGCGACCAGAATCAGTACCCCGATCACAATCAATCCTCCGGTAATCAGCATGGTTCTCTCCTTTGTATGTATCCGTTCAAGATTATCTGACTGACATCATGTGCAAGACGCTGCTCACCGCTGCGCGGTTCGCCGGAGGTGAAGTCTGCTGGCGCTGCGCCAGCAGACTTCACCCCGCCGGGGGAGCCGCAGGCCCCCGGACATGCATGTGGAATTGACTAATGGATATGGATAGTCACTTCGGCGCTCATGCCGGGCATAACCTCCTTGCCGCCGGTGCTGTCAAGCGAGATGAGCACCGGGACGCGCTGACCGACTTTGGTGAAGTTGCCGCTGGCATTGTCCTCGGTGGGCAGCAGCGAGAAACTGCCAGCGGTGGCATCAATGATCTGCTGCACATGGCCGCTATAGCTGGTATCTTTGTAGGCGTCGATATGGATGTCGACCTGCTGGCCCACCTTGATGTTATCCAGAGCGTTCTCATCGACGTAGGCGATGATGTTGAGGTTGTTCAGGTTGGTGAGCTGGGCCAGTGGCACACCAGGCGTGACGATCTGGTTCGTCACCACCGGAAGCTGCAAGATGGTGCCATCGATGGGACTGGTGATCCTGACGCTCTGGACGGCGCCGGTGGCAAGCGTGGTAGAGAGGGTGGCGATGGTCTGGCCGGCTTTCACATGGTCGCCCAGCCTGACGTTGAGTGCGCTGATACGCCCGCCTACCGTCGCGCTGATGGGCACGATGGTGCCGTTGACCTGTGCGTCGTCGGTGCTATAGTAGAGGTAGTTCTGGTAGACGTAGTAAGCGACGCCGCCGCCGATTGCCAGGACTGCCAGTACGATCAAGAGTGGCACAAGTACTAATCGTCGCATAAAAATCAGTTACTCCTTCTTTTCTTTATCTAAAGCACTTTTTATGTATTTGTGAAAGGGAAAAGGTGATTTCGGGGAACATCCTCTACCCTCCTGTCAGAGAGGGCTGCTGCCCTCCCTGCACCCTCCTGCATGAAAGGGAGAAAGGGAGTTTCAGGAGGCATCCCCGCACCCCGTCAGGGAGCCGGCCGGTTCCCCGCACCCTCACATATGGGAGGGGGAAGTTTTTCGGCGGCACCCGGCCACCTCCCTGCTAGTGCACTGCTACAAGGGCTGGTTCTTCCTCCTGGTTGGCAGGTGCACCGCCGGGTCCGCCTGCTGCTGGCTGCGGTATGCGCTCGGGCTGTGTGCGCACGAAGAAGGCTGCGATCAGGGCGATGATCGCCAGGCCCAGGCTCAACCAGAAGGCGTCATCCATCGCCAGCACATATGCCTGCCGCTGCACCATACCGGCGATCACCTGTATCGCCGTCTGCTTCGCCTGCATCAGAGTCGCGCCATGCGCAACGAAGAACCCCTGTAACCTGACGAAGTACTGGCCGAGCGGAGAAGCCGGCGTGACCTGCTCCGCCAGGTGCGTATAATGAACGCTGGTCTGTGTCTGTACCAGCGTTGCCAGGACGGCCACACCGAGCGAACTGGCGACGAAACGCATAGCCGTGCTCATCGAGGTCGCCTGTGGCAGATCGCGCGGGCGAATGCTTGAGTACATCGACACGCTCAGCGGTTGTATGCATAAGCCCAGCGAGAGGCTGCGCAGGATCAGCCAGACTTGCAGCGTCCCAAAGGGCAGGTAAAGATTCAGCGATGAGAAGAGCCACATCGCGAAGCACAGGATAATCAGGCCCGGTATCACCACCGCGCGCACGCCGAACCTGTCCACCAGTCGCCCGCCAACAATCGTCGCTATCATCGAAGCGAACGCCTGCGGGATCAGGAGTATGCCGGCCTGGTAAGCGCTCAGGCCGCGCAGGTCTTGCAGGTAGACCGGAATCAGGAAAAGGCCGCCGTAGAGTGCGAACGTGACGAGTATACTGGCAATGTTACTCGTGGTGAAGGGTATGTCGGCGAAGAGGCGCACATCCAGTAGCGGCTGCCTTCCGCTATTAGCGATGCTCAGTTCTGTAATGACGAAGAAGATGAGCAGCAGGACGCCGGCCGCAAGCGTTCCCAGCACCTTGCTCGATCCCCACCCATCGGTACTGGCGTCGGAGAGCGCATAGAGCACACAGGCCAGCCCGATGCCTGAGAACAGGAAGCCCAGGATGTCCAGGCGCGTGTGTGGATTGAGCCTGCCTTCCCGCAAGAAGATCATGCCCATGATGATGCCGACGATACCGATAGGAACGTTGATGTAAAAGATGGACTGCCAGTCCGCGAAGGTCACAAGGTAGCCGCCAACCGTCGGGCCGAAGGCGGGGGCCAGCAGGACGGGGACGCCCAGCACGCCCATCGCCATGCCGCGCTCGTGCAGCGGGAACTCGCGGTAGAGCAGCGTGATCGATAGCGGAAACAGGAAGGCGCCGCCGGCTCCTTGCAGAATGCGGAAGAAGATGAGCGCCGGCAGGCTCCAGGCCAGGCCGCAGAGAGCTGATCCAGCCGTAAATACGACCAGCGCCAGCAGATAGAGCCGCTTGATGCCGATGCGATCCGAGAAAAAGCCGGTCAGCGGAGTCGCCACGCCTTCCGCCAGAATATAGGCCGTCAATACCCACTGCACGCTGTTGAGATCGGCGCCAAATGCGCCTTGCAGGCGTGGTATGGCGATATTGACGATGGTGCTGTCCAGGATGCTCATGAAGATCCCAAAGATCACCACGATAGCCACAATCCACTTGTACGACAAGCCTCCCCCCTCTTGCCGCGTAGTTGTCGCAGGAATTTGCATATAGAGAACTCCTCAAGACGATGGAGGGTGCAGAGAGCACCCTCCCCGCTTATTTCGTAACTGTTCAGATCCGCTCTTTCCCGGACTGCGAAGCACCCGTGGTGCTTCGCAAGCTGGTGTTAGTGGCGTGTGCGGCGAACGCAGTCCGCCGCACACGCCACTAACACCAGGGAATAAGCCGCCGAAGGCGGCGCGGGGAGCTGAATAGTTACCTTAATTCATGAGTTGGCTGCGATGCCTTTAAAGTAAATGCGCTTCATGCATTGAAGGAGAGCTTCCAGCGGCATCTGCTTCTCAAGAACCAGGTGTTTGTAGGCTTGCGGCGACATGATGCTGAAAAAGATGCTGGTCATCACTTCCGATGGCAGGCTTGCATCGAACTCGCCCGCCGCTTTACCTTCCTCGAAAAGCTCTACAAGGTGATGGGCGATGGTGTACATCGTATCGCCCTTTATGCCGTGAAACTTCTCCCTCAGTACTCTGAAATCTACGCCATTGTAGAGGACATAGAAGAGTCGCGCCCGTTTCGCGAACAGGCCCCGGTACAGAGAATCAAGAATGAACTCCAGCTTCGCCCGCGCACTCGTCGGCATCTCCCTGGCCTGCTCAACCATGTGCAATGTCGCCTTTAGCTCACGCTCAATCAGCGCGCAGATCAAATCTTCTTTCCTGGCAAAGTGCAGGTAGAGCGTACCTTTGGCGATACCGACGCGCGCGGCGATCTCGTCCATCGAGGTCTCGTAGTAGCCCTTCTCCAGCAACACTTCCTCCGCCGTTTGCAGGATCAGAGCCTCGCGTTCCTGCCGCTGCCTCTCTTTGAGCGAGCGGTGAACTATCGTTTCATCCATACGTTCTCTTTTCCGGAAGCCTGTGACCGGCGCGTTGACATTCTGGCCGGCCTGCTATTTTTTGACTCCCCAGTCATTGACTTTATAGTCATTATTTTTACCATAGAGTCAGCCAGTTGTCAAGAGATCATAGACCAGTTTCTCTGTTATAATAAGGGTTGCTATTTCTAACCGTCTTGAGACAAAAGGGACTGCTGCATGACGAATCAGGTAACGCATAAACCCACACTGGTGTTGATGGCAGGACTGCCCGGCGCGGGGAAGACGACGCTGGCCTCGGCGCTGGGGCGGATTCTACACTGGCCGGTAATCGACAAGGACCTGCTCAAATCGACGCTCCTGGCCCTGCAAGCAAGCGAGGAACTGGCCGGTCCGGCCTCCTATGAGCTGCTCTTTGCCATTGCCGAGGAACTGCTGGTCAACCAGCGTCTATCACTCATTCTCGACAGTCCCGCGCTCTATCTCGTCAATGTGGAGCGTGCCCGCGCCATCGTTCATGCCGCCGATGCGCAGTTGAAAGTTGTGCTATGCCGCGCGAGCAGGCTTCTGCGTAACCAGCGACTGGGCAGCAGGATCTCGCGTGCAGGACAGATCACGCAGGATCTCTCAACGCTGGACGACGATCTGCTCCACTATTCCCACCTGCCTGCCGATCTGCTGGTCGTACATACGGTCAACCCTCCCGAGGAATGCGTGCAAATGGCGCTCTCCTACATCATGCATTAAGACGGTATGCGATTGTTATTATTTTCGCGTGCTCGCGCCGGCGGCGCTCGCCCTGGTATATGTGATGGTATGGCGCAGGCGCGAAGCGCCTGCGCCATACCATCACATATATCCCTCGCGCGGCTTCGCTACGCGAAGGCATCATTATAATGATGGCATCTGTCATAATTCTGGCACATCCTGTCACAGGGGGGCCGCTACACTTTCAGAAAGTAAATGAAATGCACTGTCTCAAATTGTGCAGGGGAGGACATTGCTCATGCCGATGGTCTGGCTTATCAGGCATGCCGAAAGCGCGGCTAACGCAGGATTACCAACACTTAACCCCGGAGATATAGAGCTTACCGCCAGAGGATGGCAGCAGGCGGAACAGATCGCGCAGGCATTCACCACTCGGCCCGGCCTGGTCGTCACTTCTCCCTACATGCGCGCGAGGCAGACCGCGCACGCGACGCTGCTGCGCTTTCCAGATAGCCGCCTGGAAGAATGGCCGGTCCACGAATTTACCTACCTCTCAACCTCTGATCGCCACTACACAACCACGCATGAGAGGCGGCCCCTGGTGCATGCCTTCTGGAAACGTTGTGATCCCAACTACGTCGATGGCACGGGCGCCGAGTCGTTTATGAGCTTCATGCGCCGCACGCGGGACATCATAGAGCGGCTTAAACACCACTCTGAGCGG
>Ga0209810_1003147_pt1 | contig 17950 bp, 15 predicted proteins | sample Coa_R1_7_FD_187159 | JGI IMG/M metagenome (GOLD analysis project Ga0209810, IMG submission 187159) | Surface soil microbial communities from Centralia Pennsylvania, which are recovering from an underground coalmine fire - Coalmine... | ecosystem: Environmental > Terrestrial > Soil > Unclassified...
CTCGCCCGTGCAGGCAGCACCGCGATGCTGCACCACCTTGCGGACCAGCTCGGCGTCGCCTACCCGCAGGCGGAGCTGCGTCCCCTCGACGTGGCGCGCTATCCGGGCCTCGATCCCGCGTGGCGACGACGGGGCGAGCAGGTGGCCGCCTGCACACTGGTGCTCCGCGCGCCGGCGTATCTCCTGCTGCGCACGTTTCGCGATCCCGAGGTCGCCGCCGACCGAGCGGCGCAGGCCGATCCGGTGCTGGGCATCCTCGCCGCTCTCGGCGACCTCCCCGCGGGCTGGCGCGCCCTCTCGCAGCTCGTGCTCCAACCGGCGCCGGACAACTGGTGCCAGGGCTACCTACGGTTCGCGGTCGAGCACCCGCTGGCCCGCGAGCGCGCCGCGGGCGGTGCGGATACGTCCTTGGCGACCGTCTTTCTCCTAGCGGGACTGCTCGGCGCTGGTGGGCTCCTCTTTCAGGCCGCGCAGTGGTACGCCGCCAGCGCCTGGCTGCCACTCGGTCTCCTGGTACTGGGCAGCATCGTGGGGGCCCCGTCTGTCGTATGGCTCGCCCGTCGGCTGCTGCGGCCGCCGGTGTACGACCCGCGCCTGGTCCAAGAGAAGGTCAGCCGGATCGCTTTCCGAACCCAGTTGCGGCTGGCGGTCTTCGCGCCGCGCGAGGTCCCTGCCCTGGAAGTGGAGGGGCGGTTGCAACGGGTAGCAGTCGCGTACCGCCAGTTCAACCTGGCGGCGGGCAACGGGCTGGAGCCTCGTCCGCTGCGCTCGCGTGATCTCGATCTGCGGCTGCTCGCTCCGCTGCCCTCGCGCCGCACGGTGGCCGTCCTGAACACGCGTGAGCTCGCCGGACTCTGGCATCTGCCGCAGGCGCAGGCCGACGTGCCGCTGCTTGAGCGGACGACGGCCACGCGGCGCTTGCCCTTGCCCTTCACCGTGGCGCGGGGCTGTCGCATCGGTGTCTCGGCGCACCAGGGCCGCGCGGTGCCGGTTGCGCTGCCGGACGAGCTGCTGCGTCGCCACCTGCTACTCGTGGCGAAGACCCGACGTGGCAAGTCATCGCTACTGCTGCGCCTGGCGCACTACCTGATGGAAGCACGTGCCGAGGATGGCCGCCCCCGAACGCTGGTGCTCGTCGACCCGCACCGCGACCTGGCGGAGGCGGCCCTCGGCCTCGTCCCGCGCACCCGGTGGGAGGACGTGGTCTACCTCGACGTGGCACAGCGCGAGCGGCCGTTTGGGCTCAACCTGCTCGACAGCGGACTCGGCTGGGATCGCGACAAGGCCGTGGCCAACGCCCTGACGATCTTCCGCCACGAGTTCGATCGCTTCTGGGGCCCGCGGATGGAGGACGCGTTCCGCTTCGCCTTGCTCACCCTATACGAGGCGAACGTGGCGCTGTGCGCGGCGGCCCCCGAGGGGCGCGGACAGCAGCACACGCTCCTCCAGGTCCCGGCCGTGCTCACCTACCCTGCATTCCGGCGGAGCCTGCTCGGTCTGGCAAGCGATCCCGTGATCCGCAGCTGGTGGGCCGACTACTTTGACAAGCTCGACCATCGGCTGCAGATGGAGATCATCAATCCGGTCCTGACCAAAGTCCAGCGCTTCGCGGGCAGCCGCACCGCTCGGGCGATCATCGGCCAGCCGCGCTCGACCGTTGATCCCGCCGACTGGCTCCGCCGCGGCGCGATCGTCATCGTCAATGGCGCGAAGGGCGTGGTGGGGGAGGACACGGCGGCGCTAGTGGGTGGGACGCTGATCAACCTGATGGCTCTGGTAGTCGGAGAGCAGGCGGCCCTGCCGCCCACCCAGCGTCGTCCCGTCACGATCATCGTGGATGAGTTTCACGCGATGCCCGGCGCCGACTACGAGGCGATCCTCGCCGAGCTGGCGAAGTATGGCGCCAATCTCGTCCTGGCGACGCAGAGCCTAGCTCGGCTGGCCATGCTCGATCGGGTGCAGCAGCGCGCCCTGCAGGCGACGGTGTTCGCCAATCTGGACGGGCTGTTCGCCTTCCAAACTAGCGCCGAGGACGCTCGCTACCTGTGCCGCGAGCTGGGCGACGGCCTCGACGAGCAGGACCTGGTGGAGCTCGGTGACTACCAGTGCTACGCCCGGTTGTCTGCCCAGGGAGCGCGGCTGCCGGCCTTCTCCGTGCGTCTCGATGCCCCGCCGCGGAGTGACCCCACAGTGCGCGACCGGCTCGTGGCCGCCTCGGCAGCGCGCTACGGGCGCGCCTGGAGCGCCGTGGAGTCGGACATTCGGTCCGCGCTGGCGCGCGTCGAGCTGGCGCGCCAGGCCGCCGGCGACGAGTCCGAGAGCCACAAGAGGCGCGCGGGCACGGACCGGGAGTTCCGGAAAACCGTCCAGCCTGGCGAGCGCTCGCGTAGCGCCCGGGCACGGAATGACCACCGTGAGCCAAAGACCCGTAGATCGACTGGGCAGCAGGGCCAGCCCTGGCCCGATGTCGCTCACGCTGCACAGGAAGGAGACGCCAGTGCGGCGGACGACGCCGCGGTCGCGGCTGATCGGGAGGAGGTGATGGCCTGATGGACGAGCGACTCCAGCGGCGCGACGCCTGGGCGGCTCTGGACCAATGTACAGTGGCCGATCGGCGCATCCTGCACCTGCTCATCCGTCTCCCGTTCCTGTGGGCGGAAGCGATCGCGGTGCTGAACGGTCTGGCCGGGCTCGCCAGCGTCTACCGCAGCCTCCGTCGCCTGGAGGCGGTAGGCCTCACTCTGGGTCTCCGCGTCCCGCTGCGACCCGGTGCTTCCCCGCGTCTCTACTATCCGACCGACGCTGGCCTGGCGGCGACGTCCCTGGATCGGGGCGCGGCCCAGTCACCGCCGCCGCGCTGTGCGCGCTCCGCAGCCCTGCTCGCCGCGGCACCAGGGTTGCCACAATTGGTGGCGAGCTACGAGCTGCTCGCCGCGCTGGCCGGCAGCCGGACCGGTCGGCCCAGCGTCGTCGTCTGGGAGCGTCCCTGGCGCCGGCGCTACCAGCCGCCCACGGCCAAGCAGCCGGCCACCGTCCAGCTCCCTGCCCGCGCCGTGTTGTCCTGGGGAGCCACGGCCACGGCCTACCTCCTGCTGCCCGACCTGGGCGGCGTCCCGCTGCAAGCCTATCGCGCAACGCTCGGCCGGCTCCTCGTCCTGCGCCACCTGGCGGCGGGGGAGCTGCCGCCGCTCGTCATTGGCACGACCACCATGGGACGGGCAGAGGCTTGGAACTGGCTGCTGGACGACGTGAGCCGGGCGCGCAACGAGGCGCCGCTCGCGCGCTGGATCACGACCTGGGCCAACCTGCGCGTTGGGCCCGCGGCGGGAGACGGAGGCGGCCGCCGGTGGCTCACAGTGCAGGAGCCCCCGGTCTACCAACCGAGTGGAGGCCCGCTCGATAGGCGCGAACGTCCCCGGCCCGCTGCCCCGGTGGCAGGAGCCGCCCCGCAAGCCTGCCAGGCTCGCTGCTTGTCCTATCGGCTGGGGCAGCTCGCGCTGCGCCTGGCGCCAGCCGATTACGCACTGCTCGAGGTGGTCGGTCGCCACCCGTTTCTGACGGCAGGCGAACTGAGCACTGTGCTCGGCTGGACACGCGAGCGGACCAGCTGGCGGAGAAACCGACTGATCAAGGCTGGGTTGGTGCGGCTCCTGGAGCCCGGGGAGGCGGGCGGCCCGGCGGCCCTGGGGCTGACCGAGCTGACGGCTGATGGCCTCGCCCTCGTCACCAGCCGGCTCGGCATCCCGCTCGAGGTGGCGGTCCGCCACCTCGGCCTCGTGGCCGGTGGACCCGATCAGCCGATCGGCCAGCGGCGCAGCTTGCTGCAGAACTTGGACCATACGCTCGGCGTCAACGCGGTCTTCGTGAGCCTGCACCGCACCGCCCAGGCGCTCGTCCGAGCGGGGAGCGACGACGCGGTGCTGGAGTGGCGCAGCGCCGCAGCGTGTAGTCGGGGCCGTGTGCGGCCAGACGGCTACGGCATCTACCGGCATCGAGGCGAGGTCTATGGCTTCTTCCTCGAGTACGACCGGGGCACGATGAGCGGTCGGGACTACCGCCAGAAGTTCACCGCCTACCTCGACTACCGGGCCAGCGGGCGCTATGAGCAGGACTACGACGGTTTCCCGACCATCCTCGTCGTGACGACGAACCCTGCTGCGGAGGAGCGCATCGCTCGGGCAGTCCGCGCCTCCGGCATCGGCTGGGCAGTTCGGTTACGCGTCCTGCTCACCTGTGACTGGCGAATCAACCGCGATCCAGCCAATCTGCGTGGCCTGCTCGGCCCTATCTGGCGGGAGCCGCACGAAGAGAATGGGGACCGGTGTCCCTGGCCACCGGGGCGATGCTGAGGAACATCCATCACGCGTGCACCACCGCCGCACGCGCAGCGGCTAGAGAGTTAGCATCGCGCCGTCGGATGCCGAGATGCGCCTGATGGTGCTTTCAATGGAGATCGCCGATGGAACGGCAGACCCTGACCGTCGAGGAGGCGGCACGAGCCCTCGGGATCGGCCGCAGCGCGGCTTACTTGGCCGTGCGGCGGGGGGACCTACCGGTGATTCGGATTGGGCGCCGGTACGTGGTTCCCCGTATCGCCTTGGAGCGCATGCTCAACGAAACCAGCCACGTCCCAACTCCGCCAGGCGATGCGGCCGAGGCGAGGGGACGGTAGAATTAGCGACCTCCGGCGGGGGGCGCCTACCTGATGTCCCACCGCGTATTCGCACTCGGCCATCGGCTCTCGGTGCCAGCGGAACTGCAGGCAGCAGGCGGCAGCGCTGCGCCGGGTATTTGCAGCGAGGAAGGAGTCAGTCATGCCACGGCCACGCAAGAACGAAGGACGAAAGTTGCCGGGCATTCGGAAGAAGACCTACACGCGCCGGGACGGCACAGTCAGCGAGTACTGGCAGACCGCCGTCTACGTCCCGCAGGCGGACGGCCAGATGAAGCGGGAGTGGGTCAACTACCCGACCCTCAGGCAAGCGGAGGAAGCCCGCGCCAAGCGTCGTCTAGAGGTCAAAGCGGGGGAGGCAGTCGGGCGCAGCAAGCTGCTCCTTGGAGCTTATCTAGACGACTGGTTGGAGAAGCACCGCGTCCAGAAGCCGCTACGTCTTACCACATACACCCGCTATGAGTGCATCATCCGTGTGAACATCAAGCCGACCCTGGGAACCGTGCCACTACAACGGCTCACGCGCAAGCAGGTCGAGAATCTGTGCTACTGTCTGCAGGTCTCCGGTCGCGCAGATGGAAAAGGCGGTGGCCTATCGGCACGCAGCGTCCGCAACGTGCTGCGCGTGCTGAGCGAAGCCCTGCGGCATGCTGCCGCGCTCCAGTACATCTCGAAAAACCCCTGCGAGGGCATGAAGCCGCCCACCGCGAAGCAGGCGGACATGGCGTTCTGGCAGCCAGACGAGGTCAAGCGCTTCCTGGACCTGCTCCAAGCCGAGCATTACGGCGCGCTCTTCCTACTGGACCTGGCAACCGGCCTGCGCCGTGGGGAGCTGCTCGGCGTGCGCTGGCAGGACCTCGACCTGGAGGCGGGCGTGCTGCGCGTGCGCCAGAGCCTCGTGGAGGTGAAGGGGCACTTGCACATCTCGGAGCCGAAGACCGCGCGAGGTCAGCGAGAGATCTACCTTCCGCCGCGAGTCGTCGTTGCACTGCAGGACCATCGCAAGCGCCAACTGGAGTGGCGCCTGGCCTGCGGCCCGGCGTGGGCGGAGGGCGACCTCGTCTTCACAACCGCCGACGGCCGACCGCTCATGCCGCGGAACGTCTACCGCCGGTTCGTTCAGCTCGTCGCCCGCTCGGGGCTACCGCGGATCAGCATCCACGGGCTGCGGCACAGCGCCGCGAGCCTCTTGTGGGCGGAGACCCGCGACTTGCTCCTGGTTTCCCAGGTGCTGGGGCATGCGCAGCCGTCGACCACGGCTAACATCTACGCCCACCTGATGAAGGATGCGCCGCGCCGGGCGGCAGAGGCGATGGACCGAGCGTTGTTCGGGAGCTAGCGTCTCCTGAAAACCGGGGCAATGGTGCCAAAATGGTGCCAAAATCAAACGCGCGAGCGACAGCACCGCCCGCTGTCGCTCGCGCGTTTGGCGTAATCACGCCAAAAATTGTTGGTAGCCCCGGGGCGACTCGAACGCCCGACACGCGGTTTAGGAAACCGCTGCTCTATCCGCCTGAGCTACGGGGCCAGGGGGCGGGCGCGACGGTCGGGTCTGCGCCGGGCCGCCATTATTGTACCAGGGCGCTGCTCGGGCCCGCTGGTCACAGCGACGCTCGGGGCCGGTCTCGCGGCGGCGCCACGGCCTGTACCGACCCGGGCGTATTAGTCGCGCCCGAGTGGATGCCTATGACTCTGGCCGCGATGTAGGGCGACCGGCTGGGCAGCGGCCAGCATGGTCGCGGATACTGCTCGCAGGGCCTCGCCTAGGGCACGCGGGTGCGGGCTGAGGGCAAGGTCATGATGGGGTGATTTCGGGCTACGCGCCGGCCTCCTCGCCAGGGAGGCGGCTGAGGTAGTAGCCCCAGCCGCGCATGGGGTCGAGGGAGCTGGGGCCCATCGCCGCCAGCTCGTCGGCGCTCAGGTAGTGCGGCTCGCCGTGCAGCAAGGCCAGGTGCTCGAGCTGGCCCATGCGCGCGACGCGGATCGTGCGCTGGACAGTCTCCTGGATGCTGCCGCCGACCACGGTGTCGCCGTGGCTGCGCATCAGCGCGGCCGGGCCCTGGCCGATCGTCGCCGCCAGCGCGTCGCCCAGCTCCGGCGTCGTGATCAGCCCCGCCGTCTGGAAAACGGGCAGGCCGTCGGGCGGGATGAAAGCGCCATAATTGTGCAGCGCGCGCAGCGGGATCGGCAGCACGCTGAACAGCACGCTCCACAGGGAGTGGGTGTGGCAGACGCTCTGCACGTCGGGACGCGCCTTCATCGCCCGGGCGTGGATCGGCCACTCGAAGGGTGGCGTGTTCCGGCCGCCGAGGTATTGGCCGTCGAAGTCTAGCAGCACCAGGTGGTCGAGGTCGGCCAGGCGCGGGCTGACGCGGGCGATGGTCAGGAAGGCGTCGGCGCCGGGCACGCGCACGCTGAGGTGGCCCCAGCCGTCGGTGATGCCCTCGCGGTCCAGCACGTGGCAGCCGGTCACCAGATCGTGCTTCAACTGGTCGAGCGCGGGATCGTCGTAGGCCGGGACGCCGGAGCGATCGGGCGCGGCCATGCCTGCCTCCAGCTCGTAAGATCGGGGTCCCCAACCGGCGCTCCCTTCCCGGCGCGGGTAGGGAAGTAGGGGCCAGTAGTCAGCCCATGATAGCCGCCCCGCCGGCGCGCTGGCGAGGGCGGGGCGCCAGGGCCGGCCGCGCCCGGATGGTATAATCCCCACGCCTGAGCGGAGTAACGGCCCGTCAACACCGCCAGCCCGTCGTCGAGATGCTGAGCACCACGGCCGGGCGAAGTAACGGCACCGAGGCGCGGTCGTTGCGTCGCGGGGGAGCGATCCCAAAGCTCGGGCAGAGAGATGAGGCTGCCCGCGGCGGCCGAGGGCAACGCGGAAATCATCCCCACGCTCGGCTGGAGCAGCGGGGCGGCGGGCGCGGCCAGGACCCGGCGCGGAGAGGCAACGTGGCGAACTACCACATCTGGACCATCGGCTGTCAGATGAACGAGGCGGATGCCCGCCGCCTGTCCGACGAGCTGGACCTCGTCGGCTTCGAGGCGAGCGAGTCCGTCGAGCAGGCCGATCTCGCCGTGCTCTACTCCTGCGTCGTGCGCCAGGCCGCCGAGAACAAGGTCCACGGTCAGCTCCTGCGCCTGCGCGACCTCAAGCGCCGCCGCCCGGGCCTCAAGATCGCCCTGGCTGGCTGCCTGGCCGGCGAGGAGACCGCTAGCCTCCAGCGCGCCTATCCCTGGGTCGACCTGTTCGTCTCGCCCAAGGCCGACATCTCCCTGCGCAACCAGATCCTCGACCTGCTCGACCTCGACGAGCGCTACCGCGTCGAGCCGGAGGGCGCCCAGCGCGTGCCCGGCGTCTCGGCCGGCGTGACGATCCACCAGGGCTGCAACCGCCGCTGCACCTACTGCATCATCCCGTTCCGCCGCGGCAGCGAGCGCAGCCGCCAGCCCGCCGATCTCCGCGCTGAGGTGGCCGGGCTGGTCCAGCGCGGCACGCGCGAGGTGGTGCTGCTCAGCCAGATCGTCGAGCGCTACGGCTGGGACCTCGAGCCGCGCCGCACGCTGGCCGAGCTGCTGGCCCTGCTGAACGATGTGCCCGGCCTGGAGCGGATCCGCTTCCTGACCTCCTACCCCCGCGACTTCGGCGCCGACCTGGTCGAGGCCGTCGCCACACTGCCGCACGTCTGCGAGGACATCAACCTGCCGATCCAGGCCGGCGACGATACGGTGCTGCGGCGGATGGCCCGCGGCTACAAGGTCGAGGACTACCTGCGGGTGGTGGAGGCGTTGCGGGCGCGAATGCCGGAGATCGGCATCTCCACCGACGTCATCGTCGGCTTCCCCGGCGAGACCGAGCAACAGTTCGAGAACACCCTGCGAGTGATGGAGCAGGTGCGCTGGGACGTCGTGCACGTGGCGATGTTCTCGCCGCGGGAGGGCACCATCGCCGCCGGTTGGCCCGACGACGTGCCGCCCGCGGAGAAGAAGCGCCGGCTGCACGCTGTCGAGGAGCTGCAGGCGCGCATCGCCGCCGAGATCAACGCCCGCCTGGCCGGCTGCACGCGGGAGGTGCTCGTCGAGGGGCAGTCCAAGGGGCGCTGGTACGGCCGCACCCGCACCAACAAGCTGGTCTTCTTCGACCACCCGGACGATCTCCGCGGCCAGCTCGTCCAGGTCCGCATCGGCCAGACCAGTCCCTGGGCGCTCCAGGGCGAGCTGGTCGCGGCGCCGGTCGCCGTCTAGCCGCGCTCGCTAGTACGTCGTCACAGCTAACTCGATGTGTGTTGTGCGTTCACAACACACATCGAGCCACTGGCGACAGACCCTTAGCGCTCCGCGGGGCGCGCCGCGGCGGCCACGCCGGTGAGCTGGTCGCCCAGCACCTGGCCGTGGCCGATGTCCAGGGTCTTGATCCAGCGCTGCTGCCCGAGGGTGAGGGCGACGAAGAAGCCCAGCTCCACCAGCTCTGGCTCGCTGAACTGGCGATGCAGCTCCTCCCAGAGGGCGTCGTCGGCGATCGACGCCTCCAGCGCAATAGCCTCCGTCCAGGCCAGCGCGGCCTTCTCGCGGGCGCTGTAGCGGTCGGACTGGCGGAAGTCGAGCAGGTCCGCGTAGGTGGACTCGGTCACGCCTTGCTGTTCAGCCTGAACAGACCGCTGGACCCCTCAATAGTGGCAGTCGACGAGCCGCGACACGTAGACGCGGCACAGCTCCTTCGTCCGGTTGTCGACGATCCCCTGCTTGAAGACGGCGTTCCAGGTGCGTGTGAAGTGGCGCAGCACCTCCGGCTGGTGCGCGCGCACGGCCTGGCTCTCCGGGCGCGGCGTGCCGTGCAGGCGCGCGTCCTCCAGGTAGCCGCGCAGCTCGTCGTCGTCGATCGCGGCCGGATCGACGTAGCTGATACGTGGCATCGGCCCTCCTTCCCCGCTGACCGCGTCCTGCTGGTCGAACCCCCGGCTATACTAACATCCGGGGCCGCGCCGGCCCCGCTCGCGCTCGGCGGCGCCGGGCGATCAACAGGGGAGCGAGGCGGTGGCGAGGCGGCCGGCAACCGCGCCCGACGATCCGCGGCGAGTCCACGCCGGCGACAGTCGCCAGCGCGACCACCTCGCCAACGAGCGCACGCTGCTGGCCTGGGTGCGGCTGGCGGTCGGCATGTTCGCCTTCGGCTTCGTGGTCGCCCGCTTCGGGCTGTTCCTGAACGAGATGAGCCTGGCCACCCCGCTCCACTCCCGCCTGGCTACCTGGCACTCGCTGTTTCTCGGCCTGGCCTTCGTCGCCTCCGGCATCGTGCTCGTGGTCATCGCCCTGACGCGCTACCTCGTCGTCGAGCGTGACATCGAGGCGGGGATGGTCGTGTCGCGCCGCAACGGCGCCTACGCCGTGTTCGGGATCAGCGTCGTGGCGGGCCTGCTGCTCATCGTCTACCTCGCGCTGAGCTGGCCGGCCGAGTGAGCGCCGGGGCGCGCCGCCGCCCGGGCGACGGCCCCGCTCGCGCGGCGACCGGCCGCCGGGGCGACGGGCCCGCGCGAGGCGCGGCCGGGCCATACTCGCTGGCCGCTGCCCAGGCCGTGGCCGCGCGGCTCGCGGACCTCGACCCGCGCGCCCCGCCGCGGGCGCGGCTCCTCCGTCCCCCGCCGGCCGGGCTCGGCTCCTGCGTCGGCGTGCTGCCGGGGTCGTTCGACCCGCTCACGACCGCCCATGTGGCGCTGGCCGCCGCCGCGCTGCGCCACGGCGGCCTGACCAGCCTGCTCTACCTGCTCAGCGTCCTGACCGTGGACAAGGTGGCCCGCGAGCACGCCGCGCTGCCCGACCGCGCGCTGGTGCTGCTGCGCCACGTCGCGCGCCGCCGCCGGCAGGGCCTGGTCGTCGTGAACCGCGGGCTGTACGTCGAGGAGGCAGAGGCGCTGGCGCCGCTGCTGCCGGGCGCGGCGCTGTGGTTCGTCGTCGGCTTCGACAAGATCGTGCAAGTCTTCGACCCGCGCTACTACGCCGACCGCGACGCGGCTCTGCGCCGCCTGTTCGGCCTGGCTGGCTTCCTCGTCGCCCCGCGGGCCGGCGCGGGGCCAGAGGCCTTGCGGGCGCTGCTCGACCGGCCGGAGAACGAGCCGTTTCGGGCTGGCGTGCGCCTGCTCCCCCTCGCGCCCGCCTACCGAGACGAGTCGGCCACCGACGCCCGCGCCCTGCTCGCAGCGGGCAAGGACGCCCGCCCGCTCCTGGCGCCGGCCGCGGCCGCCTTCGTCGTGGCCACGGGCTGTTACGCGGCAGAAGGCGCCTACGCCGCGCGGCGCCGCGCCCTCGGCGCTTGACAAGTGCTGGCGAAACCTGGAATCCCAGTTGTGAGCCGCTGGGCTCACAAGTGGTTATGGATGGACGCTGCAGGACTACCAGCCGAGGGCGGTCCCGTCGGCGCGCGGGTCGGCGCCGCCCTCGAGGCGTCCGCGAGCGCGGTCGACGGCGATCATCTGGGCGTGGCCCATCGCCTCGCTCCAGGCCGGGAGCAGGGCCAGGTCGTGGCCGCGATCGAGCAGGCCCTGCGCCACGCTCGGCGGGACGCGGCTCTCCAGCAGCAGGGTGCCGCTCGGCCCGTAGCCGCCGGCCGTCCAGTGCCAGCGCGGCGCGTCGATCGCCGCCTGGACGTCGTAGCCGAAGTCCAGCCAGCGCGTGAGCAGGGCGGCCTGGAACTGCGGCTGCGCCTCGCCGCCCATCGCCCCGAACAGGAGGCTGGGCTGGCCGCCGTCGAGGAGCATCGCCGGGATCAGGGTGTGCAACGGCTGCTTGCCGGGGGCGATGCCGTTTACGTGGTCCGGGTCGAGGCGGAAGAAGCTGGCGCGGTTGTGGAGCAGGATGCCGGTGTCGCCGGCCATGAAGCCGGAGCCGAAGCCGTAGAACAGGCTCTCGCTGAGCGACACGGCGTTGCCCGCCGCGTCGACGACGCAGAGGAAGATCGTGTCGCCGCCGTGCGCCGGCGCCGGCGGATTGGCGCCGACGTGGTCCGGGGCGATCGCCGCGCGGAGCGCGGCAGCCCGCTCCGCGCCAATCAGCCAGGCCACCGGCACCTCGCCGTAGCGCGGGTCGCCCAGGTAGCGGTCGCGGTCGGCGCTGACCAGGCGGCTCGCCTCGGCCAGGTGGTGGTAGTAGTCCACGCTGTCGTCGCCCCAGGCGCGCACGTTCCAGCCGTCGGCCACGTGCAGCAGCTCGAGGGCGGTCGCGCCCTGGGTCGGCGGTGGCAGCTCGGCGATCGTCCGACCGCGGTAGCGACCGCGCAGCGGCGCCACCCACTCGCCCCGCTGGGCGGCGAGGTCGTCGGGCGTGAGCCAGCCGCCCGCGCTGGCGCAGGCGCGGGCCAGCCGCTCGCCGAGCGCGCCACGGTACAGCGCGTCCGGCCCGTCGGCGGCGATGGCGCGCAGGCTGGCCGCCAGCCAGGGCTGGGCCAGCACCTCGCCGGCCGCTGGTGGCCGACCGGCGGGGTAGAGCGCCTCCCGCGCGGCGGCGCAGCCGCCGAGCAGCGAGCGCGCGCTGGCCAGCGCTCCGGCCAGGCGCGCGCTGACCGGGAAGCCCTCGGCCGCGTAGCGGATCGCCGGCGCCAGCAGGTCGGCCCAGGGCAGCCGGCCGAAGCGGCGGTGGGCCAGGCCCCAGCCGTCCACGGCGCCCGGCGCAGTCACCGCCGCCAACGCGCCCTGGACCGGCACGCTGTGCAGCCGGCGGCGGGCGAACGCCTCGACCGTGGCGCCCGCGGCGGCGCGCCCGGCCGCGTTGAGCCCAACCAGCTCGCGGCCGGCGGCGTCCCAGATCAGGAAGAAGGCATCGCCGCCAATGCCCGCCATGTGCGGGTAGACGACGGCCAGGACGGCGTTGGCGGCGATAGCGCCATCCACCGCGCTCCCGCCGGCCTGGAGGATGGCCAGGCCCGCCTCGGACGCCAGATGGTGCGGCGTCGCGATCATCGCCATGGTTGCCTCGGCCGGACGGCGTACGTCCTGGCGACTCTGCATCAGCGGCCTCCCTACCGGAGAATTCAGGCGCTATGCGCACGCGTCCGAGCCGGCCGCGAGCGCGCACCGGCGGTCCCCGCGCCCACGCGGCGGGTTGTGATCGCGCTGTAATCGCTCGGCCCTTGGTGGCCGGCGCACGGAGCCGGTACGCTTGCCTCCGTTCGTGGCTCTCGTGAACGGACCAAGGCAGTGAGCGCTGGCCGGCCCACGGGCGGCCGCCAGCCGGGGAGGGTGCCGATGAGCAACCCGCAGAGTTCCGTCCTGGTTGCCGAGGACGACGCGCGCATGCTGCGACTGATGCAGCGCAACCTGGAGCTGGCGCAATACCGCGTCCTGACGGCACAGGACGGCATGGCGGCGCTCGACCTGATCGAGACCAAGCCCTGCGACCTGCTCTTGCTCGACATCATGATGCCGAAGCTCGACGGGCTCGAGGTCTGCCGCCGCGTGCGGGAGTTCTCCTCGGTGCCGATCATCATGGTCACGGCGCGCAACGGCGAGCGCGACGTCGTGCTCGGCCTCGACGCCGGCGCGGACGACTACCTGACCAAGCCGTTCGGGGCGCCGGAACTGCTGGCGCGCGTGCGGGCCGTGCTGCGGCGCGCCCACCTGACCGCGGCCGATACGCGGCCGGGCGTGTTCGAGCAGGGCGACCTGCGGGTCGAGTTCAGCCAGCATCAGGTGCGCCTGCGCGACAAGCTGGTCCCCGTCACGCCGACCGAGTACCGTATCCTCGCTCAGCTCGCCCAGCACGCCGGCAAGGTCCTCACCCAGGAGCAGCTCCTCACCTCGGTCTGGGGCCCGCCCTACAAGGACGAGGCGCACCTGCTGCGCGTGAACATCTCGCGCCTGCGCGCCAAGATCGAGGATGACCCCAGCCATCCGCGCTACGTCCTCACCCGCCCGGGCATCGGCTACCTCATGTCCCACGAGTAGGAGTGTCTATCAAGACCTGATGCGAGCGGCAGACTCACATCGGGTCTTCCGGGCTTCGTTGGGGACCCAGGCCCCTCACAACACGAAAGGACGGAAGACGATCGCGAGCGGTCGTCCTCCGTCCTTCACTTTCGTGACTGCGCACGGCCCAGGCGCGACGAGGCCCGCGGCGGTCGGAGCGGCTGCCTACGCCTCGGTGAACCAGCGGGTGTGGCGCGCCGCCGGGAAGCGCTTGGCGGCGGTGGGCGCCTGGGAGTAGCCGAGGAAGATGCAGGCCACCGGCTTCTCGTTCTCGGGCAGGCCGATCACCGGCCCCAGGGTGTTCTGGTCGACCCAGGCGCCGGTGCTCGGGTAGCTGGCCAGGCCGCGCGCCGTGGCGGCGAGCAGCAGGTTCTCGATCGCGCACCAGCAGGCGGCGTAGTCTTCCTTCGCCTGGATCGGATTGTCGCTCTGCACCTGTGAGACGATCAGCAGCACCGGTGCCGAGAAGCACTTCGCCCGCGCGAACTCCAGGTCCTGCTCAGAGACCGGCTCGCCCTTCTTCTCCGCGGCCTGGCGTACGGCGTTCTGGCGTGCCTCGACCAGCCTCTCCCGTCCCTCGCCCATGAACACGTTGAACCGCCAGGGATGGGTCAGCTTGTGGTTCGGCGCCCAGCGCGCGGCGTCGAGCAGCTCCTCGATCCACTCCCGCGGGATGGGCCGGTCGTCGTACTCCTTCACCGCGCGCCGCGTGCGGATCGCCGTGAGGGTGTCGAGCAGCGGCCGGTCGTCGGCGCTCTGCGACGGGCTGGTGGTTAGCTCGGTGGCCATCGTTGCTCCTTCCCCGTTGTAATCGTGACGCCAATCGTGCGCGGCGCTAGACCAGCCCCGCGTCCAATAGCTCGAAGATCAGCTCCTCGGTCATCTCGTCGACCTTGCCGGTCAGCCGCTCCACCTTCTCCCCCCCGCGCAGGTGGCCGAGGATGGCGTCCACGTCGTCGGGCGTCACGCCCGAGTAGAACACCTTGGTCGGATACAGCACGACATTGGGGCCGTAGTCGCACCCGCCAAAGCAGGGATAGGCTGTCACCTCGACGTCGTCGGCGCCCAGCTCTTCGACGCGCGCCCGGACCGCCGCCAGCACCGCCTCAGAGCCCCGCGCCTTGCAGTCTACGTTGATACAGACCAGAATGTGTCGCTTGTCGTCCGCCATGCCTACCTGCCGTGCGCCGGGTGCGTCCCGAGCGGCGAGGCCCACGCTGTTGCCACGCGGTCTCGGCTCGTTCGGTCGAGTCGCCCGTATTCTACACTACCGTTCGCCTCCTCGGCGGCCGGCCGCGCCGGGGCGCCAACGCGCGCCCGCTTCTAGCACGCTTCTAGCGCCGGGCATATGTCTGCTTAGCCGATATCTGGTATTACGGTTTAGAGCACATTGCCCACGTTTGTCGGCGCCCGCCGACGCATCCGAGAGAGAGGGAGAATCGTAAGTGCCTGCCAAGCAACTCGTCTTCGACCAGGAAGCCCGCCAGGCGCTGCGGGGTGGCATCGACAAGCTCGCCGACGCCGTGAAGGTCACGCTCGGTCCGCGCGGCCGCCACGTCGCGCTGGACAAAAAGTGGGGCCCGCCCACGGTAACGCACGACGGCGTGACGGTCGCCAAGGAGATCGAGCTCGAGGACCCGTTCGAGAACATGGGCGCCCAGCTCATGAAGCAGGCCGCGACCAAGACGCAGGACGCGGCCGGCGATGGCACGACCACGGCCACGGTGCTCGCGCAGTCCATGGTCCAGGAGGGCCTGCGCCTGGTGGTGGCCGGCACGAGCCCGATGGCGCTCAAGCGCGGCATCGACGCCGCCGCGGACGCCGTGGTCGAGGCGATCAAGCAGGCCAGCACGCCGCTGAAGGGCCGCGCGGACACTGCCCACGTGGCGACTATCTCGGCCGGCGATCCCGAGATCGGCAACCTACTGGCCGAGGTGCTGGAGAAGGTCGGCAAGGACGGTGTGGTCACCGTCGAAGAGGGGAAGGGCCTCACGCTCGATGTCGAGTACACCGAGGGCATGCAGTTCGACCGCGGCTACATCTCGCCCTACTTCATCAGCAACGCCGAGCGGATGGAAGCCGAGCTGACCGACCCGGTGATCCTGATCACGGACAAGAAGATCAGCGCCGTGGCCGACATCCTGCCCGTGCTCGAGCGGATCATCCAGGGCGGCCGCCGCGACCTGCTGATCATCGCCGAGGACGTCGACGGCGAGGCGCTGGCGATGCTGGTCGTGAACAAGATGCGCGGCGTCCTCAACGCCCTGGCGGTCAAGGCCCCCGGCTTCGGCGACCGCCGCAAGGAGATGCTCCGCGACATGGCCGTGCTCACCGGCGGCCAGGTCATCTCGGAAGAGCTGGGCCGCAAGCTGGACCAGACCCAGCTCAGCGACCTGGGTCGCGCCCGCCGCGTGGTGGCGAACAAGGACAACACCACCATCGTCGAGGGGCACGGCGATCCGAAGGCCATCGAGGGCCGCGCCAACCAGATCCGCGCCCAGATCGAGGAGACCACCTCGGACTACGACCGCGAGAAGCTGCAGGAGCGGCTAGCCAAGCTCTCCGGCGGCGTCGCGGTGATCCGTGTCGGCGCGCCGTCCGAGGTGGAGATGAAGAACCGCAAGTCGCGCGTGGAGGATGCCCTGGCGGCGACGCGCGCGGCGGCGGAGGAGGGCATCGTGCCGGGCGGCGGCGTAGCCTACCTCCAGGCGGCGAAGGCGGTCCAGGGCCTGCAGCTCGACGAGGAGGCGCGGCGCGGCGCCGAGATCGTCGCCCGCGCCCTGGAGGCGCCGCTGCGCCAGATCTGCGAGAACGCCGGGCTCGACGGCTCGGTCGTGGTCGAGACGGTCCGCCGCAACGGCTCGCCGAACTACGGCTACGACGCGCTCCAGGGCGAGTACTGCAACGTGGTGGAGCGCGGCATCATCGACCCGGCTAAGGTCGCGCGGGCGGCGGTCGAGAACGCGGCCAGCACGGCGGCGATGATCCTGACCACCGAGACGCTGGTGACCGAGATCCCGCAGAAGGAGCCGGCGCCCGGCGAGCACCACCACTAATAGTCGGTGAAAGCGGCTGGGCGGTGTGCTGGCAACGGCCAGCACACCGCCCTTTTCCGTGCTGGGCGCGGCCCGTGGGCCGCGCTACTGGACCGCGAGCACGCGGTAGCCGCGGACGCTCACGTCCGTCCCGTCCGACCACAGGCCGTTCTGCGTGCCCGTGAGGTAGGTGTTGTCCTCGATCTCGTCCCAGAGGCTGCCATCGGCGTAGACCTGCAGCTTGTTGCCGCGGGCGACGAAGCTGTAGGTGTGCCAGTCCGATTCCGGATCCCACTCCAGCCGCACGAGCTGCTGCTCGGGCGCCGCCACGATCGCGATGCCGTCGCCGCTCACCAGGGCCTGGTAGCCGCCGCTGTTGTTGTCGCCGCGCAGCCAGAGGGCGAACGCTCCCCCGCGCGGCCGCTGCACGTCCGCCTCGACGATGTAGTCGGCCGAGGGCGGGCGGTACGGCGCCACAGCCAGGCTGTTCCGCGCCGAGCCGTCGTTGAGCAGCATGTTGTCGGCCACTCGCCAGTCGGAGCCGCCGCTCCAGCCGCCGAGCCCGTTCACCCAGTCGGCCTGGTAGAGCACGTTGCCCGCCGGCACCTGCGCGTGGGCCAGCGCGCCGGTCACCAGCACCAGCGCGGCCGCGGCGAGCAGCGCCCGCGACCGCGTGGATCCGCTTCCCATCCTGCCCTCCCGAGAGGTTCGGCCCGGCCGCACGGGGCACGGCGTCCGGGCGCTCGCGCTGAGACTACGGCGGACGGCCGCCGCCTGTCAAACTCGGCGAGCGCGGTGGGCGCTATCCTCTGGCAGCGAGCTCGTCAGCGACCGGTGCGCCAAACGCGGCCAGCGCGGCGGGCGACAACGGCGCGGCACAGAGAGTAGAATGGCGCGCACCCGCGAACGGAGGCCTGCTGTGATCGTCGACGTCCACAGCCACCTGCTGCCGCCGGAGCTCCTGCCGCCCAACGCCGTGTCGTCGATGAAGCTGATGAGCGATCTCGACGGCTTCATCCGGGCGCAAGAGGAGAGCCCGGTCGACTTCACCGTCATCAGCCAGCCAATGCTGATGGAGGCGCGCCTGAGAGAGGGGCCGGCGGCGCTGCTCGACGTAGCGCGCCGCTGCAACGACTGGCTCGCCGCGCAGGTGGCGCGCTACCCGGACCGCCTGGCCAGCCTGGCCGTCGTCTATCCGCAGGGCGGCGACGCTTTCCTGCGCGAGTTCGAGCGCTGCGTACGCGAGCTAGACATGCGTGGCGCGATGGTCTGCCCGCGCTACGGCGACCTGTTCC
>Ga0209810_1003152_pt1 | contig 17916 bp, 19 predicted proteins | sample Coa_R1_7_FD_187159 | JGI IMG/M metagenome (GOLD analysis project Ga0209810, IMG submission 187159) | Surface soil microbial communities from Centralia Pennsylvania, which are recovering from an underground coalmine fire - Coalmine... | ecosystem: Environmental > Terrestrial > Soil > Unclassified...
CATGGTCGTCCTCGATGCGACGATCGTGAACGTCGCGCTGCCCCACATCCAGAGCTCGCTCGGCTTCACCGAGGCCAGCCTGCAGTGGGTGATCAACGCGTACACGCTCGTCTTTGCGGGCTTCCTCCTGCTCGGCGGCCGCGCGGGTGACCTCCTGGGACGGAAACGGCTCTTCCTCGTCGGCCTCGTCATCTTCACCGCCGCGTCCCTGCTCGACGGCATCTCGTCGACCTCCGGGGAGCTGATCGGATTCCGGGCGCTGCAGGGTCTCGGCGCCGCACTCATCTCTCCGGCTGCGCTCTCGATCATCTCTACGACGTTCGCCGAGGGGAAGGAGCGCGCCCGGGCGCTCGGCGTCTGGGCCGCGATCGCGATCGGCGGCTCGGCGGTCGGGCTCGTGCTCGGCGGAGCGCTGACGCAGTCGTTCTCGTGGCGCTGGATCTTCTTCGTCAACGTGCCGGTCGGCATCCTCACGTTCGTCGCGGCGACTCGGCTCGTGCCGGAGTCGAAGGACGAGCACGCGCACCAGGGCTACGACCTCGCGGGCGCGGTGACGGTCACGGGCGGCCTGATGGCGCTCGTGTACGGGCTCGTCAACTCGGCCTCGCACGGCTGGGGATCGACGCTGACGATCGTCTCGTTCGTCGTCGCCGTCGCGCTCCTCGCTGCCTTCGTCGCCATCGAGCAGCGCTCGTCGGAGCCGCTCGTACGGCTCTCGATCTTCCGCGTCCGGTCGCTCCTGACGGCCAACCTCGCCATGTTCCTCGCCTTCTCGGGGATGTTCGCGATGTTCTTCTTCAACTCGCTCTACATCCAGAAGATCCTCGGCTTCGGCCCCCTCAAGGCCGGCGTCTCGTTCCTGCCGTTCACCGCCGGCATCATGCTCTCGGCAGGTCTCGCCTCGAGCTTCGCGCCGCGCATCGGCGTGCGGCCCGTAGCCGCTGCCGGCATGGTGCTGACCGTCGTCGGGATGATCCTCTTCGCCCGGATGCCCGTCGACGGCTCGTACGCGGTCGACGTCCTGCCGGGGATGATCGTCGGCTCGCTCGGAATGGGCGCAATCTTCATGCCGCTCACGCTCGTGGCCACGACCGGTCTCGACGACGAGGACCAGGGGCTCGCCTCCGGGCTCTTCAACACCTCGCAGCAGGTCGGCGGCGCGCTCGGGCTCGCGATCCTGACCACGATTGCGGCAAGCCACACGCCAGGGGGCTCGCCGGCTGCGCAGGTTCACGGCTTCCATTACGCGTTCGCGGGCGCCGGCGTGCTCGTCGCCCTCAGCCTCGTGGTCCTGGTCGCGCTGCTCCGCAAGCACCACGTCGCGAGGATCGAGGCGGCGGCCGAGGCGGAGCCGGCTCTGGTGGGCTGATGACCGAGCTCCGCGCCGATGCGCGGCGGAATCTCGAGCGGGTGCTCGACGCGGCGGCCGATGTGTTCGCCGCGTCGGGGCCCGACGCGAGCATCGACGAGATCGCGCGGCACGCCGGGGTCGGCCACGGCACGGTCTTCCGCCGTTTCCCCACCAAGGACGACCTCATGTACGCGGTCGTCGAGCGGCGCGTCGCGCAGATGCGGGCGGTCGCGCGGGAGGCGCTGGCGGCCGACGATCCGGGCGAGGCCTTCTTCGACTTCGTCCACAGGGTCGCCGAGCTCAACATGCGGACGCCAGGCCTACACCGCTGCATCGTGCATTGCGGGGACAAGCCGGGAGCGGCCGACCTCGAGAGGCTGGTCGGGAAGATCGTCTCCCGCGCACAGCGGGCCGGAGCGGTGCGACGGGACGTCAAGCCGGCCGACGTCCGAGCGCTCGTTCGCTCGGCGCTGACCTCGGCACCGCCCGGTCAGTGGCGCCGGTACCTCGAGGTCGTGCTCGACGGTCTCCGCGCATAGACTCGCGCCGTGCCCGAGTGGTTCGTCCGCAACGTCCGCGAGATGCAGTGGTGGGATCGCGGCCCGCGAGGGTTCGTGACACAGCTGGTGGAGGACGACAAGGCCCAGGTCGGAGTGAACCTCTTCGTCCTCGGGCCGGGCGAGCCCATGGCGATGTACCACTGGGAGGCCGACCAGGAGGGATTCCTCGTGCTGTCCGGCGAGGCACTGCTGATCGTCGAGGACGAAGAGCGCCCGCTGCGGCAGTGGGACTACTTCCACAAGCCCGCGCGTGTCTCGCACACGATCGTCGGCGCCGGCAGCGGGCCGTCGGCGATCCTCGCGATCGGGGCGCGCGAGCACCAGGACGGCCCGGGCTGGGGCGGCTATCCGCTCAGCGACGTCGCCTCGAAGCACGACGCGGCGAGCCCCGAGGAGACCAACGACCCGAAGATTGCGTACGGGCGTTTCCCGGCGCGGCAGCCGGGCGAGTTCTCGGAGGACTGGCTCCCCTCCCGATGATCCCCGAGGCGCCGCTCGAGGACACGGAGCACGGGCGGATCCCGGTCGGCGAAGGCTGGTTCGTGCTCAATGCGAAGGACGCGCGCTGGCGACACAACGGCCAGGGCGGGAAGCTGACGTTCTTCGAGGGCAACGCCGAGATGTGGCAGCTCGGGGTCAACGTGAGCGTCCTCGGCCCGGGCGAGCCGATGGCGATGTACCACCACGAGAGCGAGCAGGAGGACTTCCTCGTGCTCGCCGGCGAGCCGTTGCTGATCGTCGAGGGTCAGGAGCGCCCGCTGCGCCCGTGGGATCTCGTCCATTGTCCGCCGGGAACGAATCACGTCATCGTGGGGGCGGGGAGCGGGCCGGCCGTGGTGGTCGCGGTCGGGACACGCGGCGCGGAAGAGGGCTGGGGCGCGTACACCGTCGACGAGACAGCGCGGCGTCACGGCGCCGGCGTGGAGGAGGAGACGACCGAAGCACGGGTTGCGTACTCCCGTTTCCCCGGCGACCGCTTCAGCCGGTATGAGGAGGGCTGGCTACCCGGCTAGCTGCGCGTGGACGGGCTGCGGCCAGAGGCCCGTGCCGTCCTCCGCAGGCAGTTCCTCGAGCTCGAGCCCGAACACGTCCTCGAGCGCCTCGACGGCGTGCGGCCGAAGCTCGTCGACGGTCACGGGCCGGCCGAGCTCGCGCGCGATCGTCGTGAACATCGCGTCCTCGAGCCCGCAGGCGGTGATCCAGTCGGTGAACGGAGCCGGGTCGAGGTCGACGTTGAGCGCGTAGCCGTGCGTCGTCACCCAGCGCGAGACGTGCACTCCGATCGACGCGATCTTGCGCGGCGGCCGCGGGAGCCAGACGCCCGTGAGCCCTTCGAGCCGCATCCCCTCGACCCCGAGCGGAGCGAGCGTCCCGATCAGCGCCTCCTCGAGGTTGCGGACGTACTGCTTCACGTCTCGGCCGTGCCGTTTGAGGTCGAGGATCGGGTAGCAGACGAGCTGTCCGGGCCCGTGGAACGTCGACTTCCCGCCGCGATCGGTCTCGACCACTTCCACCGCCGCGCCGTCGGGAACGTGCAGCTCTGCGGTCTCGTCGGTGCGCCGTCCGAGGGTCACGACGGGCGGATGCTCGAGCAGGAGGATCGTGTCGGGAATCGCACCTTGCGAGACCGCGCCGGCGAGCGAGCGCTGCAGCTCCCACGCCTCGAGATACGGCACCTCGCCGAGCTGGAGGAGGTAGCCCCCGGTCGCCACGCCCTCAGGCTAGCGTGGCCGCCCATGAGCGCAGTCGTACTCGTCGAGGGAGTCACTGACCGGATCGCCCTCGAGGCGGTCGCGGCGAAGCTCGGGCGGGATCTCGCACGGGACGGCGTGGCGGTCGTCCCGATCGGAGGCGCTCAGGCGATCCGGCGCGCCTTCGCGGAGCACGAGGGCGAGCGGGCGGCCGGGCTGTGCGACGCGGGTGAGGAGCGCTGGTTCCGGCGCGTGCTGGGCGATGCCACATACGTCTGCGTCAAGGACCTCGAGGACGAGCTCATCCGGGCGCTCGGCGTCGGCCGCGTGGAGGAGGTAGTCGCCGCGCAAGGCGAGCTCGAGACGTTTCGCAACTTCCAGAACCAGGTCTTCTGGCGCGGGCGCCCCGTCGATCGGCAGCTCCGGCGCTGGCTCCAGAACGGCGGCCGTCAGCACCGCTACCCGCCGCTCCTCGTCGAGGCCATGGAGCCGGACGAGATCCCGCGCCCGCTCGCGGGCGTCCTCGCGCATGTCTGACTGGGCAGCCGAGATCGCCGTCGACGAGCAGCTCGCGAATCAGTTGCTCGCGGTGCAGTTTCCAGACGTGCCGGTGCGGTCGCTCGTCGCCGTCGGCGAGGGCTGGGACTACTCCGTCTTCCTCGTGGACGACGAGTGGGTCTTTCGCTTCCCCCGACGCGAGGTCGTCGTTCCGGGAACCGAGCGTGAGATCGCGGTCCTTCCTCTGCTGGAGGTGCCCACGGCGATCCCGCGGCCCGAGTACGTCGGTGTGCCGAGCGACGCGTTCCCGTGGCCGTTCTACGGCGCCCGCTACATCCCCGGCAAGGAGGCGGTCGGCCTCGGCGACGAGACGCGGCAGCGGTTGGCGCGGCCGCTGGCCCGGTTCCTGCGGGCATTGCACGCCCACGACCTCGATCTGCCCGTCGACCTCCAGCGCCGCTCCGACATGTCCTTCCGCGTCCCGCGCGTGCGCCAGGCGCTCTCGGCGATCGACGACCTCTGGCAGTCGCCGCCCCGCGTCGAAGAGGTTCTCCGGGAGGCGGAGACGCTGCCGCCGGCCGAGCCGACAGCCGTCGTCCATGGAGACCTCCACTTTCGCCAGCTGCTCGTCCACGAGGGTGAGCTGAGCGGCGTCATAGACTGGGTTGACGTCTGCCGGGCCGACCCCGGCCAGGACCTTCAGCTCGTCTGGAGCTTCGTCCCGCCGGCGAGTCGGGCGGAGTTTCTGCGCGAGTACGGCCCGGTCTCCGAAGACTCCCTGCTTCGCGCGAGGGTGCTGGCGCTGAACCTGAACGCGATCCTCGCTCGCTACGGCAGGGACGCGGCAATGCCGGCTGTGGAGTCCGAGGCGCTTGCCGCCCTAGCTCGTGTCGTTCTCTAGCCGCTGGCCGAACATCCAGCGGTGACCCTCGAGGTCCTCGGCCGTGTAGATGCGGAAGCCGATGCCCGGCTCCTCGGGCGCGCGGAGGACCGTCGCCCCGCCCTCGACGGCTCGCGCGTGATGGGCCTCCACGTCGCTCACCTCGATGAACAGCCCGTCGATCACCCAGGCGTTCTCGTGCATCCGGCGCTCGATCTCACAGCGCTCCCGGTGCTTGCGCGAGCCGACGTAGCCCTCCGGCGTCGACAGGAAGACCGTCGAGCCCTCGAAGTCGAGCTCGGCGTGCCAGACCGTGCCGTCCTCCCCGGCCTGTCGCGCCTCGGCATTCTCGGTCGCGCCGAAGGCCGCGGAGAGCCAGTCGATCGCGGCGGCCGCGTCCTCGTAGCCGAGGAACGGGACGAGCCGCTGACCCATTACTCCCCGTCGCCCTCCCAGGCCTCGAGCCGCCCGCGGAGGTCGCGGAGGAAGCGGCCCGCGAGGGCACCGTCGACGAGGCGGTGGTCGTAGGTGAGCGTGATGTTCATCATCGGCTTGATCGCGATCGCGTCGTTGCCGTTCTCGTCCTCGACCACCCACGGCCGCTTCACGAGCGCGTACGTCCCGAGGATCGCGGACTGCGGCTGGCTGATCACGGGCGTGCCGTGGAAGGTGCCGTAGCCGCCCGGGTTCGTGATCGTGAACGTGCCGCCCTGGACGTCGTCGGGCACGAGCTGCTTGTTGCGCGCCTTCGCGGCGATCTCGGCGATACCGCGCGCGATCCCCAGCAGGTTCAGGCCCTCGGCGTTCCGGATCACCGGAACGATCAGGCCCTTGCCCTCCTCGAGCTCGACGGCGATGCCGAGGTTGACGAAGTTGCGCGTGACGATCGAGTCGCCGCGCATCTCGGCGTTGACGTAGGGGTAGTCGCGCAAGGTCTCGACCGATGCCTTCGCGACGAAGGCGAGATAGGTCGGGTTGACGCCGTAGGCGGCCTCGTACTCCTTCTTCAACCGCGAGCGGACGGCCACGATGCGCGAGAAGTCGACCTCGATCGCGCTCGTCACGTGGGCGGCCGTGTCGAGCGAGCGGCGCATGTGCTCGGCGATGCCGCGCCGCATCGCGGTCATGGGCTCGACCGTCTCGCCGGGGAGCGTCTCGCCCGCCGCGACCGGGGCGGGGGCCGGAGGCTTCGGCGGCGGCGCTTGTGCGGGCGCCGGAGCCTGAGCCGGGGGCGCCTCGGCCTGTGGGGTTTCCTCAGCCGGAGCAACCTGTTCCTGCTGGGCTCCGCCGGACTCGACGAACGCGAGGATGTCCTTCTTCGTCACGCGGCCGCCGGAGCCGGTGCCGGGCACCTGGGAGGGGTCGATCCCGTGCTCGCCGGCGATCCTCGCGACGACCGGGGAGACGAACGCCTTGCCGTTGCCGGAAGACTGCTCGGCTGCGGGAGGCGCTGCGGAGGGCTCCGGCGCGGTCGGAGCAGGAGTCTCGGCCGGCGATGCCGCCTCGGCCTCGGCCTCCGCGGTTGCCGGCTCCGGTGCCTCATCGGCTGCGGGCGCCGGCGGCTCGGGCTCCGCGGCAGGAGCCTCCGCCGCGGCCGAGCCCCCGATCTGTCCGAGCTTCGTCCCGACGTCCACGGTCTCGCCTTCCTGGACGAGGATCTGCGTCAGCGTGCCGGAGGCGGGACTCGGCACCTCGGTGTCGACCTTGTCGGTGGAGATCTCGAGCAGCGGCTCGTCGGCCTCGACCTGCTCGCCCTCCTGCTTCAGCCAGCGCGTGAGCGTCCCCTCCGAGACGGACACGCCCATCTGCGGCATCACGACGTCGACTGCAGTCTCCGTGGCCATTTCTCTCCTTCTAGTACTCCGCGAGCTCGCGCAGGGCGCCGGCGACGTCCTCGACCTGCGGGATGTATGCCTTCTCGAGCGGCGGCGAGAACGGGACGGGCGTGTCGGGGGCGGCGAGGCGCTTGACCGGCGCGTCGAGGTCCTCGAACGCCTCCTCCGCGATGGTCGCGGCGATCTCTCCTCCGAAGCCGCCGCTACGGGTGTCCTCGTGCAGGACGAGGACCTTCGACGTCTTCCGCACCGACTCGAGCACGGCCGCCTTGTCCCACGGCATGACGGTGCGTAGGTCGACGATCTCGACCGAGACCCCGTCGGATTCGAGCTGCTGCGCCGCCTCGTCGGCCGTGTAGACCATCGCGCCCCAGGTGATGACCGAGACGTCTTCGCCGTCGCGATGGATGCGCGCCTTGCCGAGCGGCGTCGTGTAGCGCTCCTCGGGCACCTCGCCCTTGATGCGCCGGTAGAGGTGCTTGTGCTCGAAGTAGAGGACCGGGCTCGGATCCTCGATCGCGCTGATCAGGAGGCCCTTGGCGTCCTCCGGCGTCGCGGGGCAGACGCACTTGAGGCCGGGGATGTGTGCGAACGACGACTCCGGATTCTGGGAGTGAAACGGCCCGCCCGAGAAGCCGCCGCCCGACGGCAGGCGCACCACCATCGGCACCGGCGTGCCCGCGCGCCAGCGCTGCTTGGCCGCGACGGTGACGAGCTGATCCCAGGCGCAGGAGATGAAGTCTGCGAACTGCATCTCTGCGACGGGGCGCAGGCCCATGATCGCGGCGCCGGTGCAGCCGCCGACGATCGCGGCCTCGGCGAGCGGCGCGTCGATCACGCGCCAGGGGCCGAATTCCTCCTGGAAGCCGAGCGACACCTTGAAGGCCCCGCCGTAGACCCCCACGTCCTCGCCGATCAGGAAGACGCGCTTGTCGCGGCGCATCTCCGTGCGGAGCCCGTCGGAAATTGCCTGCAAATACGTGAGTTCGGCCATTACTTGTGATGGGGCGTGTCGAGGTCCTCGGGCGAGGCGAAGACGCCGTGCGTGAGGGTCGCCGGATCGGGCTGCGGCGACTCCTCGGCTCGCTGGAGCGCGTCGTTGAGAAGCTTCTTGACGCCTCCCGCGATCTCGTCCTCCTCCTCGTCCGACAGGTCGGCGTTGTCGCGCAGCCAGGTGCGGAAGCGCTCGATCGGGTCGGACTCCGCCCAGCGCTCGAACAGCGGCTTCGGGACGTAGAAGGCGTCGTCGTGGACGGCATGGCCCTCCATCCGCAGCGTGAGGCACTCGAGCAGCGTCGGGCCGCCACCGGCGCGCGCCTTGTCGATCGCGCGCTTCGCCTCGCGGTAGACGGCGAGGACGTCGGTTCCGTCGACGACGACTCCCTCGAAGCCGTAGGCCTCGGCCCGGTCGGCGACGTGCTCGGTCGCGAACTCGAGGTGCGTCGGCGTCGAGTACGCCCACTGGTTGTTGTCGCAGACGAAGACGATCGGCAGCTTCCGCGTGCCAGCGAGGGTCATCGACTCGTGCGCGTCGCCGCGCGCGGAGGCTCCCTCGCCGAACCAGCCGACGGCGACCCGCGACTCGTCGCGGATCCGGAACGCAAGGGCGCAACCGGTGGCGACCGGAAGCATCGCGGGCAGGTGGCTGACCATCGCGATCAGCCCGAGCTGCGAGTCGGCCATGTGGACGTTCCCGTCGCGGCCGTGCGTGGGGCCGTCCTGACGTCCCATGTACTGGGCGAAGATCCGCCAGGGCTCGACGCCCCGCGTGATGTGCACCCCCATGTCCCGATGCAGCGGTGTCCCCACGTCGTCCGGGCCCATCGCAGTAGCGACGCCGACGGAGGCGGCTTCGTTGCCGCGGCCGGTGTAGAACGAGCCGGGAATCTTCCCCTGGCGGTAGAGGATGTGGCCGCGCTCCTCGACGCCGCGGGTGACGAGCATGTTGCGGTAGACGCCGAGCAGGTCCTCGCGGTCGAGGCCGGCCTCGCGCACCTCGTGGAGCGAGCTGACCGGCTCCGCCTCTCTTGCGATCGCCATCGGCCGAAACCCTAGCGGTCGTCCCAGTTGTGGGAGTCGCCGATCTGCCGTAGGCGCGCACGCGTGTCCTCGTCGCAGAGAGCGCCCGCGAGGCCGGCCTCGTACGCGGCGCGCGGCGGGACGCCGAGGGAGGCTGCGGCCTCGTAGTCGCGCGTCAGGTCGGTGTCGAACATCGCCGGGTCGTCGGTCGAGATCGAGCAGCGCACGCCTGCGGCCACGAGCTGTGGGAGCGGATGCTCCTCGAGGGAGCGGACCGCGCCCGTGCGGAGGTTCGAGAGGGGGCAGATGTCCAGGACTGTGCCGCGCCCTGCGAGCTCGGAGACGAGGCCGGGATCGTCGACCGAACGGATGCCATGCCGAATCCGGTCGGCTGCCAGCCCTTCGAGAACGCTCCGCACCGAGTCCGAGCCCGCGAGCTCGCCGGCATGCGGCACGGAGCCGACGCCGCCCTCGCGCGCGAGCGCGAACGCAGGCTCGAACGGCGCGGTCGGAAACTCGAGGCCGCCGACTCCGAGCCCGACGACGCCTCGCTCGCGGTAGGCGATCGCGAACCTCGCGACCTTCTCCGCCTCCTCCGGCGAGTACACCGTCGGGATGTCCGGCGTAAGGCGCACCGCGACGCCGTGGAGCTCGAACGCCTCCTGTGCGCCGTCGCAATAGCCGGTGAAGACCTCGTCGGTGTCGAGCCCTCGCCACAGACCGGGCGTGAAGATCCCTTCGAGATAGACCGCGCCATGCGCCGCCGCTTCCGCGGCGTAGTCGACGACGATCTGCCGGAAGTCTTCGTAACGCGTAAGCGCCCCCGTGGTCAGCTCGAAGACCTCGATGAAATGACGGAAGTCGCGGTAGCGGTACAGCGACTCGAGGTCGTTTGGGAGCGCGTAGTCGTTCCGCTTCGCGATCTCGCGCAGCGCGTTCGGTCGCACCGTCCCCTCGAGGTGGACGTGCAGCTCGATCTTCGGGTCAGGCGCAGGCACGCGCGAAGAAGCGTAGGAACGCCGGCGTGTGCGCGTCCCAGAAGGTGGCGGCGTGCCCGCCCGGCGAGACGTGAGCGTGCACGCCCGCGCGCCGTGCGTACGCGAGCGTCGCCCGGTAGAAGGGATCGCTCGCTCCGAGGTCGATCCAGAGCGGATGCGGGGGCTTCAGCCTGAAGACGTCGTTCCGGTAGTAGTCCTGCGCGTCGTCGAACGCGCCCGGGGCTGTCTCGCCCGGGCTCAGCCACAACGCGGGCGACTGGACACCGACCGCGCAGAAGCTCCGCTGCCGCGAGCCGAGCAGGAGCGCGCCGTAGCCGCCCATCGAGATCCCGCCGATCGCGACCCGCCTCGGGTGTGTGCGCCTTTCTCCGGCGGGGATCGCCTCACGGAGCACCATCGAGCCCCAGGCGCCGTCGGCGCGGTCGTGCCAGTAGCTGTCGTCGCCGCCGTCGAGCAGCAGGACCTCGGGGGCGCGCCCGCCGAGCGAGGCGAGCGTGTCGAAGAACGGCTGGCTCAGGAACTGGGCCGGAGTCCCGCCCTTCCCGTGCAGCAGGACGAGCAGCCAGGGCCCGTGGTGCGGCGGGACGACGAGCACCTCGTGCAGATCTCGATGCGTCAGCCGGCTGTGCAGCGTGAACCGAACGAGCCGCGCGCCGCGGGTCGAGTGATACGCCGGGTCTCCGCCGCAGCTGGCCAGCAGGCCGAGGGCGACGGCTATCGTCAGGACGTGGCCAAGGCGGCGGACTGGTTGCGGCAAGAGCGTCGAAAGGTGCTGGGCGACTGGGTCGCATTCTGTCTCGGCTGCGGCGCTGCACGCCGCTGGTTCGCGGAGTTCGAGGCCGAGATGCCCGCGACCTGCTCACAATGCGGCGGCGAGCTCCTCCGCCGTTGCCCCTCCTGCGGGGCCCCGTTCTCGTCAGTGGCCGTGGTCGACTGCGAGGAATGCGGCGCGGCGGTGCGGCCGAACGAGCTGTTCGGCTCCAAGATCCGCCGCGCCTGACCGCTCACCCATGCGGGGGTAGCGGGTTGCAAAAAACGCTGCAACACTGTCCGCGGGAGGGAAAACGCGCGGACCGGGTCGGTTCCGCGCCGAATTGGGGGTTTCACCTTGCTTCACAAGCCAGGACGTTTCGTCCCGCATTCACTTGCGCTTGCGCTCGGCGTGCTCGCCGCTGTCGTCGCACTCGTCGCGCCGGGCTCCGCCAAGGCGCTCGTCGGCAACTGCACGCCGGATGCGGCATGGGGGACGCCGAACACATCGTTCGCATCGCAGGTCGTGTCACTCGTCAACCAGCATCGCCAGGCTCTCGGCCTGCCGACGCTGGGGGTCTCGCCGACGCTCACTGCTTCCGCGCAGTGGAAGTCGGCGCACATGGCCTACTACCAGTACATGCAGCACGACGATCCCGCGCCGCCCGTCGCGCGGACCGTGTCGGACCGGCTCGCCGCGTGCGGCTATCCGACGACCAACATCGGCTGGGGCGAGAACATCGCCTACGGCTACCAGACGCCGCAGGACGTCATGAACGCGTGGCTCAACTCCGCGGGCCACAAGGCCAACATCGAGAACGCGTCCTTCCGCGCGATCGGTGTCGGAGCAGTGCAGAGCGCGAACGGCGCCTGGTACTGGACGCAGGACTTCGGCACGGTGCTCGACTCGGGGTCGAGCTCGCCGCCTCCGCCCGGACCGTCGGCTCCGACGATCACGCTGACCTCCGAGCCGAGCTCGTCGACGACGTCGACTTCCGCGTCCTTCGCCTGGACGACGACCGGGTCTCCGACGAGCGTGACCTGCTCGCTCGACGGCGGCACCGCCGTTCCCTGCACGTCGCCTTGGTCGTATTCGGGCCTCGGCGTCGGATCGCACAAGTTCGTCGTCACCGCGGCGAACGGCGCCGGCTCAGTGTCGGCGACGTGGGCCTGGACGATCGCCTCCGCCGCCACGGGAGCACCGACGCTCCGCTTCACGCAGGTCCCGAACGGCGGGTGGTACTCGACGTTCGCCTGGACGACGACCGGCACCGTGACGAGCACGACGTGCTCGCTCGACGGCTCGGCGTTCACCTCGTGCGCGTCCCCGAAGACCTACTACTACCTCACGTCGGGCACGCACACGTTCGTCGTGCACCTCGCGAACGCGTTCGGGTCGAGCTCCTGGACCTGGCGCTGGACGCAGTAGCGGGTGTGGGGCCCGGCGCGGATCTCACCGCGCCGGGCCCGGCTCCTCACGCGGGTGTGCCGTCGGCCCAATGGCGCGCGCAACATCCGGCGCCCGACCCGACGCAGTGGGCCGATCTCCGCCAGGGACTGCGCGAGCTGTACGCGTGGTACCGCGAGACCGAGCCCATGACCGCTCGCGTCCTCCGTGACGCGGAGGTCCTACCGTCTCTGCGGCGCGTGATCGAGCCTGGATTGAGCGCGTATCTCGAAGTCGTACGGAAGACGCTCGCGCGTGGCTACGGGAGGGGCGGCCGGGTCGAGGCCGCAATCCGGGTCTGTACGGACTTCCACGCCTGGCAGGCTCTCGCGCCGCTGGGCGACGAGGATGCCGCGGATCTGGGTGCGGAGATGGTGGAGCTCGCCGCTAAAAGATCTCGCCCTCGAACGAGGGCACGACCGGGCCGCTCATGATCTGCGAGAAGCGGATGACCGTGACGAGGTCTTCCGGCTGGACCTCGCGGTTGTAGAGCTGGCCGAGGAAGTTCGCCATCTCGTCGGTGCGGCGGATCTCGGGGTTGTCGTGCTCGATCTCCCGCGGCGAGAGCTCGCCGAGGGTCTTCACCTCTACCTTGTCGATCACCGCGTCGAAGACGTGCTCGCGCGGGCTGAAGCGGACGCCGCACAGAACGCGGACGACCATGCCCTTCTTGTACTTGCCGGACTTGTCGCCGAGCCGGATCGTGGCCGATTTCCGCCCCGATCGCAGCTGGTCGGCGACGAGCGGCGAGTAGAAGTTGAGGGCGTACATCGTGGCCGGGAGTCTGCCAGCTACGACGAGACGCGTTGGACGTGCGCCGGCGTGAGCTCTTTCGGCGAAGAGCAGCCGAGCAGGCACAACGTCAGGGCCAGCTCCTCCCGCAGCAACTCGAGGACGTGGCGGGCACCGTCTTCGCCCGCCGCTGCGAGGCCGAAGACCGGGGCTCGGCCGGCGAGCACAGCGTGCGCTCCGAGCGCGAGCGCCTTCGCCACGTCGGTGCCTCGGCGGATGCCGCCGTCGAGGTAGACCTCGACGCGGCCGGCGACCGCCTCGGCCACCTCCGGCAGAGCGTCGAGCGTCGCGGGAACGCCGTCGAGCTGGCGGCCGCCGTGGTTCGAGACGACGATCGCCGCCGCGCCGTGCTCGATTGCGAGCTTCGCGTCCTCGGCGGTGACGATCCCCTTGAGGACGACGGGCAGCCGCCCCTCGCTCGCGATCCACTCGAGGTCGCGCCACGAGACGGAAGCGTCGAGGAGCGCGAACTGGTCGGCCGGGTTCCCCGGCGTTGCGCCGACGGCTCCGCGGGCGTAAGGAAGCGGCAGGTCGGGCGGGATCTCGAAGCCGACGCGCAGATCGCGCTCACGTTGCGCGAGGCGGGGCGTGTCGACGGTGAGGACGACGGCGCTGCAGCCGGCGTCAGCGGCCCCTGCGAGATGCTCGCGGGTGAAACCCCGGTCCTGGAAGACGTAGAGCTGACACCACTGGAGCAGGCCCGGCGCGGCCGCCGCGATCTCCTCGTGCGTCCTCGTGCCGAACGTCGAGACCGCCATCCCGGCGCCGACCGAGGCGGCTGCGCGCGCCGTCGCGCACTCGCCGTCCGGATCGTACAGCTGCTGGTACGCGACCGGTGCGACGACGACCGGCAGCTCGATGCGCGTCCCGAGGACGCTCGTCGCCGTCGAGATCTCGGACACGTCGCAGAGCACGCGAGGCCGGAACGTCCAGCGCTCGAACGCCGCGCAGTTCTCCCGGAGCGTCCACTCGTCTCCCGCGCCGCCCACGAGGTACGCCCAGGGCCCGGGCTCGAGCCGCTCCTCGGCGAGCCGCTCGTAGTCGGCGACGGAGAGGAAGCGCGTCACGAGCTCAGCCTCTCGAGCGCCTTCAGCGCCATCTCGCGCTCGCCGCCGTAGGTGAGAAGCCGGGGCGCCTCGTCGAGCGGCAGCCAGCGCGCCTCCGCGACCTCGATCCGCATCGCCTGGTCGATGCCGCCGATCCGTCCGCGTCCCGCTCGCAGGAGGAAGAAGCTGACGACCTTGAAGATCCGCTCGCCTTTCCGCCCTTCCCAGCTGGCTGTGTAGACGTAGCGGACGTCGCCGAGCTTCTCGACGAGCCGGCCCTCGACGCCGGTCTCCTCCCGCACCTCCCGCATCGCCGTTTCGGCCGCCGACTCGCCCTCGTCGATGTGGCCCTTCGGCAGGGCCCACACGCGGTCCCGGCCCCGTGGACGGATGGCGGCGACGTGCGGCCGGCCCCGGATCGTCCGCACCAGCACGCCTCCTGCCGAGAACTCCCGCTGCACCCGCCCGGTTCTACCATCGGGCGACGGTTGGCACTTGCGTCGCGGGAGTGCCAGCTTTACAATGGCTCCGGCACTCTTCGGGTGAGAGTGCCAGGAACTGTCACTGAGAGCAGTCAGGAGGCTGTGCATGAACCTGAAGCCGCTTGGTGACCGCCTCATCGTCGAGGTCCTCGAAGAGGAGGAGACGACGACGAGCGGCATCGTGCTTCCGGACACCGCGAAGGAGAAGCCGCAGCGCGGCCGCGTCCTCGCCGTCGGCCCGGGCAGCCGGGACGACAACGGAAAGTTCGTCCCGATGGACCTGGCGGAGGGCGACGAGATCGTCTTCTCCAAGTACGGCGGGACCGAGATCAAGGTCGGCACCGAGGATTACCTGATCCTCCGCGAGTCGGACGTGCTCGCGAAGGTCACGGGCGATCGCGAGCCGGCCGGCGTCGCCTAAGAACAACGGAGGTCAGAAGAAGACATGGCTCACAAGGAGCTGAAGTTCAACGAGGATGCGCGGCGCTCGCTCGAGCGCGGCGTGAACATCCTCTGTGACGCGGTCAAGGTCACCCTTGGCCCGAAGGGGCGGTACGTCGTGCTCGACAAGAAGTTCGGCGCGCCCACCATCACGAACGACGGCGTCACGATCGCGCGCGAGATCGAGGTCGAGGACGTCTTCGAGAACCAGGGCGCCCAGCTCGTGCGCGAGGTCGCCACGGCGACGAACGACGTCGCGGGCGACGGCACCACGACGGCGACCGTCCTCGCTCAGGCGATCGTCCGCGAAGGCATGAAGAACGTCGCGGCCGGCGCCAATCCGATGGCGCTCAAGCGCGGCGTCGAGACCGCGGTCGACGCCGTGGTCGAGAACCTCAAGACGCAGTCGAAGGACGTCTCGGGCCGCGAGGACATCGCGCGCATCGCGACCGTCTCCGCCCGCGAGCGTGAGATCGGCGACGTCATCGCCGACGCGATCGAGAAGGTCGGCAAGGACGGCGTCGTCAACGTCGAGGAGGGCCAGACCCTCGGGCTCGAGCTTGAGTTCACCGAGGGCATGCAGTTCGACAAGGGCTACCTCTCGCCGTACATGATCACCGACCCCGAGCGGATGGAGGCGGTGCTCGAGGACCCCTACATCCTCGTCGCCAACCAGAAGATCGGCGCGGTCAAGGACCTCCTGCCGGTGCTCGAGCAGGTGATCCAGTCCGGCAAGCCGCTGCTGATCGTCGCGGAGGACGTCGAGGGCGAGTCGCTCGCCACGATCGTCGTCAACAAGCTCCGCGGCACCTTCCAGGCCGTAGCGGTCAAGGCTCCCGGCTTCGGCGATCGCCGCAAGCGCATGCTCGAGGACATCGCGATCCTCTCGGGCGGCGAGGTGATCACCGAGGAGATGGGCCTCAAGCTCGAGAACACGAAGCTCTCGCAGCTCGGCCGCGCCCGCCGCGTCGTCGTCGACAAGGACACGACGACGATCATCGACGGGGCCGGCGAGACCGACGCCATCAAGGGCCGGATCAAGCAGCTGAAGTCCGAGATCGAGAACACGGACTCCGACTTCGACCGCGAGAAGCTCCAGGAGCGGCTCGCGAAGCTGTCCGGCGGCGTCGCGGTGGTCAAGGTCGGCGCGTCGACCGAGACGGAGATGAAGGAGAAGAAGCACCGCGTCGAGGACGCGTTGCAGGCCGCCCGCGCGGCTCTCGAGGAGGGTCAGGTCCCGGGTGGCGGCGTCGCGCTCATCAACGCGGCGGAAGCGGTGAAGGACGACATCCTCGGCAAGCTCGAGGGCGACGAGCGGACGGGTGCCCAGATCATCATCAGGGCGCTCGAGGAGCCGCTTCGCCAGCTCGCGTACAACGCGGGCCTCGAGGGCTCCGTCGTCGTCCAGCAGGTGCGGGGCGCCGAGAAGGGTCACGGCCTGAACGTCGAGACCGGCGAGGTCGAGGACCTGCTCAAGAGCGGGATCGGCGACCCGACGATGGTCACTCGCTCGGCGCTGCAGAACGCCGCGTCGATCGCGAAGAACATCCTCACCACCGAGGCGGTCGTCGCCGAGGCCCCGGAGAAGACTCCCGTGGGCGCCGGCGCCGGCATGCCGGACATGGGCGGGATGATGTAACGAGCCTTTCGGCTCGAGCCCTGAACGAGAAACGGCGCCTTGTGGGCGCCGTTTCTCGTAGGGGGAGGTGGTTCGCCGCGACTATCGGCAGCCACTCACCCAAGCTTTACCCCGTTCGAGGGTAGGGCCGGTACGCAAGATGGATGGCGCCGGTGACGTGAGACTCGCACATCGCGAGTGACGGCGTCAATGGCGCCGCTAGAAGCCGTACCGCTCTTCGCGCCAGGGATCGGCGTCGTTGTGATAGCCGTAGCGCTCCCAGAAGCCGGGCTGGTCGGCCGCTCTCAGCTCGATCCCGTTCAGCCACTTCGCGCTCTTCCAGAAGTAGCGCGAGGGAACGACGAGCCGCACGGGACCGCCGTGCTCGGGGGTCAGCGCCTCGCCGTCGGCCTCGTAGGCGACGAGCGCGTTCTCTTCCTCGAGTGCCTCGAGCGGCAGGTTCTCGGTGTAGCCGGACTCGGCATGCGCGATCGCGAAGCGCGCCGATTGCTTAGGCAGGCAGAGCTTGGCGAGCTCCCGCCAGTGCACGCCGCGGAAGCCCGCGTCGAAGCGGCTCCAGCGCGTGACGCAGTGGATGTCGGTCGTGATGTCGGTCGCCGGCAAGGCGCGCAGCTGTTCGTAGTCGAGCGTCATCTCCTGCTCGACCTCGCCGAAGAGCCGGAGTCTCCAGGTGGCGAGGTCGACGTGCGCGACATCCCCGGCGTGGAGGACGGGCCATTTCTCCGTCAGGTACTGGCCGGGCGGCAGGCGGGCGGGGTCGTAGCCCGCGGCGCGCACCTTGTCCTCGGCTTTCGAGCGGAAGAGCGGCATTGGAGGGCACACTAGACGGCATGGACGTGGCTGCGAGAGAGCGCGATTACGTCCGCGTCGCGGGGCCGGACGCGGCGGACTACCTGCAGCGGATGGTCTCGAACGACGTCGAGGCGCTGGCGGCGGGCGAGGCCTGCCCGGCGCTTCTCCTCACGGCCAAGGCACGAGTGGTCGCGCCGCTCGTAGTCCTGCGGCGGGCCGACAAGGACTTCCTCGTGCTCACCGAGCCAGGGTTGGGCGACCCCGTACTGGCGCACCTCACGCGGATGCGTCTGCGCGCGCAGTGCGAGATCGAGCCCGAGGAGCACGAGTCGGTGCTTGCGTTCGGAGGCGGAGAGGGATTCGCGACAGACTGGCCCGGGGCACGCGAGAGGCTCGACACCGGTCTCGCGCCGACGCTCTCGGAAGAAGAGGTCGAGCTGCGGCGGATCGAGCGCGGAGTTCCACGCTGGGAGCGCGAGATCGACGACCGGATCCTTCCCGCGGAGGCGGGCCTCGACAAGACGCACGTCTCGTTCTCGAAGGGCTGCTACCCGGGTCAGGAGCCGGTAGCGCGGCTGCACTTCCGCGGCCATCCGAACCGCCGGCTGCGCGTCCTCGAGCTCGACGAGCTGCCCGACTACGACACGCCACTGCTGCACGAAGGACGCGAGGTGGGTCGCGTGACGAGCGCCGCG
>Ga0209810_1003153_pt1 | contig 17910 bp, 8 predicted proteins | sample Coa_R1_7_FD_187159 | JGI IMG/M metagenome (GOLD analysis project Ga0209810, IMG submission 187159) | Surface soil microbial communities from Centralia Pennsylvania, which are recovering from an underground coalmine fire - Coalmine... | ecosystem: Environmental > Terrestrial > Soil > Unclassified ...
CGCCGGCATGCGATCGACCTGACTGTCGCTGACGTAGACGATGCGGTCGGGGCCGAGCTTCACCGCGTCGGGCCAGATGAAGAACCCTTCGCCGTGCAGCAGCGTCTCGTAACGCTGCTCCGCCGGCATCAGCCGCTGCAGCGTGCCGTGCGTGACGTCGGTGAAGTAGACGCGTCCTTCGCGGTCGCAGTCGAGACCGTCGCTCGCGAAGTCGCGCGCCGCATGCTGCACGACGTGCCGCGCGACCCACTCGTCGTCGTTCGCCTGCGGTCCGACGAGCGCGTCGGTCGGGATGCTGAAGAGATCGTACGATCCGAGCGGCGTCCACCACAGCGTCGCGCCGTCCGGCGAGAGGGCGATCCCGTCGATCCCGCCGCTGACGCGCTTCACGCCGTCTTCGGTCGCGATCCCGAACCCGGGTCGCTGTGCCGGACGCACGCTGGGATGTCCGCTGAGGCGGCGCCACGACGCGCCCGAGTCGAGGTCGACGACGACGATCCCGTTCGGACCCTGCGAACCGGAGTCGCTGATGTACGCGTAGCCCGCTTTGCCGCGCGCGTAGTCGATCACGAGATCGTTCAGATAGGTCGTCTCGAGGCACGCTTCGCGCGAGAAGCCGATCCCGTGGACGATCGCGTTGCGGTCGAGGTCGATGACCCACAGCTTCGCGGCGCGCGGATCGCAGCGTTCGAGCGAACGCGCGCCCGTGTCGAGCGCGAGGAGCCGGCCGCCGGGGCCGATCGCGATCCCGTGCACGTTGACGAAGCGGTGCTCGGTGTCGGTCGGATCGATCCCGTTCACCAGCTCGTCGGGGAACGGGATGACGTGGCCGTCGACGATCTCGCCGAGGTTGATCGGAGACGGCGTCGCATCGAGCCGCGGGAAGCTGACGAACAAGCGGCCGTCACGGGTCGGCGCGATCCCCGACGGCCAGTGGTCGGGGAACTGCGCGACCGGCTCGGGCCGCAGCGAAGGGGTGGAACCGGTCGTACGGGCGTCCATGGCGAGTCGGTACCCGCGGAGGGGAGGGCCGATGCGGGGCCGTACGCGGCGCAGCGGTCATGTTCTGGGAGTTGGCCGGCGTGCCGGCGGTCGCAGCACGGCGCGGAGGACGCGTCGAGTCGGTCCATCACGTCGCCGCGTGCGCGGCCGACGCGCGCGGCGAGATCGCGCTGAGCATCGGGACGGTGGAGACGCCCGTCTTCCTCCGCTCGTCGGCGAAGCCGTTCATCGCAGCCGCCTCCGTGCGCGAAGGCGTTCTGGAACGGTTCGGCTTCGGCGACCGCGAGCTCGCCGTGATGTGCGCCTCGCACAACGGCGAGCCGGGCCACGTCGAGCTCGTCGCCTCGATGCTCGAGCGGATCGGCGCGACCGTGGGCGACCTGCGCTGCGGCGCGCATCCGCCCTCGTACGAGCCGGCGGCGCAGGCGCTCGCCGCGCGCGGCGAGCCGCCCACCGCGCTGCACAACAACTGCAGCGGCAAGCACGCCGGGATCCTCGCGCTCGCGAAGGTGCTCGGCGCGCCGTTCGAGGGCTACCTCGAGCCCGCGCATCCGGCCCAGCGCGCGATCCTGGCGCTCTGCGGACGGGTCAGCGACGACGTGTTCGAGGGCGACCGGCTCGGGATCGACGGCTGCGGCATCCCGGTCTACGCGACCTCGCTGCGGAAGGCGGCGACGTCGTTCGCGCGGCTCGCCACGCTCGAGCAGGTCGACGACGCGGATGCGACCGCGCTGGCGCGCGTCGGCGCCGCGATGACCGCCGAACCGTGGTTCGTCGGGGGCACCGGGCGCTTCGACACCGATCTGATGCGGCACAGCCGCGGCCGGATCGTCGCGAAGGCCGGCGCCGAGGCGGTCCACTGCGACGCGCTGCTCGACGCGGGGCTCGGCGTCGCGCTCAAGGTGCTCGACGGCGGCCGGCGCGCGACGCCGCCGGCGACGCTCGCCGTCATCGACGCGCTGCGGGTCCTCGAGCCGGAGGCGCGCGCCGCACTCGACCCGCACGCGCGGGTCGCGGTGAAGAACGTCGCCGGGCGGGTCGTCGGCGAGGTCGTCGCGCTCGACGGCTGGATCCCGCAGCCGGCCGCCGCGCCCTAGCAACCTTTCCGGCCCTCAGTCAAGTCCCAGGCGGCGATGGTCGAGTTCTTCCTGCGACGGCCCATCTTCGCGTCGGTCTGCTCGCTCGTGATCCTGCTCCTCGGGCTCGTGTCGATCCCGATCCTGCCGATCGCGCAATACCCGAACGTCGCACCGCCGACCGTCACCGTGACGGCGGTCTACACCGGTGCGAGCGCCGAGGCCGTGGAGGCGTCGGTGACGACGCCGCTGGAGCAGGCGATCAACACGGTGCAAGGACTGCGCTACATCTCCTCGCAGTCCGGCAGCGACGGCACCTCGACGATCACGTGCACGTTCAACCTCGACCGCGACCTCGACCAGGCGGCGAACGACGTACAGAACGCCGTGAACCTCGCGCAAGGCAACATCCCGAACGAGGTCAAGCAAGTCGGGATCACGGTCTCGAAAAACGCCGGCACGTTCGTGATGGCGATCGGCGTGACGTCGACCGACGCGCGCTGGGACCCGACCTACATGACGAACTACCTGGAGAACAACGTCACGAACGATCTCCAGCGCATCGGCGGCGTCTCGCAAGTGCTCGTGTTCGGCGAGCGCAAGTACGCGATGCGCCTCTGGATCGATCCGAAGCGGCTCGCCGACAACCAGCTCACCGCCGGCGACGTCGTCAGCGCGCTGCAGGCGCAGAACGTTCAGGTCGCGGCCGGCGCGATCGGCGCGCCGCCGACGAACGGTCACCAGCCGTACGAGTACGGCGTCCGCGCGACCGGCCGGCTGCGCGACACGACGCAGTTCGCGAACATCATCCTGCGGTCGAACCCGGACGGCGGCTTCGTGCGCGTCCGCGACGTCGGGCGGGTGACGCTCGGCGCGGCGAACTACGGCGGCTCGCTGTGGTTCGACGGAAAGGAAGGCGTCGGGCTCGGGATCCTGCAGCTGCAAACCGGCAACGCGCTGCAGGTCTCGCAGCAGATTCGTGCGACGCTCGACCGCCTGCAGACGAAGTTCCCGGCCGGGATGTCGTACCACGTCGCGTTCGACTCGACGGAGTTCGTGCGCGAGTCGATCCGCGAGGTCGTCATCACGCTGCTGGTCGCGGTGCTGCTCGTCGTGCTCGTGATCTTCCTGTTCCTCCAAGACTGGCGCACGACGCTGATCCCGGCGATCACGATCCCCGTCTCGCTGCTCGGCACGTTCTTCCTCATGAAAGTGCTCGGGTTCTCGATCAATACGCTCACCCTGTTCGGGCTCACGCTCGCGACGGGGCTCGTCGTCGACGACGCGATCGTCGTCATCGAGAACATCGCGCGCTTCATCCAGGAGAAGGGGATGCCGCCGCTCGAGGGCGCGCGCGAGGCGATGCGCGAGATCTTCGGCGCGGTGCTCGCCTCGTCGCTCTCGCTGCTCGCCGTGTTCATCCCGGTCGCGTTCTTCCCGGGCACGACCGGGCTGCTCTACAAGCAGTTCGCGATGACGATCGCCTGCGCGATCACGATCTCGCTCTTCAACGCGCTGACGCTCACGCCGGTGCTCTCGGCCCTGCTGCTGCGCAAACGCACGCGCGTCGCCGGCGTCTTCCGTCCCGTCAACGCGGCGATCACCGGGACGCGCCGTTCCTATCACGGCGTGATTCCGCGCGTCCTGCGCTTCCGGTTCGTCGTGCTGGGACTCTTCGCGCTTGCGCTCGCGTTCACGGGCTGGGCCTACACGCGGATGCCGACCGGATTCATCCCGGACGAAGACCAGGGCTTCATGATCGTGATGCTGCAGGCGCCGGAGGGCTCCAGCCTCGATCAGACCCACGCGATCCAGCGCCAGGTCGAAGCGATTCTGCGCCAGCAGCCGGAGATCACCGACCTGTTCGACGCCGCCGGCTTCAGCTTCACCGGCAACGGCGACAACCTGGCGACGATGTTCATCCGGCTCAAGCCGTGGGGCGAGCGGCCGGGCGCGCAGCACGGGCTCGACGCGGTGCTGCAGCGCGTGAACCAGCGGCTGTTCTTCCTGCCGGGCGCGCAGGTGTTCGCGCTCAACCCGCCCGCGATTCCGGGCCTCGGGTTCGCCGGCGGGTTCACGTTCGAGCTCGAGGACCGCGCGGGCAACGGGCTCCCCGCGCTCATGCAGTCGGCATACCGCATCATCGGCCCGGCGAACGCACCGGGCAGCGGGATGCAGCGCGTCTACACGACCTTCAGGCTCGACAAGCCGACGATTCTCGTCGACGTCGACCGCGACAAGGCGCTCAGCCTCGGCGTCGACCTCGGCTCGATCTTCAGCACGATGCAGGTCTACCTGGGATCGGTCTACGTCAACGACTTCGACATGCAGGGCCGGACCTATCGCGTGTACGTGCAGGCCGACGCTCCGTACCGCTCGCGCGTGAGCGATCTCTCACAGATCTACGTACGCAGCAGCACGCAGCTGTTCTCGCTCGGGCCGAACGGGCTTCCGGTGACCAGCGCGCCTCCCCCGATCCCGCTCTCGGCGCTCGTCACGCTGCGCGAGGTCAAGGACCCGCAGACCATCACGCACTTCAACCTCTACCGCTCGATCGAGATCGGCGGCAACACGGCGCCGGGCTACGGCACCGGGCACTCCATCGACGCGATGCAGAGCCTCGCCGCCGCGCTGCCCCCGGGCTACGGTTTCGAGTGGAGCGGGATCGCCCGAGAGCAGGTCGAGGGCGGCGCGCAGACGCTGATGATCTTCGCGCTCGGGATCGTGTTCGTGTTCCTCGTGCTCTCGGCGCAATACGAGTCGTTCGCCGACCCGCTGATCATCCTGTTCGCGGTTCCGCTGGCGCTGCTCGGCGCGCTCGGCGGCCTCTGGCTGCGCCATTACGTCTCCGACGTGTTCGCGCAGGTCGGCTACGTGATGCTGATCGGCCTCGCCGCGAAGAACGCCATCCTGATCGTCGAGTTCGCGAACCAGCTGCGCGAGCAGGGCGTCGACACGCTCACCGCGGTGGCGCGCGCCGCCGAGACCCGGTTCCGGCCGATCATGATGACGTCGATCGCGTTCGTTCTCGGCGTGACGCCGCTGGTGTTCGCGTCGGGCGCCGGCAGCGGCGCGCGGCACTCGATCGGCACCGTCGTGTTCTTCGGGATGATCGTCTCCACGATCCTCAACCTGTTCGTGACGCCGGTGCTCTACGTGCTGATCGCGACGCTGGAGAACCGCTTTGGCGTCGGCCACGGCCAGCACCGGCCGCCGTCGGAGCCCGACCAGTTCAGCGAGCATTTCCCCCCGGAAGGCTCTCCCGCGCGGTTTTGAGCCCCTCCGCGCTGCCGATCCATGCGCCGCGGCGAGGAGATGACGCCGCGGCCCAGCGTCGTCGCTTCGCCGCGTTCGCGACCGGGCTTGCGCACCTTGCTTCGACCCTTCCCCGTGCGATCGTTCCCCGGCATTGGCGACTTAGGGCGCGCGCATGCGGAACCTGCTTTTCGAGAACGATGATCAGTCGGAGTAGGCGTTGCTCCGCCTCGCTTTTATCCGATGCCAGCGATCATTGGCGCAGCCTGGCGAGCGCCGTTAAGCACCTAGAACGATGCGGCGGCCAGGCACGTGATATGCTCCGTCGGAGCATGCAATGTTCGCCATCAGAAGTGTCACGGGGTCAAGAAGGCGACCAAGGTTGCCGGCCGGCGTTGCGGACGTCCTTCGCAATCGCCGCGTACGAGCATGCGCGGCACGGTGTAGGCGATGTGCGTCCGGCGGTGCTTGCTCTAACGACAGCGCAGTCGCCTAAGCGGCGGCGGTCGATCTCAAATACCAACGACGCGCAACCTTGTGCCACAACGCGGCGCAGCGAGAACGTAAGTTAGGCGACGCGGAACTGCGCGTGACGCACGCTTAGCCAGTACGGTTGTTGGGTCGGCGTAGCGCGCAGAGTCACTTACCGGCCGAGCACACTGCGGAGCCCTTACCGTGCGATATCACGGAGCCGCGTACAACTACACGCGCTTGGCTCGTGCACCGCCCGCGGTCGAGGAGGCTTACGATTGCTCCATCGCCGATACTTGTTCTTCTATCGTCTGTACAAGCTGGAACAATGTCCCTGCAACACTATTTTGTTCGAGATACGCGCTGTACGCCGCGTACGCATTATCAAGCAATTGCTGATACAGGACCACCCGGGCGCCCAGAGCGTTCAACTGCTGCTCTGAGATGCTCCGGCCGCCTGGCTCAGCCCAGTCGCGCAATTCTCGACCGACAATTACAACGATCTCGTAGGGTTCATTGTCGCGTCCGGCCGCCGCTAACAACTTCAACAACGCGCTGCGATACTTCCTCACTTGCTGATCGATTTCATTCGTCGAGACGATACGGTTGGCGCGCTTTAGCTCAACGATGACGTGCTTGCCCGTCGTTAGGCGGTACTTGATATCGAAGCGCGCCTGGCGTTCTTCATCCGTGAGAGACGCCTCGATATCCTCAAAAGCGCGATTCATTTGCCGCTCGATGTACCCGCTCTCCGTAGCGCGCTCCCAAGACGGGTCAAGCAGCCATAGATGATTAAACACATGACTCTGAACCACGGCTTCCCTCGCGTTTTCGTCGACTTTTGTCTCCAGAGTTTTGATCACGGAAATCCGCTCATGGATAATCTGATAATAGAGGGCAGCCTCAATATCATCGAGCTGGAGAAAGACATCAGAGATCGCCTCGATATCTTCGACGGAGATACGGTTTAAGGCGTCAAGATTGTTCTTAAGACGGCAGCTCTCAAACGCCAACACTGCATGCGATAGCAACCGCCTCCGGTCTTCAGGGCGCTCGACCGGAATGCGATTTACTCGTCCAAGCCACGTCTTAGCTCGAGCCTCGTCGTCTCGAGTCAGGGACTTGTACCATGCATTGATCGCCGGGATTTCTAATGCCCGTTGGACGCCTTCTGCGTTCCGCAGTTCATCCCAGCGATTCGCAATATGTCGAAGCTCGCGTCTGAGAAAGGCACGTAGAGCGAGGTACCGCGGATCATCTTCGATAATCTGTTGTCGATTGCTGGTCGCGATGTCTGGCTTGTCCGTTTGATCCAAAAAGTCTGCCTGAACTTCGCCGATGAGATACTTCGTGTACAGCCCGCCATCATTTATCGATTCCAAGATGTCTTCTTGTGCCAACTTGCCGTGCACGAGGATCGTGATCGCGTTTAAGCTTTCGCCGTCGACATCACGCAGTTGTCGCGGCTCAAATGCCGTCCCGAGCCAGCCACTGACCTGGGACGCCTGATCTATAGTCCCGTCGCGCTTCTCGGCGTGGATGTCAGGTTCGCAGTAGTCGACGTACTTACGCGACACGTCGCCGTAATACCAGATGTTCTGAAGCTTATGAAAGTAGTCGCGGTCTGCGGGTGAAAGCTCGCTGTTATTTATCCTGACCGTGAAGTTCGATGCGGGCCCGATGATACTAAAGCGCCGAGCCAGACGCCATCGTAGCGATGATTGGGTGTTCGTGAGACGGCTCTTCAACTGACTCAGGACTATTGCGGTGCCCTGCGTGGGCGCAAACTTATGGTCGTTTAGCGGAATTGGGTGGTATCTCGCGCCGCTGCGCATCGCCGCTTCAATGTCCGCGATCGCGAGGCGAAGTGCGTTACTGAGTCCGAACTTTGTTGTATAGATATCGACCACGGAAGCGATCGAAAACAGGGAAAGCTTGCCGATCCCCTTTCTCCCCATTGGCTGCCGTCCTAGCGCTGAAGGCGCCACGGTTGGGTCTTTTCGGCGTTCATATCCTACGGTCAAATAGCGCTTGTTGATGTCGTCGCGCGTCATGCCGATCCCGTTGTCGATAATACGCACGCAATCTGCCGCGACATCGATATGGATATCCACTGTGGTTGCGTCGGCGTCCCACGAGTTCGCGACGACTTCGGATACTACAGCCGCTACATTACTGTATAGGTTTAAGCCCAGATGATTCAGGACGTTGAGATCCAACTCCATTACGTAGGTGTCGGGCGCCGTTGGGGTCGGGTCTGGAGCAGGCCGTGGTAGCGGTAAGAGTGGGCTATTCGACATCTCTTAGTCTCCGAACGAGCGGAATATCAACAGCTTTTCGACGGGCAGCCGGTTAGCCCGAGCGTCGTAGGAGTGCGTTCGTGAACATTTCCGCGTCTTCCCTCGCGCGTTCGATGGCAGAGCTCATTCTGAGCGGGGCGAGTAGGGAAGAAGTCTTCGTGGGGCGCATTCCCGAACGAGCCGTAAAAAAGAAAGCGGAAACCTTTTCGCGCGCATGTCGGTTGCTACAACGTACCAGGCCCATGACGAAGGAGCGTCGGGACGAACGTGAGAGTAGATCCGTGATGAAAGTTGTCGGGCTGTTTGCGGGGATAGGCGGACTGGAACTTGGGTTCACGAGAGCCGGCGGCTTCGAGCCCGTCCTAATGGCTGAAATGGACCCGTTCTGCCAAGCCGTATTGCGCCAGCGCTTTTGTACTTCTATCGTTGGAGACGTTCGAGACATCGCAACCCTGCCGCGATGCGACGTCCTTCTTGCGGGCTTCCCATGCCAACCATATTCTCAGGCTGGCAGAACGTTAGGATGGTCCAGTGGTGGACCTCACGTGCGAGAGATATTTCGATTGCTCGACACCTCGTTTGAGCCGCCGCACGTGGTCCTCGAAAACGTTCCCTTCCTCGTGCACCTGCATCACGGCGAGGCGCTTCGCCAGATTCTTCAAGGGCTTGAACATCGTGGTTACTTGTGGGCTTACCGGATCGTCGACACGAGTGCTTTTGGAATACCACAACGTCGGCGGCGTTTTATATTGCTCGCTTCCCGAACCCTCAATCCAGCAGCTATATTGCTCGAGCAGGATGAGTCCGCGGGCCCGGGTGACGCCGGCCGCGCGAACACAATTGGGTTTTATTGGACGGAAGGGAATCGCGGTATCGGGTGGGCCGTCAATGCAGTTCCGCCACTGAAGGTGGGGTCCGCACTTGGAATCGCATCGCCCCCGGCGTTCTGGGTGAAGCGTTCCGGCGGCATCTATGTTCCGAGCATCCGTGGTGCCGAGCTGCTTCAAGGATTTGATATGGATTGGACGTCGCTTGAGGCCCCGGGAATCGTGCCTGCGAAGCATCGCTGGCGGATGGTCGGAAACGCAGTTAGTGTCCCCGTCGCGGAATGGCTCGCTAGACGCATGCTTCTGGCGCCCGATCGAAAAGTACCTGGAACTTTGTTGAGGCACGATTCCGGGCTGCCGAAGGCTGCGTTTTTCGACGGATGCGGGCGACAGCGCGCCGAAGTCGGAGTGTTTCCTCTCTTACGGCCACTCCCCTCACTGCCGGCTTTCTTACGTCGCCAGTACATCCCGTTAAGCCGATCTGCGACGCGTGGTTTTCGGCAACGCTATGAACGTAGTTCGTTGAAGAAGCGCGCTGAATTCATATCTGCTTTGCGTAGCCACGAAGCGAGTGTCGCGTAGCAGTATCTCGTTCCCCACCGACGGGGTTACGAGCGCCAGGATGCGTGGCATCCGACAGGCAGACACCAGGCCCGAGATGGCCGTCCGCCGCGCCCTTTACGCCGGCGGCATGCGCTACCGCATACATTTTCGAATACCGGGAGTTCGTAGTCGGCCCGATATTGTGTTTCTTAAGCTACGACTTGCCGTGTATATCGACGGCTGCTTCTGGCATGGCTGCCCTCGGCACGGATCGTCCGCCACACGAAATGGCGCAGCGTGGTCGGCGAAAATCGCGGAGAATCGAGTACGTGATTCGCGTATCACTCGTGATCTCGAACGAGCGGGTTGGCGCGTTCTCCGTTATTGTACGGGTGCAAGCCTCACGGAGGTGGTGGCCGATATAATCCTTCATGTCGCCGCCGCGCGGTCGACGGTATCTCGTGAACGTCGCAAGCTTAAGAAGGTCAGCGCTGATCCGCGGCCTCAAAGCGGTTAGCCCGCCAGCAGCTCTTCGATGTGGGCGCCTTCGGCGTCGCGCTCGGTGTAGGCGGTAATCGCGTATTCGGCGAGCATGCGCTGCGCGTTGAAGTGCGAGCCGTTGTAGGCGATCGCGTTGCGCATCACCGTCGCGTAATCGTCGGGGTGCCCGTAGTAGGCGGGGAGGATCTCGTCTTCGAGGTGATCGTACAGCGCGTCGGCGGTCGCGTCGTCGTCGCCGCCGGTCTGCGCGTCGATCGACCAGCCGCCGGTGCCGTGCGGAGCGGCTTCGATCCACCAGCCGTCCATGACGGAGAGGCTCGGGACGCCGTTGAGCGCGGCCTTCATCCCGCTCGTCCCCGACGCTTCGTTCGGCGGGCGCGGCGTGTTGAGCCAGAGGTCGGCGCCGGAGGTGAGCGCGGCGCCCCACGACATGTCGTAGTTCTCGACGTAGACGATGTCGACGTCGCCGCTGAGCGCGTGCGCGCTCCCGACGATGTGCTGGATCATCGCTTTGCCGTCCCAGTCGGCGGGATGCGCCTTCCCGGCGAAGACGAGCTGGATTCCGCCGAACGCGCGGGCGAGCGCGGCGAGCCGGGGCGTGTCGCGCAGCACGAGGTCGTTGCGCTTGTAGGCGGTCGCGCGGCGCGCGATCCCGATCGTGAACCGCGACGGGTCGAGGAGCTTGCCGGTCGCGTGCGCGATGCGGTCGATCAGCGCGTGCTTCGCCGCCGCGTGCGCGCTCGCGATCGCGTCGAGCGGGATCCCGACGGCCTGGCGCAGCAGGAAGTTGTTGCGCCGCCAGCCGGGAAGGCGCGCGTCGAAGAGCTCGCGGAACGGCGGCGACGCCCACGTGCCGGCGTGCACGCCGTTGGTGATCGCGTGCACGGTGACGTGCGGGAACATCTGGCGCGTCACCTCGCCGTGCTTCATCGCGACGGCGTTGACGAAGCGCGACCCGCGCAGCGCGAGCGTCGTCATGTTGAGCGTTTCGCCCTCGAGCAGGTCGAAGGCGCGCAGCGTGCCGATGCGCTCGGCGCCGAGCACGTGCGCGGCGAGCCCGCCGTCGAAGCGGTCGTGGCCGGCGGGGACGGGGGTGTGCGTCGTGAACACGCAGCGTTCGCGCACGCGGTTGAGGTCGCGCGGGACGGTTCGCTCGAGCAGCGCGAGAACGAGCAGCGAGCTGTGTCCCTCGTTCATGTGGAACGTGCGGACGCGCGTGTGCCCGAGCGCCTCGAGGATCGCCGGCGCGGCGAGGCCGAGCAGCGCTTCCTGCTCGAGCCGGTAGTGGCCGTCGCCGCCGTAGAGCCGCCGCGTCAGCGCGCGGGCGCCGTCGTCGTTCTGCGGCAGGTCGGTGTCGAGGAAGTAGACCGGCACCTCGTCGCCGTCTGTGCCGGCGACGCGGTAGCGCCACGCGCCCACCGTCACCGGGCGGCCCGAGATCGCGACGGTGACCAGCGCCGTGGTCAGCTCCATCGCGGAGCCCGGATCCCACGGCTGGGGCTCCTCGTGCTGGGCGCCCGCCGGATCGAGGTGCTGCCGGAAGTAGCCTTCGCGGTAGAGCAGCGTCACGCCGGCCATCGGGTAGCCGCCGTCGGCGGCGGCGCGGACGACGTCTCCGGCCAGCACTCCGAGGCCCCCACTGTAGGTGGCGACCCCCGAGGCGACCGCGATCTCCATCGAAACGTAGGCGACCAGCGGGTCCTTCATTGCTTCAATGTTCGGCGCCGCGCGAAAAAAGTCATCATCCTTCAGTCCCGGCCGTATGCGGCGACCCAGGCCTCGGTCGTCAAGATTTTGCCACGCTTGCGCACGACGCGCAGGCGACCGCGCTGCGCGGCCTTGTACAGCCGGTCGACGCCGCCGGGCGCGGCGAACGAGGCGAGCGGTCGTAGCCCGGTCGGCGCCTCGGCGGCGTCGCGCAGCCGTTCGAGGCCGCGCGCGAGGCTCGTCCCCGCCAGCCGCGCGAGCGGGACGACGTCGCCGGCGAGCGCGGCGTGCAGCGCGGCGGGATACGCGCGACGGGCGTGCGCGTCGAGGACGAGCGGCGGCAGGCCGCGCCGGTACGCCAGCAGGCCGGCGAGGAGCCGCGCGACCCGGCCGTTCCCGCTGCGGAACGGCCGCAGGCGCGCGAGGCGGGCGATCGCGCGGGCGACGGCGAGCGGGGCGCTCTCGCGCTCGTCGAGCGCGAGCCGGCCGATGAAGCTTTCCGCCTCGAAACCGACCATCCAGTACGGCGGCGGAACGGTGCCGTCGGCGAGCGGCGGGAGGTTCTCGGTCCGCCAGGCGCCGCCGTCCTCGGCCAGCCCGCTCACCGCCAGGCGGTGGAGCGTCCGAAGGTCCTCCAGCGCGGGCGACGCGCGGCGGCCGGCGCGCTGGACGGCCCACGCGGCGGCCGCCGCGTAGTCGCGGGTCAGCAGGTAGTCGTCGAAGCGGTGCCCGCCGAGGGCGCGGCCGCGTTCCAGCAGCGCCCGGACCTCGACCGTGTCGAGCCCCGCGCCCGCCAGGCGCGCCGAGCCGACGACCTCGTCGAGCCGCAGCGCGGCGAACGCGTCGCGCAGCGCGGCCGACGGCGGGGCGGCCCGGACCTGGGCGGCGAGGGCGTCGACGCGGCTCGCGATCTGTCCAATCGCGTGCATCAACGAATGCTTGGACAGCGGACGGCAGCGTTCCGCTTGCGGGGCGGCCTACGATAGTGCTCCCGATGGCGGACTATCTGAACGCTCTGCGCGACCGCGTGATTCTCTTCGACGGCGCGATGGGGACGCAGCTCATGGCGCGGCACCTGACCGACGAGGACTTCGGCGGCCCGGCCTACCACGGCTGCAACGAGGCGCTCGTCCTCACCCGGCCCGACCTCGTCGAAGCGATCCACCGCGAGTACTTCGCGGCGGGCGCGGACGTCGTCGAGACCGACAGCTTCACGGCCTCGCGGCTGAAGCTCGACGAGTACGGGCTCGGCGAAAAGACCGAGGAGATCAACCGCCGGTCCGCCGAGCTGGCGCGGCGCGCCGCCGACGCGTTCTCGACGCCGGAGCGGCCGCGGTTCGTCGCCGGGTCGCTCGGACCGACCGGGATGCTGATCTCGTCGTCCGATCCGGCGCTCTCGAAGATCACCTACGAGCAGCTCGTCGCCATCTACCGCGAGCAGGCGACGGCGCTCGTCGAGGGCGGCGTCGATCTGCTGCTGCTCGAGACGAGCCAGGATCTGCTCGAGATGAAGGCGGCGATCGCCGGGATCGCACGCGCCTTCGCCGGCGGCGTGCGGCGCGTTCCGATCCAGGCGCAGGCGACGCTCGACGTCACCGGGCGGATGCTGCTCGGGACCGACATCCGCGCGGTGTGCGCGACGCTCGACGCGCTGCCGATCGACGTGATCGGCCTGAACTGTTCGACCGGACCCGCGCACATGCGCGATCCGATTCGCTATCTCGTCGAGAGCTCGCGCTGCTTCGTCAGCGTCATCCCCAACGCCGGACTGCCGAAGATGGGGCCGCGCGGCGAGACGATCTATCCGGAGACGCCGGCCGAGATGGCCGCCGAGCTGATCGCGTTCGTGCGCGATCTCGGCGTCACCGCGATCGGCGGCTGCTGCGGGACGACGCCCGAGCACGTCGCCGCGTTCCGCGCCGGGCTCGACGCGCTCGCCGCCGGCGGCTATCGCCCGCGGATCCCCGAGCCCAAGCCGCTGCAGTACGCCGCCTCGGCGATGACCGCCGTCGCGCTCAAGCAGGAAGGGACGGTGCTGCTGATCGGCGAGCGCGTCAACGCGCAGGGCTCGCGCAAGATCAAGCGGCTGCTGCTGGACGACGATTACGACGAGATCACGCTCGTCGCGCGCGAGCAGGTCGAAGGCGGCGCGCACCTCCTCGACGTCTGCACCGCGCTGACCGAGCGCACCGACGAAGACGTCCAGATGGCGACGATCGTGAAGCGGCTCGCGCAGTCCGTCGAAGCGCCGCTCGTCATCGACTCGACCGAGCCGAAGGTCATCGAGGCGGCGTTGAAGATCTACGCCGGCCGCGCGGTCGTCAACTCGATTCACCTCGAGAACGGGCGGGTGAAGATCGACACGCTGATGCCGCTCGTGATGGAGACGGGCGCCGCGGTGATCGCGCTGACGATCGACGAGACCGGGATGGCGAAGACCGCGCAGCGCAAGCTCGAGGTCGCGAAGCGGATCCACGACATCGTCGTCGGCGAGTACGGGCTCCCGCCCGGCGCGCTGATCTACGACGACCTCACGTTCACGCTCGCGACCGGCGACGCGGAGTACGCCGACTCGGCGATCGAGACGATCGAAGGGATCCGCCTCATCAAGCGCGAGCTGCCCGGCGTGCTGACCTCGCTCGGGCTCTCGAACGTGAGCTTCGGGCTCAAGCCGGCGGCGCGGCACGCGCTCAACTCGGTATTCCTGCACCACTGCGTCGAGGCCGGGCTCGACATGGCGATCGTGCACGCGAAGGACATCACGCCGTACGCCGAGATCGACGCGGTCGAGCGCGAGCTGTGCGACGACTTGGTCTTCAACCGCCGCCCCGACGCGCTCCAGCGCGTGATCGAGCACTTCGAGTCGAAGGTCGTCTCGAAGGACGCCGCGGCGCAGGACGACGACGCCGGCGCGCCGGTCGAGGTCCGCATCCACAACGCCATCCTGCGCCGCCGCAAGGACGGCATCGAGGCGAAGATCGACGAGGCGCTGCAGCGTCGCGATCCCGTCGACGTGCTGAACAACGTGCTGCTCCCGGCGATGAAGGAAGTCGGCGACAAGTTCGGCGCGGGCGAGCTGATCTTGCCGTTCGTGCTGCAGTCGGCCGAGGTGATGAAGCGCGCGGTCGCGCACCTCGAGCAGTTCCTCGACCGCGTCGAAGGCGTCAGCAAAGGGACGATCGTGCTGGCGACGGTGTTCGGCGACGTGCACGACATCGGGAAGAACCTGGTCGGGACGATCCTCTCGAACAACGGCTACACGGTCCACGACATCGGCAAGCAGGTTCCGGTCAACACGATCCTCGACAAGGCGGTCGAGGTGAACGCCGACGCGATCGGGCTGTCGGCGCTGCTCGTCTCGACCTCGAAGCAGATGCCGACGCTGGTGAAGGAGCAGGACGCGCGCGGGCTCGCCTATCCCGTCGTCATCGGCGGCGCCGCGATCAACCGCGATTTCGGACGGCGCATCGCCTACGTCGAGGACGAGCGGCTGTTCGCGCCGGGCGTGTTCTACGCGAAGGACGCGTTCGAAGGGCTCGAGCTGCTGGACGCGCTGACCGACGAGGCGGCCCGCCCCGTGCTGGTCGAGAAGATGCGCAGCGAGGCGCACGCGCTGCGCGTGAAAGATGCGCGCGCGCACGCCGCGCCGTCCGCGAACGGCGCGACGGCGCGCGCCGACGTCGGCGTCGCGGACGTCCCGGCGCCGCCGTTCACCGGGGCGCGGACGCTCGACCGCGTCGACGTGCGCGAGCTGTGGGAGTGCTTCGACCTGCGCAGCCTCTACCGGCTGTCCTGGGGCGGCTCGAACGTGAAGGGCGAGGAGTGGGACCGCCTCGTCGCGGAGGAGTTCGAACCGCGGCTGCGGCGGTACGAGCGCCTCGCCGAGAGCGAGCCGGTGCTGCAGCCGCGGGTCGTGTACGGCTACTTCCCGGCGGCCGGCAGCGGCGACGACGTGATCGTCTACGATCCCGCCGACCGCACGCGCGAGATCGCGCGGTTCACCTTCGCGCGCCAGGCCGGCGGCGAGCACCTGTGCCTCGCCGACTACGTGCGCGAGCCGGAGAACGGCGGCGCGAGCGACGTGATCGCGCTCCAGGTCGTCACGGTCGGGCGCGAGGCGTCGCGCCGCACCGAGGCGCTGCAGGCGCGCAACGACTACAGCGAGTCGTACTTCCTGCACGGCTTCAGCGTGCAGTCGGCCGAAGCGCTCGCCGAGCACACGCACCGGCGGATCCGGCGCGAGCTCGGGCTCCCGGAGGAGCGCGGGAAGCGCTACAGCTGGGGCTACGGCGCCTGCCCGGACCTCGCGCAGCACGAGGTCGTCTGGCGGCTGCTGGACGTCGAGAACGCCATCGGCGCCTCGCTCACCTCGGCGTACCAGATCATGCCGGAGCAGTCGACGGCCGCGATCGTCATCCACCATCCGCGCGCCGCGTACTTCAACGCGGCGGCGGTGCGCGAGCTGGCCGCGGTCTGACCGCGGCTGCCGCGCTCCAGGGAGATCGCGCCGCGCGGACGTAGGCATCGTCGATGACCGCCGGTATCGTCCTTCGCGGCGCCGCGCTCGCCGCGCTCGCCGCGCTCGCCGCGTGCTCCTCCGGCACGACGTCGAGCGCGTCGTCGTCGCCGGCGGCGTCGGGCGCGCCGGCGCCGGGCCGGCCGGGGGCGCCGGCCGGCGCGCGCACGACGGTGAAGATCGGGATCGACATGCCGCTCAGCGGCGCCGACGCCTCCGACGGGCAGCCGACGGCGAACGGCGCGATCTTGGCGATGGAGCAGGCGGACGCGCGCGGGTTCGCCGGCGGGCGCTTCACGGTGCAGCCCGACCTGCTCGACGACGCCGTGCAGGGCAAGCACGATCCCGCCGCCGGCGCCCAGAACGTGAAGACGTTCATCGGCGACTCGAGCGTGCTCGCGATGATCGGGCCGTTCAACTCGAACGTGGCGAAGTCGGAGATCCCGCTGACGAACGACGCGGGGCTCGCGCAGATCGCACCCTCGACCGTCGCCGACGGCCTGACCGTCGGACCCGAAGCGGCCGCGCTGCGCGAGTCGCACCCCGACCTCAACGCGTTCTTCCGCGTGTGCACGCGCGACAGCCGGCAGGGCGCCGCGCTCGCCGCGTACGCGCTCAAGCGCGGCTGGAAGCGCATCTACGTGATCGACGACAACGAGACGTACGGGAAGGATCTCGCCGACGTGTTCGTCGCCGATCTCGGTGCGCACGGCGGGACGGTGCTCGGACGCGATCACGTCACCGCGAACCAGCAAGACTTTCGCGCGCTGCTCACCAAGGCGAAGTCGCTCGCGCCGCAGGCGATCTTCTTCGGCGGGACGAGCTCGACCGGCGGGGGGCTGATCCGCCGGCAGATGGCGGACGCGGGGATGCGCGTCGTTCCGTACATCGGCGGCGACGGCATCAGCGACGAGACGTTCGTGCAGCAGGCCGGCGACATGGCCGACGGGACCTATTACGCGGTCGCCGCGCCCGACGCGCTGAAGCTGACGTCGGCGCGCGCGTTCGTCGCCGCATACCGGAAGCGCTTCGGCGCCGCGCCGGGGCCGTACAGCGCGAACGCGTACGCGGCGGCCGAAGTCGCGCTCGCCGCGATCGAGAAGGCGATCGCCGGCGAGAACGGCGGCGTGCCGACGCGCGCGGAGGTCCTGCGCGCGGTCTCGCAGACGCGCGGGCTGCCCACGCCGATCGGGCCGATCGGCTTCGACGCGCACGGCGACACGACGTCGCCGATCCTGACGCTCGTCGAGATCACCGGCGGAAAGCCGCGGACGGTCGACCAGATCGTCCTGCCGGAGTCGTAGGCCGGCCGCACGCAGGGCGGCCTCCGGGCGCGGGCGTACACAGGCCCGATTCGCCCCGCTCTCTGGGAGTCGTTCGGATGCGCTTTTCCTCGTTCTCGCGGACCGCCGGCGCCGCCGCTCTCGCGGCCGCGCTCGCGGCGTGCTCGAACACGTCCTCGACGACGACCACGTCGTCCACGACGGCCGGCGGCTCGTCGCCCGCGGCGTCACCGGCGGCCGCGGGGAGCTCCGGCGCCGCGTCGGGGACGACGATCAAGATCGGGATCGACTTCCCGCTCAGCGGGCAGGACGCGGCGGTCGGACGGCCGAGCGCGAACGGCGCGCTGCTCGCGATCGAGCAGGCGAACGCGGCCGGCTTCGCGGGTGGAAAGTACACGCTCAGCGCGGTCGTGCTCGACGACACGGTGC
>Ga0209810_1003154_pt1 | contig 17909 bp, 19 predicted proteins | sample Coa_R1_7_FD_187159 | JGI IMG/M metagenome (GOLD analysis project Ga0209810, IMG submission 187159) | Surface soil microbial communities from Centralia Pennsylvania, which are recovering from an underground coalmine fire - Coalmine... | ecosystem: Environmental > Terrestrial > Soil > Unclassified...
CCACTTCGTGCACCAGCCCGATGTGCAGCGCGCGCTTCGCATCGAATCGTTCGCCGGTGAGGAACAGCGCTCGCGCGTTGGAAACGCCGATCTTCGCGAGCACGAACGGCGAGATGACCGCCGGAATGATGCCCAGTTTGACTTCGGTGAAACCGAAAATCGCGTCGGAGCTCGCCACCACGATATCGCACACCGCCGCGAGACCGGCGCCGCCGCCCAGCGCCGCGCCGTGCACCCTGCCGATGACCGGCTTCGGACAGCGGTCGATCGCGCGAAACATATCCGACATCGCCCGCGCGTCGGCCGTATTTTCGTCATAGGTCAAATCGAGCGAAGCGCGCATCCACGCGATGTCCGCGCCGCCGCAAAATACCTTTCCCTCGCCCGAGAGCACGACCGCGCGCACGCTCGGGTCGCCGCCTACGCGGGTGAATTCCTCGGTGAGGGCCGCGATGAGTTCCGCGTTGAAAGCATTGCGGACGTCGGGACGGTTGAGCCGCACTTCCGCGACCGCGCCGCTCGTCGAACGCTGCAGGACAGGGTGGACCATGGCGAGCCTCGGGTTCGAGTTCGCATCCGGCCTAGCCTCGCAAGCGTTACTGAATGAGGACGATGGACCGGGGCAAACTCGTGTACCGCCATTCCGCCGCCACGCGCGTGACGCACTGGCTCTTTTTCATCGCGTTTCTCGCGCTGATCAGCAGCGGGCTGCAAATCTTCAATGCAGCGCCTTTTCTGGACGCCTCCGACAAAACCGATCCGCATCATCGCGTGTTCGCGGTGCAGGCGCCCCGCCAAGACGTCGGCACCGTCACCGTTTTCGGCCGAGCCTTCACCACGAGCGGCTGGCTGGGATGGACGGACGACGGCATGGGGGCAAAAGGCGCGCGCGCGTTTCCGGGATGGATCACGATTCCGGCCTACCAGGACTTGGCGAGCGGACGCCGGTGGCATCTCTTTTTCGCTTGGCTCATGATCGTCTGCGGCGCTGCGTATTTGGTGTGGGGCTTTACCCGCGGCGACCTTCGCGAACTGGTTCTCACCCGCGCCGATCTGCCGAAGATCTGGCCGATGCAGCTCTACTATCTGCGTTTGCGGGATGCGCCGCCGCCCCACGGCAAGTACAATCCGCTGCAAAAGCTCGCATATACCACGGTGTTGTTCGTCTTTGCGCCGCTCATCGTGCTGAGCGGGCTCGCGCTCTCACCTGGATTCGACGCGTGGGCGCCGTGGCTCACGCAAATGTTCGGCGGACGGCAGTTCGCGCGGCTGTGGCACTTCGTGCTGATGCTCGCCCTCATCGGATTTTTCGTGGCGCACGTGCTGCTCGTGATGACCACCGGCGTATTCAATCACTTGCGATCGATGCTCACTGGCTGGTACCGCCTGGGAAGCCATGAATCGTAAAATCTTCATCGCGACCGGGGTGACGGCTGCGCTTTCGGCGTGTTCGCCTCTGGGCACCAAGCTCAACGACAACGCGACCTTCAAGAAGGTCCTCGAATCCGCGGAAGGCGTGAACCGGCGATTGATCGGCACGCGCGGGCGCGTGCGCGAATACAGTCAGGCCGACATCTCGCCGGATTTTCCGGTGAATTCGCTGGACACGCCTTCGGATGCGATCTACACGATGCTGACTAGACATGCGTTCGCGCCGTATCGGCTCGTCATCGACGGCGCCGTCGAGCACCCGCAGCGCTTCTCGCTCGCGCAGCTGCAGCACCTGATGACCATCACGCAAGTCACGCGGCACGATTGCGTCGAAGGCTGGAGCGCGATCGCGCAGTGGCAAGGCGTGCGGCTCGCCGACGTTCTCGCGACGGCGCTACCGAAACCGCAAGCGCGTTACGTCGTCTTCCACACGTTCGATCGCGACGCCGACGGCATGCCTTACTACGAGAGTTTGAGTTTGGAGCAGGCGGCGCACCCGCAAACGCTTCTGGCGCTTCGGCAAAACGGCAAGCCGATTACGCCGGATCGCGGCGCGCCGGTGCGGCTGACGGTTCCGACGCAGCTCGGATACAAGAGCGCGAAATGGGTGCAGCGCGTCGAGGTGGTCGCGGATCTGAGCCGCCTCTACGGCGGCAAAGGCGGCTATTGGGAAGATCAGGGCTACGAGTGGTACGCCGGCATTTGATCTTGCGCCGCGCGCTCGCGCTGAGCGTCTTTGCGTGCTGCGCCGTCGCTGCACCCGCGCGGTTCGACGTCACGCCGCCGGGCCGTATCGTGCAGGACGCCGTCGCGTATCTTTCCGGCGAAGGGATGAATTCGGCGTGGCGCGTCGTGACGAGTCGCAAGGTTATCGGGCGCGAAACGGGCGGCAAGCCGGCCTATCAGTGGTACGTTTCGTTTTACGCGCGGGCGCAAAACGGCTATAAACTCGCGTACCGGCTTCCCAACCGCAGCGGGCTGCTGCTCGATGCCGTCGTCAAAGCTCCCGGCGCAGATTTGTATTTTCCGCGCCAGGACGTGCAGATCGCCGGCGCCGGCGAATTCGAACGCGTCGGCGTACAGGACGTCGTGATTGCGGATCATCAATCGGGCGCGGACTGCGGGACGTCGGACGTCAGCGTCTTCGGTTCGGGTACCGACATGCGCGTGCGCATGCGCGTGCACGTTTCGAATGCTTGCGCGCTGCAGGCATCGATCGTGAGAGCGGGCGCGCTGCAAGCGGTCCGGCTGACCGGACCGTATTACGGTCCGAAGGCGGCACTGTGCTGCCCGACCAAACCGCTCGTTTCCGCGCTTTTGTCCTACGCGAACGGTACCTGGAGCGTCAAACCAAACTACTTTGTCATCAGCGCGTCGCTGGCGGCGCATCACCGGGTGCCGATGAGCGCGCGAGCGCAATCCACACACCCGCGATAACCAGTACCGCGCCGGCGGCTTCGTGCGGGCCAAACGCCTCACCGCCGAACAGCACGCCGACTATCACCGCGATTACCGGAATGATCAAAGAAGACATTCCGACGATCCACGCGCGAATGCGTTGCAGCAGCCACAGATTCAGAAAGAAGGCGATGCAGCTTCCGGCGATGGCCAAATACAGAAACGCGCCCCAGGACGGCAGCGAAAACGCGCGCTGCATTTGTACCGGTTCGGTGAGCAGGCCGATGATGGCGACCGCGATTCCGGCGAGCAGCATCGCAGGTGGAAGCGTGACAAGCGGGTCCTCATCCGCGTGGCGCTTCGCGTAGACGTTTGCGAACGCCGAAGAAAACGCCGCGCCGACGGCCGCAAGCGCATACCAGAATGAGCCGTGCACGCCGCCGCTAAGCGAAATCGCGGCCACGCCCGCAAAAGCAAGCAGCGCGCCAAACCATGTTGCTGCGTTCGACCGCTCGTCGATAAGGTAATGGCCAAGCGCGAATATGAAGAACGGCAGCACGCCGAACAGCACCGCCGTCAGCCCCGAGCTGACGTGCGTTTCGGCCGTGTACGTCAAGATGTAGTTCAGACCGAACAAAAAGCACGCAAAAACCGCGATGACCTTCCATGGCAAGTCGCGTACGGGCACAATTTTACGCTGCATGCCCGCAACAATGCACATCAACAACCCGGCAATCACGAACCGCAGTCCCGCGCCGAAGAGCGGCGGAACATATTGCAGGCTAACCTTGATGCCGAACCAGGTCGTGCCCCATATCAGGCACATGAGCGCATACGCAAGCACGATCAGCGCCGCCGGCGCCGCTGAAGCGCGCACCGGATTAGCCATTACATACGGAAAACGCCGTAGCTGGTCTGCGCGATCGGCGCGTGCGCTGCGGCATCGAGCCCTATGGCGATCACCTTGCGCGTGTCCAGCGGATCGATGATGCCGTCGTCCCACAAACGCGCGGTGGAATAATACGGGCTGCCTTCGTGCTCGTATTTTTCAAGAATCGGGCGTTCGAATTTCGCCCTTTCTTCCGGCGTCATGCTGCCTTTCACCGTTGAGAGCACGCCCGCGGCTTGCGGACCGCCCATTACGGAGATGCGCGCGTTCGGCCACATCCAAAGCTGCCGCGGCGAGTACGCGCGGCCGCACATGCCGTAGTTGCCCGCGCCGAAGCTGCCGCCGATGACGACGGTAAATTTCGGCACTTCCGCACATGCCACCGCAGTCACCAGTTTTGCGCCGTCCTTCGCGATGCCGCCGTTCTCGTATTGTTTGCCGACCATGAAGCCGGTGATGTTCTGCAGGAACAGCAGCGGCGTGCCGCGCTGCACGCACAGCTCGATGAAGTGCGCGCCTTTGAGCGCGCTCTCGCTGAACAAGATGCCGTTGTTCGCCAAAATCCCGATGGGATGGCCCTCGATGCGGGCGAAACCCGTGACCAGCGTCGTTCCGTAGCGCGCCTTGAATTCGTGAAAGTCTGATGCGTCCACGAGACGCGCGACGACTTCGCGCACGTCGTAACCCATGCGGCTGTCGGCGGGAATGATGCCGTAGATTTCGCGCGGGTCGAGTTTCGGAAGCTGCGGCTCGCATTTGTCCCATTGCCGCGGCAGTTCCAAGTGCAAATTCGCGACTATCTGGCGCACGATGCCCAGCGCATGTTGGTCGTCGTTCGCGAAGTGATCCGCGACGCCGGAGATGCGCGTGTGCACGTCCGCGCCGCCAAGTTCTTCCGCGGTGACTTCCTCGCCGGTAGCCGCTTTCACCAGCGGAGGGCCGCCGAGGAAAATCGTGCCGTTGCCCTTTACGATGACGGTTTCATCCGACATCGCAGGAACGTACGCGCCGCCCGCGGTGCACGATCCCATCACCGCCGCGATTTGCGGAATTTTTTTCCCGGACATGCGAGCCTGGTTGTAGAAGATGCGTCCGAAGTGATCGCGATCGGGAAAAACCTCCGCCTGCAGCGGAAGAAACGCGCCGCCGGAATCGACCAGATAAATGCACGGCAAGTGATTTTGCTCGGCGATCTCTTGCGCCCGAAGATGTTTTTTTACCGTCATCGGATAGTACGTGCCGCCCTTGACGGTGGCGTCGTTGGCGACGATGACGCAGTGCTGCCCTTCTACGATGCCGATGCCCGTAACGATGCCCGCGGAGGGCGCGTCGCCCTTGTACATGTCGTGGGCCGCGAGCGCGGAGAATTCCAGGAAATCGGAACCGGGATCCACCAGCCGATCGACGCGCTCGCGCGCGGTCAGCTTGCCGCGCTTACGGTGCTTTGCGACCGCGTCGGCGCCGCCGCCCTCGCGAACCGAGAGCAGCGTTTCGCGAAGCTGCGCGACCAGGCCGGACATGCGTTCGAAGTTCTGCGAGAACGCGTCGTTGCGCCGGTCCAGGCGCGTCTCCAAAACACTCACGGATCGCGCGATTCTTCCAATGCGCGTTTAACCCCGTTTGGCGCGCAGTTGGCTACACTGGGACCATGGCTACCGCTATACAGCACACGGACGTAGCCGGTATCGCCCGGCCGGCCGGACGCCTCGACGTCGCAACTGCGCTCGAACCGTATTCGGGCCCATGGAGCGCGCGGCTGGCCGCACATCTGCTGCGCCGCGCGGGCTTCGGAGGAACGAGTTCGCAGATAGGCCGGCTGGGCGCGATGACGGTGCACCAGGCCGTCGACTCGATAGTAAACTTCCCGTCGACCGACGCGCTGCCGCCTCCGCCCGCGCTGTACGACCCCCGTGAGGCGATTCGCGAGAACCTGATGAACATGGGGACGTTCCTGGGCGGGGACGCGAGCGCCAAGGACGAGTTGCGGCGCAAAATCGGCATGGAGATTCGCAAGGGGGAGCGAGACTCCGTCGTCGCCCTGCAGCGGTGGTGGCTGGAACGCATGCTCAACACGCCGGCGCCGCTGCAGGAAAAGATGACGCTGTATTTCCACGGCCATTTCACGACGGCGACGATTCAAAAGGGCGTCACGCCGCAGATGACGTTCGATCAAAACCAGCTGTTCCGGGATAACGCGCTGGGCAATCTGCGCGAACTCACCTGGCAGGTTTCGATCGATCCGGCGATGCTGATCTATTTGGACAACGCGCTGAACGAACAGCAGCATCCCAACGAAAATTACGCGCGCGAGTTGATGGAGCTCTTCACGCTCGGCGTGGACCACTACACCGAGCAGGACGTGCGCGAATCCGCGCGCGCTTGGACGGGATGGATCGTTCCGCGCCGGACCGGCAAGGCAATGTTCCTTCCGCGGCGGCACGACGACGGAGTGAAGACGTTCCTGGGACAGAGCGGCAATTTCAGCGGGCGCGACATCGTCGACATCATCTACCGTCAGCCGGCATGCGCGCAGTTCTGGGCCGGAAATCTGCTGAACTTCTTCGTGTACAACAATCCCGAACCGCAGCTCGTCAATGCCGTCGCGGCGCTCATCACCAAGAACGACTACAACCTCAAGCCCGTCATGTCGACGCTTCTGCGCAGCAACGTGTTCTATTCGGATCGCGCGTACCGGGCGCTCGTGAAAAGCCCGGTTGAATTCGTCGTCGGGACGTATCAAGCGCTGGGCCTTACCGAAATCGACCCGAGCGCGCAGCGCGCGCTCGTGCAGATGGGACAAATCCTGTTCTATCCGCCCAACGTTGCGGGGTGGCCGGGCGGCGCGAACTGGCTGACCAGCCAAACCGTCATCGCGCGCGAAAACTTCGTCGCGGGGCTGATGAACTCGGCGACGATGAACGGCGTTTCCTGGATGGAGCAGCTTCCAGTGAAAGCCGGGGCGGCGGCATCGCAACTGGTGCAGAGGATTCTGCAAGGCGACGCATCCCCGAGCGCGATCGCGCAGCTGACCGACTATCTGAACGGCGCGGGGACGTCCGCGCTCGGGATGCTCTCGGGTGAGAACTACCAAGAACGCGTGCGCGGGGCGGCATATCTCACGATGGCCATGCCGGCATATCAACTAAGCTAAGGTGCAACCATGAAACGAACGCAATTTCTCGTCGGAGCGCTAAGCGGACTCGCGGTCATCGCGAACACCGATCACGTTTTTGCGCAGGCGCTCTCGCAGTCGCCGCTTCCGGGCCTTCCCGGCGCGCGCGATCGCTGCCTGGTTTTGGTGAACCTGCAGGGCGGCAACGACGGGCTCAACTGCGTCGTTCCGCACGGCGACGCGCAGTACTACCAAATCCGCCCCACGATCGGCGTTCCGCGCGGCGACGTTTTGGCGATCAACGATCGCATCGGCTTCAATCCGCAGATGCGCTCGTTGAAGGCGATGTACGACAACGGTATGGTCGCGATCGTGCAAAACGTCGGGTATCCGAACCCGGATCATTCGCATTTCCGCTCGACCGAAATTTGGCAAACCGCCGTTCCGGATCGGTACGAGCACACCGGCTGGCTCGGACGCTATCTCGACGAGGCAAACCTTCCCAAGAACAATCTCTTCAACGGCGTTGCTGTCGCGCAAGTGCTGCCGGAGGTGCTGGTCGCCAACCGCGTGGACGTTCCGGCGATCGCGCAACTTCAAGGCTACGGACTGCTCGGCGATCGCAACAAGGACGAGCGCGCGGCGTACGGCCGCGTCGTAAACGATCGCCGTTTGCCGTTTTCCTCGCCTTATCTGGCGCACGTGATGGAAATCGAGGACCACGCGCAAAGGGGCTCCGAGGAGCTTCCCAAACTCATCGCGGGCTATAAACCCGCGGGGTCGTACCCGTCCACGCCGATCGGGCGCAGCCTCGCGCTGGCCGCGCAAATCGTCGGCAGCAACATCGGCACTCGCGTGATCTACGTGCAGCACGGCTCGTTCGACACGCACATCAATCAGAAAGCGGTTCAAGACCGGCTGCTCGGTCAGCTCTCCGATGCGGTAAAGGCGTTCTACGACGATCTCGCCGCGCACGGCAACGACAAGCGCGTGCTCACGATGACGTTTTCCGAATTCGGCCGGCGCATCGAAGAGAACGCGAGCAAAGGCACCGATCACGGCGAGGCATCGCCGCTCTTCCTCATCGGCGGAGGCGTGAAAGGCGGCATCTACGGCTCGTATCCCGACCTCGCCGACACGAACATGGGCAACCTGCGCTACAGCACCGACTTCCGTAACGTGTACGCAACCGTATTGGAACGCTGGCTCGGCCAGCCTTCGCAAGCGGTGCTGCGCGGTTCGTTTCCGACGCTCGCGGTGCTGGCGTGAAATCCGTGCTGCTGTATCTGGTCGCGCTGTATGTCGCGGCAACGCACGCCGACGCGATCGGAAGCGCCCTCGCGTACGCCTGCGATTTCGTCACCACACATCTCGCTCTATTGCATTAGCCACGCAACCGTCGCCCGAGCGGCAAAATTCTTTGCGAGGACTACTTTTCTCGCAGGGCGGGCAAGGCTGTGTGCCAAATCAGGGTGCCCAGCCGCTTGGCATTTTCTTGTCACATAGGTCGCATGGACCATCGCACGGCATGCGACCCTAGGAGATAACCAGGCGGCGGGCAGGGTAGATAGAGAGACAGCGCCGCCGCGCGCAAACGGATGTGTGACATATGGCAGTGACGCCGGCATGAAGCTCATCGAGCCGGGAGGAGCATTTAGCGCTCCATGCAGAGAGGCAGGCCTCCCGCCGCGGGGCATGCCCAAGAATTACCTGATGGCTTGGTTGCTGGTCATGCTCAAAGACCACAACCTGCATGGCTACGAGATCATGAAGGAGCTGAAAGCGCGGTTCGACGTGATCTCCGATCCCGGCACGGTGTACCGCGCGCTGCGGCAGCTGGAGCGCGACGGTTACATCTCCTCATGGTGGGATCCGAAAGAACAAGGCCCGGCTCGGCGCATCTACACCCTGACCGACGAAGGGCGCCAAGCGCTGGCCTTATGGAGCGTCGCGCTGGAGCAATATCGCTCCCATCTCGACGCTTTTTTCAACCTCTACAGCGGCCAGTGGCGGGTGGCCGGGGAGTAACGCCGTTTGCGCGGGTTGAAACCGCGCGGTCGTGATAGAGATCCTTTTCTTGGGAACCGGCGGTGCGCGATTCGTCGTCGCGCGGCAAATTCGCGCGTCCGGCGGAATGTGGATGCGCTTCGGTGCGACGCAAATTCACGTCGATCCGGGACCGGGCGCGCTCGTGCGCGCGCTTTCGTGCGTCCCGCCGTGCAATCCACGCGAACTTTCGGGCATCGCTCTCTCGCACAAGCATCTCGATCACGCGAACGACGTCAACGTCATGATTGAAGCGATGACCTCCGGCGGGTTCAAAAAGCGAGGCGTCTTGCTCGCGCCGCGCGATGCGCTCGAAGGCGAACACGTGGTTCTTCCGTACGCGCAGCGCTTCGTCGAACGCATCGAAATCGCCGGCGAGCGCGGAGGCCCCTATCGCATCGGCGATGTGGAGGTGCGCGCGTCCGTGCGTCACGTCCACGCCGTAGAAACGTACGGCATGCACTTCCGCCACGCCGAACGCACCGTTTCGTATTTGCCGTGCGGGCGCTTCTTCGAGGAACTCGCCGAAGACTATGCCGCGCACCATCCCGACGTGCTCGTCATCAACGTGCTGCGATACCGCGACGCGATGGACGTAGACCATCTCACCTTCGACCAAGCGCGCGCAGTCATCGCACGCGTGCGCCCGCGCGTGGCCGTCATGCAGCACTTCGGAACGAAGATGCTCGAGCAAAACCCGCGGCGGCTTGCCGCGGAGCTGGAAGACGAACTCGGGCTGCGCGTGATCGCCGCGTACGACAACATGCGCCTGGACGTGGAGACCGAGGTCGCGGCGTTTGCCGGTTGACATCGTGCGCGTGCAGCCCGAAGCGGTGATGGAATTCGTGCGCCGCACCGAGCGCGAGGCGCTCAAAACGTTTTACGACTTCAGCGTGATTTGGCACGAGCAGGCGCACGACTTTGCCGCGATGGACGGCGACGCGATGGTCGGCATCGCGCAGATTCGCATCGCGGCCTCCCTCGCCGGCGTCGAGCGCATCGTCGTGCTTCCGGAGCGGCGGCGCGGCGGAATCGGCCGCGCATTGCTGCAAAGTGCGGCGGATGCGGCGAACTACTACAACTGCCACAAGATGACCGCGCTGGTTCCGCATCGCAGCGCGGCGCAGAGGTTTTTCGAACGCTGCGATTATCGCGAGGAAGCGGTGCTTGCGCAGCACACGTTCAAGTTAGACATGGCCGCGATGCGCCGGTTTTTGTTGTAAGGGCCGCCGCAGAACGCGGCCGACGGGCTGCCATGCGCCCTGCAAACGTCCGTGCGATCGCAGCGAGCCGTCGTACAAAAACACGCCGCCGCGCCGCGTGTTGGCGGTAACGACCGGGCCGCCGCCCCCGACGATCGCCTGCGCGTCCGTGGGCGAACCGCTTACCGCGCCCCCGCCCGAAAACCCGGAAAAAATCTTTCCTCCCGCGCTGTGCGCGTCTATGCGCGCTCCGCCGCCCGCGACGCCGATCGCAACGTTGCCGTTTTCCGATTCGAAACGCGCGATGCCTGGGACGAACGTCCCGTTGTCGTATGCGATGCTTCCCTGAATGCTGCTGGCGTCGATCTGACGCACGTTGCAGTTCTCGAAGACGATGTTGCCCGCCGCGGTACGCGTGCGTATGCGATTGAACGCGGAATTGCGAATGACGATCGGCCCGCGCGCAACTTCCGTATACGCATCGCCGCCCGCGTTTTGGATCCGAATCACGCCGTTGTGCAGGATCGCCACGAACGTGCCGGTGCGGTACCCGTCAACGGCGATGCTCCCGCGGCCCACCACGGCCCACACCAGCGCGGTCGAATTCGGAATGGTGAGCGTCACGTCGGCGTTCTGATCGCCGCCGAATACCAGCACACCGTCGTGCTGCGCGTTCACGAGCGGCCCCAGCGGGAAACCCTCCGGCGGCAGAAGCAGCGGACCCGACGGCGTCTGGATCGTGGTCGAAGGAATCGTCACTTCCGGAGGCAGCGCGCCCGCAACGGCTTGCGGTCCGAAGCGGCGAGCGCGCACCGGTACGCTGGAATCCACCTGCACCTGCGGACGATCCCACGTGCGAATCGTGAGCGTTCCCGAACGCATCTGCATGCGGATCACGGGTGCGGCGGCAACGGGAATCACCTGCTGCGCGCGCGCGAGTGCGGGCCAGCTCGCCAGGATCGCCAGAAGCGCGATGAAGAGGCGGGTCACGCCTTCATTGTACGGTGCGCGGGATGAGGGAGGATGAGAATTCAATGAATCCGCGGCAGGCACACGCGTATGAGCGTGCCTCCCGCCGCGGGCCGTTCGGCTTGCACGCGCCCGCAGTGCACTCGCGCGATGGAACGTACGATGGCCAGTCCCAGACCCGTGCCGGGAACGGCGCGCGAGCGCGACTTGTCCGTGCGGTAGAAGCGGTCGAAGACGAGCGGCAGCTCCGCCGGATCGATTCCCGGCCCCGTGTCTTGCACTTCCAGCACGCCTTCCCCGTCGTCGGCGCGCACGCGCACGACCACGCCGCCGTGCTCGGTGAATTTGATCGCGTTGTCGATGAGGTTGGTGATCATCTGACGCACGAGCGCACCGTCGCCTTCGACGATCGGAGACCGGCCGTCGGTTTCCAATCGCAAATCCAACCCTTTGTCTTGGGCTCGCGCCGACGTTGCGTTGACGGCTTCCTGTGCGACGGCATTCAGCGAAAGCGGCTCTTTGGGAATCGCGTCGCCCGAATCGGCTTTTGCCAGCGTCAGCATGCCGTTCACCATTTCCGCCAGCGACGCGCTTTCCGCGATGATCGTTTGCAGGCTTTCCTTGCGAATCGCTTCGTCGCGATCGCCCCAGCGCGCCAGCATCTGCGCGTTGGCGTTGATCGACGTCAGCGGGGTTTTCAGCTCGTGCGAGGCATCCGAGATGAACTGCCGTTCGCGCGCGAACGCCTCTTCCAGCCGCGCCAGGAGCGCATCGAAACTCTCCGCCAAACGGCCGACCTCATCGCGCCGGCCCCGCCAACGCAGACGGCGGCTCAGGCCTTCGGAACCGATCTCGTTCATCGCGCGCGCGAGTTCGTTGATCGGCGTGGTGATCTGCGAGGCCATGGCCAGCGACACGAGCGTGACCGCGACCACTGCGATGAAGAGAATGACCGCGATGGACCATTCGGTTTGGCGGAACGCGCGAAACACTTGGTCGAGCGGTTCGCCGACTTGAACGATGAGCGCGCGATTCGCGCTGACAAGCACCTGCGCCGCGACGAGAAACGGGCGGCCTTGGACGCGCACTTCGCGAACGCGCGACGGCGCGGACGGCGTGAGGCCGGGATCGCCGAACGTCGCCACGGGGCCCATGTTGAAGCTCTTCGCCAGCGGGTAACCGCGGGGATCGTCGATTTCGATGAACGTGCTGGTGGAGGCCCAGCGCTCGAGGTTGTCGGGGTTCTCCAGCATGAGCAGCGTGTCGCCGCCTTCGGAGTACAAGAACGAATTCGGCGAAGGCGCGGCGGCCGCGCGAATGTCGGCGAGCGTGCTTAGGATGTGCTCGCGCGCCTGCGCGCGCAGGATGCTTTCGAAACGCAGCGTGATCGCGACGCCCAGCGCAATGGCGACGACGACGAGCAGCAGCGCATACCAGCCGGCGATGCGCCACCGTAACGAACCCATAAATTAATCTTTAATCGTGTAACCGACGCCGCGTACGGTCGTGATGAGTTTGTCCTCATACCCGTCGTCGATTTTGCCGCGCAGATAGCGGATGTACACGTCGATGAGGTTCGAATCGCCCAGGAAATCGCTGCCCCACACACCGTTGAAGAGTTCGTCGCGCGTGTGGACCTTGTTGCGATGCAGCAGCAAGTATTCCAGCAGCGCGTACTCCTTCGCCGTGAGGTTGATCTCTTTGCCGCAGCGGCGCACTTCGTGCCGGTCGCGATCCATGATGAGATCGCGGTACGCGATGACGTTTTCCGCCGGTTCCTTTTCGCGCAGCCGCGCGCGAACGCGCGCGAGCAGCTCCTCGGTCGAGAACGGTTTGGTGAGGTAGTCGTCGGCGCCCATGTCCAATCCGGCAACGCGTTCCGGGACGCGGTCCTTGGCGGTCAGCATGATGATAGGCACGCGGCTTTTCGCGCGCACGCGCTTGCAGATCTCCATGCCGTCCATGCGCGGCAGCATCAAATCCAGCAGCACGAGATCGGGCTCTTTGAGCGCCAGTTCCAAACCGGAAAGACCGTCGCGCGCAACGGTGACGTGATACCCCTCGTGTTCGAGTTCCAGCTGCAGCACGCGGCTAATCGCCGCGTCGTCCTCGACGACGAGGATGTGATGCGCGCGCGCCGCTTTCTCCATACGTAGGGTTATCGGCGCGCCGCCCGCTGATACCCCGGCGTCACGGTTAAATTCAACTGAGAAATCCAGACGGTGGCCGCAGCGCCCAGCGCGATCCAGAACAAGTCCGCCGGCCGCGAGAAAAACGCCGCGATTCGATCGCCGTACGCGGCTGCCTGCGTCACCACGTGCGTCGCGCCGCCCTGCAGAACCAAAATGAGCATCCACACCAGCACCGCGCAGAGCGCGCCGTACACCCAAACTTCCCAGGGGCGAACCGTAGTTACCGGCGGGACGGGATGGACGGTTTGCGCCAGAATCGCTTGCCGCAGGCCTACCGGCGGCTCTTCCAACTCGAGCGCGAAGAGCGCGCGTTCCAAATGGTCGTCGTCGTAGTATTTCATCGGTCCGCAATCCTCGCGGTTTCTTGATTCAAAATGCGCCGCAGCTGTTCTTTGGCGCGAAAAAGATGGGTCTTTACTGTTCCTATCGGCACTTCGAGCACCTTTGCGATCTCATCGTACTGCCGGCCCTGCAGGTGGTAAAGCGTGATGACCGTACGGTATTTTTCGGGCAGCGCGGCAATTGCGGCGCGCAGCCGCTGCGCTTCATCGTTGGCGATTGCCTCCGATTCGGGTCCCGGCGCGGTGTCCGCGCGTTCCGGAAATTCCTCGCCGGAGTAGCGTTTGCGGCGAGACAGGCGATCGCAGCACGCGTGGTAGGTGATCGCGAAAAGCCAGGTCGAGAACTTCGCCTCCGGTTTGAACGTGCGCAAGCTGCGATAGGCTTTGAAGAACGCTTCCTGCGCTACGTCGCGCGCTTCTTCTTGGTCGCGCAGCGTACGGTACGCCAAATGGTACACCGCCCGATCGTAGCGCTCGACCAGCGTTGCGAATGCGTCGGGCTGCCCCGAAAGGGTCTCCGCTACCAGCGTGGGGTCGTCAACCAGCGCCGACGAGTCGATGGAAGGTGCCTCCAGCAGTGCCGCTACCACGTTCACCTTACAGTAAAATGTCCCGTAAAGTTTCGGAGCGGCCACCCCCGCGCCTGGGCGGCCCTGAAACACCGCGGCGGCTGTGCCGTACATGGGGCATGCGTTACTCTCGGACCGGCATCGTAGCCGTCCTTCTGGCGGCGGAAGTATTCTTGGCCGGAGCCGTCGTGTGGGCGGCGGGCAGCGGCCGCTTCGGCGCAATTGCTGGACCGGTGGCGATAAACGCCATGAGCGAGCAGACCGCGGTTTACGCCGGCGACGCGCCGCACGTCGTGGTTGCCGATTCGGAAAACCGCGTGCTTATTACCGCTTCCGGCGACGGCAAGGTCCACGTCACGGATCACACGCATCGCGTCGGCTGGTTTCTCGGCCCCACGCCCTCGCCGCTCAGCGTCGTTCGTACGGCCGACGGCGTCACGGTCCGCCGGCCGGATTCCGGCGAACGGCGCGGCGTTGCGATCGTCGGCATTGATTTTCAACGCACCGAAGTAGCCGTTCCGCCGAAAAGCCGGATCGACATTCAGCGGTGCGACGGCGCCGGCATCGACGGCGTCGAGGCGGGCGATGTGAAGATCGTCTGCGCCGACGGCAGTTTACATTTCGAGGACGTGCAGACGCCGGCGATACAAGCGACGACCGCAGACGGGTCGATTCGCGCAAGCAATCTGCGCGTCGGCGGCGGCACGCTGCATACCGACGACGGATCGATTCATCTCTCGCTCAACGCGCCCGCACTTACCGTGCGCGCAAAGACCGCCGACGGCGACATTCGCTTCAACGGCGCTCGCGCCGCGCAAGACGGCGACGCGGTGTCGGCGGAATATACCGTCGGAACGGGCGGCGGCGCGCTCGAGGTTTCAACGCAAGACGGGAGCATCCACATCACCACGAACGGAGGCACCTAAGCCATGCATGATCCCGCAGAAACCCTCGTACCTCTCGCCTTCATTTTGGTGGTCTTCGGCTTGCCGTTGACGCTGGCGATCGTGAATCGCGTGTACGCGCACCAGGAGCGCTTGGAAATGCTTCGGCGCGGCATCGTGCCCCCGCCCGATCCGAAATGGACGCGACGGATGGGCAAAGGCTGGTACGATCCCGGAATGTACGCGCCTCCGCCGGGGCAGACCGCGCCCGGATACGATCCGTACGCGATGATGGCCTACGGCGCGAACCGCGCGCTCCGAAAGGGCATCACGCTCGCAATGATCGGCTTTGCGCTGCTCGTCGGCCTCTCGTTCATCGACTTGGGCCGGCCGGGGCCCTGGCTGCTCGGCGGCCTCATCCCGATGTTCGTGGGCATCGCGCAGATCATCATCGCGATCATTTCGGGCGCAAGCCTCGGGCCGTTCGGCTTGGGGCCTCGCCAGTGGCAGCAGCCCGGCGTGCCGCCTCCCACACAGCAGCAGCAAACGCCGCAGGGACCTTTCAGCGGCCCCACCGCCTATGCCGGATGGCGTCCGGGAGCCACGACCGGCCTCGAGAAGCCGCCCGGTCCGCCGGACGTGAAATAAAAAAGGGCCCGCCGGAGCGGGCCTTTTTTCTTGCTGCACTTATCCCTGTTTCGGAGGGTTCACTTACAGCTGACCAGGGCAATCGCCCATCCAGCTGCAGTTCTTGTCCGGACGAGATATCCGTCCGATGTACGGTCGTAGACTTGATAGCCCGCTCGGAGCGCGTCGGCTAACGATTTGAAGACCATCAGACCTGCCATGTTGCGTGGACCCTCCTTTCTGCGATTTTTGTCGTTCCTATACCCTATAACGGCTGATGATGCGAAGAAGTTCAGTCAAATGTCGCATCGGTCATTAAAAATTGCGTTACAGAAGTATGTCGGAATGGTGTCGAGAATGCCCAGGCGATGCCTGCAGTGCACGAGGTTGCCGTCAGTGATGCGACGCAGCTCGCGCCGGGCGTGGTTCTCCTTGGTTTTCACGCTCCGGAATTGGTAAGCGTGACACGTCCAGGACAGTTTTTGATGGCGATTCCGCCCTCCGGCGAGCGCGCTGCCGTCGCGCTCGGCATCTATGAAGCCCAAGCTGAGCGCGCGAGCATTCTGTTCTTCGTTTGCGGAACGAGAACGCGGGAACTGGCGGAACTGCGCGTCGGCGATCATTTTGCTGTCACTGGCCCTCTCGGTAATGGTTTCACGATCGGCGAAGAAGCAGACGTGGCGATCGTCGCTGGAGGCGTAGGGATTGCGTCCGTCCTGCTTGTGGCCCAGTCGCTAGTCCGTTTGGGGAAGCGCGTGCGGTTATTTTATGGTGCGCGCACGGCGGATTTGCTGGTCGAAAAGGACCGCTTCGCGAGCGAAGGCTGCGAAGTGCTCTGTGCCACCGATGACGGCACCTTCGGTCATCACGGCTTCGTGACGCAAGCACTCGCCTGCGCCGACTGCAAACCCGATTCGATCCTTGCGTGCGGTCCCTCACCGATGCTTCGCGCCACGGCCGCATTGGCAGAAGAGCTCGGCGTGCCTGCGCAGCTTTCACTCGAAGAAACCTTCGCATGCGGCGTCGGGGGCTGCTGGGGCTGTGTGATTCCACTCGATCGCGCAAGTGCCCAAGCCCCGCCGTTTCCGGGACCTGATGCCGGCGGAAGCGACGTGGTGTACGCGCGCATCTGCAAAGAAGGCCCCGTCTTTTGGGCGCACGAGCTGCGATGGTAACCCCGGACGTCGATCTTTCCGTTCGGATCGGATCGCTCGAACTTGCGTGTCCGACGCTCATGGGAAGCGGCTGCTACGGCTCGGGCGAGGAATTCGCGCCGTTCGTCGATCTCGCGCGCATCGGCGGCATCGTGCTGAAGAGCGTTACGCGCGCTCCGCGCTTGGGGAACCCGACGCCGCGTCTGGTGCCCACGCCCGCCGGAATGCTCAACGCGATCGGACTGCAGAATCCCGGCATCGCGTGGTATCTGGAGCACGAAGTCGCAAAATTCGCAAATCGGCCGTGCAAGATCATCGGAAGCGTCGCGGGGTTCTCCGTCGACGACTACGCGTACGTCGCGCAGCGGCTCGCGGCACGAGATGAAATTCACGCGTTGGAACTGAACATCTCGTGCCCCAACGTTGCGCACGAGGGTGAAACGTTCGCGTGCGATCCGCGTTTGACGTCGCGGGTCGTAAAAGCGGTGCGCGGCGTTACGGATAAAGCGCTTATCGTGAAGCTTTCACCGAACGTCACCGACATTGCGTCGATAGCGCGCGAAGCGCAGGACGCGGGCGCCGACGCGCTCGCGGTCGTCAACACCGTTCGCGGCATGTCGATCGACGTCAATACGTGGAAGCCCCGTTTGGGCAACGTCACCGGAGGATTGTCGGGGCCGGCGATTCGTCCCATTGCGGTTCTGGCGGTCTACGAAGTCGCGCGCGCGGTAACGATTTCCATCGTCGGACAAGGCGGGATCGAAACGACGACGGACGCGCTGGAGTTTTTCCTCGCGGGCGCTAGCGCGATTTCCATCGGAACGGCGAACTTCACCGACCCGCGGATCCCCGTGCGGATCGCCGACGAACTGCGCGACTATTTGGCGCGCCGGGGGCTTAATTCGATTGCGGAGATCGTCGGCAAAGGCAACGTGGGTTTCGCGAGCGCGTTTCAATACGAAGGAGACGAAGGGTAGTGGCGCAGCTCGTGGTGGGGCTCGACGTACGTTCGCCCGAAGCGGCCGAACGGCTCGTCGACGAGCTCTATGAACTGGACGTCTTGTACAAGGTAGGATTGGAATCGCTCTACGGATA
>Ga0209810_1003155_pt1 | contig 17899 bp, 17 predicted proteins | sample Coa_R1_7_FD_187159 | JGI IMG/M metagenome (GOLD analysis project Ga0209810, IMG submission 187159) | Surface soil microbial communities from Centralia Pennsylvania, which are recovering from an underground coalmine fire - Coalmine... | ecosystem: Environmental > Terrestrial > Soil > Unclassified...
CGGCCTCACCCTTTCCCGAGCACGACCTGACGCCGCTGCAGGTGCGACGGCTGAAGCAGGAGCGGGGCTGGCGCACGATGGTCGGCTTCCAGACCCGCAACCCGGTCCACCGGGCCCACGAGTACCTTCAGAAGGTGGCGCTGGAGCTGGTGGACGGGCTCCTCCTGCACCCCCTGGTGGGCGACACCAAGAGCGACGACCTGCCCGCGGACGTGCGCCTGCGCTGCTACCGCGAGCTCCTGGACGGGTACTACCCGGCCCAGCGGGTGCTGCTCGCGACCAACCCGGCCTGGATGCGCTACGCGGGGCCGAGGGAGGCCGTCTTCCACGCCCTGATCCGGCGGAACTACGGCTGCACCCACTTCATCGTGGGCCGCGACCACGCCGGCGTGGGCAACTACTACGACACCTACGCCGCCCACCGGATCTTCGATCGCTATCGGCCGGACGAGCTGGGGATCGAGGTGCTCCGGTTCGAGCACGCCTTCTTCTGCCGTCGCTGCGACGGCATGGCCTCGGCCCGGACCTGCCCGCACCCACCCGATCAGCACCTCAACCTGAGCGGGACCAGGGTTCGGGAGCTGCTGGCCCAGGGCCTGTCCCTCCCGCCCGAGTTCTCTCGTCCCGAGGTGGCGGCGATCCTGGCCGGAGCGGTCGGCGTGGAGACCTGACCGGAGGCCGACGGCCTAACCGGTGCGGAGGGAGGCCGGGGACGGCCGCCGCCGGCACGCTGCGGCCAGGGCGGCGCAAGGCGCCGCCACCAGCCCCCCCGCACCCAGCGCCGCCGCCAGGAGCTCGGGCCGGCGGAGCACGAGCGCGAACGGGCCCGCGGCCACGGTACCGGCCAGGAAGGCCGCGAGCAGCCCCTGGGCGGAGGCCAGCCGGGGAGCGCGTGCGGCCGCGACCACGGCCGCCACCGGCTGGACGACGAGGAGGCTGGCCACCGCCACGGCGTCCGCCATCGAGGAGCTCTGGGCCAGCTGGGGCACCAGGAGGACGATCGGGGCCAACCAGAGGGCCTGGGTCCAGAAGGCGCCGCCCGCGGCGAGCCCGGCCAGCACCGCCCAGCGCAGCGCCAGCGAGCCCTCGGCCTCGGGCCGTCCACCGTCCATCCCCTCGAGCAGCCCGCCGGGCCAGGCGTGGGCCGGCGGGCGCCGCGCGCCCAGGGCCGCCACCAGGGGGAAGACCCACAGACAAAGCAATGCCACCAGGGTGAGCGGCTCGGCGGCGAGCGAGGTGACGACCAGCAGGAGACCGAGCGCGGGCGTCGAGCTGCCCGGCCAGGCCCGGGCACCGAGGTCCGCCAGGCCTGCGCCCGACAGGGCGGCCACGTCACCCAGGATCCCGAACTGGGCCAGGAGAACGGCCAGGACCACCCAGGGCACCAGGAGCCCGGCCAGGTACGCCGCCCTGCGCACGGGCAGGTCCCACACGGCCCGCAGCCACTCACGCGCCACGCCGGCGGTCCACAGCACGACCAGGGCGGTGGTCCCGGCCAGAGCGGCGTCATAGGCCACCCCTGACCAGGACAGCCCGAGCTGAAGGTACCGGGTCGCAGCCGAGGTCTGGGTGGCGAAGGACAGCTGCGGTCCGATCACCAGGCCACACCCCAGGCCCAGCGCCACCCCCCAAGGAGGACGGGCCGGCCGGCCGAGCAGGGTGGCAGCCCAGGTCGACCGCCAGAGGCCCAGCCCCACGGCGCCCATCACCAGACCCGCGGTCAGGAAGGCCGCGGCCGCCTGGTGCCAGGCCACGCCGGCGAAGCCGAGCGTGAGCTCGGCCCCGACCAGGACGATCCCGCCGGCCAGGCCGGTCAGCAGCGCCTCACCGGCCCCGACCTCGAACACCGAGGCGATGTGCCGGACGACCTCTCGCCGGCGCGCCCGGCTCGGACGTGGAGCGAAGACCGCTCCCAGGGGGGTCGCCGGGTCGGCCGGGAGCAGGTCGAGCACCCGCCACCAGCCGGCTGGATCGGCGGTGAAGGCCCGGAGGTCGGCGTGCAGCTCGCGGGAACGCAGCGCCGAGTCACGCACCGACCGCACCAGGAGGGCCATGGCACCGGCGCGCAGGGCCAGCCCGGGCAGCGAGCGCCACCACGCCGCCAGCTCCGATCCCCGCAGGTGCCCCAGCAGGGGCTGCCCCAGCTCCAGAGCCGCCACCGGGACCAGCAGCAGGACGAGGAACGACCGCCAGGCCGACATCGCCAGGAAGGTCCAGCCCAGATCGCGATTGCGCAGGTGGGCGAGCTCGTGTCGGACCACGGCGTCGAAGAGTGGCGGGTCCCGAAGGAAGCAGGCCACCAGCCCGGCCGACAGCACCACCTGATCCCGACCCGGACGTCCCAGGACCTGGCCGCGAACCCTCCATCGGCGAGGGTCCCACAGGAACTCGGGGACCCGCTCGAGCCCCACCCCCCGGCAGAGGCTGGACAGGCGATGGCTCAAGCCCGGTATCCGATCGACGGGAAGTGGCCGCAGCCGGCGACGGGCTACCGCCCAGCCCGGATACCCCCACCAGGCCGCCAGCGTACCCAGCAGCACGGTCAGGAGCGCCCCCATCCCCGCCGTCGCCACCAGGCGTCGCCAGGGATCGAGGCAACGGTTGTAGACGGCCAGCTGGCCCAGCTCGAGGCCGACCGCCCCCAGGGGCAGGCTGGACACCGGAGCAGCCGAGACCGGCACCGCGGCCTGGGCGGCGTGCCGGCAGACCCCGGCCGCCCGGCGGTAGGGCTGGTCCAGGCCCGGCACCTGCAGCACCGCGCCCTCGGCGAGGATCACGGTGGCGGTCAGCGCGGCCGCCACCACGAGCAGGAAGCGGGCGCCGGTCGGCTCCGGGAGGGCGAAAGGGTTCGGCCCGGTGGGCCGGAGGTCAGAGCCCATCCGTGGCCAGGCTGGCCACGATCGCGTCGGCGAGCGCGTCGGCACGGGACTCGCTCAGCCCCAGCGCCCTGGCCCGCTCGCGTGCCAGCCGGCGCACCTCGGCCAGCTGGGGCGGCGTCAACTCCAGTCGGGCGGGGCGCCGACGCCGCGGCCGGCCGCGGCGCAGCCACCCGATCGGGCCGCGACCGCCCCGCAGGGCATCCCCCAGCCGGTCACCCACGTAGCGGGCCACCTCCTGGGCCACGGCCAGGGCGACCGGGGCGAGGAGCGGAACGGCCACCTCCAGCCCGAAGCCCAGGACCCTCTCGGCGCCGGCGGGCTCGGATCGGGCCTCGACTCCCGCCTCGACCAGAGGGGCCTCCTCCGGGGCCAGGCGGGCGACGACCGCCCGCGCCAGTCGCCCGGCCAGCTCTCGGCGCTCCAACTCATCCATGCTCCCCTCCACGGCCTCCCGACGTCCGGCATCGCCCCGGCAGCACCCGGGACGCGCTCGGGCCTCGCCCGCGGCGAGCGAACGTTATCACGCCCGCGCCGGCGGCGGCCCAGCGGCCTTGACACGGCCACCGCCCCGGTCGCCGGCCAAGGTCGAGCCGGGGCCCCGCCCCGCTCAGGTCAGCCGCTCGACCACGTGGTCGATGCAGGCCGTCAGCGCCTCCACGTCGTCGGGCTCGACGGCCGGGAACATCCCCACCCGGAGCTGGTTGCGGCCCAGCTTGCGGTAGGGCTCGACGTCGACGATGCCGTTGGCTCGGAGCACGCGGGCCACCTGGGCCGCGTCCACCGGCTCGGCCAGGTCGACGGTGCCGACCACGAGGCTGCGCAGAGCCGGATCGCGCACGAACGGGGTGGCGTAGGGGCTGCGCTCGGCCCAGCCGTAGAGACGCCGGGCCGACTCGCCGGTGCGCGTCACCGCCCAGGCCAGGCCTCCCCGCTCGTTCATCCAGTCGAGCTGGTCCACGAACAGGACCAGGGTGGCCACGGCCGGAGTGTTGAGGGTCTGGTCCTGACGCGAGCTGTCGATCGCGGCCGGGAGGTCGTAGAAGGGCGGGACCCAGCGGCCGGAGCGCGCGATCTCCTCGGCCCGGGCCAGGGCGGCCGGGGACATCAGCGCCACCCAGAGGCCGCCGTCGGAGGCGAAGCACTTCTGGGGGGCGAAGTAGTAGACGTCGACGTCCTGGGGGCGCATCGGCAGCCCGCCCGCGCCGGAGGTAGCGTCGATCACCACCAGGGCGTCGGGGTCGGCCCCGGCCACCCGGTGGACGGGGCGCATGACCCCGGTCGAGGTCTCGTTGTGGGGCCAGCAGTAGGCGTCGACACCGGGCTCGGGCCTGGGCTCGGCCGCGCCGCCGGGCTCGGCCTCGATCACGGTGGGCTCGTCCAGGAAGGGGGCTCCCCTGGTGACCTGGGCGAACTTCGAGGAGAACTCGCCGTAGGCCAGGTGCTGGGCACGCTCCCGGATCAAGCCGAAGGCGGCGATGTCCCAGAAGGCGGTGGCACCGCCGTTGCCGAGCACCACCTCGTAGTCGTCGGGCAGCGAGAACAGGGCCCTCAAGCCCAGGCGGAGGCGCCGTACTAGGTCCTTGACCGGCGCCTGACGATGGGAGGTGCCCAGGGGCGCCTCGGCCAGGGCGGCCACCGCCTCGGGCCGAACCTTGGAGGGCCCGGAGCCGAAACGGCCGTCGGCCGGCTTCAGCCCTTCGGGGATGACGATCTCGGTGACGGGAGGGTGGGGGGACACGGACCAAGCTTACGTGGCGCCGCCGGTGGGCCGGCCCGTCGACGGAGGCAGCCCGCGGTCGAGGCGGCGCCGATTCCGGGCCGGCGGCAACCTGACCGGCGATGGCGCCGCGGGCGGCGACACGACGGCTGACGCCCGGTTACCATGCCGCGTCATGAGCGGCTCACCCATCATCTCCCCGGACGGAAGGTGGCGCTGGGACGGCGGCTCCTGGGTCCCGATCGAGCCCACCGCCCCCAGGGTCGGGGCCCCGGAGGCACTCCCCCACGTGCCGGACCTCCTCCGGGCGGCGACCCGGCACCGATCCCAGCAGGTCAGGCCCCAGGTCGTGCTGGCGGCGCTGGTGATCGCCTTCGGCCTCTACCTCACCGCCTCGCTGTGGCGGGAGGGAGCGCCGTTGCTGGCGGTGCCGCTGGGATGCGTGGTGCTCCTGAACGGCGCCGGCGTCGTCCTCGGCGCGCTCCAGGCGCAACCGCTGGTGCGGATCGAGCCCGACGGAGTCTGGCTCCGAAAGGCCTGGGCCGGGCTCTGGACCCTGCGTCTGATCGCGGGGCTGGGCGGGGTGGTGCTGGCGGCGGGCTGTGCCCTCCTCCTCTGGTGGGTGGGGATGGGCGGCCTGGGGCTGTTCCTGCTCCTGGCCTCCCTGCTCAACGCCATCACCCGGCTGGCCCAGCCGGTGCCGGTGGTGCGGCTGGCGACGCAGCCCGCCCAACCGGTGCGGTGGAGCCAGAGTGGGCCAGCTGGTCGGTCGGGCCGATGGGCGTTCATCCCCTGGTCGGCGATCCGCCGGGTTCGCTCCGGCCGGCGCTTCGGGCTGGCAACGGGGATCACCCTGGAGGTCGACCCGGCCGCATGGCGGGAGGCGACGCCCCGGCCGGCCTGAGCGGCGCCCATGGCTCACTGGGCGACCTATGTGCTGGTCGACCGCTCCGGCCACGAGGTGCGGGCCGACCGCTGGGGGGCGCACGAGGTGGAGCTCCTCCTCGCCGCCGGCCCCGAGGCCGCCCTGGCCGCCATGCGCGCCGGCGAGCTCCAGTCCGAGGAGGCCATCGACGACGGCCTGGCCGAGGCCGGCGTCCTGGTCGATCTCACCCAGCGGCTCCTGCTCCTGGCCCGCTGCCAGCGGCTGGTGGAGATGGACCTCCGTCGTGCCTACCTCCAGCTCCTCCTGGCCGAGACCTGGCCGGGTTGGCGGTTGCGCTGGGCCTACGGGGGGATGGGCGAGCTGGCCGATCGGGTGGGCGCTCCCCACGCTCCGCTTCCCCCGCCCATCCCCCCCACCGTCTGCCGGCCGGCGGCTGACCCAGGAGGGGTCGGGGTGGTGGTGACGGTGCGGCATGCCGATGGAAGGCTGCTCGTGCATCCCCTCGAGCTGGATGCCTTCGACCTGGCCTGGCTCGGCCCCGGGCTGCTCGACCGGCTCCCTCCGGCCGAGACCGCCCTTCGCCTCGCCCGGCATCCGTACCTGGGCCTCCACCTCGAGACCGGAAGCGGGGACCTCGGCCTCTGGACGACCTGGGAGTTCCCCTCGCCCCTCGGAGCCCTGGCCAAGCGCTGGCCGGGATGGACGCTCGACTTCTGGGAGGATCGCTTCGAGGAGCAGGCCGCGCGCTGCGGGCCGGCCCTGGCCTTCCCCGACCTGGACCCGGTCGTGGCCCTGGACCGCCTGGCCGCGATCCTGCTCCCCGCCTCCGGGACCACCTCTTCCCAGAGGGAGAGGGTGGAGCGGGGCCTGCGCGCGGCCCGGGCCAGGGTCTCCCGCCCGGCCGGATGATGGTTCACGACCCTGGACCAGGCCGGACGCCCCGGGGCGGCCGTGGGTGCGGCGGCACGGTTACGACGAGGGACCGAGGCCCGGCGAGGAATTCGTCCATGGTTCGGGGTGGATTCGTGGTGACCTCCCCGGCCTCCTGCCTAGCCTGGGCTCAGCGGATGCGTCCAGGCGTCTCGGCCCAGGGCCGGGCGCGACCAGGAGGTGATCTCGATGGTGGTCAGGTTCAGGTCCCGACGTCGCGACCGCCGTCCATTGATGATCGGTGCCGTCGCCGGGGTGGCCACGTTCCTCCTCGCCTCGGCGCTGCTGATGAGGAGGCGTCTCCAGCCGGCGGCCACCTCTCCATCGGCGAGCGGCTGAGCCCATCCCGAGGTCGGCCGCGCCCGCTGTCCGCATTTGCTCCCGTCCGGCTTCGTGCCGGGCGGGGCCGGACGCCACCTAGCCGGGCTGGTCGGCCGAGAGGACGCAGTGACGGTCGGGCCTGAGTCCGCGCTCGGCCGCGAATGCCGCGAGGGCCTCGCCGCGGGTGGGGCAGAGGTTCCGGTCGAAGGCATGCTCGGCGACTCCCTCTGCCGAGGTGACTCGGGTCGTCCCGGTGCGGCGGGAAAGGTTGCACCCCGCGGCTGGCAGCCGGTCCCCGGCCGAGCCGCAGGCGAGCGTCGTGCTCGCCAGCACGATCGTGGAGACGTCCACAGGGCACGGCAACCGCCCGATCCGAGGAAGCCTGGTCCCGGCGATGCCGGGCAGAGCGAGGTCGAGGACGGTGACGTCGAGCAGGACCAGGAAGCGCCCGGCGCACGTCACGAGCCGCTGCGCCAGGCGCCGGGAGGGGAGTGCGGTCCCATGGGCCAATGGACAGGCGAGGATGTTCGGTCCCGGCCGAACCGTGGTCGCGGGATGGAACTCGGACGGATTCGGTCGAAACCGAAAGATATGGTCGGGGCGCGAAGGTGCGAGCCGACGAGGTGCGCATCCCCGCCGCCGCACCCCGCGTGATGGCCCGGCACGGGGAGGTCGTCGAGAGCCACGGTCGCCCGACGTTCGTGATCGTGCATCCCGACCATCGCCGCGGTGGTTCCCGCCGGCGTGGCCGACCGCTCCGCGAGGTCCTGGCCATGCTCGTCGCGGCCCCCGTGCCGGACCCGGCCTTCGCCGACGATCTGGAGGCCGTCCGCGCCAGCGTCGGACCGGTTCCCCCGACCCGTGGGAACCGTTGTAGGCACGACCGCCTTCATCGATCTGGAGCGGCGACGGCGACGCCTGCCGGCAGTCCGAGCGGCCAAGAAGACCGCGGCTCGCCTCGGTCGCGCCCTCGGCGAGGAGGAAGAGGTTGCCATCGCCGCCGTCACGGCGTCCGAGCTGCTCCACGGCGTCCATCAGGCGACCGCCGAGCGCGTGACCCGCCGCGGAGCGTTCGTGGAGACCGTCCTGGCCGCGTTCCCGGTCCTCCCGTTCAACCTCTTGTGCGTTGTGCGCGCCTCCACGCGTCGCTCTGGGCACCGGACGTGGCACACCCTCCGGCGGCGGCCGAGCTGCGGGTGGCGCGCCGGGCCCGGGAGCGGCGCGAGGCCGAGGCCTGGCAGGCCCTTCGGGAGGGGTGGGTGGTGGAGGGGCTGAGCGCCTTCCGGGATCAGGGCCGGCTGCGGCGCTACGCCACCCAGGCGGAGCTGCGCTCGGGCATGGTCGAGGCCTGGTGGCAGGCGGGGCCGGAGCGGGGGCTGATGGAGGTGGACTCCTCCAACCAGGAGCGGGACGAGCTGAACCGCCTGGCCCAGCGGCGGCGTTTGGAGGCGGGCGAGCTGGGGCCGGAGGCGCTCGCGCCCGATGACGGGTGCGGGTCGGCTCACGCTCTTCGCCGAGGGGATCGCCTTCTCCGCCGCGGCGATCGTGCGCTGGCGGTCCGGGTACGACCCCGACCTGGCCGGCCTGATGGCCACCCCCAGGGACGACGAGCCGCTGACCGAGGAGGAGCGGGCCGTATCGAGACCGCCCGGGCCGAGGTGCGGGCCGGTCACGTCATCCCCTTCGAGGACGCCTTCCCGGACGAGGCGGTCTCCCGAGCCGATACCGGAAGGATCTCGTCCGGGAAGTCGAACGGGCGCTGGACGAGATCCCGCCGAGGAGCAGCTCCGGCGACGGCGATCCGTGTGCTCCCGAGGGAACGTGCCTCGCCTGGAGGGCAACCCCAGGCGCTACCGCCTCCGCGTCGAGGGGATCCCGTGGCGGGTGACCTTCGAGGTCGACCAACGGCGGAAGCGGATCACCGTCCTCCTGGTCGCCCGTTAGCGTCCATGGACGTGGTGGAGTGGAGGAGGAGAGGGTGGACCAGCCCGCTGGGATGGCGATGGCTACCGCTCATCCTCTGGAGATTCCACCAACGAAAGAGGACGAGACGACGGCCACCCCAGGGGACTCCACAAGGCAGGCTGAAGACCCATTGGAACGCATTTCCATGGGGAGCCCCTTCGTGGGGTACCGGCGGCGGAGCTATCAACCCGACGCCGGCGAGGATCGGGGCGTATATCATCATCTGCCCGCTGATCCGTAGAAGTTTTGCTCCTATGTACCCATGGTGACCATTCCGCAGCGCGAGCTCCGCAACCGCATCTCTGAGGTGCTGCGTCGTGCCGAGCACGGCGAGGAGTTCGTGATCACGGTCGGCGGAAGGGCGGTCGCCCGTCTTGGCCCCCAGCGGCGACAGCGGTGGGTAGCGCGCGACCGACTCCGAGCGCTGATGGCTCGGCCAGCGACACCGACACTGCTCGAAGACGTCCGCCGCTTTCCGAGCACGCTTCAGGATCCCTTTGACACCAGATGAGAGCTCTCCTCGATACGTCGGTCTTGATCAGCGACGATCCTGGCCTTCTGCCAGAGGAGGCCGCGATCAGCGTGGTGTCTCTGGCCGAGCTTCACTTTCGGCCTGCTCCTCGCCAAGGACCCCTTGGAACGAGCCCATCGCGCGCAGAGACTGGGAGTTGTCGAGGTCGAGTTCGACCCCATACCGGTGGACGCCGAGATTGCCCGCATCTGGGGAGAGCTGACTCACATCTGTGTGGCTCGGGGCCTCCACCCACGGCGGCGTTCCATGGACCTCCTCATCGCGGCGACCGCTAAGGCGCTGCACGTCCCGCTCATCTCCCTTGACGAGGACTTGAACCCGCTCGCAGACGTCGTCGATCTCCGCCGTGATCCCGGCGAGCGGGCTGACCTGGGGACGCCTGGCTGAGTCGTCGCGGATTCCGTCATGGCCGCCTCGGGATCATCACCGGGGATCCCCAGCGCCGCAACCGGCGGTGGGCCTCCAGTGGGTTCCGCGGACACCAGACCAGCTCGGCCTGATCACCCTCGACGGACTCGTCGTTACCTCCAGGCCCAGCCGGGCCTGGCGGACAGTCGCGGCCGAACGCCGTCGGTGAAGAACACCGGGGAGCTGTGTGCGGCAGAAGCGCATGCACGGTTTGAGGTGGACGGAGCAGCCATGGCAACCGGCCACGGTGGGGCCAGGGCTGGTCAAGTGGATCGTTCTGATACTACGACCGTAGTTGTGACGCATGAGCTCTCGTGCCGGCCTTGGAGGGCACGGGTGGCGCTGCCCGTGCGCTTGCCAGCGCTTGGCACGCCTCCACCACGACCACGCCAGGCGCCGGCGAGGGGGCAGCGGCAGCGCCACCGCCAGCAGCCGGCGCACCTCGGGCACCCCTGGCCAGGCCCGAAAGGACCGCCCCTGCTTGCGCCGCCTCGGCCTGGCTTGGGATCGAGGCCAGCCAGGCAGGGGCCAGCAGGGACCGGGTGCGATGGCGGCACCAGCTCGGCCAGTGCCGGACCTCCTCCTGGCCCAGCCCGGTCTCCCCTTCCCGCGACGGAGCGCAGGAAGCCGCTCTCCTCCAGGATGCCGATCCCCTCCGGGTCACCGAAGGTCTCGCACCCGAAGGCCCGCCGGCGGTCCCGGGCGGCATCGACCTCCCCGTCGACCCGGGAGAGCAGCCGCTGTCGGCGGTCCGGGGTGACCTCCCCCATCGCCTCGGCCACCTGCCAGCCGTTCTCGCGCTCCACCGGTGCTCGGCCGCCTGCTGGCGGGATTCCCGCCGGGCGAACCGTCGGCGGAGCGGGCGGGGAAGGCGAGGCAGGCCTCGCCCCAGCGCCCCAGGTCGTCTTGCGCGGTCACCCCATCCATCGAGGGGACACCCATCCTGCCCGGATGGTCGGCCCTGGGCAAGTACGGTCGCGGTATCAGCACCACCTGCCTCGGCCTCCTGGACCGAGATGGAGCGGCGGTCGGAGCGGGGCCGGGAGTGGCTGGGCCCGAACTCGGCCGGAGCCGGCTGGTGGGCGGCGCTGGGATCGAACCAGCGACCTCTTGCGTGTGAAGCAAGCGCTCTCCCGCTGAGCTAGCCGCCCGCGTGCTGCCAATTCTAGCGGCCGGGCGGTCACCGGCCCTGGCCGGCTCTCCACCCGCAGCGCCGGGCAGGCCAGGCCGAGAATAGTCAGCGTTCCCATGCAAAAGGTCCCGATCCAAGCTCTGGTCGGTGCGCTCCTCGGTGCGCTGGCGATCACCGCCTGCGGCGGCTCGGCCGTGGTGGGGAGCCCCGCCCAGCCGCTCGCCCCACCCGGCGCGCAGGTTCTGCGCTTCGGCGTCGCCCAACCGAGCCTGGACCTCGACCCGGCGCGGGCCGACGATCCGACCACCATCTCGCTGGTCCAGAACCTGTTCGACGGCCTCTATCGCTGGGACGAGCACCTGAGGATCGTGCCCGACGCCGCCCAGGGCATGCCCGACGTCTCGCCCGACGGCCTGACCTACACCTTTCACCTCAACCCGGCGGTCAGGTTCTCCAACGGCGACCCGGTCACGGCCCAGGACTGGATCTGGTCCTGGACCCGGGCCCTTCGCATCCACGCCGCCGATCTGAGCGCCCTGGAGCTGATCCAGGGCGCCACCGAGGTGGAGCAGGGAAAGGCCGCCGCCATCACCGGCCTCTCCGCACCGGACGCCTTCACGCTGGTGGCCCACCTGGTACGGCCGGCCGGCTACTGGCTCGGCCAGCTCGCCGTCCCCGGGCCTACCAGCGTGGTGGATCCGCTCGTGCTCGCCGCCAGCCGAGACCCGGACGGCTCCGGCTGGGCCGCCAGCCCGGCCACCTGCGTGGGAACCGGCCCCTACCGTCTGGCCGGGGTCCGCCCCGGCCGCTCCCTGTGGTTCACCCCCGTGACCGACTGGTGGGGAGGCTCGAACGGGGTGCTGCAGAAGGTGGTGGTCGACCTCGGCGTCGCGCCCACCACCCAGGTGCGCCGGTTCGAGGAGGGCACCTACGCCCTGGTGGGCGAGGCCGCCCAGCCCATCGATCCGGTCGACCTGGCGCGCTACGCCGGCCGGCCGGACCTGCGTCAGGAGCTCCACCAGGAGCCCGCCGCCGTCACCATCGCCCTCGCCTTCGACCTCACCGATGGCCCCTTCGCCGGCGGAACGGGGGCCGCGGCCGTTCCCGTGGCGACCACCGCGGAGGCCGCCCAGGAGCCCGGCCTGGCGGCGCGGGAGGCGTTCGATCTCGCCACCGACCGGGAGCAGCTGGCCGATGCCGCCTGCTCCGGCTCCCTCACCTGCGTCCCGGCCACGGGAGGGCCCATCCCCCCCATGCTCCGCGGCCATCTGGAAAGGGACCCCTACGCCCACGCCGACCCCGCCCGGGCCCGCAGGCTGCTGGCCGAGGCGGGCGGTCCGGCCAGGTTCAACGGGCTCCTGCTGACCTATCCTCCGGACGATCGCAGCGCCCGTGTCGCGCATGAGCTGGTCGCCCAGTGGCGATCGGCGCTGGGGGTGGAGGTGACCGCCGCCCCGGCCCCCGTGGGCGCATCTCAGGGTCGTGCCGCCCTCTCCCTGGAGACCTGGACGGCGCCCTACGACAGCCCTCAGGCGTGGTTCGACTCCCATCCCACGTGCACGGCCGTGCCGCTGGCCGGGGCCGGGTCCTCCTGCCCGGCCCCGGTTCCGCGCCTGGTGGAGCGGGCGGCGGTCACGGCCGGCGACGGCGCCCTACCGCTCTACCAGCAGGCCCTCCAGGCCGTGGTCAGGGAGGTGAGCTGGGCGGCCCTGCTCTACGGTCAGCAGCCGGTGCTGGCCCAGCCCTACCTGCTGGGCTGGGGCTACAGCGGCCTCGACGACGTCCCCTGGACCGACCTCAAGATCACGAAGCATTGAGACGGCCCGGATCCGTACCCTATCCGTCATGGCCGAGATGCCGCTGCGTGCGCGTCGCTGCGTGCCCTGTGAGGGGGGCGTCCCGCCGCTCGGCGAGGAGCAGATCCGGCCGCTCCTGGCCCGAATCGAGGGTTGGGAGGTGGAGCAGGCCGAGGGCCATCCACAGCTGGTCAAGACGTTCCGGTTCCCGGATTTCGTGCAGGCGGTGGGGTTCGTGAACCGGATCACGCCGGTGGCCGAGTCGGAGGGGCATCACCCCGATCTGCTGGTCGGCTGGGGTCGGGTCAAGGTGCAGCTCTGGACCCACGCCGCCGGCGGCCTGACCGAGAACGACTTCATCCTCGCCGACAAGATCGACGAGGTGGCCTCCGGGGCCGCGCCCTGAGCCCGGCAGCGCCCGAGCCGTGCCCGCGCTGCGGGGGCAACGGGCTACCGGTGGTCTACGGCCGCCCCGCCCCGGTCGCTCTGGAGCTGGCGGCAAGGGGCGAGATCGTGCTCGGCGGGTGTATCGTGGGGCGGGACAGCCCGCGCTGGCAGTGCTCGATCTGTCGGCACCGGTGGGGCGACGCCGCTCCAGCGACGCGGTCGCAGGCCGTCCCCACCGACCCCGTCCGGAAGGACGCGGAGGGCGAGCCGACGTAGCTCAGGCCGGCAGAGCGATCGCCTTGTAAGCGATGGGTCGGGGGTTCGAATCCCCCCGTCGGCTCCAGCTGCGATCCGAACCCCCTCCCCGCGGCGTCCCCCTTCCCCACCCGCCCCCCGGGGCTTGCCGGACATCGGCCGCTCCCGGCGTGGAGGCGGATGCCGACGGTTGCGCGACGGGGACGCTGCGCCAGGGTCGTCATCGAGCGCCACCGGCCAGGGCCAGGCACGATCGAGCACCGCCCGGACCGGTGGTGGGCCGCCGGCCGGCGGTCGATCATGCGATCCGGCGCCGGTCCTGGCCGGCGGGGCTGCGGGAGGTTGCGATGGCGGACGCGCCCTGGACGCCCGACCGGGGGTGGGCGTCATCGCGCGGCGGTCGGCCGGCGCGGCCGGCGCCTCCCCGGGCGCCGAGCGGTTCGAGGAGCGCTCGCGGCGTGGTCCTCACCTCCCCCCGGTCGGCCCCGCCCATCCGGCGAGCCCTCCCGGCGCCGTGGTCGCGCGTGGTGGGCCGGGGAGCCATCTCCGGCTTCGAGGCCGGCGGGGCGGCAACGGGGCGCGGCCTCCGCTGCCCGGGGCCGCGCCCGCCGTCAATAGGCGCTGGGGGCCTTGCAGCTGAACATCGAGACCACCTGCCGGGTCTGCTTGCCCTTGCACTTCGGGCACTCGGGAGGGTCGTCCTTCAGGCGATCGTGCTGACTGATCGGCAGGCTGAGCTCGAAGCGCTCACCGCAGGCCTGGCACTCGAACTCGTAGACGGCCATCGACCACACCTCCTCCTGGACCGATCACCATCGCACACTACACGGCGCCCCGGGCACGTCCGTCAATCCCCGATCGGGGCTCGGGCCGGGATGGCACCGGCTGGGGCTTCGGAACGGCCACGATACCGCTCCGGCCGGGCAGGTCGCCTTCCCACGGGCCGCCCAGGCAGAGGGATCGAGCGGCGTCCCTGCCGTCCCAGGGGCGGGACCGACGTCGGGCTCAGGACCGGCTCAGCGGCCGCGAGCGACGGAGGCCGTAGAGCGCGACCAGGCCCAGGCCGATGATCACCGCCGCCCCGACCAGGTGCCAGAGCACGATGGCGCCGGCCGCCACCGGCTGTGAGAGCCCGATCGAGGAGAGCAGGAAGGTGCCCATGGCCTCCAGGCTCCCGGCGTAGCCGGGCGCGGCGGGCAGGACGTACGTGTAGAGCAACGTGACCTGGGTCACGATCGCCGACGCCACCGGCACCGCCAGCCCCAGGGCGGGGAAGAGCATGAAGAAGGCCAGCCCATCCAGGAGGATGGCGGTGGCGGAGACGGCCAGGATGCCGAGCAGGCGCTGGCCGCGGGTGGCCGCCAGCCCGGTGCGGAAGGCGGTGCTCTGCCGCCGCAGGGACTCGACCCAGCGCTCGGGCAGGAAGCTGCGAGCACGGCCGGAGCAGACCAACCGGGGACCGAACAGGAGGCCGCCGCCGATGACCGTCAGCGTCAGCAGCGCCATCCCGAGCACGGCCAGGAGCTGGGCCAGGGAGGGCAAGGCGGTGTCGGCGGCGGTCAGCTTGAGGAAGGTTCCGGCGCTGAGCACGGCCGCCACCCCGCCCAGGTCGAAGGTGTGGTCCACCACGATCACCCCCAGCCCCACCGCCGTGGACTGTCCTCGCCGCTTCACCAGCCACCACAGGCGCAGCGCCTCGCCGGCCCGGAAGGGCACGGCGTAGTTGACCAGCTGGGTGGCCGCGTTCACCCACAGGGCGTCGGTCAACCTCACCCGGGTCCAGGCCCGCAGCAACAGCATCCAGCGCGTCGCCCTGGCCACCTGGCTGAGCAGGGTCAGGACCACGATGGCCAACAGCGGGCTCAGGTGTCGGGGCTCGAGGTGGTGCTCCACCTGCTGGATGGGCACGGCCCGGAAGAGGAGGTAGAGGGCGACGGCGCCAAAGGCGGTGTTGGCCGCACCCCGAATCCAGGGGTTCACCCAGGCGGCGCGTGCCAGATCGCGGACGGGACGGATGGGGATGCTCACGGGCGGCCCTTCGACCGGCAACGATACTGAATCGGCACCCCCGGGCGCCAGCCGAGGCGGCCGGCGCCTCGCCCCGGCCGCGACTCCGGGGTTTGATCGGGCCGCCCGGCGGCCATATACGTCACGTGAGCAACCGGTACGCCGAGGTATGGGCCGACGCCGCCGACGCCGTGGCCGCCAGCCGCGGGCGGAGGGCGGTCGCACGGCGCTACCGCTGGATGCTCGCCCTGACCGATGACCTGCTCGGCCACCTGGAGCCGCTGAACGCATCCGGCGGCGGGGAGCTGTCGCGGGAGGTACGCGCCGCCATCGAGCGGGCGGTGGTCCAGCTGGACCCCGACCTCCAGATCCGGCTGCTCGGCTGCAGCACGGTCCAGGAGGCGGTGGACACCGTGCTGACGGTGCAGGACGAGGTCCTCCGTCGTCTGCACGGCCCTCCCCCCGCGGAGCAGGAGCGCCGGAGCGCCTGAGCCGCGGGGTGGCCTCCCGGGCCCGGGGCAGGGCGTCGCACGAGCCGGCCGGGCCCCTCGGGGAGGACGCCGCCCTCCAAGGGTGGCTCCCCGGGCTTACGCCCCCCGACCGCGGTCGAAGCCAGCCGCGCTGGGAGAGGGGCGCCGGGTCTCACGCCCGGGGTGGTGGTGCCGCGCCATCCGCCGCAGGCGGTCGGCCAGGTGGCGCAGCGAGGGCGACGTCAGCTGGGCTCGGGTGGTCGCCCGGGCCACCTCCGCCACCCGCGCGGCCCGGACCCCGTCCATGACGTTCGGCCCCATGGCCGCGAGGTCGGCCTCGACCGGCTCCAGCAGCATGACCTCGGTCCCCTCGCGCCGGAGCCGGGCGACCTCGGCCGCGACCTGCCGGGCGCGGCGGCGCCGGAAGGCCGCCGCCACCTGCACCCAGGGGTTGCGGCTTCGGGGATGGGCGTGCGTCGACATGGGGCTCAGGGCCACGACCAGGTCGAGACCCTGGCCGGCCAGCAGGTCCAGGTTGGACATGGAGCGGAGGCCGCCGTCCACGTAGAGACGCCCCGCGACCGGGACCGGGCGGAAGAACCCCGGGATGGCACAGGAGGCCGCCACGGCGGTGGCGAGCGAGGTGCGAGGGGCGCCGTCGCGCCCGAACACCACCCGCTCGCCGGTTCGGTAGTCGCAGGCCACGATCCAGCACGCCTCGTGCGGCGCCCAGCCGTCGGCCACCACCCGGCGGACTGCGGTCTCGATCACGGTCGTGGGCACCGCCCCCGGCGGCACCAACCCCGAGATCGCCCGTGACGGCGCGCGCTCGCGCAGGGCGCGCCGCACCAGCTCGATCGACCCCGGCCGCAGGGTCACCAGACGCCAGGGGAAGCGATAGGCCTCGGGCCGGGTGAGCTCGTGCAACCAGCCGGAAGCGGCCTCGGTCCCCTCCTCGGGTGCCGCGGCAGCCGCGTCGCCCAGCAGGCGACGCGGCGCCACGCCCGCGGCCAGGAAAGCCGCCACCACCGATCCCGCCGAGGTCCCGATCAGGACGTCGGCCGTGACCGGGCTCCAACCCGTGCCCGAGGCCAGGGCCGCCATGGCCCCGGCCAGCCAGGCACCTCCCACCACCCCACCTGCGCCCAGGGCCACCGCCACCCTCATCGGATCGAGTTTCGCACCGAGGCCGCGAGGCCGGGAGGCCGCGTCGGATCAGCCGCCCAGTTGGGACCTCCCCGACAGCCCGGAACCACCCGGCGGGTGCGTCCGCCGCGGCCTGCCCCGGCGGCGCGTCCCCCGTCTTCGCGGTCCCGGCCGGGGGTCGGGACGGAGACGCTCCCACGACTCGGGAAGGCCGGCCAGGGCCGCGACGTAACGGTCGCGGTCGTACGGGCGGCCCTCGCAGACCATCTCCCAGAGCTGCTCCAGCGCGGCCGACCCCAGCATGTGCAGGATGTCGTGGCGCTCGTAGCCCAGCTCGCGAAGCCGGAGCGCCGTGGCCCAGACCTCGGGCGGATCACCGTCCCACAGCTGGTTGGCGATGAGCTCGTGCATGGCCAGGTGGAGCCTGGGGTTGAGGCGAACGCCGCCCACCTCCACCTCCTCCACCTCGTGCTCGATCGCACGGCGGAGTTCGGGATGCTCGGCCAGGATGAGGAAGTAGCGGTCGTCGGCCTTGGCCGGATCCAGGTAGCCCAAGTCCAGGTCCCCCAGGGTGCCCGTCGCCGAAGGCACCGCCCAGCTCCGCCGCCGCTCCTCCGCCGGTCCGTCTCGTCCCACCTCACCGACCACCATAGCGAGGACGGGGACGCGGATGGGGCAGGGCTCGGTCGCGGCCGGGTGCACGAGCCCACGCCGAGGGACAGCAGGTTCGAAACTACCCTTCCATCGCCCCGGTGACGTATGGTGTCGCCGACGGCTGCGGGTAGGCAGGACGGTCGAGCCGTCGTGGAACCCTCAACGAGTTCGACTACCGTCTACCCCCCGGAGCGGCGTCGAGCGTGCTCGACGCCGCCCACCTCTTCCGCTCGGACCTCGGCCGGCGGGTTCGGTGCCGGGTCCGATCCTCTGATCAGCCAGGTGGTGCCGTCACGCCCGTCCCGCACCTCGATCCCACCGCGCCCCAGCGCGTCGCGGAGCGCGTCCGCCAGCCGGTACTCGCCCCGATCCCGGAGCCGGGCGCGCAGGGCGAGCACCGGCTCGACGAGCGGG
>Ga0209810_1003157_pt1 | contig 17892 bp, 13 predicted proteins | sample Coa_R1_7_FD_187159 | JGI IMG/M metagenome (GOLD analysis project Ga0209810, IMG submission 187159) | Surface soil microbial communities from Centralia Pennsylvania, which are recovering from an underground coalmine fire - Coalmine... | ecosystem: Environmental > Terrestrial > Soil > Unclassified...
CTGGTGAATCCGAGAATGCCGGTGAGGGGATTATTGATTTCATGGGCGACGCTGACCGCCAGCTCTCCGACAGAGGCAAGCTTCGCCGACTGCATCAGCTGCTCGCTCTGATTTTTCTTCAGTTCTTCCATCTGCTCCTGGACCCGTTTATAAAGGCGCGCATTCTCGATCGAGGTTCCGGCTTGTGAGAAGAGGATCTCCAGCACCGAAAACTCATCTTCAGTATAAATATCCTCCGATCGTTTTTCCCCGAGCAAGAAGAGGCCGATCAGCCGCCCCTTGATGTAAATCGGGCCGACGAGCGTGACCTCCAGCTTTTCCATTTCCTGAATCAAGACCGCCAGGTCCCGGTCGCTGGGGTCCTCTTCGGATTGTTTTTTCAGCTCATTATACACCAGAAGTTCTTTTTGCACCCCCTGAATATTAAAATATTCGATCAGTGGATTATTGGATGAGAGCGCCAGGGTTGATTCATTAAAATTCTCTTGTGCCCCGATGGTGACGAGGGGAGGATCTTCTTCAACCAAAAGAATCGCCATTTTCTTTGCGGTTAATTTGGTCATCAATGTTTGGGTCAAATCTTTACAAAGCTTCTCCAGGTCGATCGTATTTCTCATCATGGTTGAGAGGCGGGAGAGGAGGACCTTTTGATTGTATTCTCCTTTGAAGAAGATTCGATCGGTGGCCCTCTGAAAGAAACGCTTCAGCGGCTCGAACCCGACGGCCACCAGAAGCGCGGAGAGGAACATTCGAAATGTCGGTTCGGAATGATTTCGATCTCCCAGTGTGTTCTGAGAAAAGAGAATCATGAAGACATAAACGGAAAAGGTGATCACGAGAAGCATCGAATAGACGAGGGTTCGCTTCAGGATAATTTTGATGTCCATCAACCGATAGCGAACAATCGCATAGGCGATGAAGCTGCTCATGATAATGGTCAGAATCTGACCGAGCCAGTTGAGGGTAAAAATTCCCAGCGTCGGGAGGATCAAATTGGTAATCATCCCCAGGTTTGCAGAGATAAAGGTGCCGAAGAAGACATAGCGGATCTGCATCCGGCTGATTCCGGAGGAGTTGAAGTACTGCTTGCTGAGGATCACGAACGACCAGCAGAAATACGCAATGATGAAGATGAAGTAGATGGGGTAGGCCGGGCCGAAGACGATTTGCTTTTCGCCGGAGGCATTCAGCACGTCTTGAATCACCATGCGCGGCCAGAGGGTTAACCCCAAAATTGCCAAAGGAGGCAGAAGTGGAAGCAAACGGGAGAGTCGAGAGGCCTTTTGTTGCGAAAGAAAGGTAAAATTAAAGTAGAGGAAAGAGGTCACAATGGCGATCGGACTGACATACAAAATTTTACACCAGAAGAGGGAGTCGGCCGGATCGACTGCTGAACGAAAGGGAATGACCGAAAAGCACCAAGACCCGACGCTGAGGGCCACTAAAGTGTAAAGCGCATTGAGGGTATTTTTATGGCCTCGGGACCAAACGAGCAGACCCAAAGCGAGGTTGGTGATGCCGACGAGGAGACTGAGATGATTCTGGATATCCATCCGATCCCCGTTCTACTTGGGCAAGATCGCCGCCATCGGTTGGTGGAAGGTTCTGATGTGCTCTAATTTTTCCTGAGAGACTAATTCGTTGAAACTTCGGAGGGGCGCGACCTTGAAATTCATTTCTTGGCTCAATCGGGTGATTTGATGGACCAATTGATCGTCAAATTGTCCGATGGCGAAGTGCCCTTTCCAATCCCGCGCCGCCAAAATCATCACCTCGGCGCAGCAGGTGAAAACATCTTCCGATTGCGGAAAGCCGAAATGAAACTTCGTATCAATGCCGGGGGCTTGCGCGACGACATCGAGGATCAGGACATCGGGGCGTTTCCAGAGGAGATCTTTCGAGGTATTCCGAGGCTGTGTGTCGTCGAGGACGACCGCGCCGGGCTTCAGGTGTTCCGGCTTGATGAGAACTTCGACCGAGTTGGTGACGACAATGACGATATCCGCCTGACGAAGGCTGTGGAGGGTGGTGGCCACTTCGGTCGGCACCGATTTGATTTCTTTTTGAAGAAGATCCAGCGCCGCGCGTTTTGCGGGCCGATCAACGATCAGGATTTTCCCCACCTTCTTCTTTTCCGACAAGATCCGGGTGCATGGGACACCCATATAGCCGGCCGCCCCGACAATGGCCAACGTTTTCTGCTGTAAGTCCATGTTCAAGACCACAGCGATCTCGTCCAGCATCTGGAGGATAATGGAGGTGGTATACGCGTGCCCCGTTGTCACGCCGATACCGGTTTTGTTGGTCAGGTATTCCCCTCCCATACTCATCGACGTGGAAAGCGCGCCGAGGCCGATCAGATTGCAGCCGAGTTTCTCCGCCAAGCGCGCCGTTTGGAGGATTCTCTTTTTTGCAAGGCGCTGATTATAATGCATCTGCTCAGGGGTCAACGGGCAGATCACAATATAACCGGTTTTTTCCTCTCCCGTTGTCACCGACTTTAAACCGGTGATTCGCGAGCCGACGATCGGCCAGAGCATCCGTATGGCTTGTTCGACCCAATTCGTCGGAAAGTAAGCTGCGAAGGGATATTTTCTTGAGACATCCGAGAGATCTCTCGGATGGATCAGAAAGGCATAGTCTCCTTTGCGAATGAGGAGACGAGCCACCGGGCTGGGCAGCCATAAAATAAAAAGATCCCGAAGCGCGGCAAGAAAAAGCACGAGCGAATTGATGATCAGCTTAAAAAGAGGGACCTTCTTTTTCGCCTTTTCTTCCCGGCTCATCTTACTCTTGGCTGAGGGTTTAAATCCAATGAACAAATCTGAACAATCGAGTCGCATTGGGAAAAAGCAAGTTCTATACCAAGTATGTATTTTAACGGAATGCTGATAATTCATATAAAATCAAAGACTTCAGGAAATCTTAAGAATACATAAAAAAAAGTAAGATGGCAAAGCGCACAAAGTTTACCCATGGATGACAAAAAATGTCACTCTGGTCTGGTATTCCAAATGGCCGCTACGCGGATTCCTTCCCTCTCATTTACTAATTGAAGCAAGACGAGGCCGATCAAAAAAGAGGGAGAACGATAGGATGGCCCATCTCTGGTTGCCGGTCAATCGGACGATTTCGCCATAAATAAAGAGGGTCGGTGGAAACTGAATTTGCTCGTAAGAAGAGAATCCGAAAAAATCCGCGACCGTGGTGAAAGCGGAGTTGGCGAATCGTAAAAACACCAACGGACCTGTTCTCGCAAGGTGACCGACGGCATCGAGGCGGGCGATGCGACGGCCTTCATCGGATCTTTTGCAACACGTCGATCATCTCTCGATGAATTTTCCCATTGCTGGCGAGCATCTCCGAATCATAGATGGAGAAAGGTTTTCCCGAAAAATCGCTTAGTTTCCCTCCGGCCTCAGTGAGAATCAGACTTCCCGCCGCAGTATCCCAGGGGTGAAGCTTGAGTTCCCAGAAGCCGTCGAGCCGGCCGGAGGCGACATAGCAGAGATCGAGCGCCGCCGATCCGGTTCTGCGGACCCCCTGCGCCTTCATGCTGAAATTAATAAAATGATTGAAGTTGTTGATCGGATCGGTTTGAACGTCATAGGCAAAGCCGGTGACGAGGAGGCTTTTCCTCAGATGGGCTATGGAAGAAGTTCGGATCGGCCTCTCATTCAGAAAGGCCCCTTTGTCCCTTTCAGCAAAAAAGAGCTCATTCCGAATGGGGTCGAATACCACTCCCAATTGAACCTTCCCTTTTACCTCCACCCCGATTGAGACGCAGAAGAAAGGAAAGTGATGGGCATAGTTTGTTGTTCCGTCGAGAGGATCGATAATCCATCGAAACGGAGAAGGCTCCGTTCGATCGTGGCCCTCCTCCGCCAAGATCTGGTGCTCCGGAAAATGCTTGTTGATCAGAGCGACAATCGCCTCTTCGGAGAGTTGGTCGACATTGGTGACGAGGTTCAGGTCTCCTTTATAAGAGATCTTTAGCTCGCCCTGCTGGCCTTTTTTCAGGATTTGACCTGCTTTTTTGGCGGCGCGGATGGCCAGCGCGCGGATCTGTTTCATTTCGGTCATGGCAGCAATATAACATGTTTTTCGGTCGAAGGTAAAAACTTTCTGTGGGTTGCCGTTCCGATCCAAACTGGATATAATGGGCGCATTCATGAAAGATCAATCGATTTTCAGTTCATCTATCCCCCTCGTTTGCTTTCACCGATCGCCTGATTTGCCCTTCGAAAAGCAGGTTCGAGCAGTGACTTCATGAGAGCAGAGATTCGACGTCAGATTCTGGCGCTGGCCCTTCCGGTGGTTGTCAGCAGTCTCCTGGAGCGGGCGGTGACGACCACCGATATTTTTTTGGTCGGCGGGCTCGGGGCGTCCGCGATTGCGGCCGTCGGTCTCTCTCAGCTGATTATTGTCTTCTTAATGAGTCTGATCGCCGGGCTCTCGGTCGGAACAACCGTGGTCGTCGCACAAATGGTCGGCGCGCGGAGCGAGCGGCGGGCCTCGGAAGCGGCCTTCAGCGCACTGTGGGTTGGATTCGGCCTCAGCTTCTTGATCGGCGGTCTCGGTCTTTATTTCGGTCGGAAAGGGGCTTCGCTTCTCGGCGCGGAGCCGGCGCTGGCCGATTTGGTCGAAGCATACCTCTTCTATATTTTTCTTTTCCTGCCGTTCAGTGTGGCGGTCGATCTTCTCGCCGCGATTATGTATGGTCGGGCCGATACCCGAACCCCGATGATCTCCATTATCGGGGTGAATCTTCTCCATCTTGGAATCGCTTACACGCTTATTTATGGAAAATTTGGATTTCCGGCGATGGGGGTGCGAGGAGCGGCGATCGCCGTCGGCGTCTCCGAAGTCTTCGGCTCGGCCTATCTGCTGGTGCGGGCTTTCCAAAAGGGTTTTCTCAGTCGAACCCCGATCCGATTGGATGTAATTCATCAGGTGGTCGGCGTGGGCCTGCCGTTCTGCCTCGACCGCATCGTGCAGCAGGTGGCTCAAATGTCGTATGCGCGGGCGGTGCTGATTTATGGAACGATCACCTACGCCGCGCATCAGGTGGGACTGTCGATCGAGGCCTTCTCTTTTATGGCCGGGAGCGGATTCGCAGTGGCGGCGGTGACGTCGGTGGGGCAGAGCATCGGCGCCGCGCAGTACCAGCGGGCGAAGATTGAAAACTGGGAGGCGAATCGGCTCGCCGTGTTGGTGATGGCGAGCATGGGAGTTGTTTTCTTTTTCTTCCCTTATCTGTTGCTTCGATTGTTTACGCAAGATGCGGAAGTGATTCGATTGGGAACCCTTTTCTTGAAGATCGTTGCGCTGATTCAGATTCCGCTCGCGATCACCATGGTTCTCTCCGGTTCGTTGAAGGGGGCCGGCGACACCCGATTCCTCCTTGGAGTCACCTTCGTCGGCGCTTGGTTGATCCGGGTCCCCCTTGCTTTTTACTTCTCATTCGTTCAACCTCTTGGGATTACTTATGTTTGGTCGGTTATGGTTGTCGATTGGTTTGTGCGAATGGGATTAACCCTCTTCCGGTATCGCTCCGAGAAGTGGCAAGGCATTCATGTCATCGAACAGGAAAAGTTGTAACCGGCCCGGTTGCCAAAAAGGAATGTCGGCAGTATTCTTAGAGAAGGGGTTTTAGAAATGAAGTCATCAAGGCAACTTGTTTTTATCTTTATTCTTTCTATCTTCTTGGGTTGCGGTCGGAGCAGTTCTCAAGACCCAATCGCTGTCACTATAAATCCTTCCTTTTTCAAACTTCCCTCGGGGGGGCAGGTTCAACTTTCCGCCGATGTTTCAGGCACCCTCAACAAAGGGGTCACCTGGGATGTGAACGGTCCGCTGGGGAGCAGCGTCTCTTCGCAGGGGCTCTTTCACGCCCCGCTCAACGCCGGTGGAAAGTCAGCCACCGTCCGCGCCGTCAGCCAAGCTGACCCGAACACGTTCGGAACCGCTTCCATTTCGATGACCTCTGTTTCGAAATTGGCGAGCGATAAGGTTGTTCCCGCCGGGTCGGATACGATGATCGTCGGCGGATACACGGTCCGCGCAGGACAGACAATTGATCTGAACGGCGATAATGTATTGGATCTTATTTCGATGAGCCCTTCCGGTATCGTGGCGGTCTATCTGGGGGTCGACAACGGCTTATTTTTAAAGCAGGCGGAGATTCCGGTGAGTGAACCCTCCGCCATGGTGACGGGAGATTTTGTGAACTCGCCCGATTTTGTCGCCGATCTCGCGATTGCAAGTCGAAGCGATCACGAAATCAAGATCATTTCCGGAAAGGCGGGAAAACCCCAAGATCCTTTTCCGACGGCGGTCACCACGACGATCCCTCTTACCAGCGTGACCCCCTCCGCCCTGGCGTCCGGACGGTTTCATGGAGATGTGAATAGTCGCAATTCAGATCTGGTCGTCGGAACGGAGGAAGGGTCAATCATTCTTTTTCTGCAGAATCGCTCAGCAGGGGACTTCACCGCCCAGCCGCCGATCTCGGTTGGCGGAAAGATCACACAGATGGTTCCCGAAGATTTTAATAAAGATGATCTGCTCGATCTCGCCGTTCTCCGGCAAGGAGCCAGCGATGTATTGATTTTTCTCGGCAACGGCGCCGGCGGATTTTCCGGACCGATTTCCGTTCCATTTACATCTGCACCGACCTCCCTGGCAGTGGGCGATTTTAATGATGATAAGATCAACGATCTCGCCGTGGCCCACGCCTCCTCCAATCAGGTGTCGGTCTCCCTTGGAAAGGGGGACGGAACCTTTGATGCGCCCCTTTATCAGTCGGTGGAATCAGCCCCCGCGTCGATCAGCGCCGGTGATTTTAATCTCGGCGGCGAAACCGATATTGCCGTTGCTCTTCCAGCTTCCAATGCGTTCCTGCTTTTATTCGGCAATGGAACAGGGAATTTCATCGGCAACTTCCGTTACGATGCGGGGGTGGTTCCTCTCTCATTGATCCCTGGGTTCTTCACCAGCTTTAACAGTCCACAGGGATTTCAGAGCGTGGGGTTCATCTATATCGATGGAACAGAAAATATCAGTGGAACAGAAAATCAATTCTACCTCGTCAATAATACTTCTTCGAGTACCTCCCCATAATCCGCTTCGCTTTCTGTCGAAACGGAATGTCTCATCGTGCATGCTTCCAGAGGATGCTCCGGCTGGGCATCCTCTACTCTATGACTCAGCAGTCAAAATCGGTTCACCGTCATCTTAGAATGCCCCATCGGGGGGATTGCTCCGTCCAATGAATCGTGCTGAAATAGTTCTGAGGAGCAGAAGCTCCGTTCAGGCTGAGTTGGCACTGTTGGAAAGGTGATCCCGACGGACATACCGAAAGATAAAACGGAGGCACCAATGCACAGCGAAGTTCATTCTAAAAGTATTGAGGCTTTCTTCAGAGCGTTGGCCTTAATCATGATCGTCATCTGCTTCTTTCCATTTTCTGCCGCGGGGCAAGCGCGATCGGAGGACCGTTCCGATAAAAGAGTCGTCACCCTGCCGGCCGACGAGGTGGTCAACGAAGATTATTTTGCTTGGGGCGATGTGGTTGAGATCCTGGGGACCGTTCACGGGGATGTCTATACAGCGGGCGGAGAAATTCGGATGGCCGGAACGGTCGACGGCGACCTGCTTGCCGCCGGAGGAAAAGTCCGGATGGAGGGAAAAGTTTCTCAAAATGCCCGAATCGCCGGGGGAGAGGTGACCGTCGCCGGAGAGATCGGAAGAAATCTCACCGTCGCCGGAGGGAAAATTACTTTGGCCGATGCGGCGACTGTTCACGGCAATGTCATCTCGGCCGGGGATCTCGTCATTGCGGGTAGGGTGAACGGTTCTGTGAAGGCGATGGCGGGGAATCTCCAGGCGGCCTCGGCTGCAAAGGTAGGGGGAGATCTCACCTATCGAAGTCCTCATCCCGCGCAGATCGAAGAGGGAGCCAAGATCGGCGGAATGGTGATGCAAAAAAAACCGAATCGGATGTTTGACTTCTCCCCTGGTCAAATGATGGGGGCGGTGGCCGGTCTCTTTCTCCTTTTCAAGGTCGTCAGTTTTGTTTCAACGCTGGTCCTCGGCCTCTTGTTGATCTTCCTCTTCCCCGGATTTAGCCGCGCGGTGGTCTCGACGCTGCGGGAACACCCGATGGCATCGCTCGGCTGGGGAGTGGTCTTGCTGATCGTCACCCCGTTCGTCTTGGTCGCTCTCCTGATGACAGTCGTTGGAATTCCGCTCGCGCTCATCCTCTTTCCCCTTTATTTGATCAGCCTCTACCTGGCGCGGATTGTCATCATTCTCTGGGCCGGCACGGCGATTTTGGAACGGATGGGGAAGGGAGGGCATCCGGCGTGGGGGCTGCTGATCGGCCTCTTCCTCTATACCGTTTTAACGTTTATTCCGGGACCCGGCGGGCTCATCAGCTTCTTCGTGATCCTCTTCGGGCTCGGCGCCGCACTCTTGACGCTGAGGGAACAATATGCCGCGGCGTGAGAAGGGATCTCTGGAGAAGATCCCTTTGTATGTTGACTTGGGATAAACCTGCAGGATATGATATTCCTTCCAAAGAGAATCGAACCGCCTCAATTCTCGGAGAGGAGGAATGAATATGCTCAAGGAGTTTAAAGAATTCGCCATGCGGGGTAATGTCCTCGACATGGGGGTCGGTATCATTCTCGGCGCCGCCTTCGGCCGAATCGTCAACTCGTTTGTGAACGATATCCTGATGCCGCCGATCGGCCTCATTATCGGCAGGGTCGATTTTTCGAGCCTCTTCATCAATCTCTCCGGGAAATCGGTCACCTCTTTGGCGGAGGCCAAGGCGGCCGGCGCCGCCACCATCAACTACGGTCTCTTTATCAACAATGTGATCGATTTTACGATTGTCGCCTTCGCGATTTTCTTGCTGATTCGGCAGATCAATGCGATCAAGCGTCGATCTGAAAAGGAACCGGCCGCGCCACCCAGTACAAAGGACTGCCCCTACTGCCTTCTGACGGTGCCGCTCCGGGCGAGTCGCTGTCCCCATTGTACTTCTGAACTCAAAGCCGCAACCTGACTCACGATTGATCATATTCCCATTAACAATTTACATAGGAGAAGATGGATGAAGCAGTGGATTCGCCTCGTTATGGCGGTTTGTTTCTCGATGGCCATGATCGGCTCATCGTATGCCGAGGAGATGGCGCCGCAGACATCGCCTTGGAAGGGAAACCTGGAGTTGTCGTACCTGAATACGTCCGGGAATACCCATTCGGAGACCTTCGTGGCGGCCGGCAAGGTGGAGCACGCTTTTGAAAATTCAAAGTTGTCGTTGGATGCGAGAGCAATTTATGGAAAGAAGGATGAGGTGACCTCCGATAAGAGCTGGATCGGAACCCTCAAATATGATTATAACGTGACCGAGCGAACCTATGCCTACCTCTCGGAGACCCTTGAGCGGAACACGTTGAAGGGAATCACGCTTCGATCCACCTCCACGATTGGGTTGGGTCACTACTTCATCAAAACCTCCACCGATTCCCTCCGGGGCGAGCTCGGCTTCGGCTACACCCGTGAGAACCAGGTTGACCCTTCCCCGGATCGGGGATTTCCGACCGCCCGTCTCTTTGGCGGCTATGGTCACGCCTTTACCGAGAAGACCCGCTTCGAGCAGACGGTGGAGTATTTGCCCGACTTGAAGAGGGGAGACAACTACTTGATCAACGAGGAATCGTCCTTCATCACCAATTTAATGGGAAACTTGGCCTTTAAAATCTCATACGCGATCTTCTATAACAACCTTCCCCCGCCCGGCTTCAAAAAAGAAGATCGGCTCTTTAAAAATTCGCTCCTCTACACCTTCTAATTTGCCCTACCCAGACGCATCTTGGCGTCGAAGCCGACATCTGGTATGATCCCACCGAATTCCTTGTTAAGGAGGGGACGTGTTTCGGTTTCCTCGATGGAACATCGGCCTTCAGACCAAAATTACCCTCTACGTCATCGGGATCGTCGTCTCGGTTCTTTCCATCGCGATCACCGCCTCCCGATTGGTGATCGAAAGACAGGCCCGCTTGCTCCTTCGATCCGAATATATCACCCTCGTCAAGCAGATCGGCGCCGGCATCGGGACGATCGAAGAGCTTCGAGGCCGGTCGGTTTTGGAGGAGGAGCTAGCCAAACTCCGTCAGATCGATCCGGAGATTGTCCTGATCGAAATTTTTGATTTAACATCGGGCTCCCCCCAGATGACCGCCCAAAGCGGGACGGCGGTGAGCGGTTTGCGCTCCCTTCCGAATGAGTCGGAGATTGAAACGGTTCGGCGCGGAGAATCGGTCGCCCGTCTGGCGGAGGTGAAGGGACAGCTTTTTTGGGAGATCCAGGGGCCGGTGCAGTTCGGCTCGCAGCCGGCCGGGCTGGTCCTTGCCCAGATTTCAATGCGCCGGTTTGAAGGGCTGGTGGCGCGGGATCGGCTCCATGCGTTCCTGGTCACGGTGGCGGTGGCGACCGTCATCCTGGCCTTCCTGGTTTGGTATCTGCGATGGAAGATCGGGCAGCCGATCCGGTTGCTTGTCCATGAGATGGCCCGCGTCGAGGCGGGCGATTTGGAGCGGCAAGTTTCGATCGAATCGCGGGATGAGATCGGCGCGCTCGCGGCACAATTTAATCGGATGCTTCTTCGGGTTCGGGAGGGGACCGAAGCGATCCGGGAGTTGAATGAATCGCTGCAAGGCCGGATCGATGAGGCGACGGCCGAGGTGAACCGGCGTTATGAAGATCTGGCAAGGGTGAATCGGAGGCTCTCGGAAATGCAGCTTCGGCTGGCCCACAACGAGCGGCTGGCGGCGGCCGGCCAAATGGCGGCTATGTTGGCTCACAAGGTCGGGACCCCTCTTCACTCGACGCTGGGACATCTCCAGCGATTGAAACGGGACGCTTCGGAGGAGAAACGAGAAGAGCGCCTGAAAATCATTGAGTCGCAGCTGGAGCGGATGGTCCAGAGCATCCAGGAGGTTCTTGAATCGGTCCGAAAGCCGGCCCCCCGGATGGCGCCGGTGGAGGTGAACACCCTGTTGAAGGGGCTGCTCGATCTGGTCATGCCGGGGGTCTCGCTTAGAGGGATTGAGGTGCAAACTTCTTTTGAAGAGCGGTTGCCGATGGTGCTGGGGGAGGCCGGAGAATTGCAAGAAGCCTTTCTGAATCTCCTCACGAACGCCATGGATGCCATGCCGAATGGCGGGATCTTGCGCCTGGAAACGAAATCGAACGATGGGATGATTCGGATCACGGTGGCTGATACCGGCATCGGGATCGCCGAGACCGATCTGCAGAGTATCTTCGAGCCGTTCTTCACGACGAAGGAGCGGGGAAAGGGGACCGGTTTGGGGCTGAGCATCTGCCGAAACGTCGTGAAGGCGCATGGAGGAGAGGTTGAATTAACGAGCCGCCGTGGAGCCGGAACGACGTTTGTGATCACACTGCCGACGAGGAATCATGAAACCAAGTGAGCCGACGCCGGCTCGGATTTTGGCCATTGATGATGATGCCGTCGCCTGTCAGTTGCTGGCCGAGATCTTATCGGACGAAGGGTATCTCGTCAAAGCGGCCGGCAGCAGCCGGGAGGCGATCGAGCAGCTGGAGAGAGAATTCTACGATCTCATCATCACCGATCTCAAGATGCCGGGATTCGATGGACTGGAGGTCCTCCGGCGCTACAAGGAGCAACGCCCGGAGACGCTGGTGATCTTGGTGACGGCTTTTGGATCGATGGAATCGGCGATTGAGGCGATGAAGGCGGGGGCCTTCGACTATGTCAGCAAGCCGTTCCGGGAAGATGAGATCAAGATTGTCGTTCGGCGCGCGCTGGATCAGCGCCGACTGCAGCGGGAGAACGAACAGTATCGACAGGAGTTTGCCCGCGCCTACGGTCTCGATCAGATCATCGGACACAGTCGGCCGATGACCGAGGTCTACAAAACGGTGGCGATGATCACCGGACGGAACAGCACCGTCCTGATTCAAGGAGAGAGCGGAACCGGCAAAGAGCTGATCGCGCAGGCGATCCACTACAATGGCCCGCGCGCTCCAAGGCCCTTCGTGGTGGTGAACTGCGCGACCCTTCCGGAGCCGCTGCTTGAGAGCGAAATGTTCGGCCATATCCGCGGGGCGTTTACCGGGGCGGTCGCGAGCAAGAAGGGGCTCTTCGAGGAGGCGGAAGGGGGGACCCTCTTTCTTGATGAGATCGGGGAGATGGGACTCTCGCTTCAAGCCAAACTGCTGCGGGCGCTACAGGAGCGGGAGATCCGGCGCGTCGGCGCCAATGATCCGATTCGCGTCGATGTCCGGATCATCGCCGCAACCAATCAGCCGCTCGACATGCGCGTGAAAGAGGGGCGCTTCCGGGAAGATCTCCTCTATCGCCTCCGTGTCGTAACCATTACCCTTCCGCCGCTGCGGGAGCGGCGGGAGGATATCCCGTTGCTCGCCGACTATTTCTTAAAGCGCTATGCCGGCGAGATGACGAAGGCCGACCTGACCTTCAGTCCAGAGGCGATTGAAACGATGCGCCGATACAACTGGCCTGGAAATGTCCGCGAGCTGCAGCATGCCATTGAACAGGCGGTGGTTCTGACGACCGGCCGCGTCATCCTCCCCGAAGATCTGCCGTTGTCCGTTCGGGACGACGCTTCGACAGAAGATGCGCTCCCTTCCTTTCCGCTCATGTCGCTGGACGAGTTGCAGCGGCGATATCTGATCCGGGTTCTTCGGGAAATCCCCAACCGCACCGAAGCGGCGCGGATATTAGGGGTCGATCGGAGGACCCTCTACCGAATGGCGCAGCGCTACCGCATTCCCCTCGTAGACGAGAAGGGGGAAACATCCCCTTCCTTCGAATAGAAGACAAACATGCCCCACCCCTGAGGCGATTTGCCTCATTTCCCGATCCAGATGATCTCATCTTTTCAGACGATTTCATTTGAAGAAAAGAGATTCCTCTAAAAGATTGACCCTTTCCGCCGATTGGATCAATTTTCTTCTTCCCGTTTCCCACGGCATTGCTCCTGCAAAGTCTCTGATCCGACCTCTTTCAGAGGCATTCTTCAAGATTAAAGATGATCTGAATCGGCTCCGTTTGAGGCGATCACAAGGAAGTGCTCAATCGCTCGATCGGGTTTTCCTCGGGGCGGTCTCGGGGAGGCATTTATTCATTCAGGAGGTAGGGTATGGCTGGATCAACAAAAGCGGATCTTCAGGCGAGTGTTTTACAACGCTCTTCGGTCGGGCAATCAAAAGGAGAGGAGAGTCAATATATCATCGGGCCTGGACTCGATATGATCTACGAGTTTCTGAATAACTACGGTTTGGCCATCTTGCTTTTTACATCGGTCGCCCTCAGCTTTTGGGTGATCTGGGCGGTTGATTTCAGCGTCGGAAAGTAAGCTGAAAATTTTCTCCCAGGGCGCACACAGCCCGCTTCCACCGAGCGACTTCTCAGGGTGGTGAGAAGGGAAGCGGCTGTGTGCGCCCTTCTATTTTTGTTTTGCGGGATCTATTACGGGGATCTCCTCGGCTTCCATTGGACCGATGTGACATCCCATCCTCCATTGTGATAGGATGAAATCAGATCAAGCATGGAGGTTTGCGATGTCGGAAAAATGGCCGGAGGAAGGAAAAGCTGTCTACAGGATCACCACCGGAGAGCATGAGTGGCGCGGGGGACCGACCCTCCGTCCTCTAGGCCGATTGGAGCGGCTGAAGTTCGGTTTGATGGCGCTCTTCGCCCTGACGGTGTTTCTGGCGGTCGTGATTTCCGCCTTTTTCATCGGGCTGGTATTGGCGATTCCGTTGACGATTCTTTGGATGTTCTGGCTTGCTCGGATTGCTTGGCGTCTTCGGATGCGATCGCGGTTCAATCGAGTGTAGCGCTCGCAACATCGAATCCAAGTTGCGGGCAATTTGTTGATCCCTTTCCTCTTTTTTTGCCGCAACGATAGCAGTGTCCTTCTCTTGTTCGCTTCCTCCTTCTTCGAGTATGAATAAAAACTCAATCAATTATCTCTTCGTCTCTATCCTTCCTTGAGCTATTTTTGTATAATCCAATTCTGTATCGAGCCCACTTCCCGAGGAGAATGAATATGGCAAAAGGTCAGGCGGCCGGCTGCGCTTTCTGTAAAATGATTCGCAGAGAGATGCCGAGTCATCCTGTTTATGAAGATGATGTTTCTTTTGCCTTTCTCGATCATCGACCTCTCTTTCCAGGGCATATCCTGCTGGCGCCCAAGGTGCACTATCAGACGATTATCGATCTTCCCGGGGCGATGATCGCGCCTCTCTTCGGCAATGCGCAGCTTTTGGCCCGCGCGGTGGAGGAGGGAATGGGGGCGGAGGGATCGTTCATCTCGATCAACAATCGGGTCAGTCAGAGCGTTCCGCATCTTCACATCCATATCGTTCCTCGACGGAAGGGGGATGGCTTGAAGGGATTTTTCTGGCCGCGTCACGCCTACCAGAATGAAGAAGAAATGATCCGGGTTCAACAAACCCTTCAAACGACCATTGCAAAGATTCAATCGAAGAGTGCGTCCGTTCCGAACAATTAGAAATCTGCGATCTGCATAGACCGCAGGGAAGGCCGATCTGCATTCGGAATTTTCGTTGACTTCCCCGACCGGTTTCATTACATTTTTCAGATGGAGCCCTCATCGACCCTCGGATTGGAAGCCGGCGCCCGTCCCCTCTCGCCGAAGCAGCAGGAAGCGGTGGAGCATGGCGAAGGGCCGCTCTTGATCATCGCCGGGGCGGGAACCGGAAAGACCCTCGTCATTACCCGCCGGATCGCTCACCTCATCTCGACCAAAAAAGCGAAACCGCATGAAATCTTGGCGCTGACCTTCACCGAGAAGGCGGCGAAGGAGATGGAGGAGCGGGTCGATCAGCTCGTCCCTTACGGCTATACCGGGGTGACCCTCTCGACCTTCCACGCCTTCGGTGATCGGATTCTCCGGGAGCACGGACTCCGTCTGGGGCTGACCCCCGACTTTCGCGTTCTGTCGCGGCCGGAGCAGGTGATCTTCTTTCGAAAGCATCTCTTCGAATTTCCGCTCAAGACCTTTCGTCCCCTCGGCAATCCGACCAAGCATATCGAGGCGCTGCTGACCCTCTTCTCTCGCGCCAAAGATGAAGATGTCGGCCCCGACGCCTATCTGGCCTATGCCGACCGGCGGTTGACGAAGGCGCTCGCGACCCCGGAAGATCCGAGTCTCTTAGAAGAAGCGGCATTCGAGAAGGAGCTGGCCGAGACCTATCGGCAGTACCAGCAGCTCTTGATGGAGGAAGGTTGCATCGATTTCGGGGATCAGGTTTCGTTGGCGCTCCGCTTGCTTCGAGAAAATCCGACCGTTCTCAAAAAGGTCCAGTCGCAGTTCCGGTATGTCCTCGTCGACGAATTTCAAGACACCAACTTCGCCCAGTTCCAGCTGGTTCGGCTTCTCTCCGACGGCCACCACAATATCACCGTCGTCGGCGACGATGATCAGAGCATCTACAAGTTCCGGGGGGCGGCGATCTCGAACATACTCGGTTTCGGGAAGATGTATCACGACGCCAAGCGGGTGGTCCTCACCGACAACTATCGCTCGGTCCAGCCGATCCTCGACACCGCGTATCGATTAATCCAGCAGAACAACCCCGATCGTCTGGAGGTCCAGGAGAAGATCGACAAGCGGCTGATCTCCCAAGTCGAGGAGCCGCCGTTGCTCCTCGAACCGCCGGTGGTCCACCTTCATTTCGACACCCTCTCTTCTGAGGCCGACGCCGTCGCGCGGATCATTGCCGAGGAGAATGAAGCGGGGCGCGACTTCGGCGATTTCGCGATCCTCGTTCGGGCGAACGCCGACGCCGACGCTTTCCTCAGGGCGCTCAACGTCCGCGGCATCCCATATCGGTTTACCGGAAATCGCGGCCTCTACTCTCGGCCGGAGGTTCGCCTCTTGATCTCCTTTATGCGGGCAGTCGCCGACTTCCACGACAGCAGCAGCCTCTACTACCTCGCCACCTCGGAGATCTATCGCTTGCCGGACGAGATCCTCGCCCGTTGCAACACGCTGGCGCGGCGCAAGAACCAGAGCCTCTATGAAATCTTCAAAGGGATCGAATCGGACGGAATGCCTCTGCCGCCCGAGGCGACGGCGACGCTTCAGAAGCTGCTGGCCGATCTTCAAGCCTCGCTCCAGCGGGCCCGGGAGGTCGATGCCGGTGTGGTGCTTTATGAATTCATTCGTCGAAGCGGGCTGCTGGAGCAGTATGCCGAGCGGATGACGACGGCGCAGGAGGTGAAGATCCAGAACGTCGCTCGCTTCTTCGAGGAGATCCGGCGATTCCAACAGCTGACGCCGACGCCCGCGCTGCATGATGTCGTCGCCTATCTCGATCTTTTGATCAAGGCGGGCGAAGATCCCCCCGCCGCCGAAGCCGATGTCGATGCCTCGGCCGTCTCGGTTCTCACGATCCACAAAGCAAAGGGGTTGGAGTTCGACACCGTCTTCATGGTCGGCCTGATCGACGGAAAGTTTCCGAGCCGGGAGCGGAGCGACAGCATCGAGCTGCCGGTGGAGCTGATCCAGGAGGAGCTCCCGCAGGGGGATTTCCACATTCAGGAAGAGCGGCGGCTATTCTACGTCGGGATGACCCGCGCGCGCCGGCGGCTTTATCTCACCAGCGCCCGCGACATCGGCGGGGTCCGCGAGCGGAAGGTGAGCCCCTTTGTTTTAGAGGCGCTCAATCTTCCGATCCAGGCGGTCCCGACGACCAAAGCGTCCGCTTTGGAAGCGATCGCCCGGCACGGCGCGGTGGAGCAGCCCGATCTCTTCACCCGTCGCGCCCCAGCGTCGGACGAGCCGCTTTATCTGACCCACTACCAGATCGACGACTATGCGACCTGCCCGCTCAAGTACAAGTACACCCACATCCTTCGGGTTCCGATTTATCAGCATCACGCCGTTCTCTACGGCAACGCGATGCATCAGGCGGTGGCGGCCTATCTTTCGGCAAAGATGACCGACCAAACCATTCCCTTTGAGGAGGTTCTCGCCGTGTTCAACCGGGCGTGGCGGAGCGAGGGGTTCCTCAGCCGCCAGCACGAGGAGCAGCGGCTCGCGGCGGGCCAAGCGGCGCTCCGGCGGTTTTACGACGAGCAGGAGGCGAGGGGGCGCAAGCCGACCTACATCGAAAAAGAATTCTCCTTCACCTTCGAAGGGAACCGGATCGCAGGGCGGTGGGACCGGGTCGATGAGACGGAGGAGGGCGGGGTGATCATCGACTACAAAACGGCCGATGTCCATGATCAGAAGAGCGCCGACAAGAAGGCGAAGGAGAATCCGCAGCTGACCCTTTATGCCTGGGCCTATCGGGAGCGATTCGGGACGCTGCCGGCGCGGGTGGAGTTGTACTTTCTCGACTCAGGGTTCGTCGGAACGGCGGTGCGGAAAGAAAAAGAGATCGAGAAGATGCAGGAGAAAATCCGCGTCGTCGCGGAGGGGATTCGGAAGGAAGATTTCGAGGCCCGCCCGACCTATATAGCTTGCCAGTATTGCGCCTACCAGGATATCTGCCCGAACACCGCAGGAGCGGAGTAGCCGAATTGAGAAGATCAAGCGCTTTCCCGATTAAACATTCTGGAGTGATGTCCTAAAACCGATCATGAGTCACAACCTATCTATTTTGGTAAAACCGGACATTATCATTTTGGGATTACAACAACCTAAAACAGGTGTAATCCCAAAATAGAAATGTCCGGTTTTGCTGATAAGAGAGGTTGGTGCACATGTGAATAAGAGGCTCAATTGGCGCTGATTAAAGAGCATCGCATTTAGAAAGAAGAGAGAAGAGCACAGCAGC
>Ga0209810_1003158_pt1 | contig 17874 bp, 18 predicted proteins | sample Coa_R1_7_FD_187159 | JGI IMG/M metagenome (GOLD analysis project Ga0209810, IMG submission 187159) | Surface soil microbial communities from Centralia Pennsylvania, which are recovering from an underground coalmine fire - Coalmine... | ecosystem: Environmental > Terrestrial > Soil > Unclassified...
GAAGTCATCGACATGGCAGAAGAGTTCGAGTAAACTCATGGTGCGGGTTCTCCTGGGTAGGTAGTTGAGTGTCGGGTAACCTCAAGATACCTCAACCAGAAGACCCGCCCTTATCCCGAACTCACGTTAATGTGATCCTGTAGATACGCTTCGCCCGCAGTGTTGCCATCAGGAAAAGGATGCCGCTAGGGTTTGGGAGCCGGTGTCGTGGTGGCAGCCTTCTCCGTCAGGCGGGTCGCCGTTATATTCCCTTTGGCTTTGGTTGTATCCACATCGTAGTTCACTTTGCCGGCGATGCGCACGACTTTGCCCGTCTGCGCGTCCAGGTTGCTCGTACTCTCGGCGTGAAATACGGTGTTCACTTGATTCTTATCGGCATTGTCTATCACGGTTTTGATCTTGAACGTCTTGATTCCATCGATGGTCTCGATGCCGACGAGTGTGGAGGTGCCTGCCACTTTGATCGTCATGCCTTGCATGTTCCGGCTAGTTTCGAATTTCCAGCTATCCCCAATCTTAACCGGCGTGTCTGGATACAGGCCCGACGTTGCTTGCGCGATCATCTGGTCGATGTTGGCGTTCGCTAAAGGACCCTGGACGCCATCGCTTTTCGAGTCAGATACCTTACCGAATTTATTCAGCGTCATCGTGACATTGGCATTCGAGAGGAACGTCATCAGATCGATCGGCTGGTCGTTATAGACTGCGGTAGCGTTCTCGAATGTGGTCGTGAGCACGGCGGTGCCGTCGGGCTTGGCGCTCTTGGTCAACTGTTTTACCGTCAGTTGCATATCGACATTCACGAAATTGCCGCCGGTTTCGGGGCTATTGACCAGCATCTTGTTGACCAGCCGATATCGATCCACATCCCCCACTTTAAAAGTGCGGTGGATATCGTAGACTGTAGTGTCCTGGGCGGCATTAGGAACTGGTGTTGGTGGGGGAGTTGAAGGCTGTTGGGCTAAGACAGGCCCGGAGGCTATCAGGCAGGCAGTCGGGGCCAGGGCCAACAGCAGGCGCATCCTGCGCAGGGACGGCGCGCAAAAGGAAAAGGGATTCGAGATCATCTTCTTTAAGCTCCTGGGGCGTCGCGCGAAAAGGCGTTTCCACGCGGCAAATTCAGTGTCAGGCGAGCGTCTGCCCGGTCAGGGGTTCTGCGACTCCGGGACGGCCGCTGCCTTTTCCATTAGACGATTCAGAAGGAGATCGGTTTTGTACTCCTTAAAGGGATGCGGGCAGAGCGGACTCGGCGCGCGTTCCCGTCGGGACAGCCTCATTGCCGTCTCCGGCCAGCGTTCTGGCTTGCAGCGCAGGCCAGTCTTCGATGCGTTCGTAGCGGTGCGCGCCCCCTTCTAAGAGGCGCGCCAGAAGCGCGGCGGCCGTGCCGCCGGTGTAGTCGCGGGCGGAAAAGCGGTCGTCGCCGAGTAAGACGATCTCCTTGCCGGCAGCCTGGGCTTCGGCGGCGAGCTCTAGGTTCGCCAGATTGCCCCTTCCGAAAGGGACCGGCGCGATCAGGATCGTCGTCGCGCGGGCCATCAGAGCGGCGCAGGCCGCGCGGGCCTCCGGGCCGATCGGGCTGTAGGGCGCTTCCAGAGCGACCTCTATCGAGAGCGCCTCCGCAGCCTCCTGATCGCTGTCCAGGCGGTTGAGCACGCCGGCCGAGACGCGAAAGCCGTTGCGAACGAGCGCGTCCATCGGCTCCAAGCCCGATCCGCCGCCGCAGACCAGATGCATGCGCGGCGCGTCCGGCTGCGCGCTCCCGTCCCGCGCGGGATGCAGGGCCAGGATCAGCGGCCGGCCGGTGGCCGGGTTGCGCCCGACCTGCGCGCAGGCGTCGTAGGCGGCGCGCAGATGGGCCGCCGTCATGACCGCCTCCGGCGCGCCATCCGTCAGGACTCGGCCCTCTCGCAGCAGGATCAGCCGGTCGCAGAACTCGGCGGCCGAATTCAGATCGTGTAAGGCCGCCAGGGCGCCGATGCCTCTTGCACGCGTCTGCCGCCGCACCAGGGCCAGCAGGGCGACCTGATGGGTCACGTCCAGGTGGGCCGTCGGCTCGTCGAGGAGAAGCAGCGGCGTCTGCTGCGCCAGCGCGCGGGCCAGGAGCACGCGCCGGTGCTCGCCGCCGGAAAGGCGGGTGATGGGCCGGTCGGCCAGGTGCAGGATGTCCGCGTCGGCCAGAGCGCGGGCGACACAGGCGTAGTCTTCGGCGCTCTCGCCGGAAAAGCGAGCGCGGTGCGGATGGCGGCCCATCAGCACGATATCGCGCACGGTAAAATCGAAGGCCGCCTCCTCTTGCTGCGGCACGAAGGCCAGGCGGCGGGCGATCTCCAGGGCGGACCAGCCGGCGATCTCTCGCCCATCCAGCACGACCCGTCCCCGCCGGGGACGCAGGACGCCGGAGAGGACGCGCAGCAGCGTAGACTTCCCGCTGCCGTTGGGGCCGATCAGGCCGACCATCTCGCCCGTCTCTACCGCCGCCCCGACCGCCTCCAGAACGTCCTTGCCGCCATACCCGGCGAAGATATCGCTGGCTTCCAATCGCATCTCGTGCCTATTATACCAGAGGGTATCCGGCTTTGCCGGGGCATGAACGGCTCATTGCGCCGGGACGCTTTCGCCGGGCACGGAAGTACTCGTCTCGTGGGCTCTGCAAACGTTCGGACGCTCAACGCTGCATGGATCGGTTGCTCCATGGTTCGCAACCTCCTCCTGCGACACGTCCTCAACGTTGCGACACCGCCGACCGCCCTACCGGACGGATCAAAGCGGACGGGAGTCTGTTTTTTAGACTGAGTAGCGGATAGGGTAGGGAGAGAAACGGAGAACCGGCAAAAAGCGATGGAAGAGGAGGACTCAAGCGGGCGGGGCGACATCCCCCCGAAGTCGCCCCGCCCTGGTTTCCTTCGCGGCTGACGGTATTCTCCCTCTTGCACCGCCACCGTCCGAAGGTATCGGCTACGCCGGACGCCCCCCGCGTCGGAGTAGCACGTCTGGATATTTGGTCTGCAGACGGGCTATAGAGTGCTTTAGCCCGTTTTTTTGCCTGTCATCTATATAGACGGGGCGAACCGGCTGTATGTTCGCGCTAGACTTGTAAAATTTTACTAGATTCTTGCGCGATAAAAAAAGCGCGTCCCCGACCCGTCTAGTGGCAGTTACCGCCTGTTGAGAGACATCTCACGTCCAACAGGTCCTGCCTGTTTGGTAAACACCCCTATTATAGCAGTGTTAGCCAGATTTGACAAGGGGTTTGGAAAAATATTTTAACTATAGTAGACGTTTTTCGAGTCTTCAACGTCTTCAACGGGCCTTTCAGCCCGTTTTTCTTCGTCAGCGACGGATTATCTGGAGCCGGTCTTCAAGGTCTTTAACGTCTATAAAAAAAACAACATCCCCCTCCCGGCTGGCGAGGGCGGTTCAGAGATTCGCGATACGCTATTTCTGGTGCGTCTACTAGAATTCTCTTTCGGGATGGGAATTTTTACGTGGTTTGGGCGTAGAGTCGGGCGTAACACCATGCTGAAAGAGAGGCTCTACATGGCGGTCTATATCCATTACGTCAGATGCAAGGCACAGGGATGCGATCAGACGCATGAGGTCTGTCCGCAAGAGGAGGATGGCTACGATTCGAAATCTACGTTTGAATTCGAGTGCCCGAATATCGGAGAGACAGTTCGTTTACAGCCAACAGCGGTGACATTTCAGGAGGGTGGGTGTCCCGATTCGAGCATTGAAGGAAACCTGATATCCCCATGACCTTCTCTGCGAATCCCTTTTTATTCCGTATCGCCGAATGCTGTATAAGACTACCTGAAACCGCGCCCATGAAGATATTCTCTTAGCGTGGTCGAAAGGAAAGTTGAATGGCGAACGAATTTAAGGGTATCGGAAGCAGGCCCGCAGTGGTTATCGGCGATTATCAGATGTTTGTGACGATTACCATACAGCCAGATGACGTTCGGAGCAAAGACGATCACCGCGCTCGAGTGCCTGTTGAAGAGGCGGAGCGCATTCTAACCGAACTGGCGAAACAGGACATGAAGCCTGTTTTTGAGGCACTGAAGAGAATATAGGCTCTCCTTTCACGATCACACGCTTGAAGGGGGCCGCTGGATGTATCCAGCGGCCCCCTTCAGAATGTGATAACCCGATTATCCCCTCTTCAGATTACGGATGCGGGGTAATGGCTATTACCGTAATCTGGCCCTGTTCAGGCCCAAAATACCAGAAGACGCGATAGGCTCCAGGGGTTTTATTCTCCACGTAAGCCTCAAACACTTTCTCCTTCTTAGGCCCTTCCAGGGAGCTATACTCATGCGTGTGCAGACCTGGATGGCGGATATTGGTTTCCATGTACCCCAGAGTCTTTTTGACCTTCTTATGCTTGCCAGGATCACTGGTCTGCAGTCCGTCGTACGCTTCTTTTGCCTCATCCGTCAGCACGATCTGGAACGTCATTATTCGTCGATTTCCAGGTCAGCAAATTCAGCGAAGGAGCCCAGGTCGTGGACGCGGCCCGCGGCTGCGTCCGCAAGGCCCTTGCGCACGGATGCTAACGCTTGTGGGTTGTTGTAGAGCCAAGCCTCATGGGCCGGGATGCTGACCACTGGCGTCAACAGGAGCTCGCCGCGTGCGTTTTCGCGGACGCTGTACTGCTTGTTGCTCGCCTGTTTCCCCAGCGTAATCCGTCCCCGGTCATCGGCCTGGACGGGCGTCTTCGTTTCTACGAATTCCGCCTCATCAGCGTGGATTACCATGATGCGCTCTCCTCTTTCCTTGCGGGAATGCGGGTAATTGGGTATAACCCCATAACCCACAATACGTATTATAGGACAAAATCGTGACGATGTCAAGAGGGATTTGCCCGCGTAGTTACGAGTTTACTATTAAAGGCTGGTATTCTCCGCCCCTAACCCTGACGGCCTCTGATCTAATCGACTCGTGCGGCACAGCCTCATCGCTATGAAGAGCCTTTACCTTTTTTTAGGCTGGAGCAGCCGTACAAATTCCTGCGCGCATCGCTTTAATGCCGCCTCTATCCGCTCTCGTTCCGTATTGGATAGGGGCCTCAGAATCCGATCCAACCGGTGTCCCAATCGCGCACCAGCTTTCGAAAGCTCTGACGGCCCTGCCTATCCAGCCTGGGCCAGCACCTCCTCCGGTATCTCCAGCGCCCGCGCCAGGGTCATCGTTTTGACGGGTTTCTACCGAGTGGCGTAAGCATGAGGGCCACGTTGAAGACTTTTCTTCAACGTGGCCTCTTCTCATTTCGGGTCTAAACTATAGATAAAAAATTTTTCCTGGCCGCAGGAGTCGCCCTTTCCGAAGTTGAAAAACAGCCTGGGAATTCTCTTTTGAAACGGTCTTCTGGGCCATTTCAGCCAGCATTGGTCGAGTGCTATGTCTTTTTCTTCTTTCCTATCCGCGAACGCCCACAGGCCACGGCCTATTACAGCCGGCGGGGAGGCGGGCTGGGAGGCCATCCTGCTGCCCACCGAGCGCCGCCGCTTGCTGGAAGACATCGGCCGGATCGGGCTGGCGCTGGGCCGAGACCTGGCTGCCGGTGACCTGCCCGCTGCGCTGTCCGGACTGCCGCTGCGTGTTCCGGAGGCCGCGCCGCTGGAGCGTATCCGGCTGCTGGAAGCGTTGTGGCCGCCGATTCAGGCGGCCTTGAGCGCGATCGTGCGCCAGCCGGACAGCCGGCTCACTGCCGAATCGGTCTGGACGCTGCCGGCGCTTTCTTCCGGCTCGCCGGTGACGGCGGCTGCGATCGCGCGCACGCCGGGTGGGATGGCCGCATGGGCCGCGATCCAGAGGAACCGGCAGGTGGAAACGCCTCTCCTCCCAGACCGCCGCTTTCGGGTGACACCGGCCACGCCGGCAAACCGGCTGGCCGCAACGCTCTTAAGGAATCTGGAACGCGAGGCGGAATCTCTGGCGGCGCTGGCAGCCGATTGCGGGGAGATGGAGGAAGTCGCGCGGGCCCATCGCGTGGCCGGCGCGGCCCGCCGTTGGCGCCTGGGGACCTTCCTGCGGGAGATCGACGCGCTGCCGGTCCGGGAGCAGGCTGATCTCCTTTCCGTCAACGCGCTCCGTTGCGCGCCGCCCTATCGCGCGCTCCTGCGTCTCTTTCGTGAAATGCGACAGCCGCTTCGACCGGAAGACGCGGACAGGGCGCTGCTGACGCTGCCGTCCCTACCGGACTGGCGGCTCTATGAAATCTGGTGTTTCCTCATGGTCGCTGCAACACTGCGTAGTCTCGGCTGGCGGGCGGCAGGGGGAGATGCGCTCCGCTGGCAGGCGGACGGCCTGGTTCTTGCGCCGGTCGCGGGCCGCGCCTCTCGTCTGCGGTTTATCCGCAGCGACGGAGAAGCGAAGAGCGTACACCGAAAACGCGGCGAGGCGGCCGAGGTCGATCTGTACTATCAGCCGCTGTTCGTCAGCGCCAACCGGCAGGCGCGGGCAAGCGGTAAAGATCCGGACGAGCGCGCCGTCCTGCCAGGATATGCCTCGCTCTCTCACGCCATGCAGCCAGACATCGCCCTCCGCTTCCGGAACCGCCTCTACCTGCTCGACCCCAAGTTCCGCACCTACACCCCCTCCGCTCCGGGCCCTGCCCTCGGTCCCTTCCCCGACCGGCAGAGCAGCGCCCTGCAGGAGGACGTCAACAAGATGCACGCCTACCGAGACGCCATCGTATGCGGCGGCAGGCCCGCCGTCGCGGCCGGATGGTGCCTCTTTCCCGGAGAGCCGGACCCGGCTTCCGGCCCCGACATCCTCGCCTATCCGGCCAGCACGCCCCACCGGCTGTTCGGGACGGCCGGCGTGGGCGCCCTCCGCCTCCGTCCCGGCGGAAAGAAGGATATGTTGGAGAAGTTGATATTGCACTGGTTAGCTGAGGCGGCCCTGCAATAAGACAGCTAATGGCCGGGAGTTTGCTTATGAAAAAGAGCATAATCGAGGCCAGCCAGAGAGAGGAACTCAGCAATCCGGATGAGTACCTGTGGTTTTGCGCTAAGGTACTCGTTCGTTTGAAGTCAAATTGGCCGGGATTGCCAAAGCCATTGGAGCGGCTATTGAGCGTGGATGCAAGCGTCCGGTCAGAAAGAAGGAGGGGAAAGTAGCTCCGCGTGTTTGAAACGGCATGGCTACCCCTCTTTATGCGTGGATTGAGTGGGCGCTGGGTTGGAAGCGGTATTCTGAGAGGCGCCGGGCGGAGGCGAGGGCGCATCCAGGCTGAAAAACTCCAGAACATTGTGGAGCCGGTCGGATTCGGCGGTGCAGGCCTGTGTCGCCTGTACCAGCTTTCGCTGGGTCTCTTCGACGCTCGCCCGCTTTCGCTCGATCTGGGCCTGGAGGGCGGCGATTTCCGACTGCGATACGCTGACGAACTCTGCCGTCTGTTTGGATAGATTCTCCACGTACGCGGCTAAAGCAGCCAGTTTGCGCGAAGCATCCGCAACGATCGTATCCGGCGTGGCGCCCAGCGCCTTACCCATCGCGCCCAGAGTCACCTTGACCGTCTGTCGCTTCGTCTCCAGTGGCAGCTCGGATGGCATGGAAGCCAGCATATCCAGTGTCTGCTCGGCGGTGAACGAAGCAGGCGGCAGGCCGGCCATGCGATAGAGGGCGACGAAGTCCACCTTGCCATCAGTACCGGTCAGCGAAGCGGCGGCGGGCACGTCGATCTCCTCCAGGTTCGGACCCGGCGCTTCCCGCACGATCTGCTCCACGGTTTTGGCAGGCGCAGGCGGCGCGGAGTCCGGCGGCTTGGGTGTCTCCGCGCTGATCTCCGCCATCAGTTGTTCCAACTCCGGATTTTTGGCCTCTTTCTGCGAGGAACCGGCCTGCTCCGCAGGCAGCTCGACCAGGAGTGAAGCCGCCTTGCGCAAGGCATCCCGTAGACTCATTGCCCTCTCCCTAGACCGCCATGCGCGTCAGCATCTGCTCGAAAGAGGCGATCTCTTCGAGCGCCTGGGTCATCGTGTCTGTCTGAGTCACCACTTCCTCCACATCGGCCAGGACCTGTTCCGGCGAGCGGGCGCGCAGCTCGTCGTTGATCAGGCCGAACGTATCCTCTACCAGTTGGAGTTGATGGTTCAGGTTCATCAGTATGTTCCCGCTTTTTTCGATGTAATCGTGCCGCCGCTGCAGCACGTCCAGACGCTTGGCGAGCACGGCTTGCGTGTCTTCCGGCGTCTGCGCCAGCAGGGCGCGAATCCGGCGCATCTCCTGCTGGTAACGGTTCTGGATCTCGCCGACGGTCTGCTGCGTCCACCGGTCGGAGGCATCCAAGGGCGGACTCGCTTGCTTCGCCGGGGGAGAGGGGGGCGCATCGTTGCGATGGGGGGCGGGGCGTGCCTGGGAGGGCATGGGAGGCAGCTCAAAACTCGCCTGCCCACTCCGGGGATCCGTCCTGCCGCTGAGCAGCTCACTGTGCAAATACTCCCTGGCTTCCGCCTCCTTGGTGGCAAAGAGCAGAAATTTTTCCAGCAGATAGTCCAGCTTACGCAGGACTTCGCGAAACCAGTGCGCGTCTTCGATCGGCTGGGCGCCGATCTGCTGGCGCATCGCTTCCAGGCGGCGAAAACGCTCCTGCATCTCCGGGCGTAAGGTAGGCAGGACCTGCGCCTTGAGCTTTTGTCGCCGCTGCTCCACTTCGGCGTCGTAGCGCCGGGAAAGGCGGGCCTCATACCAGCGCGAATCGGGCACGAAGAGCAGATAGACCGCTTCCGCCACCATGCCGGCCAGCAGCGGCAGGGGATTGAGCAGCGCGGCCGAAAGCGCGACCACCGAGGCCAGCCCGACCGTATTGTAGCTCTCTTTGAAGGCTTCCAGATAACGATTCTTGCGCGGCATGCACCCGTTCGACTTTCCAGTGCGGGAGTTCTGCCGGAAACCTTCGTCGAGGCCCGGCCCATTTCCTCTTTCCGCAGGCGCAGGCAGTCGTTTTGGTGTATATTAGCTTAGGGATGAGCGCTGCTTTTTGCGCTCTTCTTCCAGGGCGCTGCTTGCTGCGCCCCTTCCCAGTTGCCGACTGCCTGAATAGCGCTGGAAAGAGAGATCGCACGAAGGAAGGAGGAAGGCGCCATGCGTTTAAAACCGGCCGGTAAGCTCATCATTCTACTGATCATTCTCGGCATTGCTGTGGGAGGATATCGTCTATGGCATGGACGCTCCGCATCGCCCGGCTCCGAATCGGGCGGCGGGCTGGTCGAGATTCCGGTGCTGACCACGGCGACCAAGGCCGACTGGCTGCAAAATGAGGTCAACGCTTTCAATCAGGCGCACGCCGACCGATGGAAGCTGACTCTCGGCACGCTCGAGTCCCGCGAGGCGATGCATGCCATTCTGGATGGAAAGAACAAGCCGGTCCTCTGGAGCCCGAGCAGCCCCATCTGGATCGCGCGACTGGCGGATGTCTGGTCACAGCAGCACAATCAGAAGATCGTGGATATGGCCGATCCGGCCTCCTTCCGGGTCTTCCTGCGCTCGCCCATCGTCTTCCTCACCACCGGAGAGAAAGCGGCCTATTTCCGGCGGGTACTGGGCGGAGCCAGGCCCTGGGCGTCGGTACGCGATCTGAGCCTCGGACGCCGCCGGACACCCTGGGGCGACTTCCGCTTCTCCCACGCGGACCCCCTGAACGCCAATAGCGGTATGCTGACGCTCGGTATGATCCTGATCGAGTACGGACAGCAGAGCGGCCAGTCCGGCTCTCTGGAGAAGGCAGCCGATGATCCCCGCTTCGTGCAGTATCTCAAGGAATTGGAGCGAGGACTGGTCTACGATGCCCCTGCCCAGCAGGGCTCCTCTCCGTTGACCCGTGCCTTCGCCGACGATCCTTCCAGCCGCGACTTTATCACGACCTACGAGAGCAGCGCCCTGGCGCTGATAGATTCGCATCCGAGCCTCGCGGTCGTCTATCCCAATCCGACGGCTGTTTCCGAGCAGTCGGTCGGTGTATTGAGTGCGGACTGGGTCACGCCACAGCAAAAAGAAGGCGCCCAGGCTTTCATGACTTTCCTGGCGAGCGAAGAGGCACTGAAGGACGGCGTGAAGTTCTTCTTCCGCCCGGCGCAGGCGGGGAGCACGCTGTCGCTGACGCCAGAGCTGAATCGCCGCGCTCAGCAGGGGTTCCAGGAGTCGTTCACAGCCGTCGAGATGCCCTCCTACAATGCCCTGAACGCTGCCGCCTATCAGTGGCGGCTCAGCATCGCCCATCAGCCGGCGGCCAGAGAGTAAAAGACCCGCCGGCTTCTTGTTGCAGGGCAGGGGATCGCTCTCTCGTTCTCGAAATCTAGGCCGTTTCGAGTGGCTCACACCTCACAGCCAACAACATTAATCCTGGAGAGGAGATAGGGATCGTGGAGAAAGTTCGTGTCGGAATCATCGGGACCGGCGGCATGGCGCAGGGGCACATCGCCCGCTTGCTCAAAAACCCCAGGGCGGAGATCGCGGCGCTCTGCGATATTCGTGACGAGGCTCTCGCCCGCACGGTCGAGCGGTATCCCGAGCTGAAGGATGTGCCGCAGTTTCCCGACCATCGGGAGATGCTGGCCTCCGCCGGCCTGGACGCCATCCACATCGATACACCTCATACGGTCCACTACGAGCAGATCATGAACGGCCTGGAGCGCGGCGTTCACGTCCTGTGCGAAAAGCCGATGGTCTGCACCGTCCAGCACGCCAAAGACGTCCTGCGCAAGATCGAGGAGACCGGCAAGGTGTTCGTTCTGTCCTACCAGCGCCACTACCAGCCGGAATTTCTTTATATTCGAGATACGATCGCCGCCGGCAAGGTCGGGGAGGTGCAGTTCGTCCAGGGACTGCAGTGCCAGAACTGGCTCAAGGGCACGCGCGGCGCCTGGCGTCAGGATCCGGCGCTCTCGGGCGGCGGCCAGCTCAACGATTCCGGCTCCCACCTGCTGGCCGTGCTGCTGTTCACGACGGGCTTAGGCGTCGATCGGGTAGCTGCCTTCATCGACAATCTCGGCGTGCCGGTGGACATCAACTCGGCGCTTACTCTGGAGTTCGTCGGCGGGGCGCAGGGCAACATCTCCGTCGTCGGCAACGCCCCGACCTGGCACGAGGACATCACGATCTGGGCCGAAAAAGGCATCTTCTTCATGCGTAACGGGAAGCTGGAGGTGGCTGACGAGAACGGCAAGCGATCCACGCCTGCGGCAGAAGAGATGCCTGAAGGCAGCACTCCGGACGATAACTTCATCGCCGCCATCCTGGGCGAAGAGCCGGTCGGCTCGCCCGCTATCTGGGGTCTGCGCGTCATCGAGCTGACGGAGGCGGCCTGGACCTCCGCCGCCGAGAACCGCATCGTCAAGGTCTAATCAAGGGCAGGCGCCTCCGCCGGCCTGATTTTCGCGGTATACTGTTGCCGAAGACGGCCAGAGGCGGCCGTTGCGCGAAGCGGTCGAAGATGCCGCACGCCAGGGGGAGAAGGCTGCAGATGATCGTCGGGGTGCCGAAAGAGGTCAAAAACAACGAATATCGCGTGGCGCTGGTGCCGTCCGGAGCCGAGGCGCTGGTCGAGGCCGGGCATACCGTGCTGGTCGAAGCCGGGTCCGGCCTGGGAACGGGCATTGAGGACAAAGAGTATACCGAAGCGGGCGCCACGATCGTGAATACGGCGGAAGAGATCTTTGCGCGGGCGGACATGATTATGAAGGTCAAAGAGCCGCTTCCGCAGGAGTATGGCCTGCTGCGTAAAGGCCAGATCGTCTTCACCTATTTCCACTTCGCCGCCAGCGAGGAGCTGACGCGGGCGATGGTGGAGAGCGGCGCGGTCTGCGTGGCGTATGAGACCATCCAGTTGCCGGACGGCACGCTGCCCCTGCTGACGCCCATGAGCGAGGTGGCGGGGCGCATGGCGGTGCAGGAGGGGGCCAAGTACCTGGAGCGCCCGATGGAAGGGCGGGGGATCCTGCTGGCGGGCGTGCCGGGCGTGCCGCCGGCCCATGTAGTCATTCTCGGAGGCGGCGTGGTCGGCGCCAATGCCGCCAAGATCGCCGCCGGGTTCGGCGCCCATGTCTATATCCTCGACATCAACCTGGAGCGGCTGCGCTACCTCGACGACGTGATGCCCGCCAACGTCACCACCATCTTTTCCAACCGTCTCAACATTCGCCGCCTGCTGCCGGATGCCGACCTGGTGATCGGGGGCGTGCTGCGGCGCGGCGCCAAGGCGCCGGTCCTGGTGACGCAGGAGATGCTCAAAACCATGAAGCGAGGCGCGGTAGTGGTGGACGTGGCCGTGGATCAGGGCGGCTGCTTCGAGACCACGCATCCGACCACGCACAGCCAGCCGACCTACATCGTCGAGGGCGTGGTCCACTACTGCGTCGCCAACATGCCCGGCGCGGTGGCCGGGACCTCGACCTACGCGCTCACCAACGAGACCCTGGCCTACGCGCGCAAGCTCGCCAACAAGGGCTGGAAAGCCGCCCTGAAAGAAGACCGCGCGCTGATGCTGGGACTGAACATCGCTTGCGGTAAGGTCACGCTCGCCGACATCGCCGAGCAGTTCGGCTACCCGTATACGCCTGCTGAAGAGTTGTTGTGACGATTTCCGGGTCATTTTCGAGCGAAAAAGGAAGTGCATTAGATTATGATCATTGTCATGGCGGCGAAGGCCACGCCGGAGCAGATCGCCGACGTCGAGCGGCGCATCACGGAATGGGGATATGGCGTCCACCCCATCTATGGGACCGAGCGCACCGTCATCGGAGCGGTCGGCGTGCCGGAGGCGGATAAGGCGGCGTATCGCGAATCGCTGGAGGCGCTGCCCTACGTCGAGCAGGTCATCGCGATCATCCGGCCCTACAAATTTGCCAGCCGCGAGTTTCATCCGGAGGGGACGGTCGTCGATGTGAAAGGCGTGCCGGTGGGCGGCAAGCAGATCGCGCTGATGGCCGGGCCGTGTACCGTCGAGACCTACGAGCAGACCTGGGAATCGGCCCAGGCGTGCCGGGAAGCGGGCGCGACCATCCTGCGCGGCGGCGCGTTCAAGCCGAGTACCTCGCCTTACTCCTTCCATGGCCACGGGGTAGAAGGCCTTAAAATCTTGCGGGAGATCGCCGACAAGCTGGGGATGCGGGTGGTCACCGAGATCATGGACCCCCGCAACGTCGAGCTGGGCTGCCGCTATGCCGACATCCTGCAGATCGGCACGCGCAACATGCAGAACTACGACCTGCTGCGCGAGGTGGGTCTGGCCCGCACACCGGTCCTTTTGAAGCGGGGCATGTGGGCGAAGATCGAGGAGTGGCTGCAGGCGGCGGAGTATATCCTGCTCGGCGGCAACCCGGACGTGATTCTCTGCGAGCGCGGCATCCGCACCTTCGAGACGTATACCCGCAACACGCTCGACCTCTCCGCCGTGCCCGCCGTCAAGGAGCTTTCCCACCTTCCGATCATCATCGATCCGAGCCAGGGCACGGGCAAGCGCAGCATGGTCGCGGCCATGTGCAAGGCGGCGGTCGCGGTCGGCGCGGATGGGCTGCTGGTGGAGGTGCATCCGCATCCCGATCAGGCTGTCAAGGACGGCCCTCAGTCTCTCACCTGTCCGGACTTTACGCAGCTTGTCTCTGAGCTAAAGCCCATCGCCGAGGCCGTCGGCCGAACTATCTGACACGGCGTTTTAACGCCGTGCTGAAATACCAAACCCGCCTTCGCGGGTTAAAGCCCTTGATAGAGTCTCCCCTTGCCCCATAAAGGAGACGGCGATTGGAGGGGGAGAGGGGTATAGAAATCAAAGTAGAAATCTGCATAGGGTCTCATCCCTGCTCTTCTGTTAGCAGGTGATGAGCCATGCGCCGATAGGCTTCGGCGAGCAAAGTCGCCATATTCTTCACGTCGTCGGCGTTGTAGGCGAGCAGGGTATGCAGCGAGCTGTCCCTGCCGCGCCGGTACTCCCGCCACAGGCGCACCGCGTCCCAGCCGGTCAGTCCTGCGGTCTGCGGCGGACGGCGGATGCCCATCTGCTTCTCGATCTGTTTCAGGCCGCCCCGATACCCCAGCCGCTTGAGCATATAGCAGAGGTCCACGTGCATCTGGTTCATCGGCAGGTGCGGAAACGCGCGCCGCAGGAACGGCAGATCGAAGCCCGTGCCGAAGAAGGTGACCAGAAGGGCAGTATCCTCCAACGATTCCGGGAATTGCTCCAGATTCTCTCCCTTGACGTACTGCCGCAGCTTGAATCCATCGAAGACGCCCACCACGGTCAGATCGTTCGGGTCCATGCCGCCATTGGTCTCGATGTCGAGGAACGCCAGCCGGTGGCCGAAGCTGGGTACGGCCCGCCAGTGCTCGCCGGCCGGCAGCATTTCCGCGAACCAGGCGAAGTCCTCGGCCTCCAGGCGGGCCTTCGATTCCGCGATCGTCGGCGTCAGCAGGGCGCGCTGCAGGCGAGTGAGCGGCCAGGCGGTGTCGGGCACGGCCAGATAGGCGTCCCAATCGCGCGCTCCAGAGTTCCACAATCGATGCTCGGTCGCGCGCCCAATCCCCTGGGCGTGCAGGAACGTGGCTTCCAGCAGCGACGGCGGCGGTTCGGGCGCCGGCTTTTGTTGATTCTGCGCATGGGCGGGAGCATCCATTGCGCCCTCTTTTCGCGGCAACCGGGCGGAAACCCTCTTTTTCGACGTAACACGCGCGCCCGGCGAACGTACTATCCATTGGGAGGCTGCAATTGCCGTAGGGTAAAATAGAGGACGTTATCCGATCCTCCGCAAGGACCGCGGCAAGGATGACAGCACGGAAAGGAGACACGAAGAAAATGCTTGCTATCAGGCGTCTGAAGCCTGTGCTCTGGGCGCTGGTGGCGCTGGGGATAGCGGGGGTGGGCCTGGCCGGCCTGCCGGCGGGTAACAAGGCGACCGCCGCGCGGGCCGATCAGGTCAGCCCTAATATCGCCGAGTATGTCGCCAATCACCTGGATGACTTCAGCGCCACCGTACACGTCGTCCGCTATGACGATAACGCGGGCCGCAAGATCAGCCGAGACTTTGGATATGCGTATAAGCTTAAGGGCGATACCCACCTGCAGTACAAGGAGGAAAACAAGCTTCGGCTGGATGGGCACCTGGGCATCTCGAAAGCTACCCTGATCGTCAATGGGACCAAACAATATGTGACCATTCCGGGCCTGGGAATCAAGACTACTACAGACCTGGGAGAGTCGCCGGGCAAGCGCAAAACGCTGCTGGATGTCGGTCTGATCTCCAACGGCTACCTGGGCTATACGGAGGCTCAGTTCCTGGGCGCCCATCCGGTCGATGGCGTGGCGTGCGCCGTCTTCCGGGTCAGTTATCGGAACAAGAGCCTGGATACGTCCCACCGTATTATCTGGGTGGACCCACGCACCAAAGTGATCCTCAAGCGTGAAGAGTACAGCCAGGTAGGCAAGCTCAACGCGACCTACTACTACAAAAACCCGCGCGAAGTCGCGCCCGGAATCTGGTTCCCCACGCAGATCCAGGTCTTCAATAACGAAGGGCAGGAGGCGGCGGTGACCGACTATCGGGACATTCGGGTCAACATAGGATTGAGCGACGACCTCTTCCGGGTGTAGGCGCCGCTTTCTCCTTTCGATACTTTTCGATGGCGGCCTCGCCTATGCATAGGCGAGGCCGTCGCTTTGCGACAAGAAAAGACGGAACCGACTGTACCTTCCCGCTCGTCTATGCAAACAGACGAGTTTTCGGGGATAATGAGGAAGAAGGAACAGGGCCGATCCGGCGGGAATCCGCAGCGGAAAGGGAATAAGGAGCGAAGAGCATGGCGAGAGTAGGGGGCGTCAAGGGATTTTGGGACACCATGAAGAGCGTTTCGGTGGCGGAGATCGCCAAGGAGGCGAACCGGCCCCTGAGCGTCGCCGTCGTCGGCGATCCGAAGCGACGCGCCGAAGCGATCGAAGCGCTCTTTGCCGCGCCGTCTGCCGGCAGCTCCCAGGAAGCCATTCCCGCACGGGCGCTGCCGGAGCCGCCGTTCGTGCAGGAGTTCGATTCCACGGCAGAAGCCAGCCAGTTTCCGCAGCAGCCGGGCATCTTCGACTTCGTCATCGATATGGGCGGGGGCCGCATCGACGCGCCGGAAGGCACGCCGATCTACTCGGTGGCAGAATTGGGCGGCTGGGAGAATACGCTCCAGCGTATTCTGGAGGACCGGCCGGATTTGGCGCTGGCGCTGGCGCGCAATTTCCCGGTATTCCGCCGCCGCGTCTCCCAGGCGCTCATCGCCCAGACCGCTGCCGTCAACGCCCAGTTCGCCCTGGTGACCGGCATCACGCAGGCCATTCCGCTGACGGCCATCCTGCTGCCCGTCAATAGCCTCAGCGACATCGTCATCCTGACCAAAAATCAAGTGATGATGTCGCTGCGTCTGGCCGCCGTCTACGGCCTGCCGGTGGATTACAAGAGCCGGATGAAAGAGCTCGCCCCGATCTTAGCCAACGCCTTCGGCTGGCGTGCGGTGGCGCGCGAGCTGGTCGGCGCGGTCCCCGGCGTCGGCTTCATCGCGCGGGCGATGATCGCCTATGCGGGCACCATGACCGTCGGCAAGGCGGCCCAGCTCTACTATGAGACCGGGGAGACCGCCACAAAATCCCAGCTCCAGCGCCTCTACCAGGAAGCCTTCGAGACCTCCCGCGAAACGGTGCGCGCCCTGGCCGCTTCCCTCCGCCGTGGCTCCGGCGGGGATGGCGGCGGCAGCCGTCGCCGCCTTGCCGCGCGCCGTCCCGCCCGCAATGGGTCCGAACTGCCTCCCGACGAAGCGCCTCTCGGAATAGAAGAGACCGAACCCGAAGGCTCGATGAACGGGTGAGAGCTTACCGCATCCAGGGTGCCGGATAAATCGCGACCAGACGCGAGCGCCTAGCATACCGTCTCCGCTACGCGGAACGCAGGCTCCAGACGCTCCTGCTCGTCGCTCGGTATCTGCGCTTCGCTTGCCACGCTGCGCCATCTCCTAACTGCTTGCGTGACCTCTACGATGATTTCGACCGCCCGCGTGTCGCTCACTCTGAAGAAATCGGTGACTTCCCTCGCCAGTCCCAGGTCTTGTGCGTTGTCGGTGTCAGAAATGTTGAGGTTCAGCCCGTCACCGTATGGGTCGGGGTTCATGTCATAAGCTGGCGACAGCACCCATCCCTCTGGCTCCAATATAAACCCGTGATTCCGAAGATGGTCGTCACAGTTCGAGATGCAGATGTTAAACACCACGCGCCGCCAGAGTTGCTCCAGGTCACGAGCAGTAGAAGCGCCATCGCGCACCAATACCTCGGCAAGCTCAAGGTAGCTCGCCCCATCTGATGCGTTATCGCCATCTCTCCGATTAAGGAGTGTCAGCGCGGATGCGAAATGGAGACGCTCGCCCTCTGGCGTCCGATCAAAGCGCCTGGTCAGGAACGTATGGTGCGTGACGGTGAATTTGCGAAGAGACGCCTCTGCGACCGTGATCCCGGCCGTTCGCGCAAGCTGATGCGCAACATACTCCCAAGCTCCCATGTCCAGACTGTCGGCCCGTCTGGGGAACTTCGCAATCCAGGGATGCCCCGCAGGGTCAAGCACGCCCGCTTTCGGCCTTGCCCCGCCGAGCGATCCTCCAGGCGCTATCAGCATCTGCAGCCACTTGCTGTATTCGTCTTCCACCTCCACTCCCGGACGTTCTAGCTGCAGGCTTGCATGCTCCAGCTCTCTGAGGGATGTCCAGGGCGGTGAAGCCAGGCCCTTTTTATGGCACTAACTTACTTGACGCACATGGCGGAATGTGGTAGAATAGGTTGACAATACCCTGTCCTTTTGCCAGGTTTTCGGTAACAAGGGAACAAATTTGTTTCTTTTTAACCGAAAATGTTGACAA
>Ga0209810_1003159_pt1 | contig 17871 bp, 11 predicted proteins | sample Coa_R1_7_FD_187159 | JGI IMG/M metagenome (GOLD analysis project Ga0209810, IMG submission 187159) | Surface soil microbial communities from Centralia Pennsylvania, which are recovering from an underground coalmine fire - Coalmine... | ecosystem: Environmental > Terrestrial > Soil > Unclassified...
AGGAATCAGGTCTTTGATACAATCCCACTGACGGTCGGTCAGATCGGTTGGGTACAATTGGTTTGTGTTCATATTCCAAGTGTACCTCCTCCATCTCCCGGCTGTCACCCCTTTTCAAACAGGCTCTAAAACATATACAGAAGGAAACACGGAAGGAACTTGATGCTCTATTGCCATCAGTCCTCGACAAAGCATTTAAGGGGGAGCTATGAGTGCTGAGCAGCACAATCAGAAAGACATGGAGGAACGCAACAGTCTTGCTGCTGAAGTGCTGGAACTGGGGGAGAGCCAGTTTGAGTTGGCTCTGGAGGCCGGAACGCAACAGAGAGTTGCAGATGAGGAAACCGATATCTATCCTGTTGAGGAGATAGAGGCGGCGAGTAGAGAATTCTTTACGGCTTTACGGCTGCTGTTAGGTATGGCGGAATAACGGGCTGAATAAATTGTGAGCTGGTTGCCTAAAGGAGCAGGCTGAAGTACAGGAAGTGGGGGATATGATGGATCTTAAAGAGCAGGTGCTGGCGGCGGCAGCGAAACTGTTGCAGGAGACGCCGACTGGCTTGACGATTGAGGCGCTGACGCGACAGGTGGCAAAGGAGGTGAAGCGCCAGTTGCCGCCGACCCAGGTGGAGGCGCTCTTACGCACGCAGCCGCAGCGCTTCGTCGTCGATGGCAGCGGTCGCTGGCGGCTGCGTGCGCAACTTGAGCCGCTATTTGCAGATGATGTAGTGGCAGTAACGGATGTCCAGGCGCAGGCTATCCCTTTGCCCACGCAGTTCAGGCGAGGCTGTTATGTCGTCTTCGATCTTGAGGCGACCGGCCCGGATACGCAATCTCCCGCTACTGAAATCATTCAGATTGCCGCGCAACGCTGCGTGGATGGCGTGCCGCAGGAGCCGTGGGCAACCTTCGTTCGACCCAGCGTCCCCATTCCACAGCATATCATGGATCTCACCAGGATCACGATGGAAGAGGTACAGGATGCTCCCTCTATCAATGAGGCGCTGCGCGCTTTCTTTGCCTACGTCGGTGAGCTTCCGCTGATCGCGCACAATGGGGCCAGTTATGATGGCCCGCTGCTCATCGAGACGTGCAAGCGTCTCGGGCTGACTCCACCTGATACGCTGTTTGTGCTTGATACGCTGCCCCTGGCACGTGTACTGCTCCCTCATAATGCCTCACATCGCGTTGGCGACCTCGCCGCCTATTTTGGCTGTGCTCGCGAGGATGCTCACCGTGCCGATGCCGATGTCGAAATGCTCTCCGGCATCGTCAGTGGGCTTGAGCGAGAGATGCAGAATAGCCTGACGGGAGCCGCCGTCTACGAACTGCTGCGCCGAGCGGGTGATCCCTGGACTACCCTACTCGCTCCGCCGTCTATTCCCATCGACGTGGCGTCCCTCATTGCCACCTTTGGTGCCAGTATTACTCCTCTCTTGCCTGATCGTGCTGCTGCCAGTCTGCAACCCATTGATGGTTCACAGGTGGAGGTGGTTTTCGCACAGGCAGAGGCATTGGGGCGGGCGCGCCGTCCCGTGCAATTGGAGATGGCTCAACTGGCGGCGGAAACGCTGCATTCGGGCGGTTATGCCGTGATCGAGGCCGGGACAGGGACGGGCAAAAGTCAAGGTTATTTGATACCATCGGCGCTGCAGGCTCGTGCCACTGGTTTGCCGGTGGCAGTTTCAACCTACACGCGAGTCCTGCAAGGGCAACTGGTTGAGCGCGAGCTGCCCTTCGTCCAGCAACTGGTTCCCGGCCTGACCTACGCCCAGTTACAGGGACGCACCAATTATCTCTCGCTGCCCCGGCTGGCAGAGGAGGTGGAAGACGCCTTCGCCGAGGCAGAGTTGCCCACCTATCGTTCCTGGCTGCTGGCCGCCCTGGTGCGCTTCGCCGAGGCCAGCCAGCACGGCAACCTCGACGAACTGGGTATTACTCCGCAGGCCCTTGATGATTACTTGCATGCTGAAGGCAAGGTGTTGCAATTACTGAGCAGCCTGCGTGCCAGCCAGGATGATCGACCCAATGTGCTTGTTCCCGTCGACTTCTACATGCGGGCGCGAGAGAATGCGGAGCGGGCTGATGTGGTCGTAGTCAATCACGCCCTGCTCCTGAGAAGCTTTCTTGGCGATGTAGCGGAGGAGGAACCGTTTACGACTGCCGTCGTCTGCGATGAGGCCCACAATCTGGAAGATGCGGCCACAAGTGCGTTGGAACGGCGGGTAGAGGAGCGAAGCGTGCGCCGCCTGTTGCACACCCTCTACGATAGCTCTACGCGCAGCGGCTTGGTCAACGACTTTCGCCGCAGGCTCTCGCTGTCTCAGACCGATCCCCGGCTCCTCGCGCTCGTCAACGCCGTTGACACCGGTCAGGCCGCCTTAGATAGCCTGGCTGCACAGCTTCATCACTATGTTGCCGGTCAGACCGTGATAGCGCAAGCCGACCTGGAGCGTTACGGCGTCAGCGTACGCATCGACAGGGGAGCCTTGTCCGCTGCCGGTGGCCCCGCTCTCGTTTCTGCTTCCAGGTCCCTGGAGCAGGCGCTCAATGCCATCCGCCAAGCTCTTGGTCAACTCGTCGAGTCGATGGCTGAGCAGGCTTCCTCGGAAAGCGGAACAGATAGCAGAAGGCTGCGTCGCGACCTGCGGATAGCGCGCTCGCTTCTGCGCCAGTTTCGCACGATCAGCGAGGATTTTTCCTGGTTCTGGTCGTTCAGCAATACCGGCAATTACGTCCATGTTGTTGAACTGGAACGAGGCGGTAACGGTGCAAAGGATAAGAAAGAGGGGCGCGCGCCGGTCGTTATCAAAGCGGTTCCAATCAATGTTGGACCACTGCTCTGGCAGCAGCTCTGGTCGCGTCTCGATACTGCCATCTGCACCTCGGCCACCATCAGCGTCTTCGGTCAGGGCTTCGATTTCTTCCTGGGTCGCGTGGGAATGGAAGCTGATCGCGTTGCCAGCGCGAACCCGGCGAAGACGCTGGTCACCCGGCAGTTGCCCCCAGCATTCAACTATCACGATCAATCCCTGTTCATGTTGCCCAACAACCTGCCCGCCCCGCGTGATAGCGACCTCAAGCGGAATTTCCCCGAAGCGGTGGCCGAACTGCTGCGCCGCTTCATCCCGTTCTTTGACGGCAAAACGCTCGCGCTCTTCACAGCCAATTCCCGCCGCGATTTTGTCTATGAACGTCTCGTCAATACCCTAGCAGAGCTGGGCTACGCGCTCTACTGCCAGGGACACGGGGGCAGCTTGCAACGCTTGCTCGAAGAGTTCCGCACGAACGAGTCCAGTTCGCTGCTCGGTTCGCGCTCGCTCTGGGAAGGCGTGGATGTGCCAGGGAAAGCCCTCTCCTATGTGTTCCTGGAGAAATTGCCCTATCCCAGCCTGAACGACCCAGTCGAAGCTGCACGGATGAGCGCCGTCGAGAATGCCGGCGGCAACGCTTTCTACGGCTATATGTTGCCGAAAATGGTCATCATGCTCAAACAGGGCTTTGGCCGTCTCATGCGCGCCGCCGATGATAAAGGCGTCGTCACCTTACTGGATAAGCGGCTGCGCAACTCGCTGTATCGCACCGAAGTGCTGCGCTCCCTGCCCGACCCCACCATCGGCTATGAGTCCGACGTGGAGTACTTCCGCCGCATTGCCGAGTGGATGGAGCTGCCCTTTGAGCCGGAAGACCTGCCCAGACCAACGATTCCCGACTTGCAGCGCCTGTTAACCGAGCTACAACTTCCCACTCCTTTCGTCGATGAGGCAGATTTCGAGCGCATTGCTCGTCCGTGTCTGCTCGCCATCCAGCAGGCAATCTGGAAGCAGGACAGCTTCCGAGAGGGTCAAGAAGAGATCATCCGTGATGTCCTGGCAGGCAAAGATGTGCTCACGCTGCTGTCAACCGGTGCGGGCAAGAGCCGCACCTACCAGCTCCCGGCGCTCATCCGCCCCGGTCTCACGCTGGTCATCTCGCCCTTGATCGCCCTGATCCGCGACCAGGTAGAAAAGCTGCGCGAAGTGCCGGGCATGACGTGGGTGGCAGCCCTGGTCTCCGGTATGGACGCGGCCAGCCAGGAGGAGGTCTTGCGCAACGCGGTCAGCGGTCGGCTCAAGCTGCTCTATGTTTCGCCTGAACGCCTGCGCGACCCGCGCTTCCGTGCCTACGTGAAACAGCTTCCCCTGGTGCAGCTCGTCGTCGACGAGGCGCACTGCATCTCGACCTGGGGACACGATTTCCGTCCCGATTTCCTTGAGATAGCCAACCTGCTGCCCACAGACCCCGATGGAAATAAGCTGCCTGTCCATGCCCTCACGGCGACTGCTACCCGGCAGGTGCAGGAGGAAATCAGGCAGATTCTCGGTATGGGGCCGGATGGCACGAGTGGGCGTGCCTTCTCGCTGCGAACCGGCAATTTTGTGCGCGATAACCTCGTCTTCCGCGTCTATCATGTTGCCAAACGTGAAGAGCGCGATACGCTGGCGCTGGGCATTGTCCATCAATTGGTGCAGAACAAGGTTCAAGGAGGAGCCGGTATCGTCTACGTGGCGACGCGCAAGGCTGCAACGCAATTTGCCCGCCTGCTGCGCGACCGCAACATTGCGGCCCAGGCATATCATGGCGGATTGCCTACCCCCGAACGGCATCAGATTCAGGAGCGTTTCATGCAAGGCGAGCTGGACGTGGTCGTAGCCACCAATGCCTTTGGTATGGGAGTAGACAAGGCCGAGATTCGTTTCGTTCTCCACTACGACCACCCGGCGAGCCTGGAAGCCTATGCACAGGAGGCAGGTCGAGCCGGGCGAGATGGCAAAGAGGCCTATGCTATCCTGTTATACCACTCACAGACGCAGCGCACCGAGCGATTTATCGCCCGCCAGGGCATACCAGATGCAAGAGTATTACGGGCCTATCGCGACGTGCTCCTTGAGCTTGATGACGAGCTAACAACTGCTGTGCATCTGGCAGATGGCACGCTCCTCTGCCAGCCCGATACGGTGGCAGAGCTGGCGGAGGTCGAAGCAACTCAGGCCCGCGTGCTCCTCTTTTCTTTCGAGCAGGCAGGTCTTGTCCAGCGCGGTCCCGATTGCACACTGGAGGCCACCATTCTGCTTAACCAGCCGCTCGATACTGCCCTTTCCGCGCTAACAGATACGGCAGAGCGGCATACAGCGGAGAGATTGTTACGCGCACTTGGAGCCATGCAGGACTATCAGGTGACGTATCGTGCTGCTCAGGTCTACGAAGACAGCGGCATTGATCCGCGTGCCGTTGACCCCATCCTCGTGAAGCTGGCGGAACAGGATATGCTGCTCTATCGCTCCTATAGCCGGGGCATCACGCTCACCCTCAGTCCTGAACTCGAAGACGATGCGCGCCTGCTGGCGATTGAGCAAGGCTTCGCAGCGCGTTACCGGCGTTTTGAAGAGCGGCTTGAAGCCATGTTAGACTACATCCGATTGCGACCAGGGCAGCACCATTGTCGCAGCGCCGCCCTGATCAACTACCTCACCGGGCGCGATGATGCTCCACTCTGCGGCAAATGCGACCTCTGTAGCCCGACCAGCGAACATCTTCCCTGGGACCCGGGAGTACGCCTCTATGGGGAGAAGCTGGCTGTCGATGTGCGGCTGGCGCTGCTGGGAGCGGTACGAGATCACAACGGCTATTTTGGCAAGTGGACGATTGAGAAGATGTTGCTCGGTACGCCCCAGACAAAGGGAAGAGATCGTGTATTCGTCCTTTCAGCAGCCGCCAGGGCCTCCAACCATTTTGGAGAACTCCAGGGAACGGGAGCCACAGGGGAGCGCGTGCAAAGAACGATGGAAGCGCTGATAGAGAAAGGCTATCTCACGCTGGTTGAACGCACGAATCGGGCAAAAGGCCTGGTATACACTGCTGTTGCTATTACCCGGAAGGGCCGCGATGCGCTGGCCGGTGGCGAAGCACTTCCGGCATTTCCAGAGGAGGTGAAGGCGTGAGCGATCTTCCAGACGAACTCAAGCGATTGCTGGATGAGGCAGTCAACCGCCTTGAGCCGGCACACCGCACCTTTACCGAAAGGGAAGCCCTGGCAGCAGTCTGGGCCGCTGGTTATGATTTTCCCATCCAGGATGATCCGCGCTTTGAGCAGGCTTACACTCCCAGAGGCAAGCGTTACCCTCACTGGCGTCTCACATCACATACCCTGGCAAATACTCGCCTGCTCAATGCACTGTTAGAGGGTACATGGGACGGGCGTGACCTTGACAGGAAACTGGAGGAAATGGATGCCGAAGACGACTTACATTATGTCTACTGCCCGGTCGACCCTCGTTTCGAGGAGCGCCACGGCGTCCTGGAACCGGCGGAACGCGAGAGCAACATTGCCCTGTCACCGGCCCTCAAAGCGCAACTCGATGATCTGGGTCAGGCCCTTCTTGCGCGCTGGCACGAGGAAGGGGCCGAACCCTGGACGGTACAGCGGATTACAGAAACGCTTGGTCAGCTTGGCTGGAACGCCGCGCAACAGGCAAATAGCTGGCTCTCTGTCCGCGCCTGGTTGCTGACATGGCAGCAGGTGGCTCGCGTCGGACAGGATTACTGGCTTCCTGCCGAACAGGTCCAGCAAGCAGTTACTCAAACGCGGATGCAGGTAGCGCCTGTGAGAAGCGTTACAGACGAGCCACCAGCAGGTCCGGGAGTTCTTGAGACTGAAGCGCAGGTTCAGCTACCTCCTTCGACCAGACCTCGTTCCGCAGGTGCGCTTCATGAAGACGAGGTCATATCCACAGGCGAAGTCACTGTTCCCCACTATACTTGGACAACATGTTTGCGTACCAGAAATCTCGTGAAGGGCTTCCTGCATGTCCCTGTTGCAGCACGCGGAGCCTATCCACCTCCTGCTCCCGGCGAAGATGAAAAAGTCATCCTGAGTGCTATGCGCTTTGAGGATGGCTCGCGCTTCTGGCTCTGGCTCGACCGCAACAAGCACCAACTCTACGGAGAAGACCTCCTGCTCAACCTGCAATGGCTCTCGGCTGGCACCCTGCTCCGTATCGAATGGGCACCCGATATCATCGTTCTGCGCCAGGTCGGACACGATGAAGAGGTAGCAGACGAAGAAAGCCGCCTTGCCGACCCCGAAGCCCTGGCCGCATTGCGTGGAGGCAAAGGCGAATCCTATCGCCGCGCCCTGCAAACGCTCCTCGCCGCCGCTCCTGACGGCCTGACTTTACAAGAGATCGTAGCAGCACTGCGCGAACGACAACAACACCCCGCACACCGGGGAACCATTGAAGCCTTACTTCGTCATGGTGGCTTCGTCCAGAAAGACCATCGCTGGTTCGCTGCCACCAATCCCGACAACGGCGCTCGCCAACTGCGCACTGCTCTACTGGAAACACTGATACCAGACGAGCAACGAGAAGCTACCCAATCGCTTCCACGAAGTGAGTACATGCGTATTCGGGTGCAGGTTATTCATAACAGGTTAGCGGAGATTGTCCAGGAGTTACACGAGGTCTCATAGGATACGCTTTGGCAAAATTCAAGGTTCTCACTCCTGTTCATTGATCCGGCGTGCGGAACAATATACTACGCAGTTGGTAGAAGGTGATGGTCTCCGACGCCTCCCGCTTGGTCCAACCTCCTGTACGCGCCCGCTCTGAGAGGTGCTTGTGGTAGCGTGCCAGCATCTCTAACTGTTTCTCGGTGGCAGGTTCGTCTAACCAGGCTGACGTTTTCCCGGCAAAGGCCTCGCGAAAGAGGCCTTTGGTGGCCTCTTGCACTAACGTAACCTGCTGCCTCAGAGGCAGATACCGTCGTTCAATCCAATGTTGCTTTGGTGTGCAACCCGGTTGCTTCGTGTACTGCCTTGATCGGTAGAGGCCACTTTTTTTCGGATCGCGCTCGAGAATGGCGATCACGTGGGCGTTAATGCGCGCGAAGTAGCCCTGGCTGTAGGCCGTCCAGCGATAGTGCGAGCGCCCGAGTGGATCCAGCAGCGCGAGTCCCATTTCCCCTTGGCCTCCCAGGATGGACCGCAAGACTGGATCGCTTCTCCTGCTCGTGCTATGCCCCGCAACACTCATCTCGTCTTCCGGGGCCGCTTCGATCCCCACCACATGCGGCAGGATGATCTGGCGATGTGGATCCGGCTGGTTGCCTAGCACATCGATCACCAGACAGTCGGTCTTCCCCACGGCCCTGCGCATGCCTCTGCCCAGCATCTGCATGTAGAGGCCGGGCGAGAGCGTGGGCCGCGCGATGACCAGGGCCGAGATGCCAGGAAAGTCGTAGCCCTCGGTGAGCAGGGCGCAGTTGCAGACCACCTGGACAGCACCACTCTTCCAGCGGGCAAACAGCTCGTCCCGCTGCCTCCTGTCGGTGCGCCCGGAGACGACGGCTGAGGAGAAACCGCGTGCGCAAAACGCGGCGCTCAGATAGACTGCATGCTGCACGCTGGCAGCGAAGACCAGCGTGGGCCGCTGCTCGATGAGCGCGGTCGTATGCTCCACCAGCCGCGCGCTGATGGTTTCGCCCAGCAACTGCCCTGCCAGGGCCGTCTCGGCATAGTCCAGTTCACCCGATTGGCGTGTGGTCGCGACCTGCGCCAGGTCGAGGTCGAGCTGCAGCGGTTTCCAGGTGAGCGGAGCGAGGTAGCCCTTCTGCACCATCTCCGGGATGGTGCGCGCAAAGGTGCAGGTCGGCAAGAGCGAGAGCATGCTCCGCTCGTCGTTGCGATAGGGGGTCGCGGTCAGACCAATAATGGCCACAGGTTGTGCGCTTGCCGCCTGCTCGATGGCGGCCAGGATGCGCTCGTAGGCCGAGCCGGGGACAGCGTGGTGCGCCTCATCAACGAGTACTGTCAGGATGGGCGTCGCGTTGGCAGCTAAGAGACCCTGTGTCGCCTCTGCGGTTAGGGATTGGACGGTGGCAACCACGACCGGGGTGTGCAACGTGTGGCTGCCCTCCATCAAAAGACCCACCTCAAGCTCTTGCTGCCTGAACGTCTCGGCCAGTTACAGGGCGAGGTCCTGCCGATGCACCAGCCCCAGCACGCGGCCCTGCGTCTGCTTGAGCCGCAGGGCCCCGAATGAGGCGGCAATCGTACTTTTGCCGGTGCCCGTTGGCAGGTCGATGTATTGCCGCCACGCTCCGGCTTCCAGGCTTCGCCGCAGATGATAGAGCGCTAAACGCTGATAGGGGCGCAGGTGAGTGACCATCTGCTTGCTCCTCCCGGTCGTAGGACAACGTCACAGATCCCATGAGCACAGCATAGCCAGAGCAGACGGTATCAACTCGGATCGCTGACGGTCTCGACCCGAATATTTGGCGGGAAATGACGGAAAGACCTGGGTCGAAGACGGTATCGATGTTGCAAGGCTTTTTCGCGAAGAGGACAGAGATGTTCCTGCACCCGGAGGATGCTCGCTAACGCAGATAATGACGCAATACCACATCCAGCCGATTATGTCCTAAAGCCCAGGAAACCTGTTGCGCGGCGGCAGGGTCATACGCATCATGCCTCAGTCTTCCCTCTGATGGAGGTAATGACTTCCCTGCTGTATGATGCAGGTAGCGCTCTTGGGCCGAGTCGCGTCGGTAGCTATGCACATCCATGTGTCTGGGGATGTGGTCGAAGACCTTTTCGTGAGGTGCGCGCCCCTGCACGACGGCCAGTACATCCTGTTCGTGGCCAGCGAGTACGGGTACTTCACGAGGTCTGCCTCCCTTACCATTGTTGACGTGGACGAAGAGACTACCATCAGCACCGGTATACACATCGCGCACCCGTAGATCGCGCAGTTCTGCGCGGCGCAACCCACAGGCTTGGGCGAATCGAATGTGCGTCTGCCAATGGGAGGGTTGGAAGTGCCGATCATGTGTGGCCGGAACACGTGAGCGGACGATAGTGCGACGCGTTCGGGTTGGGATCAACACTGTGGCTGCCAGCTTCCAGTTGCCAAAGAACAGGCGCAACGCAGCACGTTCGGCCTGTACAGTGTAGGCGCTTCTGCCAGCAGCAACATGCGCCGCGAGGTACTGGGTAACTAGTTCGTCTGCCCGCTCATCAAGCCAGACCAAACGAGTGATCCCATGCTGTGCTCGTGCCCAGTTGATGAAGGCCAGAATATGTTGCTGGTAGACCTTGCGGGTGGTGTGCGAGTGAATCTTACCGGTGGAAACCGTCCATCCCCCCTCAGCTGAGGCGGCGCGTTTGGCCTGCTTGGCCTGCAAGCGGCTTACTCCAATCGCCATCAGACTGTCTAGACGTTCAATCGCCTCACGGATAATGCTCTTGCGAGAGCCCATACAACCTCCCTTGAGAAATGCAGAGGGAATACACTACATACAAAAGACTGCGATCATGTTAAGGATATTCCTGCGAAGACTGCGCGAGCCCCTCTACACTGAAGGCATGCGCTCCGAGACAAGACCTTCAGCAGCTACGCTGTTTATACCTCCACGAAGGAGAGTGGTAAAGAGGTAGCCTGTCCCTCGACGAGAAGACAGAGAGCGGTACGCTACCAAGATGCATCACCAGGACACACTTTGAGAACGCACGACATAGACGACCTACGAGGACAACGGGTAGGTGCCCTCTTCTGGGAGCGGCTCAACCAGCGGCCTCCGGTCTGACAAAGCCAGTAGGAGAGCGAGAGCGACTCAACCAGCAACCAAGGGCGGGCGACCCTGATCCTTTGTAGCGGGGTCATACCACTACTGCACGGACCACGTGCCTTGCTGTACCTTGGGCTTCTCTACGGGGAGTACCCACAGCCATAGACATCACTAGTCTAGCTGACCGAGACAGGTTGCACCTGGGAAAGAAACTGGTCGCACCTGGGTGGAAGACGGTAAGCGTAATATGCTCAACCTATCTCACCGCAGCCCCATTGACCCCTCTCTGCCTACCTCAGAGGTAGCATCTTTCGGTCTGTCGGTGCTGCGATCTCTCGTTTGCTCTTGTTTGCCCGAGAGATGCCGTGTGTATGCAGTGGCGATCCGACTCTTTCCCAGCTGCGAACCGCCTTTCGTTCACCTGCGACCTGTCCTTCACACAGTTGCGCCTCGTCTTCACCAGCTACAGTAGAAGTGTGTGATGATACCAGAGCACATCTCAGCGACGGTAGATATCGCTGGATTTTCGCAAATTATGATGGTGAAAGGAAAGGAATCGATGGAAAGTCAGAACGAGGCCCCCGCCCAGCGCTTATTACTGCGCGTACCAGAAGTGGCAGAGGCACTGGGACTGGGTCGTACGAAAGTTTACGAACTGATTGCGACTGGAGAGTTGCCCGTGATACGCCTGGGTCGCGCAGTACGAGTGTCCGTGGTGGCACTCCAGAAGTGGGTGGAGGAGCATGATAAGCAGAGTCTTTCTGTCTGATGGAAACAAAATGCTCTCAGCTTTCACCAAATGCCTACTCAAGAGGTGACGATGACCTTGGGACTTGGACTAGAGAACAAGGCAAACATGAGGAGTATTGTTCGCCTATCCTACACATATGAGCTTGCCCCACCTCAAGTGGGTTCACTTGTGCCTTTTTGGTACATTTGTTCACAATGTTCTGAAACCATGCTACTCTATAGATAAGTACAACTGTGTACGAGAGAGTGCTTCAGAAAGGAGCCATCAACCATGGGCAAGCGCGGTAAGCGCGGTCGGCGCGGCAATGGCGAGGGTACCATTTATGAACGTACCAATGGTACCTACGCGGCAACCTTTACCATAGCAGGAGGGAAACGCAAGACCCTCTACGCGAAAACGTACAAAGAAGCTCAGGAGAAGCTGAAGAAGGCTCTGTATGAGCAGCAGCAGGGGACGCTGGTAACCGCTGCGCAGCAGACGGTAGCACAGTACCTGACGGACTGGTTGGAGCATACACAAAAACAGAGCGTCCGGCCCCGAACATACGAACGATATGAAGAGATTGCTCGCCTTCATATTATTCCGGCGCTGGGCCGCCACAAGCTGCAACAGCTATCGGCGCAGCACGTCCAGGCTTTCTACACGCAGAAGTTGGAGGCAGGGCTCTCCGCTCTCACGGTGATTAGCTTTCACAATCTCCTGCATAAAGCCCTGGATACTGCCGTTAAGTGGAATCTGGTGGCGAGAAATGTCTGTGACGCTGTCTCACCGCCCCGTAGGCAGCGCTTTGAGGTAATGCCGTTAACATTGGAGCAGATACAGCAGTTGCTTGCGGCAGTAGAGGGCCATCGCCTGGCAGCGCTCTTCAAACTCGCGCTGGCGACCGGGATGAGGCGCGGCGAACTCCTGGGACTGAAATGGCAAGACATTGATTTTGCGAAAGGAACCGTGCAGGTGCGCCGGGTGCTCACACGCATCCCGAGTAGGCTGCCAGGCAAGGGATACGTGGAGGCAGAGCCGAAAACACAGAGGAGCCGACGTACCATCATCATCGCCCCCTTTGCGCTCGAGGCTCTGAAAGAGCACCGCGTGCGACAGTTGGACGAAAAGGAGCGGGTCGGCGCCTCCTGGCAAGAGCACGATTTCGTGTTCTGCACGCCCCTCGGCACCCACCTCAATCCAACCAGGGATATGCTCGATCTGCTGAAGGTCTTCTTGAAGCAGTCGGGCTTGCCGGAAATTCGCTTTCATGACCTGCGCCACAGCTCAGCCACCCTGCTGCTGAGCCTGGGGGTGCATCCGAAGGTGGTTCAGGAAATACTCGGGCACAGTCAAATCTCGATGACGCTGGACATCTACTCCCATGTGTTGCCCAGCATGCACCAGGACGCTGTGGCCAGATTGAACGCGGCGATCGCGGTGGAGGGGCTGGGGAAGGAAGAGCGGGAAGATGGGCAAGGCATAGCGGGGAAATAGAGCGAGCCGTTTGCAGATTGTCGTAAAAATTGTCGTAAAGCAGGAAAAATAGACAGAAAGTAAACGCCCCAAACCGCTTCTCTCCTCGTTTGAGGCGCCTCTTCAATCCTCTGAGGTGCCGGTGGAGGGATTCGAACCCTCAACCCCTCGCGGGGACTTGTTTTTGAGACAAGCGCGTATACCGTTCCGCCACGCCGGCCTGGGAGGGAAGCTGCTTCTACCTGCTTTGCTCCGGTCGAGATTGGACCAGAACAGGCGCGTTCCCGAGGTCAATCATATCATATTCCTGCAACCAGGTCAATAGGTCAGTTGAGGAACGTGTTATTGCTCTCTGTGTCAGAAACCCTTGATAATCTCTCTATCCTCTGGTACACTAGATACAAGAACTCCACAAACCGTAGCAGGATGCTTTATCGTTTTCCGATGGTTATACATAGACGTATTTCTATCTTAGCGCGAGGCAAGGCATAGATAGCCTCGGCAGATCAAAGGAGAACCCCTATGAGTGGCGATGTGGATGCCGGTCCTACACGATCAACATCCTCTATCCCTGTTCCCCTCACGTACCGCTTTTCTTCGCGTCCTCACCACGCCCACCTGATTCGCTGGCGCGAATGGGGGCAGGCGGCCTTTCAGGAAGCGCAGGAGCAGAGAAAACCGGTTTTCCTCCTTATCTCCTCGCTCTGGTGCCAGTGGTGTCATATCATGGATGAGACGACGCTTTCTGAACCGGCCATTGTCTCGATTCTCAACGCCGATTATATCCCCATTCGGATTGATAGTGATTTGCGCCCTGATATTAACCAGCGTTACAATCAGAATGGCCTGCCCAGCGTCCTGCTGCTGACGCCGGGGGGAGAGATTCTCTGGGGCGGCGTCTATGTCCCTCCCAGGCAGATGCTCTATTATCTGGGCCACGTGCGCCGTTACTATAGTGAACATGCTCAGGAGATCGAGGAGCAGGTACGGGAATTGCAGGATCGCCGCTTCACGCGCAAGCTCTCGCAAACGCTGTCCCACACGGGCCTGCGTTCTCTGCTCACCGAGGAACGCAGCGAGCTTGCGCATCTGCCCGCAGAAGCCGTCAATGTCTTGCGCGAACTCTATGACGCGGATTACGGCGGGTTCTGTATTCATCCGCACATGAAATTCCCCCACCCGGAGGCGCTGGAACTTCTGCTCATGCATGCCCGGCAGGCCCGAACCGGGCAGACAGCAGCTACTCAGGCAGAGATGCTGGAAATGGTCTCTTATTCGCTCGATCAAATGTGTGAAGGCGGCCTGTGGGATAAAGAGGATGGCGGCTTCTTTCGTTACTCAGCCGCCAGCGACTGGAGTATGCCGCACACAGAGAAGATGCTGGACGAGAACGCCGCTATGCTCCGCCTGTTGCTGCTGACCGCCCGTGCCACCGGTTCGCGCAAATGGCATGACCTCTCTTATCGCCTTGTGCGCTATATCAACGCGACCCTCTGGCAGCCGCGTCCGGGCGTTTTCAGCGGCAGTCAGAGCGCCGACGAAGAATATTATGAACCGGGCGCCTACTCGCGGGCCACTCGCCAACCGCCCCCCGTTGATAGGACTGTGTATACCACCTCGAATGCGCGCATAATCTCAGCTTACCTGCTGGGCGCGCAGGTGCAGCACGATTCCTCGATGGAGAAAATGGCTTTGCTGGCGCTGGACTGGCTATGCGAGCATATGATGCATCGCGAGGGCAGTATCTATCACTATTTTCTCGATGGCTACGCCGGGCTGCCCGGTCAGCTTGCCGACCAGGTGTGGATGACTCAGGCTCTGCTGGATGCCTACGATCTGCGCGGACAAAAGGTGTATCTGGAAACGGCCATTGCCCTTATGCATTTTGCCTGTGAAGAATTGCTGGACGGCCAGAATGGTCTCTTCTATGATTACCCGGAGCAACCAGATGCCGAAGGGCGCCTTTGCCTGCGCGAGCAACCGTTAATCGAAAACGCGCTTGCGGCAGAATGCCTGCTGCGCATGGCGGCTTACAGCAAGCGACCTCACCTGCGCGATACCGGCCTGCTGGTTCTCTACGGCTGTCTCGAAAAATACCGGCGCGCTGGCATCCAGGGGGCAACTTACTCCTGCGTGGTCGCCAGGGCCATTGAAAATGGCTGGCTTTAGCCCGGGCCGCTTCAGCCCCCTGAGTGCAGCGAAGTATGACGAGCGGGCTGTTCATCCTGTTCGTTCAATCGCCGGGTGTTTGCCCGCTTTTCAGGAGTTCCGTGAGCTTGCCGACGATATCGTAGCGCCCGTAAGAAGGCATCAGGTAGACGCCCTGGACCATGCTGCGCGCGGCAGCCAGCAATTGCTGCGCCTGGCGCAGACCCTCCTCGTGGCCATGCTCCCCGGCGGCGCGCATCCGCGCTCGCACGCTCTCAGGAATGCTGATGCCCGGTACCTCATTATGCAGGTATTCGGCGTGGCGCGAGCTGTGCAGGGGGATGCAGCCAAGAATGAGCGGCACCGGCGGCTTTCCCACTCTGTCGAGGAAGCGTAGAAGTGGCGCCAGTTCGTAGATGGGCTGTGTCATGATGAAGTGCGCGCCCGCCTCAATCTTGCGCCGGTATTTTTCGATTTCGTTTTTGCTCTCTTCTTCCGTCATATTCAGGTTGAGCGCGGCCCCGATATGGAAACTGGCTCGCGCGCCAATGGATGAGCCTGCTGCATCGTGGCCCTCATTCATGCCGCGCAGCATACCGATCAGCCCGACCGAATCCACGTCCCAGACGCCCGTCGTATTGGGATAGTCGCCAACCGGCACGGGATCGCCTGTCAGGGCCAGAATGTTGCGAATACCCAGCGCATGCGCGCCCATCAACTCCGATTGCAGGGCCATCAGGTTGCGATCTCGCGTCGTGAAGTGAATGATGGTCTCGACGCCCAGATGATCCTGAATCAGGCGCGCCATCGCGATGCAGCCCATACGCACCCGCGCCATCGGACTGTCTGCGATGTTGATGCAGTCTACGCCGACTTGCTGCAAGAGCGCGGCCCCTTCCAGAATTTTCGTCGGGTTCAGCCCTTTCGGTGGGTCAAGCTCCACGCTGACCACAAACTCCCCGGCGGCCAGCTTCTCCTGCAATGGCGTCCTTGATCCCTGCGGCGGCAAAATGATTTCCTCTTCAATCAGGCTGGCGATAATGCTTCTGGCGTTGGAAGCTGTTGTGCCGTTGCCGCTGGCTTTCGATGATGGGGACTCTTCGCCGAGAGCAAAGCTTCTGTGCCTCTGTGTCCCATACTGCTCATCGAGGGCTTTACGCATAGCGGCGATATGGCGCGGGGTGGTGCCGCAGCAGCCGCCGATGAGCCGAACACCGGCACGGGCGAAGCGCAGGGCGTAATCGGCGAAGTAATCGGGGGTCGCCATATAGAAAAAACGGTTATCGATGCGGGTAGGGAGACCGGCATTGGGCTGGGCGGAGAAAAGGGCTGGCATGGGACGCACTGTCTCCGTCTGTTGCTTGATCGCCTCGATCATCTCTTGCATCACATCCAGCGTCGCTGCCGGTCCAACGCTGCAATTGGCGCCCATGACGTCGACATCCAACTCGTTGAGAACTGCCGCGACTCGCGCCGGTGATTGGCCGGAGAGCGTATGGCCGTCTTCGTAAAAGCTCATTTGCGCCACAATGGGCAGGACACTGCCAACTTCTTTGGCCGCCAGCAGAGCCTGTCGCAATTCGGCCAGACTCGAAAACGTCTCGAAGATCAGCAGGTCGGCCCCGCCCTCTATCAGCGCGACAATCTGCTCGCGAAAGATGGCGCGCAACTCGCTCAGACGCTGCTCGTCTGGCGCCCTCAGCGGACGACCGCTCGGCCCGATTGCGCCAGCCACGAAGACGGACAGCCCCGATTCCTCTCTGGCCTCGCGGGCCAGCTTCACTGCCCGCAGATTGATGGCGCGCACTTTATCCGCCAGATTATGCGCCTCCAGCCTGGCCCGGTTCGCGCCAAATGTGTTGGTCTCGATAATCTGCGCACCCGCCAGAATATATTCGCGGTGGATGCTCTGAATGAGTTCCGGCTGCGTCAAATTCAACTCATCAAAGCATTGTTCATACGGAATGCCGCGTGTGTATAACAATGTTCCCATCGCCCCATCACACAGTAACGGGCGCTCTTGCATCTGTTCAAGTAAGACCATAACGATACTCCCCACTGGATTGAGCAATAAAATCCGCCGCCCTTATTGTAGCGTGTTTTTCGGCAAAGTAAAGACGATCAAACGGTACTGGGGCGGAATGGGTAGCGGAATAAAAGAACTCTCTGCTATACTACGTATAGTATCCCTCCTGATAGGAGAGCGCGAACTCCTTTTGCCGCCGAAGGCAAATGCTCAAAGCAGAAAGGTAGCGTGCATGCAGCGAGACATAGGCACCCACAGCGATGCATTACGGGCTTTAAGCGAACAAACGAGGCGAAAACCTCCTGCCGGTGAGCCATGCAAGAGCTGATGGGGAGTGGCACACGTATGCAACAGCGTCTGATAGTCGCCGTCTGTGGCGATAGTGGATCAGGAAAGACAACCTTGACCGATGGTATGGTGCGTGTCTTCGGTCAAGACCGTATTACCCATATCTGCCTGGACGATTACCACACCCTTGATCGCGCCACGCGCCTGCGTACCGGCATCAGCGCGCTACACCCGGACGCGAACAATATTGCCCTCATGACAGAGCATATTCGCCGTCTGGCGCGTGGCGAAAGCATCATCAAGCCCGTCTACGATCATGCGACCGGCACAATTGGCGGCCCGGTCGAATTACATCCCGCCGATATCATCATCGTCCACGGCCTGCATCCGCTTTTCACCGAGGAGTTGCGCAGCCTCTCGCATGTGCGCATCTACCTTGACCCGGAGACTGCCCTGTTGCAACAGTGGAAGATCATGCGTGATAGCACCTCTCGCGGCTACACCGTCCAGCAGGTGCGCCAGCAGATGGCGACGCGGCGCCACGATAGCAAGCTCTACATCCAGCCACAGAAGCAATATGCCGACATCATCATTCGTT
>Ga0209810_1003161_pt1 | contig 17861 bp, 15 predicted proteins | sample Coa_R1_7_FD_187159 | JGI IMG/M metagenome (GOLD analysis project Ga0209810, IMG submission 187159) | Surface soil microbial communities from Centralia Pennsylvania, which are recovering from an underground coalmine fire - Coalmine... | ecosystem: Environmental > Terrestrial > Soil > Unclassified...
TCAGGTAGCGGGGCCTGGGTTGAGGCTTAGCCGGCTCCTGGGGGATGGGTGGTTGAGGCGCAGCGGCAGGCGCTGCAATGTCGGGTTCGGTGACTGCCATTTACTTCTACCTATCTTGATGAAAGGGATGCGCGCTGCGGGCGGCGCTTCTATACTCGGCTAGAGAATTCTGCTCTGGATTTTCTTCTCGCAGGAAGCGCGCTACCGGAGGCGCTTCCATACCCCCATCATCGCCGTATACCCGGGAGGCGAGGGCGTGAGCGGAAAGCTTGCGACAAACTGATAGGCGTCGTCCAGAATGGGAGCGGAGTCCATCTGCTGGCCGGGGCGCAGGTTGACGCCGAACAGAATATAGTCTGGCTTGCGCGCATCGCGCAAATAGCGGCCAACGGCGGTGTGTGTCCGCGTGTAATCATCGCTGATGCCGGTCAGATTGCGCTGCGTGCCGGGCAGGGTCGCCACGCCATGATCGGTCAGCCCCCGCGCATCCAGGAAGCTTAGCTGCGGGCACAGAGAGGGCGTGACGCCCATTTCGGTATAGGCGACGGTAGCGCCGGGGGGCAGGTGCGCGTTGAGCCAATCGCTGAGCACCACACACCGATGGAGCATCCAGCCGCGCAGCAGCGTGCGCTCATCGCAGGCAAAGCCCTTGCTGGCCCAGGAGACGAGGCCGATGTGCGCGCCGTGCCAGTAGTCCCGCGCGCTCAGCAGATACGCCCCGATGACGGCTGCACAGAGCATGCCAACCGTCGCGCGCCCCAGCGCCGCGCCCGCCGACAGTTTGAGACGCGCCATTCCAGCGGCTGCCTCCTGTATGCCGACGACCATCAGCAGCATCAGCAGGGGCAGCACAGGCCCCATGTAGCGCCAGCCTGACATCCAATCGCCGCCCGCCCGCAGCACAAAGAGAATCTGTGCCACCCCGAGCAGGGGAACGAGAATGTATGGAGGGCGCCGGAACCTATCCGCGCCCGCGCCGGCCACGACCAGCGCCCACCACCCGACGGCCACCGCGATATAGAGCGGCTGATAGGCATACGTGAAGAAGGTGCTGAGCAAGTATTGGCCGCCCCGAACCAGAGCTTCCTCCAGAGGCGGATTCTTGGCGTAGTAGGTATTGGGCAGCCAGAGTCCGTAGTACCAGTGTCTCCAGAGCAGGAAGCTCACCACCGGCAGCCCAAACAGCAGCAGCCAGCGCCCCTCCCGCGCGCCCAGCCTTCCTCGTCGTCCCACCACCAGCACGCCAAGCGCCGCCAGTCCGAAGAGGATGCCTTCGGGTCGGGTCAGGGCGCAGCCGGCAAAGGCCAGCGCTGAGAGAGAGAAGGCCGAGGGACGCCGCCAACGGGAAGTGCCCGCGTTCCCTTCTGTCTCTTCCCTGCCTCCGTCTAGAAACAGCAGGACGGCCAGCGTCGTCAACAGAGCGGCCAGGCTGGTTTCCATACCGTCCATACTGTTGATGAGAAAGTTGGGATGCGCGGCCAGGAGGAGTGGGAAGGCTGCCTGCGCCCACAAGGGCAGCCCCACCCGCCTGGCTAACCGCTGACCCAACACCAGCACCCCTAACCCTAACCCCACGCCTAACAACTTCGCCTTCACCAACAAGTCCAACCCCATCGGCAGCTTGTAGAGCAGGGCCATCAGCACCATGAACAGAGGACACGAGTAGCCCTCCGTCCGCTCCGAGACAGGGGCCAGGCGGTTGAAGACGGGTCCGTAGCCTTCGGCCAGGTTTTTGGCATAGCGGAAGGTGATGTAGGCGTCGTCGGGCGTGTAGACGAAGACCCGGTGGCAGAGCAGCAGGAACAGGACCACCGACAGCCACAGGCAAAGCGTCAGGTAGCGGGGCCTGGGTTGAGGCTTAGCCGGCTCCTGGGGGATGGGTGGTTGAGGCGCAGCGGCAGGCGCTGCAATGTCGGGTTCGGTGACTGCCATAAAGCGTTAAGGATGGGTGCAACTCGGTATCCTGCCCGGTTATCGGCTGGCAGGGGCACCGGCTTGAGGGAGGCCGCGGAGGAGCCTTTCCCGCCCACGCAGGTGGGCGGCAGGCCGTAGGCCCCACAGCGGCAGGGTTCAGCCTGCCGCAACCCGAAGGCGTCTGCTTCCGACCAGAGGCGCGAAGTCCTCCAGACAGGCGGTCGGGAGACGACCGGGCCTATCCGAAGGACCTCGCAACACGCCGATTTCGGTTAGCCGGCTCGGCGTTAGCGGAACCAGCGTCCCGTCAGGTTGTTATACAGGAACACGGCGGAGGTCAAGCCGCCCATGACCGTGAAGAAATCCACCTTCTGGCTCGGGCCGCCGGGCGCGATCCAGACGCTATCGCCAGGCTGGAGCTCGATATCCGGGGCCTTGCCCTTCTGGATATCGTCCCAATTGAAAGCGATGATGCGTGTGTTCTTGGGGTCATTGTCGGGATGGCGGAAGATCTTGCCATCTTTGACCTTGGCGAAAGGTGCGACGCCGCCGGAATCCTCAATGGCCTGGGTCAGCGTCGTGCGCTTATCGTAGATGAATTTACCCGTCTTGACGAAGCCGCCGTTGATGTTGACATAGGCGTTGTTCTCCAGCTTTTCGACGTAGATGGCGTCGTCGGGCTTAAGCTCGATGTTATTGACCAGGTCTCCCTGCTCGGCCTTATCCAGATCGATCACCAGCGGGCGGTCCACCGTGGCGCGGCGGATGCTGATGGCCTTGCGGTTGGCGCCCGGGGTCGTGCCGCCGACCAGGTTAATGACCTCGCGCACGGTCATCGGCGGGTTGATGCGCAGCGGAATGGCCTGCTGCGGCTTGGTTACCTCGCCAAAGACGGAGACGACGCCGTTGCCCGGCAGGAGCTTAAAGGGCACAAACACGCTGTCCTTGTCCTGGAGCACCGGGTTCTGCTTCTCGTCGGGCACCGAGCCGGGATCAACGCGGATATATTTGTCAAACTGTACGATCATCATCTGCGGCTTGATTTCCTCGCCATTGGGGCCCTGGACCTTGAGGCGGCGGGTGATGCGCACCTGGCTCAGATCGGCGTTCTCGGTCCACACGGCGCGGGAGAGCAGGTCTACGAGCGTCGTCTCGCCGGTGACCGTGTAGGGGCCGGGGGCGCGCACCGCGCCGCTGACGAAGACGGTGGGGCGGGGCACCTGCAGGATGGTCACGGACACCTGCGGGTTCTTGATATAGGTCTTGAGGAATTTAGCGATGGAGTCGGCGGCCTGGCCGGGCGTCTGGCCGCGCACGGCGATCGGGGTCTGAATGCCCTGGTAGCGGATGGAGATATTGCCCGCCGGGTCCACAACGTAGTTGCCGCTGGGATCGGGCTCGCCGACCACGCTGACGTTGACGATGAAGCCCGGTTTGAGCGGCTGGGTGGGATCGATGACGTCCTCTCCGATGGTGTTGGGCGTCGGGGAGGGCATCGGGACGGTGTCTGCCGGCTTCTGGTCGGGCTTGGTCGTATCGATGGTTTGGGCGTACGCGTGGGGCAGGACGCCAAAGCTCAGGAGCAGCGCGACTGCCCCGAGGGCGCTGCCTACCTGCCGGATGCGGCGCGCGAGAGGCGCGTTCTGCGCGAAGAGAGACATCGTGATAAACTCCTCCTTACTGTGGCCGTCGCCAACCGGGCGCAGGAGCGCGCGTGCAGGCGGCCTATCGAATGATTTCGAGGCGGTAAATTGCTCCCTTCCTCGCTTGACTCTTACGGAGTGGAAGCGTATAATCGTCGCCAGCGGTATGTAATTTGTGCGAAAATGGCGTGCCGGACGCAGGGAGCCGCGCCGCGCGCCCGTGTCTATTTTCTTTTCAGGAGCCTTGCCCTTATGAATGCGGATGCCCTACCTCTGTTATGGATCAACTGCGTCGAGCGTCTTAAGGATCGAGTCAATAGCCGCTCCTTCTGGGAGGCCATCGAGCAGACGCAGCCGATCACTGTCGAAGACGACACTCTGATTATCGGATTGGACCCGGCAAACTTCAATCTAGCAGCGCATATTCAGCAGGCGGCGATCAGGAATACGGTAGACCGGACGGTCGAGGAGATGTTCGGGCGCCGGCTGAAGGTGCGCGTGATTGAAGGCACGACGCTTGCCGATTGGGAAGCGCTCAAGCAGCGGGAAGCCCGCGTGGCGGTCATGCGTCAGGCGGAGGATACGCGCCGGGCGGCGGAAGAGGCGCAGGTAACGACCTGGGATAGCCTGTACGAATATCTCTCGCGCCTGTTCATCCAGACGCCGCACCGGGCGCTGCCGCAGGGCAAGGCGCGCTACGCCAATGAGGCGCTTTACACGCTGGCCGAGGCCATGGACACGCTGTACCCGGAGAATCCCGACGACCTGACCGAGCGCAGCCTGGCGCGGTCACTGGATCGGATCGCCAACGCCTCGGAGATCCCGGCCCCTGTGCTGGCTTTCGAGCTGGAGCGTCTGCGCGCTTGGCGCAAAGCCAACCCCGATCAAAAAAGCTAAATCGAGGCCGAGCGTTGTGCGCCGCGCTTTACCGCATGAAAGAGTGTTGCAAGAAGTGTGCCAATTTGCCCTGCGGACGCGCGGCGCACGCAATTTTTCCGTCCTTTTGGCTGGCAAGTTTTGTCTGCCCTCTCTTGCCCCCGTCCTGCATGTCCCCTCATTTCTGCAAGGGGCGCACCCGCAGAGCGGCAAGGACGCCCTCTTTGTCCGGCAGCAGGTGGGCGAAGTCCCCCGGCACGACTTCGCCTGCCGCCTTGTCCGGGAAAAGTGGCTCCCCGGCCTCCTCAAAGGCTCGCGCCACAAACTCCCCGCAGGCAAACTTATCCCGCGGCGTGTAGTTGATATGTAGGTGCAGAAAAATCCGTTCGAGGATGAGGATCAAAATATCCAGCCGGTCGTAGCCGGCCCCGACTTTCGCCTCCGCCCAGGCCAGCGCGGCCTTGCCGGCCCCTTCCGAGGTGGGAACGACCAGGAAATCGTGACCACCTTCGCGGCGGCGCAGGTTGCGCCGCACCACGCCGCGCGGCCTCGCCTCGATCACGTCTCCCTGCCCGGCATAGAGCGCTACGTGGTAGAACGGAGAGCCCGTGAACCAGGCGATAAAGCGGTTTAAGCCGGTCGCGTTATAAAAGAGAAGGACATCGCCCGGCTGGGGCGTTCGGGAAAGCGCCTTCTTCAGCGCATCAGGGCGAGGCATGGGCATAGCAAAGAGGCAATGGGCCAAATAAGCCAATGGGTCCCTGGTTTCCAGGAACGCATGGACTTGTTGGCCCCGCTACTCCCCTGCCTCGATGGCGTTGAGGTTAAACAGCTTGGCGGCGTTATCATGGAGGATGCGCCGCTGATCGGCGGGCGAGAGATTCGAGTCCTGGATTAAGCCGAGGGCGGCAGCCGGGTCGAGGTAGGGCGACCCGCTGCCAAACAGCAGGCGGTGCGCGCCAATGGCCTCGATGGCCGCCGGGATCTTAACCAGATCCAGCGCGCCGGAGAGCTCCAGATAGATATTCGTGGCCTGGTCTGCCGCCGCAATGCCGGTGCGCCAATCGGCCCCGCCCATGCCCAGGAAGACGAACTTGTGCATGGAGTAGGTCTTGGCTAGTTGCAAGGCTACCTCCACGCAGGCGGCGTTGGGCGTGCCCAAAAAGATCGGCTTCTGGTAGCGGCGGCAGGCGTTGAGGACTTCATCCGCGACGAGGGGATGCAGCGGCTCGTCCGGGTGGGTGGAGGTGAGCATCACGCCGAGGAAGCGGCGCTCGCTCATCAGGTCGCGGATCGCCTGCAGCGAGGCGTCCACACGATTCAGGTGAGCTACCAGGCAGCCATAAAGCCCCTGGCCCTGATCCAGCATCACCTTCAGAATGCGGTTGCCCGAGAGCGGATCGACGCGGGCGGCGCGGGAGGAAAACAGCAAGGCGCGCTCGATGCCGCGCGCCTGAAGCAATTGGGCGACCTGCGCCGCGTTCTGGTTGATGCCGGGAAGAATATAGCCGTCCAGATAGACGTGGGTATCAAAGATTGGCATGGCGGTGACTCCGTGCGGACGAATGGGCTTTCGCTAGGAACGCGCTCAGGCGGCAAGATTCAGGATGCGGCGGGCATTGGCACCCAGTAGTTGAAGGCGTGCCTGTTCCGGCAGGCCGGCATGCTGCACGGCGTTGAGCGCGCTGGCGATGGGGTGGGAGGGCGCGCCGGTTCCCAAGAGCAGCCGCTCGGCGCCGAGGGTCTCCGCCACGAGCTTTAAGGCTCCGGCCGCCAGCAGGCGCGAGGTCTCCAGATGCCAGTTCGTGTGCAGGCGCAGGGCGGCGACGGCCTCCGCCAGCGTCGTCGTATCCACACCGGCCAGAAGGACGGGGGCCGGATAGGCCTCCAGGACGCGCGTCAGCGCCGTGATCGTGCCCGGCTCCTCCACATCCACCATGATCGGCAGTCTGGCCTCATCCAGGGAATGCAGCAGGGCGCGGAAAGGCGCAAAATCAACCGGCCAGCCCTGCTCCGTCGGGAAGAAGCGGATCAGCCGGAACCCTTCTCCGGTCAGGCGCGTCACCTGCGCGGCATCGCCGAAGTACATCCTCGGATTCAGGGTGGCGACGGGCAGCAGCTCAGGGTGCTCCGTACAGGCGGCGCGCGTGGCGGCGTTGCCGACCGCCGGGTCGAGCAGCAGGCCCAGGGTGGAGAGGGTGCAGGCGGCGCGCACGCTGTGCTTCTGCATCCGCTCTATCAGCACATCTACCGCCAGGTCCGCGCTGGCGGCAGGCAGCGGGCCAAACAGCGTATTGATATCGACTATATCCTCCATACGGGCCTCCCCAAATCAAATTCAACCACCCGCTCCCCTGGAAAAGCCTTTCAACCGGATGAACAGGATGAGACAGGATTTACAGGATTAAGACAAAGACAAAGATACAGGGCTTGTATGGGTTGTAGAGACAGAAACAGGAATGGGGTTGGTTTTAAGAAATCCTGTTTAATCCTGCTAAATCCTGTTAATCCTGTTGAGGTATTGGCTTTTCCTCCAGCCGTTCGAGGACCGTGCGCAGGCGGTGCAGCGTGCGCTCGCGCCCCAGCGCCCATAGCGTCTCGAACAGGCCAGGACCGACCATGCGCCCGGTAGCGGCCACGCGCGTGGGATGGACAACCTCGGCGAACTTGACGCCTAGCTCCTCGGCCACCAGGCGAGTGACCTCTTCCAGCCCCGCTATCGTCCAGTCGGTGAGCGCGCTATAGCCGTCAATCTCCTTCTCCAGCATGGCGCGCAGGTGCGGCACGCCCAGCCACTTCCGCACCGCCTTTTCGTCGTAGCCGTCCGGGTAATCCAGGTTCTGGAAGAAAAAGCCGACCAGGTCCACGACTTCCGACAGCTCCTTCATCCGCTCGATCTCCAGTGGGATGACGCGGCGCGCGTAGGCGATCTCCTCCTCTGTGGGCGGGTCGGAGATAAGGCCGGCCTTGACCAGATAGGGCAGGCACATGCCGATGATGCGTCCCGGCTGGCTCTGGCGGATGTAGTGGCCGTTCATCCATTTGAGCTTGTCGTAGTCGAAGATGGCCGGATGCTCGGAGATGCCCTCCAGCGAGAAGCGCTTGATGATCTCTGGGATGGGCAGGATCTCGATATTCTCCTCGCCAGTAGACCAGCCAAGCAGCACCAGGAAGTTGAACAATGCCTCCGGCAGATAGCCCCTCTCGATAAACTCCAGGAACTGCGTGTGGCCGTGTCGTTTGGAGAGCTTTTTCTTATCCGGCCCCAGGATGAGCGGGACGTGGACGAGCTTGGGCGCTTCCCATCCGAAGGCGTTGATGATGGAAACGAACTTGGCCGCGCTGGAGAGCCAGTCCTCGCCGCGAATCACGTGCGTGATGCCCATCAGGTGGTCGTCTACGACACAGGCCAGGAAGTAGGTCGGGTAGCCGTCGGATTTGAGCAGGATCTGGTCGTCCTGGCTGCGGTTTTCGACGACGATATCGCCCTTGAGCACGTCATGGATGACGGTTGTGCCCTCCAGAGGCATCGCCAGCCGCACCACGCTGAGCATCCCTTCGGCCTCACAGTGGGCGCGCTCCTGCTCGGAGAGGAAGCGGCAGCGGCGGTCATAGCCGGTCGGCAGGCCGCGCGCCTGCTGCTCCTGCCGCATCTGTTCCAGGCGCTCCCGTGTGCAGTAGCAGCGATAGGCGTGGCCGGAGGCGATCAGCTTCTCGGCATACTCCTTATAGATCGGCAGGCGCTCGCTCTGGATATAAGGGCCAACCGACCCCCCGGAAACCCACCACTCGTCCGGAACGATGCCCAGAAAGCGCATGCTGTCTTCGATGTCCCAGATGCCCTCGGGCACGTAGCGGCCCGGCGTGCGGTCGGTATCCTCCAGACGTGCGAGAAACTCCCCGCCCTCTTTCCGGGCGAGGAGCCAGTTATAGATGGCCGTCCGCAGGTTCCCGACATGAGGCGACCCGGTCGGACTGGGCGCGTATCGAACACGAACCGGCATGAAAAGCTCCTGCCTAACCCCCCGTCCCCCTTCCCTACGAGGGAAGGGGGTGACATCAGCTTGTACCTCTATAGGAGACCGCACAGCCATCCGGCACCCCCTTCCCTGTGAGCGAAGCGAACGTATCAGGGAAGGGGGCCGCGCAGCGATGGGTGGGGTTAGGTCACTTGACCAGGTATTTGCGCTTGCTCCTATCGAAGCCCTGCGTCAGCTTCTTGGAATCAAAGACCCAGGCGCCGCCGCGCTGGAAGAAGCAGTGGTACTCCGACAGGATCGAGGCGACCAGACGGCGGCGCGCGCGGCGAACGATGTTGATCTCGGTAAACAGCGTCAGGAACTCGATCCCCTTGCGGTAATGCTCCATGATCGTCTGGATTACTTCAAAGGTCGAAAGGGATTCGGCTTCCGCGCGCTCCTGCAGCGCCAGCAGCTCATTGATGCGGTTGCGGCTGATGAACATGCTGGGCTCGCTCTCTTCGTTGTAGTTGACCACATAGCGGTCGGGGGCCTGCCGCTCCAGCGTGAACGTCGCGCCCGAGTCGATGGGGATCGACTCGAACCAATCGATCAGACCGTATATCAGGCGCGTTTCGTTGTTGACCCAGACCTGAGCCTTCTGGCCGCCGGGCAGGACAAATTCCGTCTCCAGGATCTGCGGCTCCGGCGGGAAGAAGCCAGACGGGAACTGACACAGCGGCAGCGTGCCGATCTGCTTGTGATGGTATTTGATGACCGCACGCGCATTGGATGGCGGGTTGGGATCGGGATTGGGCACAGGCTCCTCGTCCAGAACGTCCTGGGCCAGCGGGCTTAGAATCTCGCGCTCCAGGCCGCCGTCGAAGCCGTCATCTTCGATCATCAGGTCTACCGGGTTGCCCTCGGCGTCCGTGTAGTTGGTTTCCGGGATCTCCAACAGGCCGGGCACGCTAAAGACGTAGGGCGGAATGGTTCCCTGCGCCCGGAAGCGATCCGCGCCGACCCAGGCGATGCGGTCGTCGCTGGCCAGGGCGTGGATAATGGTTTGCAGGTCTTCCTGGTAGGTGCGGTAGTCCGGCGTGACCTCGAAGATGTCTTCCAGCAGGCGCGTGGCGCGCACCGTGCCCTCGCTGTCGAGGATGGTCTGCACCAGGTTCTCGCGGTCGGCGTCGCTGAGCGCCAGGGGCTGTGCGGCCTCCTGCGCCTCGGCCTCGATGTTCTCGCTGACCTCCTGCTCGGCCAGGACCGGGAAGTAGCTTGTCAGCTTCTCGGCCAGTTGCGGCCCGATCCAGGTGCCGTTGGAGAGAGGCGTCGCGCCGCTTTCCAGGAAGACGCGCCCATAGAAGGCCGCCGGGTCAAAATGCGCTTTATCCCGACGCCAGGCCAGGAACTGGAGCGCCTTGTTCTTCAGGGGATGGCCGACGGCGTCTAGCAGGTCCGCGACGGTCTCCGGCCTATGGGCATCCAGCCCAACCTGCTCGGCGGCATCTATATAGGGCAGCGCATCCTCGTCCTCCAGGAAGTTCTCGAACAGTACTTCATCCTCAGCCTCGTCGGGAATGGCGAGCAGCCAATCGGCGGGCGCAATGAAATCCTGACCGATGCGGAAGTAGCGGGTCCGATCCGATGTGACGTGCTCCAGCATCTCCTCATAGATCTCGGCAGGGCGCCCGTAGATGGCGTTCAACTCTCGGGCCAGATCCGGCAGGCGAATCGGCTGGCCGAACGTGTTGAGGATGCGCTGCAGATTGCGATCTACGGTGTTGCGGGTGTTTAGGTAGCGCGTCCACAGCGTCCACTTGCGGTCCACCGCCGTCATATTCGGGTTGGTGGACAGGATGACGCGCGTCAGCTTAATATCCACGTCAGGCCGACCTACAGCCCTGGCGACTTCGGATGCCTTGAGCGGCTCGCCCGCTTCCAGCAGCGCTTTATAGATCAGGTCGCCCGCATAGCGCGCGGCCAGTTGTTCCTCAGTTTCCGGTTCTTGAGGTTTGACCATAACGGCAGTTGCCACGAAATCTCCCTCCTTATTCAACCTCACCCCGGCCTTCGGCCACCCCTCTCCTTCTCAAGGAGAGGGGGAATCAACGCTGGCTTCTGCTCTTCTCTCTCCTTACGAAGGAGAGGGGCCGGGGGGGAGGTCTATTCAGCAATCAAATCGTAGGGACGCGCCTCGACGACGCGGGCGCGCACAAAGGTTCCCGGCTGGGCCGCACAGCGGCGCACGTAAACCTGTCCATCCACCTCCGGCGCATCCCGGAACGAGCGGCCAATGGCGGTCGTCGGGTCCAGCGGCGAGCGGCCTTCAATCAGCACCTCCAGTTCCCGCCCGACCCATTTCTGGTTACAGGCCAGCGAGATCGCTTGCTGCCGCCGCATCAGGGCCTCACGGCGGGCGCGCTTGACGCGCGAGGGGACTTTCGGATCCATCTCGGCGCTCGGCGTGCCGTCCTCCACCGAATACTCAAACACGCCCACGCGGTCGAACTGCGCCTCCTCGACAAAGCGCTCCAGCGTCGCAAAGTGCTCTTTGGTCTCGCCGGGAAAGCCGATGATGAACGTGGTGCGAATGGCGACGTCGGGCGCGGCGGCGCGAAAGTCGGCCAGCAGCTTCAGATATCCCTCATAGCGCATCGGGCGGCGCATCGCTCGCAGCATTTCCTTATCCGCATGCTGCAGCGGCATATCAATATAGTGGCAGACTTTGGGCGTGGTGGCTATCGCTTCTATGATACCCCGATTAACGCGCGAAGGGTAGCAGTAAAATAGGCGTATCCAGTGGATGCTATCTACCTGCGAAAGTTCGCGCAGCAGTTCCGGCAGGCGCATCTGGCCGTAAAGGTCATAGCCGTACTGGGTCGAGTCCTGGGCGATGAGATTGAGCTCCTTGACGCCCTGCCGCGCCAGTTGCTCCGCCTCGGCGAGAATGCGCTCCATCGGCTTGCTGACGTGGCGTCCCCGGAAGGAGGGAATCGCGCAGAAAGTGCATTGATGGTCGCAGCCCTCGGAGATTTTCAGATAGGCCGTCCAGGGCGCGCCCATCCGCACGCGCGTCGGCACATCCACCCAGCGATGGTGCGGCCTTGCGGCGACTTCCAGCAGTTGTTGAGGCCGGATGAGCGACTGCCCGACTACCTTGCCGATGGACGCCATCTGCCCTGTGCCGAGGAAGGCGTCCACCTCGGGCATCTCTGCGGCCAACTCTTTAGCGTAGCGCTGCGCCAGGCAGCCCGCGACGACGACCTTCTTGACCTCGCCGCGCTCCTTGCGCTGGAGCGCCTCCAGGATCGTATTGATAGACTCCTCTTTGGCCGCCTGGATAAAGCCGCAGGTGTTGATCACGATAACGTCGGCGTCCTCGCCGACGGAGGCGGCGTCATAGCTGGTCTCGACAGCATAGCCTTCCTGCGTCAGTTGGCCCAGCATCTCCTCAGAGTCGACTTCATTTTTCGCACAGCCCAGATTGATCAGGCTGACCTTTGCGGGCTTCTGTACTCTTTCAGTAAGAGGCATAACGTTCTTAATTTACCTTACGCCGCCGGGCCATGAATGACCCGTCTGTGGGACGGCTACGCCGCCAACCGTCCTGGCGGACGGAACCGCTACGGCAAGAAGAATGCGCCCGTGTAACGGGAGTTCTTAAGATGGGTTTCTCTCCTCTTTGACCGTCTACGCGCCAGGTCTCCGCGATGTTCCCGATGCCATATCCTGGCCGGCTCAAAGCGCGTAATCCTGGGTGGCTACGGCGCTCTCAGCCTTTCGATCTCGGCGCGCAACCGTGCGATTTCTGCTGCCTGTTGTTCCAGCCGCTCTGCCTGTTCCAGCGGTGTCAGTAACGGTTCCTGGCGCTGCGGGTCATAGAGGCGTAGCATCTCGCCTTCCTCTACCAGGTCCAGCCCTAACTGCTCGCTGTGCAGCCTACCCTCCACAGGAAGCAGCGGTTGATACCTTCCCTCCGCCAGCCGGTAGCCCCGAAGACGCGGCTTCAAGTAGTCGCCGGTTGGGTCGAACAGGAAGTACTCCGGCACCTGCAAGCCCTGCTCGTAGACCCGGTACTTCTTCTCGGTATCCTCCTTGCGCAACTTCCGGGAGGTGAACTCAAAGATAACATCGGGAGTCTTCCGCCCTCTTTCCAGGTCATGTAGGTATCCCGAAGCCGCATCCCCATCCCGAAGACGACGTAGCAATCCGGGGAAACGACGGCTTTGGGATTGCCCTCCTCGTAGTATAAGGAAGTTATCGCCGGCCACATAGACCTCCGGGCGGTCCGCAAAGTAAGCCCGAAGCGCGCTGATGCAGTACCTAACTCAAGTTGCTACCTTGCCTCTTCGAGAAGGCAAACGGTGATGCAAAAGCCGGTTTCCAGAGCGATTCTCTCTCAAACGTGTTCCTAGGTAGCAACTTGGGTTACATAGTTACGGTGACATGTTTGTCGGTTGCGCCCATCGGCTTTCCATCGGAGGTTGGGTAGTAGATGCGCCGGGGGCGAGGCGGCGATGATGGATGGCGCTGTGGTGCGGTTGCCATAGATTTAGCCCTCGTCGGGCGCGAAAGTTGGCCCGACCTATTCGTTATCTATCGCCGAAAAGTCGTTTTGAAAGTTCGGTTTGTAGCAGGTTTTCCGGGTCGCAGGCGCGCTTGAGCGCAAAGAACTGGCGCAGGCGCTCCTCGCCAAGATAGGCGGCGGCGGATTTGCCGTCCAGGGTGCTGTCTTTGGCGAAGTAGAAGCGACCGCCGTTCTCCAGCACCATTTCATTCAGGCGGGCCGCGAGTTCCCAGAGGCGCTGGCGGTTACGGGCCGTCACCGGGAAATCCAGCGCGAACGAGTAGCCGTCTACGGCATGCGACATCCAGAACTCATCCCACTTATGCCGCTTGAACACGCCCAGGTAGGGGATGATGCCCCACGCATGGCACAGCTCAAGCTGCGCCGTGAAGCACCGCTCGGCGTTCTCGGCGGGAACGAAGCTCTGGTACTGGATCAGGCCGCCCGGCTTGTAGACGAACTTCCAGTTGGGCACGTAGTCCAGCAGGAAGGCGAACCCGGCGTGCGACTGCCGGTAGGTTTTGTGGTTGCCGAGGGTGCTGCCCGCCTTGTACTTGGCCCAGTTGATCAGGCGCATGCCCCAGTTCCTGGCAAAAGGCTTGAGGAACCGCCACATGATGGACTTAGGAACGACGCCAAACAGCGTGTCCGGCAGTTCCTGGTTCTCCACGCGCAGCGTTTGTGCTGGATTGAGGTCCTCCCCTGGCTGGAGGTAGTTGGCCTGATGCACCAATCCCCGCCCCAGCGCCTTGCCCCGGGCAAAGCAGTCTATCCAGCCGACGAGATAATCGGCCCTGTCCATGCGCGCCTCAAACTCGCGGAAGATGTCGGCGAAGTTGCGGGTGGAGAAGGCATGGATCTGGAGGAGGCCGGAGTAGACCTTCTTTAATTGCAGCGTGATGCTGACAAAGCAGCCCAGCATCCCGAAGCCGCCGATGGCCGCGTGGAACAGGTCGCTGTTTTGCTGGCGGCTGCACACCTTGATCTCGCCCGTCGGCAGCAGCAGCTCAAACTCCAGGATGTGGTTGCCGATGGGGCCGGCCTTGAAATTGTTCTTGCCGTGAATGTTCATGGAGGCCGCGCCGCCCAGCGAAACGAACATGGTGCCGGAGACGACCGGCGGCCACCAGCCATCCCCGATGACGTACTGCCAGAGCTGCCGGATAGTCACGCCCGGCTCGGCTTTAATAATGCCGGTCGCGGGATTCCACGCCAGGATACGGTTCATGCGCGTCAGGTCGAGGCAGATATTCTCGGCCAGCAGGGAGGCGTCGCCGTAGCTGCGGCCCGCGCCGCGCAATCCGACCTTCCGGCCATGCCGCCGCGCGATCTCGAAGACCTCCCGGATGCCCTCCGCCGTGCTGGGGCGGTAGACGTAGGCAAGCACGGAGGTATTCATGCCCCAGGCTTCCACGCGCTCCAGACGGTCGGCAGGCAGGGGCGGGGGCAGCGCTGCCGTCGCCCTTCTGTCTGCCAGGGCGGCAGTCGCGCCGTTGTTTTGATCGCGCAGCGCCGCGCGCTCGGGCGCGCTCTGATTCAGGGATATAGGCCGGGGGATCGCCACGATAGTCTCCGATACCGCTATATATTGAGCTTTTTGAATAGGAAGGAGGGAATGGCGCGGATCATCGCCATGATGGGCCGCCACACGCCGGGGATATAGGCGGTATGGGCGCGCCGCCGCGCCGCCGCCAGAATAGCCGCCGCTGCCTTCTCCGCCGGGATGAGCAGGGGCAGCTTGTCCAGCCCTCGGGTCATGGGCGTATCCACCGGGCCGGGCTTGACGGTGACGACCGCGACCCCGTAGCGGCCCACGCGATTGCGCAGGGATTCCAGATAGCAGTTGAGCGCCGCCTTGGAGGCGCAGTAGGCGGGCTGCCCGCGTCGGCCCCGGTCGCCCGCCACGGAGGAGATGCCGACGATGGTACCCTCCTGAGCGCGCGCGAACCGCTGCGCCGCCTCGTTGAGCCAGGCGATGGCGCCCAGGGTGTTGACCTCAAACATCAGCTTATCTTTGTCGAAAGAGTACTCCTCGTCGGCAAGGCGCGGCATGACTCCCGCCGCATAGATGACCAGATCCAGCCCGCCCAGGTCATGGGCGATCTGCTGGAAGAGCGCGGGGACGCACTCGTATTCGCGCACGTCGTGCGGGTAGGTATGAGCCAGAGTCGCGCCTGCGGCGGCGTTGATCTCGGCGGCGATGCGCGCCAGTTCCTCCTCGCGACGCGCTACCAGGGCCACCTGGCATCCCTGCTGCGCCAATTGCCGCGCCACCGCCTCTCCCATCCCGGAGGAGGCGCCCACCACCAGCGCGCGTTTCCATGCTGTTGCCATCGGTCATCTTCTTTCCGCCTGCCCGGTAATTAGGCCGGAGCAGAGCGACCAATCCAAGCGAAACAGACATTATTGTACCACAAAGCCCACTTACGGACAAGCGCAGGACCATCGCCGCTATGCCTGCCCGCTCAGAGGAGAGTGGCATTTCGGCGCGTGCAATCGCCCTGTGGACAAGCGCGGCACGCCTTGACCCCGCCGCCAACACGCGGTACAATTACCTATTGCTTGCGTTGGGAAACGGTCTTTTCCGGCGTGCTGTTGCCTCGCGCCCAAGGCGAGGCGGAGGAAGATCCCATGCCTTATCGTCGCCGTATTTCCGGTGCCGTCGCGCTTCCGGCGCGGGCGGTGCCTGCCTTCACCCTGGTCGAACTGCTGACCGTCATCGCTATTATCGGCGTGCTGGCAGCCCTTCTCTTCCCCGTATTTCTGACGGCGCGGGGCAAGGCGCGGGAGGTGTCCTGCCTGTCCAACCTGCGGCAGCTTGGCATGAGCATCTCGCTCTATGCCCAGGATAACGACGGCCTCTACCCGTTTGCCGTGGATCCCGCCGACCGCTATACGCCCGAGATATGGGCCGGCTTCCGGGAGTTCCAGGCGCTCATTCCGCACATGAGCATGATTCACGAGGCCCTGCAGCCCTACATCAAGTCGAAGGAGCTTTTCCGCTGTCCCGCCGACACCGGCTTCGATATCGAGGACTTTACCGGAATACCGCTGGATGCGCGCCCCACAAGCTACACAAAGTTCGGCACCAGCTACTACTATCGCACCGAGATCGCGGAGCGGAGGGCCGGGGAGGCGACGTTCCAGAACCCGGCAGAAGTCAATGTACTTTTCGACGGCGCGGGCCACTGGCACGGTAGCCTGATCCCGCCAGCGAAGCGCTACAACATCATCTTTGCCGACGGCCACGCCAAAAACCACACCCGCGACGACCTCGACCGTCTGTGGTCTATGCCGCTATAGCCTGAACCCAAGGCTATTCCGTTTCTCGGGAATGGGAGGCTTCCCCTCACCCTTCCCTCATGCTCCCGGCAGGCTAAACCCTGCCGCTGTGGGGCCTACGGCCCGCTGCCCACCTACGTGGGCAGAGGATCCAGTGGGAGAGTCAGAGTTGGCTTCTCTTCCCCCTTCTGCCTTGCAGGGAGAAGGGCCGGGGAGGAGGGGAGATAAGGCAGAACGGAAGAGCCTGGGAGGAAGAGAGGCTCCCCTCTCCCGCAGCGCCGTGAGAGGGGGTGAGGGGGTGAGGGCCTCTCCCCTCCCCTGTTCTTGGGGATCGTCAGGCGGAGGCGCGAACCGTTGAGCGCCGACCCTGGCAGTGGGTTAGGGGGTGGGGGCCATTAGGGACGGGAGTGGGGCGCCGTTCCCCGGAAGGAAAGAGAAAGTTTGGTAGGTTGCCTGCTGGCCTTTCTGGTGATCGGATTGGAGTTGTTTTGTTGGCTGTTTAGCCTCAGCCTGGCCGATACGGGCGCATCGCGCGAGGTCTGGAGCCTGTGGCGGCAGGCCATGTGGGCCATTCCCATCACGGGCCTGCTCGCCGCGTGGGCTATGGGCAGGCAAACGGAGCGCGCCGTATCCGCGCGCCTGCTCGGTGGCATCCTCAGCCTCGGCGGCGCGCTCGCTTCCGCCTACTGGATCTGGCAGACGCTTACTCTCAGCAGCGGAAGCCTGGCCGGCAATCTGCTTTCCGCTATGGCTCTGATACCGGCGTTGCTGCTGCTTTCGGCAGGCATAAAGCTCTCGCTCAGCGCGAAAAATGGGCGGCATGAGGTATCCTGAAAAGTATGAAGGCGCTGATCTTAGCCAATGGAGAGTCGCCCTCGGAGGCGCTGGCGCAGCGCCTCGCCGCCGAACATGACCTGCTGCTGGCTACGGATGGGGCCGCCCACCGCGCCGCCGGGCTGGGCCTAAAGCCCGACATTATCTGCGGCGATTTTGACTCGGTGCGCCTGGAGGTTGCGCAGGCCGAGTTTCCGTGCGCAGCGTTCCTCCCCACGCCGGATCAGGATCAGGCCGACCTGGAAAAGGCTATCGCCGTCGCCCGCGACCGAGGCGCATCGGCCATCACCATCCTCGGCGCGGCGGGCGGGCGCATTGACCATACGCTCGCCAACCATCTACTGCTGCTGCGCTACCATACCGAAATTCCGCTGGTCATCATCGGCGACTCTTCCCACGTATGGGCCATTTCAGGAACGATGGACACGCCCGGCGAATGCACATTTGACGCCGAGCCGGGCGATATTGTCTCCGTCCTCTCCTATGACGGCAAAGCGCGCGTCACCCTGACGGGACTGCGATGGACTCTGCTAGACGAGCGCCTGCCCATCGGCACGCGCGGCATGAGCAACGTGGCCGAATCTAATCGCGTTTCTATCCGGGCGCGCGGCGGCGCGGTCATCGTCTGCCATCTCAAAAACGTGCCGCCGAGGCCGTGATGCCTTCGGCAGGCTAAACCCCATAACTGTTGAATGCTCGCCTGCTAACTGACGTTGTTGCGCCCTATGGACAGACGTTGTACCCGAAGCAGAGCGGTTATTGATGGCAAGCATTGAATTTTCT
>Ga0209810_1003164_pt1 | contig 17847 bp, 27 predicted proteins | sample Coa_R1_7_FD_187159 | JGI IMG/M metagenome (GOLD analysis project Ga0209810, IMG submission 187159) | Surface soil microbial communities from Centralia Pennsylvania, which are recovering from an underground coalmine fire - Coalmine... | ecosystem: Environmental > Terrestrial > Soil > Unclassified...
GCGAGTGCCCTAGCTGTCGCTAGGACTCGATGGCTGCGCTGTCGCTTGCCTGTCGCTCTCACGCTGCTATGTTATGGTGATACCGTCAACGCCCGTCAATAGTACAAGCTACCGTACAAGTTGCGTAACTTGTCATACTCACTATACCAGTCATGACTATAGGATATGTCAATGTGAAGTAGCACATCACAAAACTTGTACCATACAAGATACAAGATTGTGAAGTAGCACATCACAAAATGCCAGGGCCAGGCCGTTTCACCTATGCTCACAGCACACTACTTAGACACTCTAAATAAATAAAAATTTTTTGAGTTGCCTTTTTGGGTGGAAAAAGTGGAAAAAGTGGAAATGTACCCCCTCGCGCCGCTTCTCAAGCCGCCTCGCCATTTTCCACTTTTCAAATTCAAAAGTGGAAAATCAAAAAAAGTGGAAAATTCCCAGGGCCAGGTGGCGCGCAAAAGTGGAAAATGTCCCTGGGAAAGTGGAAATGCCTTGATTTCGCGGCCAGGCGCAAAACTGAGGGCCTCGACGATCCGGCGCGCAACACATCACCCAGGGACGGCACGGCCAGCCCTGGCCCTTCTCGCGTGGGCAGCTCCGCCGTGCGTCACGTCCCCAGCGGCGCTCGTCAATTCCCCAGGGCCAGCTCGTCCCCAGGGCAGCGGCCAGGGCCAGTTATGAGACACTGTGTCTCATTTCGGATTGTCAAAGAGGGCCAGTCGGGGCCAGCTCCGCCGTGTTGCGTTACCTGGCCGCTCATGAGACGGCATCTCACTAGCTAACACTTTCGCATTTTCCAGTTAACACCCAGGGCGGAAAGGCACCAGGCGTCCCCGATCCGTGCTGATTTCCGCGTTTCCAGATCCGGCGGCCAGGTTTCCGCCGCTTTCCACTTTCCAGATTTCCGGCCAGCGCGCGCACATTTCAAGCTCACGTTTCCACGTTTCCACGTTTCCAGTCAGGGCAGCGCCGCGCCGCATGGAAAGTTCCGGCCAGGGCGCGCAAAGTTTTTTAGCTCCAGGATCTGAGGGAGTAGCGGGCCAGCTCGCGGGCTCGAAATGACCGGCGGCCAGGCGCGTTGCATTTTCGCCCTGGGTGACGAGTCGACGGCCAGGCGTCCCCCTCTTCTCGTCTCTCTCTCTCTTACGAGCCAGCCCGCGCCGCGCCCCCTCTCTTCAGGGCTACGGCGGAGGCAATGCCAGGGTAGCAACATGTCACAGATCCGCGCGGCCAGATCGTGTTATTTCTGTATGGATAGTGGCTTTATCTCCTTTTCATTTTTGTCCTCTGCTTTTGTGCATAGCAATGTTTGGTGCTAAAACGTGATGCACTAAAAAGCCCTGGGTGGATCGTGGATGAGATCGTACCCAGGGCTAGCGCTGTATGCGCGAAGTTAGTAACCTATAATTGTAGGCGGTTTTCCACCCTTGTATGCTGCTACCTGCTCTTTGATGAAATCTCGATATTCTCCATTTGAGAAGCCAGATAGCACGTTTATGAGCTTGTCGAACTGGCCTTCGTCAATCTGTTTATCTCTGTGGTAGGCTTCCCATAACCGGAGTACCGCGCCGATAACGAAACCGCGCTTATCCTCTGGTTTATTCTTCATGTCCTTCTCAGCACTTGCCATATTTGTTTTTATGGCTTGCTCGTAACGTCTCATCACCATAACTAACCCTCTTCCTCTCTTGCTTCCTGCTCGTATTTATCTTTGTCTACCGGCGGAGCAAAGTCTTTTTGTAAATCAAGTTCCATAAACGTTGTACCAGGCGCGTCGATGTGGAGTGCTTTGTCAGAAACGAAACAAGCCAGTATCACTAACTGGCCTGCATCTTGTAGCCAGGCTTTAACGGTATCTGCAACGCCTTGCATCGCGTGCTCGTCGGTTTCGTTAGGTTCCATCTGGCCGATTAAATCGCCGTAGTAAATGCCCTGTGGTGTGGTAACTGCAAATTTCCATGTTCTTACATCGCTCATGACTGGCCCTCTTTTTTCTCATTGGTGATAACTCTCTCTACTATAATGTCATGTTGTGGATACTCATAATAAGCGGCGGCCTCTTCAATGGCGCGGCTCATGGTATCGGCTTGAATAGTCCCCAGGGGCTTTTTAGGCTCGTCATCATCGGCCCTTTCAAGGTAGACTTGCCAGGTGTACCCCGTTCCCCTGGGAAGTTGAGGTAACATCTCAGCATACACTTTACCAATGACTTCAGCATAATAAAGTGAATCCGCGAAGTTTGCCTGAATTAGTTCTATCGGCATATCGGCCAGGCTGTTACGCTGTAACGCTTGCATGCGGAGCACAATAGCTTGTGCATGCCCCTCTATCTTATGGGCCATTGCTTGAACGTGTATTTCCTGAGCTTTGTTCATCGGGTTACTTCCTTTCCTGGCCCTGGGTGGAACTTTCACCCAGGGCGATGATTTATTAAAATGGGTGCTCGTCAAGTTCGTTAGAGTCTTCTGACTCTTGATCTTGCTTTGTCATGCCCGCCGCGAGATTGCGGAGGACTTGAGCCAGTATCACTATACGATCCTGGCTATTTCTCAGCTCGTCACGCTTTCTGTCAATGCCTTGATAGCTGAGTATCTGCTCTAAACTGAGATTGTAAAATTCGTTGTAATATTCCTTACATTTGTCATGCAGACAAAACGCACTGTCAAGCGCATATGCTGAGAAAGGAACTGACAGTAATGCTTTACGTGCGTAGTCGGCCCCGAAAATGATAATGTGATGATTTTCGAGCGTGTCTTGAATAGTCGGCCAGGCGGCGGAGAGAAGCGGTTTATCCTCTATATCTGATAGGCGCAATCCGTGATATTCAAAACCTCGCACGTCATAGGAATGAGTCGGATGTATGAGCTGATCTAACACGATGGTTTCAGAAGTGAGATGATAGGCTGTAAAGCGGATCGGCTCGACTTCTCCGCCGTAAGCATAATAACCAGTCTCGTCAACGATGCCGGTTGTCTCAACGATAAGCAGCAAGGCCGATGGGTGATTTACCGCTAACCTGGCCCATTCTGTTGTGGTTGCTTGCGTGTATTGCTGTACAAAGCCTGCTAACTTTTCGTAGTGGCGGAGAAGGTTGTCAATGTCGCCTTGCATTTTTCCCTTCTCGCGGTCAATGTCTCTTAAAAAACTGTTCATCGGGTTACACCTTTCTTTCTGGCCCTGGCTGCCGCCGATCCGCGTCACCCAGGGCCGTTTTTACTAACGATCCTCTAAGTAGCGAACACGTTTACCCTGCTCGCGTGCATAGGCTATCTCGTCTTTTGTTGACTGGCCGATATAGCCGCCAACATTCAACACGAAAATTTCATCGGCCATATCAATTTTTCGCTTATGCAGCTCGTCAAGGCGGTTCTTTACGCCCTGGCTTAATTCAAGCATGCTATCATCTTTGGTGTTACATCCTATTGATAGGACGATCCGGCCCGCTAGGGTTTCCTTTAGGTTGGCTTCCTGATATGCTTCCATGAACCGCGTCGATCCACATAAGCAGACTACTACCGGCCTTGTACGCTTCGGTTGTGGTATCATCTCAACTGCAAAATCGAGGGCTAGCAGCTTTTCATCAGAGAGGCCCTCAACAAGTCTCTTGATAAGCTGTAGTCGGTCATACCGCGTGGTTAAGTCGTCAAGGTTGATAGCGATACGATCCGCTATCTTTGAAATCATAGATTGTCTCTCATTCATCGGGTTACTCCTTTAATTCTCCTCGTCCAGTAAGCACAGTAACGCTGTTATCTAGCTCGTCTAGCATCATCCAATAATTTACCGTATGTTCCCCTGGTACTCTGTCTCTATGCTCTGTGTCTTCTATTATCTGTATGTCTTCCTCGAAAACGTCGTCAAACTGTGGGACAATATCTTTCATCGGGTTACGTCCTTTCTTTCCGGTTAGAATAGCAAACTATCATACAAAGCTGCCTGCTTCGCGTGTCTCGTCCTGGCCGCGTTTTTCGCGTGGTGCGGAGCGTCGTAACGCAAATGATGCAACTGACAAAGGGCTAGCAGGTTCGTTAACCGACAATCGGCGGGGTTATGGTTGAGATGGGCAACGGTAAGCACCGTTTTCGATCCTCGCGGGTTCCCTGGGATCGTCTGGCCGTCGAGCCGTGCGCAACGCTGGCCGCCCTCGTCTATCCATTCACACCGTCCCCCAGCGCGAAAGTAGCGCACAAGCCAGGAAATGAACGGCCAGTCAGAAGGATACAGGGCCTTGTTCTCTGCTTTCACTGGCATTAGTTCCGCCCTCGCCTTTCCGGTCCTTGCTGCTTACTTTCCGGCTTCCTCTCCTCTTTGTCATAGTTACCACATAACGCGTGTGTATACACGTCGTATTCTTTATAGTTGATTTTACTCACCTGATGTCTACATGTACACACTACTCCGCACGTTGGACAAAGATGTTCTTGAAAGTCGCTCATCGGGTTATATCCTTTCGGGTTGTGCCTGGCCCTGGGTGACGATCCGCGAGGGCCAGGCGGAGAACTAATAATTCACCATCCCGCCGTTTGCGCAAGCCAGGCTTGATACTTTCGGCGTGCAATGATCCATACAGCTTTGTGATTTTTCGACCTGTAGTATTTCCAGTGGCAAGAGGGACAGACACAATCTAGCTCCGCATCGGGATTGCTAGGATCGTGATTTTTATGAGCTGCTACCATGTAGACTTTCCACAAGTTTCCAGCCCACGAAATAAGCTCGGTGCCGCGCACTATTCCGCATTTCTGGCACGTGTGGTTATGTGCATCCTTTACCTCGCGTGCGCGTTGCTTGAAGTTCGGAGCATACTTGTGGGGATTATTCATGCAAGCACCGCCTTTAATTGCTCATTGGCGCGCAAGTGGCGCTTTGCGCCGTCCCTCACGTTCTCAAATTCGCGCGTACCAGACGGGGGGAGCTGGGTATCATCGCGTAACGTGTCTATCTCGAAACGTTGCACCAAATAGGCGCGTTCTTGCGGTGAGAGCTGTAGCAGGGCCTCATGTAATGCCTCTTGCTCTATATGGCCCTGGCAAGAGAGAGGCGGCTCGTCTTCTGAGGGCGCATAGAGGATATCTTGCAATGATCCGCCGTCCTCGCCTGGCATATCAAGACTTAACGGACGGCGGCCCCGTAACTCCCTTTGCAGCCACGTGCAGAGTTTTCTGTGAACGATGGTAAGGGCCAGGGCGCGCGGTATCTCGTCATGGTAGGGGGCTAGCGTCGTGTTCCACGCGTTGAGCAGGGCCAGGGCCGCCTCTTGTTGCGCGTCGTCTCTGTCGAGATGATACCGATAGGCCATTTTTGTGATGATAGGGCCGCATGTCTCAAGTGCGGCCAGAATGCTAGAATAGGAGAAGTGAGAGGTGTTGCTCATTGTGGTTCTTACCTTTCACGAAAACGGCTCGTCCCTCACGGCCAGGTGAGAGACGAGCCACCTTGTTAATAGTCCTGGTTAATGTCCCAAGAACGTGCATATGTAGGCATGATAGCCGCTTCGATATACGAGCCGTACAGTTGAATGTCAGTCGTGAAACTGACTTGGTTTCCTGTAAAGGTGAAGTTATCGGGGTTGAGCAATTCCAGATTAGTCGAGAGGGCTTGCTCAATATCGCTTTGCTTGTCCATGTCTGGTATGCTTACTAACGAAAGTGTGTGCTTTTTCATCGGGTTACACCTTTCACTAGGCCCTGGTTACTTGCGATAGCCAGGGCCGCCGCTTTACTCTGCCTCTTGCGTGCTAATGACGTTCCATACAGCCACTTGAAAGCCTAGCTTGTTGATCCGGCCAGGCACATCGTGCGAATATTGCAGTTCGTAGGTAGTGCCTGCCATTTTGGTCGTACCAGACTGCCAGTCATCCGAATGAACGGTTAATTGGCGTTGCGTCCCGTTCATATTCACGAGCTGCTTTCCTAAACTATCCAATGTGTGCGACTCCTTTCGGCCAGGGGGCCAGTGCTAAAAAGACGCTTTACAAGAATGACAGCTATAGCGCATAGGATCAATTGGCTGTGCAACTATCGTGCTTACCACTTGCAAGTTGCAATACTTACGAGAACAGCGCGCGCAAATATACCCCGTCTTATTCGCATTGAGCCGTACCTCATAGCCCTTTACTTTCTTTCGGTCTCCTCTCTCGTCGGAGTCCTGTACTGGTGTGCTCATCGGTTCCCCTTTCCTATCTGATTGCACGCGTCCATTGCTTTGTACCGTAGTCATAGCGCACAAGCACCGTCCCAACATACCCCCACTTATAAGCGCCACAGATAAAAATCTGTTCAATACGGACATCTCCTAAACCAAGTACATACGCCTCTTCCATCAAGATTGCTCCTTTCTCTCGTGATTTCTCAGGATGAGCGGGCTTTTTCTCCCTACACCCTTGTAAGAAGTATAAAATTTTTGAAAGCACTTGTCAATACTTTTAAAATATGTTAAAGTAGTTTATAGAATTGTTACGGGTTGACGGCCTAATGTAAGCATGCTAAGGTGCTTGTATCACCTTAGCACATACGAAAGGATGGCAAAAATGGCAATGCCAATTCAAGTAAAAGGGGTAACGTACCTCAATACGTCGGAAGCAATGGGACGGTTAGGGGTAAGCCGCCCTACATTTGATAAGCTGGTGAAAGATGGCCGATTACCACAGTATCGCCAGGGTATCAGGAACCTACCATATTATCGGGAAAGCGACGTTAACGAGCTTTTAGAGATGCGTAGAGCTGATAACGAAGATTAAAAAAGCGCGGTGTATCAGACCGCGCCTCTACTTCCGAAAGGAGTTCACCAAGTGGAAGCACCGCATATCATAGCAGCAATTAAGCTCCCTTCGCTACAGGCAATTCACGCCTACTTGTATACAATGGGCCTGCTTGCAACTTTGATGCTTTTACTGGCCTTTCTTTGGCTTGTGGGGTATCTGATCGAGCAGGTTTTTTTGATGGTCACTCAGATTGTACATCTGTTTGGGGCCTGCCCGCCGGTTGTACAGGTTGTTTTTCTGGCCCTTCTCATTGTCCCTTGTATCTGGTTTCTGCTTACACGGGCTGTTTTCGTTTCTCTCAAGTTAGCGAGGTAGGGACATCATGGACGATAGAGACGAGATCGTAAAACCAACGCCATTGACACCGCAACCCGTCGCGCACCCTCTCGCGGTCCTCTGGTCACTGATAGGCGGAGCACTCTTGTTCGTTTTTATGATTGCAGGGATCTTTGCTGCATACCACCAATTCGTACAGGGCGCGCGGATCATGGTGATTATCCTTGTCGGCCTGGGTGTTGTGCTTATCCCCAGCAGTGTGATAGTAGGGGTCGTGCTTATGTATCAATCGCACAAGCGCAAGACGAAAATACAAGAGCTAGAAATCACGCGCGCGGAACGTGCCATTAGCCGCGAGGATGAATTGAACAGGGCAAAGATTGCGCAACTGGAAGCCCAGGCGGAAGTGGTACGCCGTACCATTGCCTTTGACGGGGTAGGAAACGCGGCCTTGATCAATGAGTACGGCCAGGTGATACAGCTACGCGGCAACTATCAGGACTTCCCCAATTTGCAGACGTATCATCAGAGTAGCCGCCATGAGAGTGCCTTAATCGAGGGGCCAGGCGGCCAGGGCCAGGCGTTACTACAGCAAGCCCGCCCTCTCCCTCGCGTCGAGCTATTCTATGATCAGATCCCGTACAACTCTTTGCAGACGGCTATGGGGATCGAGGCGGAGACAGGAAACCCCATACTGGCCCCTATTCGTCAATCTACCCACTTCAAACTGATTGGTGGGAGCGGCCAGGGCAAGAGCTGCGTAGCGGCGGCTATGCTCGATATTGCCACATCGACGAACGACGCGGATCATTTAAAAATCGGCTTGCTCGATTTGGAGCATAACACCTCACGTCTGTTTGAAGACATCCCCCACATAGCAGAGATTGGACCGCGCCGTCAACGCTTGATCGGACGCAACGCGGAAGAAGTGGCGCAAAAGTTAAAGCTCTTACAATGGGAACTTACCCGCCGGTCAGAACTGGGTGAAGACTACTGTAAGCAACACGAGCCGGTCTTGCTGGTGTACGTCGAGGAGATGCTGGCCCTCAAATATGAGGTAGTCGATAAAAAGCTCAATCAGCAGATGCTAGCGGCTATCAATATCGTGGGAGTGCGAGGGCGTAAGTACGGAATTTTCTTATTGGCATGCATGCAGACAGACTATAGCGACAAGTCAACGCGTGAAGCGATGGCGCAATTTCGCACGCGCGCCGGTTTCGCCATTGATCCAGACACGGCCAGGGCGTCCGGTTTCTTCAATACGGAGCTGGTGAAGGAAAATTATCAGGCAGGGCGGCCAGGACAATATGTGTTAGAGAAACCAGCGTACAGTGGGATTGTGCTTTCCCCTGACTATGATGTGGCCGCCAAATTGGAGCGGATCGGGGCCGCGACTGTCCCCACGACGAGCGCCGCTATGCCTGCACTTCCCTTACGGCCTGGCCTCGCACAACTGCCGTCCCCTGAAGTGGAACAAACGAGCGGGATAGTGGAGGGCGTAGCGGCCACGACGACGCAAGGAAAGCCAGCGCTGACGGCGCAAGAGTGGCGCATTATTGAGAAGTGGCAAGGTGGTATGAGTATGCGCGCGATTATTGCCAGTGAGTACAGCAATGGCAAGGGGGAACCGCTGACCGGCGGGGATGAGTTTACAAAGCGGTCAAAAGAGATACAGGCGCTTATCGCGCGGTTTCTCCCACGAAAGGAAGCGTAAGGTATGACGAGATCAGACATTCAAGCCCTGGTTGAGGCATGCGAGGAACATTTCACCGACGAGCATACGTTTTCGCCCATTGATGATACAACCATGTTTCAAGCGATAAGCGCGGTAAAGTATCACCTTCAGGCTGCACCGAAACACTCAGTTTCTCAGGTGACAAGCCCTGAACTGATCCAGGCCGTTACCTACCTGGCAACGCTTGCGAAGCCCTTAGCGGATGATGACCTCGATATTGACCTGGCCTTAATGGGCTTTGATATTGAGTAAAGAGAGGATAGAGGATATGGAAGAAAAAAGGAACTTCGGCCAGTGGTTCCATCAAGAAATCTGGAATAAAAAGGGCCAGCACTTTCTCTATATTGTTCGGTTCAAGTGGGTAACGGCGCTATCCTCGTGGGCTATCACGAGCGCCGGAACGGTAGCGGAGTCGGCGTTTATCTTTGCTCCGCTCTGGTTGCTCATCTGTGCAAGCGTCCCTCACTTTGTGCTGTTATTCATTTCCGAACAGATGAAAGAAAACATTTCCTCGTTTGCGGATACCTTGCTCGTGGGTATTCCTGAACTTATCTTATTCGCGGCTATCGTCAATGTTTTTGAGCGTATAGCGGTGCTGAGATATGAGAGAAAGGGCCTCTTCGAGGACGGCATGAAACTATCCTGGGTGCTTGCGTTTGGTATCCCCACGCTTACCTTTGTTCTCGTTACGGGGGTAACACTCTGGTATGCAATGGGGAATATCAATTTTGAATTGCCTATGTGGGTGGTACAACTTCGGGGGTTAATGTCATTCTGGTACGGCGCGGCTATGGTGTTGTATGGACGATTAGGGAAGCCCCAGGAAGTAAGTAGATTGCGCGAAAAGGACGAAGCGCTCGCTGATTTGCGCGCCGAAAAGGACAAAGAAATTGCCGATTTACGCGCCGATTATGAGCAAGCAAGACAGGTTATTGATACGCTACAAAGTCAGTTATCGATGCAGTCTTCAAAGGTTAATAGGTTAGAAACACTTATGAATAAACCTTCTGAGGACGCGTTACAAGCCTGGCCGCAAAACGTTATTGACTGGATTAACGGCCCCAATAAGACGTTTAATGTGGACGAGATAGCGCGGTATACCGGCCTCGATAAGCGGGTTATTAACGGCGCAATCCGGCGCGGTATTCTCAAGAAATCAGGGGGAAAGGGGACCGGATTGTACACAAAGGACTCAGTAAAAGAGTTCTTAATTGACAACGCGCCGATGGAAAAAGAGCGCAATACAGACGGTTTCCCTGCCCTGCATGCCGTGAAATAGCGCAACGTTAAGGCCGCGATAATTGCCAATTATCGCGGCCTCTTGCAATTTGCCACGCAAGCTATGCAGTAGGGTAACGAGCTACTACATAGATGCAACGCACATTAACAACAGTATATCACACAAGGCTAGGCAGCTCTTAGCGCTTCTAACAGCTCCTTATCATGCAGCACATCATGCAGATAGGTGACGATGTTTGACGTCTCAACATCTGTAACCCCCTCGGCCTGTACCTGGCCTATAATTTCTTGCGTTACGGCTTCCTCGCTTACCTCACCTTTTGCATATCGCGTCAGAAAGTAGATTAAGCCGAAACCGATCAACGCGAGAAGCAAGAGGAACGCCCAATTATCACGGAAAAAATCGGCCAGGTTTAACACACCCTCGACGGCGGGGGATACATCGGCCAGGTTGTTATTCAACCGTTCCGCGTATTGAGTGCCAGGCGTTACGCTGGTACGAGTAGGAAAGGGTACGCCTTACGGAACCCCTCTTTCTTACGCGCGATTTCTTGCTCTTGCTGTGCAAGTCTGGCTAGCTCCGCCCTGGCTAGTTCCTCTTGTACCTTTTGACTAATCAAGGTTTCGAGGGCCGGAGTAGCAGGGGTACGCTCTACCTCTTGCGCGTACCGATCCCACAAGGCTTGTTCTTGCTGAGAGAGAGCACCGTAAGAAATGCGCTTCTTTCCACCAGTGCGAGGGTTACGGCCAGAGAATAACATCAACTGCTCTTTAATCAGGCGTTGCCTATTCCCTTTTGTACCGGCAGGCGTCAAATCACCACGCGATACGGCATGTCTGAGAACGCCCTCAGAAGTGCCCAAAATTTCAGCAGCTTCATCGTAGAAAACAAGTTCCATTTTTCCGTCCTTTATCTCATCAAAACGCTTGACTTTGCTTCACATCAGTGATAAAATCTGTGAAACGCTTGCTTGTACTTGAAGATATTCTAACACGGCACGCGCCGAAAAGCAACGACGTATTTTGTAGTGCGTCCATTTATCGAAGTCGAGGCCCGTTATGGTGACGATGACAGAGAAGATCAGACCGCTCCCCAGGCGGAGACGGCCCAATATAGATACAGACGATACCGCGCCCTTGATTGAAGACGAGGCGCTAGCTTTTCCAGATGACGCCCTGTTTCTCTGTAACAGTTCCTCAAAAGCGCTCTATTATAGCCCGTCTATGGGCTACCTGGCCCGTTCTCTCTCGAAAGCGGGGGCGTGGCGTATCCTGCTCGGAGCTGCTACTCGTTTTGACCGTTACCCTAGTGGCGACGACGTTGATACACCGCGCGCCTTTATTGAGGGCCAGTTTTTACGGCCAGGGACCGACGTTGTGTTAACCTCGTTTCGCCTTTCACGCCCAGCGGCCAAAGATTTAAAATGCTGGCAAAATTTAGAAGGAAAAGTTATCGAGATCCCAGGGGATGAAAAAGACTCTCTTCTGACCTATAAAGCGCTATCGGCGCATGCCACGCGCGAAGTTATGGCGGGCCGTCTCGTCAACCAAATTTTAAAGGGGTCGTTTGGCTGGCATGAATACCAGGGCAAGAAATACAACGTGCGTACCAATGGGTGTGTTGATGAGCATGCTTTGTACTACGATAAAGAAGCTCCGCTTACCGTTCTGGCTCCGAAAAATGCCCTTCAGAAATTGCCGAAGCGTGATGATATCACCCTGAACGGGATTGACGGCCAGGTACTCTATGATCTTCTCACGTTCTGGCAAGAGAACGGGCCGCGTCATTTTCCGCTAGCCCTGCTCTTTGCATGCGCGCGCATTATGTTACCAGATATCGAGGAAGCGGGCCGCGTCGATTGGCAGATAGAGCTATTCGCGAAAACTACCTTGATGAAAACGGCAGTGATTAACTACTTCCTGGCTATGTTCTTTGGGGACTACCGTTACAACAGCCCGACAGAGATAACCGACAGTAAGCAGGGTGATACAGGTGTCGGTAATGTGTATAAAGAGGGCCGTTTGTGGGGCGTAGCTTATCAGGACGTAGATTACCGTTACAAGCCGGATCATCCCCTATACGAGAAGTACCAGGAACGGCGGCTCATCTCGTTAGGGAAAACAAGGAATAAAGCAGGCGGCGGCGAACGAGGGCGCGCGCGTGGGGACGGATCGGAAACGCGGCCAGACGGCGGCGGCCTCTTGATCCGTACCGGCGAAGTCAACCCATATGAGTACAGCCTTGCGCAATGTGACGATGAAAGTACTGACGCGGGCGCGTGTACCTTTCTCTTCTTTGGGGACTCTAATGAAGAGAAGGAAGCCAGGCGTAAGCGCTCAACTGCGATAGAGGCGCGTCGAAGCCATTTATGTGGTATCGGCGTCAAGTGGACGCAATGGCTAGCGGGCCGATCTGGCGATGACATCAGACAGAAGTACCAGGAATATCAAGAGGTAGCTGACACCACCATAGAGTCTATCGTATCTCGTCACAAGCTCCGCCATATCCACTTACGTGTGTTCAACTGGCTACGCGATATGTTAGCGGGCGGCCGCTTCTTCCTCGACTTCCTGATAGACAGCCAGGATATCCAGCATACAGACAAGCTACAAGCGTACATCCTCGAAAACATCAATGATTTTGTAACCGAACGATTAGAGGAAGCGGAGCGCCTGGCCCTCGAATATCAGCAGCATCGAGGCGGCGCAACACAGCAGGAAAGCCTGGCCCATAAAATCAGTGAGACGATCTATCAGGAAATCCACGCGGGCCGCGCCCATTGGAAGAATAGCGAGGGGACCGTCCCCACATCTGACGATATGCCAGAACACTATCACCCTGTCCCTGACGCTGGCTATAGCGAAATCGAGGCGGGCGGGGGAACCTTACGCGCGGGCGGCCTTTTCCTGGGGATTGTGACACGAGACTATGTGTACATCCCGTCAAAAGTGTTTCATAGCTTCCTGGGTAAGCATATCAAGAAGTGTCCCTCTAAACTGGATTGCTTACGCGCGTTAGAAGCGGCGGGGGCCATCACTCCCTTACGCGATGGCGAAAAGAAGCGCTACACCGCTCAAATTGACGGTAAGGGGCCGCGTTACATCAAGATAGCCGCTTCTTTTATCTATGGTGACGACGAGGAAGAAACAGAGTCACCGTCACCACAAGGCGCGGAGCTGGCAAGTGAAAACGAGGGCCAGGCGGCGCGGATCGGTGACGAGACAGAGACAACGGCGGCCAGTTTCGAGGAAGAAGAGGGAGCAGTTCCTCCCCAGGACGGCGGGGCCTCGCCTGGCCCTGGGGATGACTGGCTTGATGAAGAAGACTTTATCGAGTGATCGGAGAAACAGGTATGAGCACGCAACCATTGACATTGTTAGAGCTTCTTACCGAGCTAGACCGGCGCGGTATTGGGATTTCAAGAAATGGTGAAAAGCTTCACTTTTACAGAAAAGCCGGACGCGCTAAGGGAAGGCTTACAGAGTCTCTTATTGTCTGCACACGACGATATAGAGGCGCACTGTTTGACATGGTTGACGCAGGTAAGCCAATTAGTGACGAGAGCTTAGAACAACAGAAGTCACGGGCCTATGACTGGTTAAGGCCCGTGATTGATAACCATTAGCGGTTAAGAAAGGTAACTTCTTATGCAGACTAACATACTTGAACCTATCGCGCAACCTAGCGCGGTGTTGCCTATGCAACAAGGCCAGATGTTACCCCCATTTCGCGCATGTTTCCATTGTGGGCGCGAAACATGGGTATGGACGGATAGGCCCGCCCTATGGGACCGTCCAAACTGGCAATGTTTGACGTGCTACCCTCACACGATACCGGCGACTCCGCCATATATCGGCCAGGGCCAGGACGCGCCCAATAGCGCCAATATGCCCAATGTTCCAAACGAGCACGAGGGGGCAAATAGAGGGCAAACAGGGGGCAAAAGGCCCGCGTTTAGGGGACAAAAGGGACAGAGACAAGGAAAGGGCCAGGCCATTTTTTACGCCGATGTCATGCGCGGCCAGGGCATAACAGACAAGGGCCAGGCCGTCAGTTTTGCGCCTGGCTGTAGTTTGACCGCGTTACTTGCTGCTATTCCTGGGGACTTTCCGGCGGATCGGGTGTATATCTGTGGAGAGTTACCGCCCAATTATGGGGAATGGCTTGTAGACGCCAACATGTTTAGAGACTACACGACAGGGAAACGCGGGATCTTCCTCGACAGAAAGAAAGCAACGGGCCATGTAGCCAGGTTTGCCCATCGCGTAACGGGGCATGAAATAGAGGTACGTACTATGTTCGCATGGTTAGGGGACATGGTGTACACCGTTGAGGAAGCCAGGGCCGCTATAGAGCTACTAGGGCAATACTTACGCGGGGCCTTTACCGAACAAGTCAAACCCTACGCTACGCCCTCATTGACATTTCAGCAGTTATGGTTACTGGAAAATAGGCTACATGGGGCCGTCTATGAGCTGCTACCGGAAAATGTACGCCAATTGATCCGCGATACAACGGGCCAGGGACGTATAGAGTTATTGACTGCGCCGGAGCTGGAAAAGATAACAACCCTCAACTACTACGACGGCATTTTTATGTACGCTGGTAAGGCGTGGGGCATGCCAGCGAAACTACTACACCACGATAACGAAAACACCTATGCTGGTAAGTCACCAGCTCGTTACAGAATACGTTACACGATCCCCCAGGACTGGCCCCATATTGGCGTATTCCCCACGTTACGCGGCCAGGGCGATAACGCGGAATGGTGTTACCCTGGGGACACTTGCCAGGGCCAGACATACGAGACATGGGTTGACGGGGCCGAAATCGACGTATTAGTACAGCACTACGCAACCTATCCGCGACAATGGGCGGAGGATAAGGCGGAGCGTACACGGCAAAAGCAAGAGGCGGAAATCGAGGGCCAGGCCCGCGCCTTTACCGCCTGGCACATAGTGATTGTAGAACGCCTCGTTTTTGAGCCTGGCCGCGCGTTGGACGGTATCACAAAGAAGCTCGTAACCATGCGTGACAAGGTAGAACATGACGCCCAAATGGACACGAGCCGCGCGCCCATCTATGCCCTTGTGCGTGCAATGATCCGCAACATTTTGTTACATGGGATCGGATCGTTTCACCGCGAAAATAGGGACATGACATACATTCTACGCGAGAATGAACCCGCGCCGGATGGATATACAGATGTACGCCCATTTAGCGCCGGTATGCTTACCTTTACCGTCCCTCAAAAAACCGAAAAGTATACACAGCAATTTGAACATCCTGAGTATTCAAGTGCCATATGGGGACGTACAAGGGCCTCAATGACACGCGCGGCTCTCTCACTCCCACGTAAAAGCCTTATCGCCATACGAACGGACGCCATAGCCACAACCCAGGAACGACCAGACTGGAATAGCAACACACGTATAGGGCAGCTCCGCCGGAAATGGGCTATTCATAGGGCCGTGAAAGCTCCGCATAGTTTCGAGGATTTTGACAAGCTGGTACACCGCTATGTGAAAGGGGAACGGTAGGTTATGGCTAATCCTGGGAATATACAAGCGCAAGGCATCATTCAGCAGCTCCATAGTCAAGGCATGTCCTATAAGGAAATAGGGCGGAGAATAGGCCGCGATAGCTCCTATGTAAGCCAGATAGCCAGGCGCGGAAATAAAGGGGCCTCAATTGTACCAGCATTGCAGCAAATACAGGGCGGCGCAACGTCGGTAAATGTCCCCAGGCGAACCACGCGCGGCGGATCGGCGGCCAGAGTGCGAGGAAAAACACGCACGTTCCATTTAAAAAGCGGTAGGACACGCCATGTTACCAACGTGAAAAAAGGCCCTGCAACCTTGAAAGGAAGTTTGCAAGAGGCGGCGCGGAAAAATCAACGTGTGCAATGGGATGTGCATTTCAAAAAGTTGAAAGTATACCCTGACAAACCCCCACAAGAAGGGTGGGCCAGTGGACATCAGCCCGCCGGATGGAATGCGCAAACGTTGCTTGATCGGATCAACAATCCGCAAGAGGGCGATAATTGGCGGCCAGGTGACGTAAACGCCGCGCTCGTCGATATAACGAGACAACAAAATCCGGCATTATATGAAATGAACCAACCCGACGAATTTAATTTATTCACCACAGAATAGGAAAAAAGAAATATAATCCTGGCCCTGGGTGACGATCCGCACCCAGGGCGGAAAGGTATAACCCGATGGAAGCAAAAAAATATAAGCGTGTGAACTTATCGGATAAACAAAAAAGGCAGCTCATAGAGCAGTTAATGAGTGAGCAAGAGGGAAAATGTTACTTGTGTGGTTCCATATTTCAGGAACGGGACGAACACGGCAGATCCCGTAAAAGGTTCCTCGATCATAACCACGAAACCGGCGCAGCCAGAAAATTATTATGCCACGATTGTAACAGTATCCTTACGCGCTATGAGTCATACGCCAGTATATCAGCTACTATCGAATGGCATAAAAAGCAGATAGAACCACGTCGAAAAGAGCTTGAAGATAAATTAGATGATCTTCAGCACGAAATAGAAAAATATGAGGCACTCCGCGATTATATCAGGACGGGAGAATGCACACCGCATATTTTTAAAAACAGAAAATGGCCCTATAGCTACGCATATATGGAATATACGCCGGATATCGGCGCGGAATATACAAAGCAGCTCAATGATTTAGCACTTACCAGCACAGAAAATTATCAGTTTATGAGGGAATATATGAGACAAGCCCACATTGACGCGGCAAAAGAATGCATCAAACTTTTAGAGGAACGCACGAAAGGGAAATAAACCGTAACGCCAGCCCTGGCCCTGGGAAGTATCACCCAGGGCCGGAATATATACCGATGTGAGAACGGTTTTTCTGGTACACCACAAATAGTTCTCTTCTGACTCATGAGAAACCGTCCCAATAAGCTCGATTTGGGACAAATAGCGCGTACCAATACTGTTTCATTCTGTTGGTACATTCACCACTTCTCACCAAACTTTGACTCTAGAAAATGAGACGTTCTGACTCACCAGAAGAAAAATATTTTTTTCTCGTGACTGACTGACTCTTTAAGCTCGTCTTGACGCATAGACAGACAGTCAATCCGGTTTATTCTGATGAGTCACTCAGTCAACGTCAAGAAACCTTGTCTCTTTTCCCCTTCACCTTTCCCGTTTCTTTGCTTTGCCCTTTGCTTCACTGTCAAGGTGAACTTGCAAGAAAAGGTATTCCCGCGCGGTATTCCCTGCTGGTATTCCCGATAGTGACAAGGGTAAAGCTTTGCACAAGTTTATGGCGCATTTATGACGCATAGTTTTATGGCTCATTGCCCCTTGACGTTAACGGGCGTTCCGTGCTGGCATTGCCGATATCGGCAGTAAGCCTATCCGCCACAAATGAGACAAGCCATAAAAAACCGCCATAAAAAACCGTAGCCTCCGCCCTGGGGAACGATGGGCCTGGCCTGGCCGCCGCGAGCTGGGGACGAGCTGGCCCTGGCTGCCCTGGCCGGAGACAACTGACTCAGGTTCTGACAGGGAGCTCCGCAAGAAAAAACAAGGGCACTCCGCAAAAAATGGATGCGCCTGGCCGCCGTTCGTTGAGTGCCCGCGAGGCTTTCGGAACTACCCAACACTCCGCCGGTTCCGCCTGGCCGAAATGGGGGCCGCCTGGTGCCCCAGGGTGACGCGGCGGGGACGAGCTGGCCCTGGCCGGAACTTTCCATGCGGCGCGGCGCTGCCCTGACTGGAAACGTGGAAACGTGGAAACGTGAGCTTGAAATGTGCGCGCGCTGGCCGGAAATCTGGAAAGTGGAAAG
>Ga0209810_1003165_pt1 | contig 17842 bp, 12 predicted proteins | sample Coa_R1_7_FD_187159 | JGI IMG/M metagenome (GOLD analysis project Ga0209810, IMG submission 187159) | Surface soil microbial communities from Centralia Pennsylvania, which are recovering from an underground coalmine fire - Coalmine... | ecosystem: Environmental > Terrestrial > Soil > Unclassified...
CCAGCATCGGTGAAACTACCAGCACTGCCCAGACGCCCACGAACAACGCCTCACGAGTGCGCCGCTCACGGAGGAGCAGATACAGATAGGCCAGTGTTAGAGATGCGGCGCAGAGCAGATATGTAGGGTGCATGACGGCGGCGAGCGAGGACCACGTCACGGCCAGAGCAGGCCGATCATGCAAGAAAGTGCTGACCGAAAGGACGAGCAGGACACCGAACACCGAGGGTTGTAATCCGGCGCCGAGGATGTATTGATTGGCGATGCCGGCCTGGAAGTACCAGGGGTAATCGACGCCGAACAGCTGAGCCGAGGTCCAGCGCAGCAGGGCGGAATGCAGAAGCACCAGCGCGGCAATGAAACCCAGGCGTGTTCGAGCCGTAGCACGAGTGCCGCTGAGATGCTCGTAGATGCCCAAAACGGCATGGAAATAAATACCGAGAATGAAGATGTAATAAAGGTAGAAAAAAGCCTCATGCAAGTATCGGTGGGTGACGGCAACGAGGGCGCTAAAGAGCGGTGTGGAATCGGCGGTGTTTGCCAGCCAATCGTCCTTGAGAAATCCCAGTCCGCCCTGCGCCAATCCGTGCAGGAAATACTGGTTTTGGTTGGAGTAGTACAATCGCGGCTGGGTGTAGGCGATGCCGAACAGCAGCGACCAGCCCGCAGCGCCAGCAAGGGATACGCGAATCGATAAAGGAGCGCTGCTAGTAGATGGGCTTTTTTCGTGCATCGAAAGCCTCGTAGGTCTTGCTGCCGGCTGTTTCCGGATTCGCCTCTCGCTCCGGCGGAGGGAACATCTATAAAGAATAGAGAAGGTCGGCGCAATGTTTGAGCCGGCCGACCGCCTCGGTCGTCGAAAGGGTCAGGATGAATCGTTTGTCGCGGTTGGTGCTCTCGTCGGTCGGTTCCAAGTATGTCATGGCGCTGACCGGCCTGGGACTGATGATTTTCGTGATCGGCCACATGTGCGGCAATCTGCTCATATACCTTGGTAAAGACGCACTGAACGCCTATGCCCACGGTTTGACGGAACATCCGGCCCTGTTGTGGTCGGCGCGCATTGGCTTGCTGGCTATCTTCCTAATCCACATCTTCTTCGCCCTGCGCACCTGGCAGGAAAACGAATCGGCCCGGCCCATCCGCTACGTCCGCAAGCAGTACGTCGAAGCCAATTGGGCGTCGCGGCACATGATGCTAACCGGCGTGGTCATCCTCCTGTTCGTTATTTATCACCTGGCCCACTTCACCTTCGGCTACGTTGATGCAAGTCATTTCAAGTATTCTCTCGAACCCAAAGAGGGCGACGTAGCCGGCATGGTCATTGCGGGTTTTCAGCAACCGTTGATCTCGGTGACGTACATCCTGGCGCAGATTTTTCTAGGGCTGCACTTATGGCACGGCGGCAGCAGTTGGCTGCAACATTTGGGACTGAACGGACGCGGCTATGACGTCGTGGTCAACAACGTGGGCGCGGTGGTGGCCACGATCATTGTCATCGGCAATTGCTCAATCCCGCTCGTCATCCTGATGGGCTGGATTTATTAGCCGCTATCCGCTGTCCGCTTTCCGCTATCCGCTCAAGACGAAGGCGGATAGCGGAAAGCGGACAGCGGATAGCGGATGTGGGAGTGACATTCATGAACCTCGATCCTCACGTTCCTTCCGGCCCGTTGGCGCAGAAGTGGGAACGACATCGCTTTGAGATGAAGCTGGTCAATCCAGCGAACAAACGCAAGTTTCGCATCCTCATCGTCGGCACGGGCCTAGCCGGTGCGTCAGCGGCGGCGTCACTGGCCGAGCTAGGCTACAACGTCGAGAGCTTTTGCTTTCAGGACAGTCCGCGCCGCGCCCACTCTATCGCCGCTCAAGGCGGCATTAATGCGGCCAAGAACTATCAGAACGACGGCGACAGCATCCGCCGGCTTTTCTACGACACCATCAAGGGCGGCGATTTTCGTTCGCGCGAGGCCAATGTTTATCGCCTGGCCCAGGTCAGCGTCAACATCATCGATCAGTGTGTCGCCCAGGGCGTGCCGTTCGCTCGGGAATACGGCGGCCAACTCTTCAATCGCTCCTTCGGCGGCGCTCAGGTTTCGCGCACGTTCTATTGTCGCGGACAAACCGGACAGCAATTGTTGCTTGGAGCTTATCAGGCCATGTGCCGGCAAATACATGCTGGACGGATCAAGATGCACCCGCGCACGGAGATGCTCGATGTGGTAATCGTGGACGGCCGGGCGCGCGGCATCGTCGTCCGTGATCTGGTGACTGGGCAGATTCAATCGTACAGCGGCGACGCGGTGATCTTGGCCACGGGTGGCTATAGCACGGTGTTCTATCTATCCACCAACGCCAAGGGCTGCAACGTGACGGCGGCCTACCGGGCCTACAAGCGCGGAGCGGCCTTTGCCAATCCCTGTTTCACGCAGATTCACCCGACCTGCATTCCCGTCCACGGCGATTATCAGAGCAAGCTGACGCTCATGTCCGAATCGCTGCGTAACGATGGCCGCATCTGGGTGCCCAAAGATGCCGGCGACAGCCGGCATCCCAATGCGATTCCGGAAGCAGAGCGCGATTACTATTTAGAGCGCAAATATCCGAGTTTCGGCAACCTGGCCCCACGCGACATCGCTTCGCGGGCGGCCAAGGAAGTATGCGATGAGGGCCGCGGCGTCGGGCCGAGCGGTCGCGGAGTCTATCTCGATTTTGCTGACGCCATTCGTCGGCTCGGCGAACATACGATCCGCGAACGCTACGGCGAATTGTTCCCCATGTATCAGCGCATCACCGGCGAAGACGGGTTAAAACAGCCGATGCGTATTTATCCCGCGCCGCACTACACGATGGGCGGCTTGTGGGTCGATTACAACCTGATGAGCACCATCCCCGGCTTATTCGTGCTCGGCGAGGCTAATTTCTCCGATCATGGCGCTAATCGCCTCGGCGCCAGCGCTCTCATGCAGGGATTGGCCGATGGTTACTTCATCGCGCCCTACACCTTGGGTAACTATCTCGCCAGCACCAAACAGACACGGGCGCCGGTCGATGGCGCTGAATTCAAGCGCTGCGAGGCCGAGGTCCGCGAGCGCCTCCTACGATTGCTGGCGCTCAAGGGTAAACGCAGTGCGGGGTCGTTCCATCGTCAACTCGGCAAGCTGATGTGGGATCAGTGCGGCATGGCCCGGAGCGAGCAGAGCTTGAAAAAAGCCCTCAACGAGATTCCCACGATCCGCGAGGAGTTCTGGCACAACCTCAGCGTCACCGGTGCTGAGCAAGAGTTGAATCAGGAGTTGGAGTACGCGGGCCGCGTCGCCGACTTTTTGGAGTTCGCCGAACTACTCTGTCACGACGCGCTCGACCGCGACGAATCCTGTGGTGCGCATTTCCGCATTGAGCATCAGACGCCTGATGGCGAAGCCCAGCGCAATGACGAGAAGTATACCTACGTCAGCGCCTGGGAGCATGCCGGCGTCGAGAAAGCGCCGATTTTGCACAAGGAAATGCTGGAGTTCGAGGAAGTGCATCCCTCAGTGAGAAGTTATGTTTAATGACTTCCTGCTATCCGGTCGTGGTCAGGAGCGATGGAGGATGTGCATCCAACCGTACGAAGTTAACTTCAATGGGTCCACGACCGAACGGCAGGAAGATCATCTAAGTTAGCAAAGGAAGGTTCGAGAGCCAACATGAATTTCACTTTGCACATCTGGCGGCAGAAACGCCCCCAGGAAGATGGCCAAATGGTCTCGTACGACGCCCGCGATATCTCGCCGGACACGTCGTTTTTGGAAATGCTCGACGTTATTAATCAAGAGTTGATCCAGAAAGGCGAGGAGCCGATTGCTTTCGACAGCGATTGCCGGGAGGGCATTTGCGGCAGCTGCTGCCTGATGATAAATGGCATCCCGCACGGTCCCGAACGCGGCGTGGCGACGTGTCAGACCTATATGCGGGTCTTCGAGGATGGTCAGGAGATCTACGTGGAGCCGTGGCGGGCGCGGGCGTTTCCCTTGGTGAAAGATCTGGTCGTTGATCGCAGCGCCTTGGATCGCATCATCCAGGCGGGGGGCTATGTGTCGGTAAACACCGGCGGAGCGCCCGACGGCAACGCCGTGCTGGTGCCCAAGACAGACGCCGAACGGGCGATGGACGCGGCCGCGTGCATCAGCTGCGGGGCGTGCGTGGCCGCGTGCAAGAACGCCTCGGCCATGCTCTTCACTGCCGCCAAGGTGTCGCACCTGGCCCTGTTGCCGCAGGGTGATCCCGAACGGCGGCAGCGCGTGCGCAACATGGTCGAACAAATGGACCGCGAAGGTTTCGGCAACTGCACCAACTACTACGAGTGCGAGGCGGCTTGCCCCAAGGAAATCAGTGTGCAGTTCATCGCCAAGCTAAACCGCGAGTACCTCGCTGCTTGCCTGGACGCCAGCGAAGAATGAATACTGCAAATTCGGCGAGCGGGGCGTGTCAACGCCCCGGTGGAAGCAACCGGGGCATTGACACGCCCCGCTCGCCATTTTGGTTCCCAACCTTGCGATTGCGTCTTTGCCTGATGATGTTCTTGCAGTATGCGCCGGCGGGCGCGGTGCTTCCCTTGTACAGCACCTACTTGCAAGAACAGCTCCATTTCTCCAGTATGGGCATCGCCGTCTGCTGTGCCACGCAAGCTGTCGCCATGCTCTGCGCCGCTCTGGTCGCCGGCCACATTGCTGACCGCTGGATGCCGGCCGAGCGCCTTCTCGGTTTGTGTTCGCTCATCGCCGGCCTGGATTTGTGGCTGCTCGCCGAACAGGATCAGCCGATTGCTGTCTTTTTCGGCACGCTTCTCTACTGGTTGCTGACCGGACCTATATGGATGCTCGGCGCTACTATTGGTTTCGCTCATCTGAAGCATCCGGAACGGCAGTACGGTCCCGTGCGGATGTGGGGCACAATCGGCTGGATAGCATCCGCCTGGATGGTAAGTTTTTGGTTCCAGAATCCCGAGTGGCTTTGTCAAGTGGTCGGCTGGCTGCGTCCGGATCTGCCGATTAGCGAACGAGCGGATCTCTTTCGCATCGGCGGGCTGATGTCGTTTCTGTTGATGGTCTACACGCTGACGTTGCCGCACACGCCGCCGAAACCGAGCAACGACGGCCGTCTGGCGCCGCTGGCCGCCTTGCGACTACTGCATGGCCGACAGTTTTTCGTCTACGCGCTCTGCTTTCTCGGCGTGTGCACCACTTTTCCTTTCGGCACTCAGGGGTCGCCGCTGCTGCTGCGGCAACTCGACACCAATGAAGCATATCTGCCGGCCATCCTGACCATCTCTCAGGCCACCGAGGTAATTTGCTTGGGGCTGCTGCCGTTGTTGCTGCGAGGGCTGGGCGTGCGCGGCACGGTGCTTGTCGGCCTCATCGCGCTGACGGCCGCACTCGCCGTTCAAGCGTTATTCGCTTCGCGCACGCTTGTCGCCGGCTCGCTGGGTTTTTACGGTCTGGTCATCGCCTGCGTTTTCGTGGCTGGCCAAGTTTTCGTCAACAGCCGCGTTCACGATGGGCTTCGCGCTAGCGTGCAATCCTTGCTGACATTCATAAACGGCCTGGGTCTGCTATTGGGCAATCTGCTGTTCGGCGCTTTGCGGCGCTGGGCTGGCGGCGAATTGCAACCGCCCTTCGCCGTCGGTGCGGTCCTCATGTCGTTGCTGGTAGTGGTGTTCGTGTTTGGTTTTGAGGATCGCCGATAATAAATGTCCTTAAGGGGAGGTAGCTTTGCTGTTGCCGATCAGCGTCTGGGCTTCGCGGTAAAGCAGCCAGGCGTTCAGCCAGTCATGGTTGTAATCGGTAGAAGTGGGAGCAAAGATGGGAAAGCGATCAGGCTCCGGTATGTATTGATCGAGAAGCTTCACACCCTGCGCCAACTGCTCGCGTGCAGCTTTCACCTCGTTTTGCTGGTACAGGGCCATTGCCAGGACTATGTGACAATTGGCGGTCAACTCGGGTCGGCCGGAAGGGATGCGGGGCAGGATCGAAACAAGACTCGCGGCGGCATCGCGCCCCTTGTTCCTACGGTAGTCGGCCAGTGCTTTGCAGAAGATAAAGAAGTAATCCCAGGCATGGTTTTTTCCCAGCAAGACGGCCCGATCCGCCAGTCGGCAACCTTGTTCGGCCTCCGGGGAAAAGTCGGGAAGCAACAAACAGACCTTGGCGACGCGTTCGGCCGTCGGAGGATCTTTGGCATCGCCGAAGCGCGTGAGAGTCTCACGGCGGACCCAGCGGTAGCCATCCTGGTCGCCGGCCGCCACTAACACCGTCGCTACATGCAGCCATGTCCAGGCATTGACCGGCAACTCCTCTTTGAGGAAGATTTTGAAGTCGGATGCAGCTTCTTTCCAGCGTGCATGGCGCGCGTACCATTCGGCCCGCTGCCAGCGACTGGACATGTTCTTTGGGTTGCGCTGGACGGCTGCCGTTAGAGAGGCGAGGACGGCATCGGCGGCGAGTCGGGCAAACAGCTTGTCCGCTTCGGTTGCAGCCGGTCGGTCTGGTTCCGCTTTCTCTCCAAGTTCCTTCACAAGTGCTTCCACCGCCTTGCGGAAGTCGGCGGCAGCCAGGTCCGTCTTGCCTAGCGCGAAGTAGAGCCGCCCGCGTTCCTTCAACACACCCGGATCGTTGCTCCGGAATCTCTCGATCTTGGCCAGGACGGCCTCGGCTTCCTTGCGGCGTTTCTGCTCGAGAAGCTGGCGGGCCTGGCTCAAACAGAGGACCGATTCCAGCGCGAGCCGGCTCGCCGTCAAGTCCTTCTGGTATTGCTCGCTTCTCGGCTCCTCCTTGACCAGCTCCTCACGGAGAGCGATCGCCTCTTGAAGGTGCTTACGTGCCTCATCCAGCTTGCCGAAATCGAGTTTAATCAGGGCGATGGAGTGCTCGCTGGTGGCAAGATCGTCTTGCAGCCTTTTGTTCTTGGGGTCGGCTTGGGCGAGTTTTTGGGATGCGGCCTTGCCTTGTTGGCTCGTCTTCAGCTCTCGCGGCGGATTTGCGGCGATGCGGGCGGCGAGGTCTGCTTCCAGAGCCTTGAAATCCTCCCGGCCTCGTAACACGCTCAGCGATGCCTCGAGGTGAAGGCTAGTTGCGTTGCGGAAGCCGGCGGCGATTGCCTTGCGCAACGCTTCCATCGCCAAGTCCTCCTGATACTTTTGCTCCGCTCGTTCCTCATTTGTCAGCTTGTCTTGACTGCTGCCCAGGATGATCGAATATTCGGCCCGGACGCAGGCCAAGAAGAACAGATCTTCGGGCTCATCGCTGGGCAATCGATCGATCGCCTCGCGGGCCAGCCGCATGGTTCGTTCCGCTTCTTCAGGTTGTTTCAGTTCACGTTGGTAGAGGGCGAGGCGTCGGCAGGCTTCAAATAGGGCACTGTGCAATCCAGGGACGGCCGGATTATCCCGTGCCAATTTCCGCCAGACTTCCACAGCCTGCCGGTACGCCGTCAGCGCTTCCTTGACGTGTCCTAAGCGGCGCTCCCTGCCGGCGATGTTGTGCTGAGCAGTGGCTAGGTAACGACCATTTGAAATCACTTGGGGCGCCTGGGCAAAGACAGCTTTATCATGCTCGGCGGCCCGGCAATACATTGCCAGCGCCTCCGCTGACCGCCCTTTTTTGGCCAGCAGAACCCCAATGTTGTTCAGGATCGCGCTGAGATCGTGCTGCGCATCGGGGTCGTTTGGATTGAGACGAACCAGCATTGCTCGGATGGCCAGAGATTGTTGATAGGCTTGCAGCGCCTCCGCAATTCTATCCTGTTCACTAAAGTCGCCTCCGCGTACGTTGTAGGCTTCCGCCAGTTCCTTCTGAAAGCGCGGCTGATTGGGCTGGACCAGTTTCTCCCAGAGCGCGATGGCCTCATCATAACGCCCCAGCCAGAAGTAGCATTGGGCCAAACCGTGACGCCACTCGGCGGATTCCGGTGCAGCCTTCGTCAGCGTCTCGTACAGCTCGCGCGCCTGCTCGTAGGCTTTGCGTGCAGCGGCCCTTTCACCCATCTCCGAGCGAATCTCGCCCAAGGACAGATACGCCGCTGCCAAGTCGCCGCGAAGTGCCGGATCATCACGGCGCTCCTTGAGAAAGTCTTGATAGAACTTCAGGGCTGATTGCATCAAGTCCCGGCGGAGCGGCTGCATGCCCGGCACTTGTAACAACTGGCTCTGGCTGATCGTGGTGAAATAATCATCCACCGCCTTGCGAGCCATGCTGAAGTTAGCCTCGGCTCGCTGTTTTTGCTGCTCCGCCTGTCGCTTCGCCTCTTCGGCTTGTCGGCGCAACGTGGCCTCATGATCCTTGGCCTGAACCGCTTCTTCCCGAGCCAAACGCTCGTTCTCGGCCGCCTGGGCTTCGCGGCGGGCCAATCGGTCGAAATAGGCAGCAGCCAGAAGCGACGCTGCCGTGATGCCGACCAGAAGCAAAACCAAGATCGCCGTCAGCGACGCCACTCCCGGATGATGCCGGCACCACCGCGCCAGACGCTCCCGCGATGAAATGCGCCGCGCCTGAATCGGCTCGTCGTTGAGGAAACGCTGCAGGTCCGCTGCAAACTCGCGGGCCGTCGGGTAGCGGCGCTGCGGGTCGCGGTCGATGGCCTTGTGAACGATGGTCACCAAATCGCGTGGAATGGTAGGCTGAAGGGCATCCAACCGCGCCGGTTCCTCCATCGTCACCCGCTTGATCAGACGATGCCGGTCGCGCTCTTCATACGCCGGTTTAAGCGCCAGCAGCTCATACAACGTCAAACCCAGCGAATAGATGTCGCCGCGCTTGTCTGCCCGTCCCTCGAAGGCCTCCGGCGGCATGTAGCGAAGGGTGCCGACGATGTCGCCCGTCTGCGTCAGATGCTCCTCGTTATCGATCCGCGCCAAGCCGAAATCCGTCACCCATACAGTACCACGCGTGTCCAACAGCAGGTTGGACGGCTTGATGTCGCGATGCTGAATGCCTTGCTTATGTGCATGTTCCAAAGCGTCGGCCACCTGGATGCCAATCTGGGCCACGCTCTGCCAGTACGTCGCTTTCCTGCCTTTTCTATCCGAAACGGCGGCCGAACCGGGCAGCGTCGCCGAAGAGGACAACCGGGTAAAGGAATCAGGCGGCTTGCTAATGGCGCTGATTCGTTCACCGGAGCGGGAAGTATCAGTCCCTTCTGGTTCACGCGGAGGACGGGCATCCTCCCCTCCGGAGGCAGCTTTGCCTGGCTGGGGCGACTGGATGCGCTCGATTGGTCCTTGGAACTGGCCAGTCAAGAGCGAACGGGCCACTTCAGCCGCCGACAGGCGCGGATCCTTGTCCCCCTGCTCCTGTCCTCTCCCTCCCCGGGTGGAGAGCGTCTGGGGAATGGGTGTACCGCCGCTCTGCATCTGCTTCAATTCGTTGAGTACGTCATCCAGTCCCTGCCCCTGAATGAACTGCATGACGTAATAGGGCAGTCCCTCATGCTCGCCGACGCCAAAGACCGGCACAATATTGGTGTGATGCAGCTTGGCTGCTGCTTTCGCTTCGCGCTCGAACCGCCGTCGCTGCTGATCATCGACGAACATCTGCCGGGGCAGCACTTTGAGCGCGACATGGCGTCCGAGCGAGACTTGTTCGGCCTCATAGACGATGCCCATGCCGCCGCGGCCGACTTCGCGCAGGATGCGATAATCGCCCATTTGCTGCGGCGGAGCGGACTCTTTCGGCGTCGCTGTCGGGGTAGCGGCACCGTCCAGCGATTCGTCGGCGAGGGCGACGTTTTCCATCAGCGCCATGGCTGGAAACACTTCCTTGATTTCGGCGGCCAACTCGGGATGGCGGTCGATGTATTCCTTGAGCGACGGTCGTTGCCCTTGGCGATAGCGCTGTAGGAACTCCTCGGCCAATTGCAGCACGACTGCGGAGTGTGATCCCGATGCGGACATACGGTCCCTCTCTGTAGGTGGGCTTCCGAAGGGTTAACAGTAAATCCGCCTCTTTCTGTCGTCCGGAGTGATTACAGATCCCGAAAACCGGGTATGCGTTCCAGGATGTCGCGCAGGCGCTTGATAGCCCTTAGATAACGGCTGCCGGCCCCCGCTTTGGATAGACCCAGAACCTGTGCGATTTCGCTGGTGCTGAGCTGCTCGAAGTGCTTCAAAGCAAGCACTTCACGGTCGATGGGGTCCATGCTGTTGAGCGCTTCCTGCACGTAGATGCGTTGCTCGGCCTTGATGGCGGCCTGCGACGGCGTGGTGAGTTTGCCCAAGAGCTGCGCCGCCAGAGAGGCCGAGTCCGCTTCGGGCAATCCGCCGCGGTGCAGCGAAACTTCGCGGTCGGCGTCGCGCAGTTGTGTGCCCAGATGGCGGCGATGCACCTCCGTTAGCTTCAGTCCGGTCATGTGCCGCAGCCACAAAAAGAACGGCAACTCCGGCGCCTTGGCGTATTCCGGCAACTTCTGGCTGATCTCCAGAAACGCTTCCTGCACAACGTCTGAATCGTCTACCCGTCCGGACAGACGACGGCTCAGACGCAGATGGACCATCCGCTTGAGGCGGTCTCGATAACGCGAGAACAATTGGCGCAATGCCTCCTGATCGCCGGAGGCGGCACACGCAAGCAAGTCACGGTCTTCACTGGATTCGTCGGTCATAAGAGCGCTCATACTCTATTAAGTGCAAACGCGAGGCAATCGTCTCTGTCGGCGATAATTTTTTTCTTCGTCCGGCCTACCTTCCGCCGCGGGAGCACAGGTATGCCAATAGATCGCGCAACTCTTGTTCGGTCAGCAAGTCGGGCAAGCCATCCGGCATAATCGACGTGGGCAAAGAACGGCTTTCGGTGATGGTGCGCGTGTTGAGCTTGAAGGCGTCGCCTTTGGAATCCACATAGGTGTATTCATCAAGGTTGGTCCCAATGAGCATCCCGGTGCGGGTTTTGCCGTCGGTGGTTTCGATCTGCCACGTCTGATAGTGCGGCGCGACGGCATTGCTGGGTCGCAGAATCGATTCGAGAATGTGGCGGCGATCGGTTCGGCCGATGGTGCTGAGGTCAGGGCCGACCAACGCTCCCCGCCCCTCGACGCGATGACAGCGCGAGCATGCGGCCAACTTCGGATGAAAGAAGACGCGCCGCCCCGTTTCACTGTCGGCCGGTCCTTCCAGGCGTTTCAGCCAACCGTCGAGATCGTCCGGTCGCGGGCGCTCCTTGACGAACGGCTGGCCGAGCACGCGCGCGACCAGTGCGGTATCCTCCGAGTGACGGCGGGCTGTCATTTCCAGACGCGCCCGCTGATCTTGGTTGAGCGGCGTATCTTTCAGGGCGCGCAGCGCTTCGGCACGCAAAATCGTATCGCCGTTCTGTGCGAGCGAAAGCAGCAAATCGAGATGCCTCGCAGCTTGTACCGACAGCCCGAGGATTGCTTGTGCTCGCACGGCATCCGGCAAATGGGCATTGCTAACGGCGTCTAGCAACAATCGCTCGCGGCCCGCGTTCGGATGCTCACTGAGAGAGCGAGCCGCTTCCAGCTGTAACGCCGGCTCGCCTTGCGCCAGCAGGTCGCCAAGCAATTTCAGCGTCAGTTTTGGGTGAGATGGGGGTACCATCTGGAGCGCCAGCACGCGCAAGGCCGGCGGACTTTTCTCGTCCTTGAGGCGGTCAAGAAAATAGTCCGCCATCATCGTCTCGCTGACATCGCGATCATCCAGCCGCGCCAGAGCCGCCGAACAAGCGGAGAACAACCGCACGTTCAGAGCACGTTCTTTCAGCATCTCGGTAAGCACGGGGCGAAACTCACTGAGCTTGTGATCGGCGATCCATTTAATGGCCAGGAAACGCACATCCTCATCGGCATCGCGGAGGAAATCACACAGCCGCTGCACACCTTCCGGACGGCCGGACGCCCGCCAAGCCAACAGTACACCGATGCGTTGCAACGGCTCCTTGAGCGAGTGCAGATCAATGGCGGCGAGGCGCTGGGGCTGAAGGCTCAGTTGCCGAACAGCGGCGCTTCGCAAGAATGGGTCCGAATCTGTAAGCAGTTTCAACAGATGGGGCACAGCTACCTCGCCTTTCAGAGCGGCGACAGCTTCCAACCGCACGGGTGGCGGATATTTGGAATCGAGAAAGCGACTGGCCTCATCGCTGCGCTGGGCGAGGGCGCGGATAGCCAAGGCGCGCAGCGGCGTCTGTGTTTCTTTCTCTGCAAAAGCGGCGAGATCGAGCTGGTGAGGGCCAGCATCGATAAGGGCTGTCAGGCTGGCGGCGCGGACGCGAACGTCCTTGTCGGTGAGTTTTTCACGTAGATAGTCGCGCCCCGCTTCATCCGCGGCGAGTCGACGCGCAGACGTTTCTCGCAAAGGCCAATGAGCGCTCGATAGGGCGCTTCGCGGATCACTGGGACGTTCATGCCTGCCGGCTTCCTGAGATCGAATATGCCAAATTGATCCTTTGCCGTGCAGATTGTAGTCGCTGCGCACCCAGTCGCTGACAAATAGTGATCCGTCGGGTGCCACGGCCAAGCCGACGGGACGAAAATTCTCGCCGCCCTGCACGAACGGCTTGCGCTCCGCCACCCACGACGCCCCGCGCTCCGTTAGGCGGTAGCGCTCCACTCGATGATCCGCCCAGGACGTGACCAGCAAATCGCCGACATATTCGCGCGGCAGGCCATCGGATTCGTAGCTGAGTACTTCGCAAGGCGCTTCGCCGGTGCCGCACACCATCGGCAGCGTGCCCGGCAGCTGCCCGTCCCAGGATTGGAACGGGTGCCGGCCAGAGCGGCCATAGCGGAATTGGTAGCCGTAGTCGCCGCCTCCAACGATATGAACGAGCCGGCATGGCGGCATGGCGTCGGGATCGTTATCCACAGCGAAGACGCGGCCGAATATATCGCGGCAGATGCCGAATGGGTTCCAGAAGCCGGTCGCCACGCGCCGCAGCTTCTGCCCCTCAGCGGTACACCAGAAGACGCTCCCGCCTTCGCCGCCTCCTATCAATGTGGTGCCGTCGGCGCCGATCAGCTTGTACGCTGCCCCCAGGTTCTCGCCGAGTCCGAAAAACAGATTGCCCTTGGAGTCGAAAGCCAGGCCGGAAATCCCATTGTGCGGATAATCGCCTTTCGTATCGAGAAAAACAACGCGACGCTTTTGATCTGCTTTGCCGTCGCTATCGCTATCCTGCAAGCGCAGGATCTCGTTGCGCGTGGCCAGATACACCGAGCCATCCGGATGCACGGCGATGTCCATCGTCGCTTTCGTACCTTCGAAAAAAGTCGTGAAGCGATCCGCCTTGCCATCGCCATCGGTATCCTCGACGATGCGGACACGATCATGTTTTGGCCCCTGGTAATCCTGCGGACGGAAGTGCGTGTGACTCTCGATGACCAGCAGCCGGCCGCGCTGATCGAAGGCCATACCGATGGGGTGAACGATCTCCGGCGCCGCGACAAAGAGATCGACGCGCAAGCGCAGATCGGCAGCTTGGGGAGTCTTCTCAGCCCGGAGCGCACGCGATGGCCATGCGCTGACGAGGGGGAGAATCAACGAAATAAGAAAAAGGCGTTTCATAGGTTCGCGTGGGGGTGCTGTGTATTTGGGGATTGTCCAATTACCTCTTTGTTTAGCCGCGAGCCGCAGGCGAGCGTGGGAGTGCTGCCGCGCTCGCCTGCGGCTCGCGGCTAAACAAGTTTAGCCATAGCTTGCCTTCCGGCGAGTATAGAAGAATTGCCGGCCACTACAATGAAAAAAGCAGATCGCCCATGGGAAAGGATGGTTAAGATGGTACGTTTTGAGGGCGAGAAAGATTTTTCGCAGCCGCCGGCGGAAATATGGACGAAGCTGAGCAATGTGCGTTTCCTGGTACAGTGCATCCCTGACGTGGAATCAGTCACGGAAGTGGAATCGGACCGCGCCCGCATGGTGCTGCGTCCCGGCTTCTCCTTCGTGCGCGGAACACTGGAGGCGACGCTGCGCGTCGTCGATACCGTGGCACCGGAAACGGCACGCTTTTTGATTACCAACAAGGGCATCGGCAGTTCCGCCGACGCCGAAGCGACGATCGCTCTTGTACCGCAGGGGGCCGGCACGCGCGTCCGCTGGACGGCAGAGGTCAAGGCGCTGGGCGGCTTGCTGAAAATGGTGCCGTCCGGCCTGATCCGCGGCGCGGCGCAAAAAGTGGTCAATGATACATGGAACGCGGTGGAGGCGAAGTTGAACGCTCCTTCCGCGAACGGCTGAGGGAGGCGATATGGGAGTTACCGTTTGTCTACCGCTGTTCGGCCCGCCGGGACGAGAGCTAGAAGAAGGTTCCGACATCAAAGGCGTGCAGCTGCGGAAGCTAGCGACCGAGCTGCACGAACGACTAAACGAGGCAGCCGAGATGCTGGAAAAACTTCATGCCGCAGGATGGTCGGCGCGCGTGGCCATGTACGATGTGATTTTGACTCGGCTCGGCGTCGAGACGAAAGCGGACGCCGAACGCTGGCTCAGCGAGCTAGGGTTGACCACAGACGAGTTCCTCATCATGGAGGACGTGGAGGAAGACGAGGAAACCGGACACGCCTGAAGAAGGGATGAAGGATGAAGGATAAAGGCTGAACAAGCCGATTCTTGCTCAGCCTTTATCCTTCATCCTTCCAATGGCGTTCATTCGATCCTGTTCGCCATCACCCAGAGCATGTATGCGACGCGCTCGCGGAGGATGCGTTCACGCTGCTCCCGCCGTGTGACACGACGCCGACGCCGGGCATCCTTGGCACGAATCGGCCGTGGAGCGAAGCTACAGGTCGATGCGCACATGACAGACCTCCTTGCAAACGGGGCGACCCACTCATCAGGTAACAGTAAGGAAAGCTCGATTCGGGCAGCTGGTGACGACAGGCAGCGTCGGTGATTCCTGTCGGCATCCCTACCTTCTCCGAACAACGCTGTTACGAGAGATGAGTCGTTGCTTTCCTTCACCGCAAAGATAGGCCACGTTTGCAAACTCGTCAAATTCGGCAGAAATTTTCTTATCCTACCAAACGGTCGCATGGTAAAGTGACAAGCTGAAACGAAGAGGAGATACATGATGAAGTGGATGATGCCTCGTTGGATCACTGCGTGCCTGATCTCGGCGGCTGCTTGGTCATCCGCCTCGGTCGCCGCCGAGGACGCCCGGACAATTCTCTCGAAAGCCATCAAGGCCCACGGAGGCGAAGCAAAGCTGGCCAAGCTCAAAATCCTGTCGTCGAAGGCCAAAGGGACGGTGAACCTCGGCTCCGATGTGCCCTTTACGCAGGAGATCGCCTGGCAATGGCCGGATCGATTGAAAAATACTGTTACCCTGAACAGCACTAAGCCGATTACGGTCGTCGAGACAATCTCTGGCAACGACAGCTGGTCCAGCCGCGACGGCAAGCCCGGTCCTCTCGGTGCCGTCAAACGGGATGAATTGCGAACTCAGGCGCACATCCGCCGCCTACTGTTGTTGACACCGCTGCTCCAGGATAATTCCTATAAGCTGTCCGTTTTAGATGAGACTCGTATCGAGGATCGTTCGGCTGTTGGCGTTCGCGTCGCCTGCACAGGAGAGCGCGACGTTAAGCTCTACTTCGACAAAGACAGCGGACGGCTGGCGAAGATCGAGCGTCGCGTCAGCAACGATGCGGGAACAAAGACCGTGCTGCAAGAAGAATTGTTCAGTGATTACAAAGACATCGACGGCATACCGACTGCGACCAAACAGCTATGGCGCCGCGACGGCAAGAAAGCCTTGGAGATGACGCGCATCGAAGTCCGCTATCCCGATCATCTCGACGCCGCCGCGTTCGCCGACCCGCATCCGTACACGCGCCGGCACGATGTCATCTACGGCCATAAATCCGGCGTGGCGCTGACAATGGATGTGTTCACCCCGAAGACGGGAATCAACGGCGCAGCCGTTGTCGCTCTTGTCAGCGGCGGTTGGTTCTCCGACCAAGCGACGATCGATTCACCCGTATTCTCTTACATCATCGATGAGTCCGTGAAACGCGGCTACACGGTGTTCGCCGTGTGCCACGGTAGCCAACCGCGCTTCACCGTCCCAGAGGCCATCACCGATGTCAATCGAGCTGTGCGTTACATCCGCTATCATGCCCGCGAATTCGGCATTGATCCCGAACGCATCGGCGTCACCGGCGGCTCGGCCGGCGGCCATCTATCGCTGATGCTGGGGGTCGCGGGTGGTCGCGGTAATCCGCGCGCAACCGATGCCGTGGAGCGCACATCGAGCCGCGTGCAAGCCGTCGCGTGCTTTTTCCCTCCGACCGATTTTCTCAACTATGGCGAAAAGGGCAAACTCGCCTTCACCGAAGACGGCGTGCTGGCCAACTTTCGCACTGCCATCGATGTCCGCGAGATCGATAAACGTACAAAACGTCTCGAGCACATAAGCGATAAGGAGAAACTGGAGGAGTTGTACCGCCAGGTTTCACCGTTGTCGCACGTCAGTTGCTCCACGGCTCCGACACTGATTATCCACGGCGACGCCGACAAACTGGTGCCGATCCAGCAAGCCAAGGCGATGGTGGAGAAACTGAAGGAAGAAGGCGTGCCCGCCGAGCTGGTGGTCAAGAAGGGAAAAGCCCACGGCTGGAACGGCATGGACAAAGACATGGTTACGATTCTGGATTGGTTCGATAAGTACCTCAAGAAGTAAGCCGTTATCGGAAACGGGGATGGCGTCTATCCGAGCCTGAAGCGTAAGCGAAGAGCCTTCGCTTACGCTTCAGGCTCGGAGGTACTCTCGTCGGTTCGACATCCGTTGCGTTACAATGCCCTCATGGACAGCCTTACCTTCCTTCAAAGCGCGGCCAAGGCCAAGCCGCGGCCGATTTATGTCCTTCACGGCGATGAGCATTTCCTCAAGCGCCGTGTGGTGGCGACGTTGCGGACACTGGTACTTGGACCCGACGATGATGGTTTCGGTTTATCCAACCGTGATGGCGAGAAGGCAAGCTGGGCCGAGATTCACGACGAATTAGAGACCCTGCCGTTTCTCAGCTCACGCCGGCTTGTCGTTATCGATCGCGCCGATCCGTTCGTGATGAAGGAGCGGCCGCGGCTGGAGAAATATTTCGCCGAGCCGTCAAAGACCGGCGTGCTGGTGCTCGATGTGCAATCGTGGCCGGCGAACACGAAATTGGCCAAGCTGCTGCCGGACCCGGCCGTTATCGTTTGCAAGGCGCCCGCGGCGCACAAGCTGCCGGAATGGTGCGCCAGCTGGTGCGCCGCCCAGCACGGCAAACCGCTGTCAGCGCCCGCCGCCCGTCTACTGGTGGATTTGGTTGGCACCGACATGGGACTGCTCGATCAGGAGATGGCCAAGCTGGCGATTTACGCCGGCAGCAACAGCCGCATCGATACCGCGGATGTGGACCAACTCGTCGGCCGGAATCGGATGGAGAAAATTTGGAAGATTTTCGATCTCATTGGCGTCGGTCAGACGGGAGAGGCATTGACGCTCTTGGATCGTTTGCTCGATCAGGGCGAGGCGCCGCTGGGTTTGTTGGGTGCGTTCAGCATGCAGTTGCGGCGTCTTGCCCAGGCGGCGCGACTGCACAGCCAGGGCGAATCACTGGCCGATGCCCTGGAACATGCCGGCGTGCCGCCGTTCGGACGCAAAAACGCCGAGCAACAAGTCCGCCATCTGGGCCGTCGCCGGCTCGATCTGATCTACGATTGGCTGCTGGAAACCGACCTCGGAATGAAAGGCTCCAGCCAACTGCCGGAGCGCACGCTGCTGGAACGACTCGTGGTACAACTGGCCCGGAAACGATAAGGCAAAAAGGTATCACCACGAATCACACGAATAACACGAATAAAAACAAGCTGAAAGAA
>Ga0209810_1003167_pt1 | contig 17837 bp, 14 predicted proteins | sample Coa_R1_7_FD_187159 | JGI IMG/M metagenome (GOLD analysis project Ga0209810, IMG submission 187159) | Surface soil microbial communities from Centralia Pennsylvania, which are recovering from an underground coalmine fire - Coalmine... | ecosystem: Environmental > Terrestrial > Soil > Unclassified...
GTGACGTTGGCGACCGAGCGCAATGCACAGGGGTGTCGTATTCATTGGCGCTTTACTTGCGCCGATGCTCGCGCTCAAATGCATGATCTTTATCCGTCTCCAAAAATCAAACTGGACTGACTACTAGCCGACGATGGGAGATTCTTCATCCTCGGGACGGACTTCGCGCAGATCTTCGGGGCTATCCAGGCGGTCAATGTAGAGAATACCGTCCAGGTGGTCGATCTCGTGTTGCAGCACCCACGCAAATAAACCTTCGGCGCTAATGCGCATCGGCTTGCCGCGCACGTCCTGTCCCTTCACGATGACGCGGGCGGCGCGCCGGACGTTGACTGCATAATAGCCCGGAATGCTCAGGCAGCCGTCGACTCCCTGCTGCTCCCCCTCGGCTTTGATGATCTCGGGATTCGCCATTGCGACCTTGTAATGCTTGCCCGTATCCTCTTCTTCGTACTCGACGACGAACAGGCGCATCGATAGCGCGATCTGTGGTGCAGCCAGCCCGATGCCTCTGGCCGCATGCATCGTCTCAAACATATCGTCGACGAGCCGCTGGAGCGATGGATCAAAGTGGTGGATCTTCTTCGCTTTCTGCCGTAGCATGGGATGCCCGAGCGTAACGATGGTGCGTAATGCCATATGATTTTCTCCAATGTGATATCAGGACAACTAAACAACGACTGTCGCAGACTCATCCTGCGGCTCAGGTGTCCAGACCAGCAGGTCGTTCATGGTGACAGGTAGAAAGCGGCTGAAGTAGGTGAGCAGCCGGTCGAGCGTGGCGTAATCGACGCGCTGGCTCTGCTCCGTGTGCAGGGCAACCAGCACGCTTAGCGCTACACCACTCTCCCGCGCAAGGCGGCGCAGGCTGATAGCAGGTTCGCCTCGCCGCGCGCGTTCGACGTTGAGCCGGGCAAGCAGGAGGCGCAGGTGACAGGATATAGGCATGAAAATTTCTCCGGGCAAATATGTATCAGGTCGCACAGCCTCGAATGGCGCTCTCGACTATAGCAGAAATGATATGACATGTCAATACATTGGGCCGTCTTGTCGTTGCATCCTGCATTGCGGGCGGGCTTTTACAGCCTTCCCCTCTCGTGTATAATAGGCGGTAACTATTGAGAGGCCAGGGATCGAAGCGAGATGTCAAATGTCCCCGGCGTTCGCGCAGCTCCGCCACGCAAGGGATAAATTGTGTTGTGTGAAAGAATGCGCGAAGCGCATTCTTTCACACAACACAATTTATCTGGCGGGCGCGGCAGGCGCAAGCGATTGGGCCGGCACCCAGACACAATCTTATTGATATAAATTGAGAAAGGAAGTATTGCAATCATGTCCGAAAGCAACGGAAACGCGCTGAACAGGCGCAGCAGAATGATTACCGAGGGGGATGTACGCGCGCCCAACCGTTCCATGCTGCGTGCCGTCGGCTTCACCGATGAAGATTTCGACAGGCCGGTAATTGGCGTAGCGAGCACATGGAGCGAGATCACGCCCTGCAACGTGCATATCAACCGGCTGGCCGAGAAGGTCAGAGAGGGGGTGCGCGTCGGCGGAGGCGTCCCGCAGATCTTCGGCACCATCACGGTCAGCGACGGTATTTCGATGGGTACCGAAGGCATGAAGTTCTCTTTGCCGAGCCGCGAGGTGATCGCCGACTCTATCGAGCTGGTTGCGAACGCGCAGCGCTTCGACGGCGTGGTCGCTATCGGCGGCTGCGACAAGAATATGCCCGGCTGCCTTATGGCTCTGGCCCGCCTGAATCTGCCCAGCTTATTTGTCTATGGCGGCACTATCATGCCCGGCGTCTGTCGCGGCCACAGCGTCGATATCGTGAGCGTCTTCGAGGCCGTGGGCCAGTACAGTGCGGGCAAGATCAGCCGCGAGGAACTGCGCGAGGTCGAGTGCAGTGCGATTCCCGGTGCTGGCTCCTGCGGCGGCATGTACACGGCGAACACGATGGCCTCGGCGATTGAGGCCCTGGGTATGAGTCTGCCCGGCAGCTCATCGGCTCCTGCCGTGACTTCACGCAAGGCCGAGGACTGCTACGAGGCCGGCCAGACCGTTGTGCGCCTGATTGAGCAGCAGATCACGCCGCGCAAGATTCTGACAAAAGAAGCCTTCGAAAATGCGATCACGCTGGTCATGGCGCTGGGCGGCTCGACTAACGCGGTGCTGCATCTGATCGCTATTGCGCGTCAGATGGACCTGCCGCTTGGCATCGATGACTTCACGCGCGTTGGACACAGGGTGCCGCACCTGGCCGACTTGAAGCCCGGCGGCAGGTATGCAATGACCGACCTGGATCGCGTGGGCGGCGTGCAGGCCGTGCTGAAGATGCTGCTGCATGCCGGCTTCCTGCACGGCGATGTGTTGACTGTGACGGGCAGGACGATGGCGGAGAACCTGGAGCATGCGCCCGATCTCGCCGAGGGGCAGGATGTCGTGATGCCCCTGGAGAAGCCGCTGCATCCGACAGGTCCGCTGGTAATCCTCAGAGGCAACCTGGCCCCGGAGGGCGCGGTCTGCAAGGTCGCAGGCTTGAAGACGACCTATCATCGCGGCCCCGCGAAGGTCTTCGACTCGGAGGACGAGAGCTTCGAAGCGATCATGAATCACCGCATCAAGGATGGCGATGTGGTGGTGATTCGCTACGAGGGGCCGAAGGGGGGGCCGGGCATGCGCGAGATGCTGGCGGTAACGGCGGCGCTCGTCGGTCAGGGCTACGGCGAGACGGTGGGGCTGATTACCGATGGGCGCTTCTCCGGCGGTACGCATGGCATGGTGGTCGGGCACATTGCGCCAGAAGCGCAGGTTGGCGGTCCTATCGCTATTGTGCAGGACGGCGATATCATCACCATCGACGCCGAGCGCAACCTGCTCGCGGTTGATCTGAGCGATGAGGAGATCAGGCAGCGCCTCGCGCGCTGGACGCCGCCCCCACCGAAGTATACCTCCGGCGTGATGGGTAAGTACGCGAAGCTGGTCAATTCAGCCTCCGAAGGGGCCATCACCGGCTAGTCTGCTCTCTCTGTGTGTTCGTGCGGCTTCGCCGCATCAGAGATGGAGTTTTGTTTTGTAGAAAATGCGCGAAGCGCATTTTCTACAAAACAAAACTCCGGAAGGCGACGGCGCTGGCTCGCGCTTGCGCGATTGAAACTAGTGTTGTTGGCGTCGGAGGTAGCCGATGCCGATGGCGAGCGCGACGATCACTCCTAGCAAGAAGGAGATCAGTCGCAGATTCGCCATCACCTGGTTCGATGTGCCGCCAATCTGAACGCTCCGTGAGCCGGCAGGCTCGACCAGCAGTGCCAGTCGCTCCAGCATCTCGGAATAAATGCGGCGCAGGCCCGGCGGTGCGAATGTACGCTCGAAGAAGCCGCCAACGCCCTTGCCGCCCTCCCAGGTGGTTGCCAGGATCACCTGCGTCTTCGTGCCTCCATCCGCAGCCTGCACTGTCCAGGTCGTGACGAGCGACGAATTCGTATCGCGCTCGGTGATGACGCGCCCTTTCTCGGATTCCTCTACCCGCATGCGATAGGGACGCTCGCGGCCCGCCGCTGCCAGGCGATAGCTCACCACGGTGCCGGCTCCCTGGCCGCCCTGCTCTACGCTATAGTCCAGAAAATTAGCGGTCAGGATCTCGCGCCGCCGCCAGTAATCGATGAGGGCCGCATAGACAGTTTCGGGCCTGGCGTTCAAGATCCGTTCGCACTTTACATATATATCGCTCATATTTCCCTCACATTCTGTCACCAGGTATCAGGTTTCCAATGCTATCACTTGCTCGCGTCTGCGACGCTCGCCTTTTATGGTAGTTTGTGGTGTGGTCCAGGTGCTGCGCACCTGGGCCATACAACAAACTACGACTATTGCGCAGCAAGGCTGCATGCCCGGAATATGGCGGGGCGCCATATTGTTGTACGATGTGTGTTTTCCCTCTTTCTTTATCATAGGGCTATGAGGGAAGATATATTTTTATCGACACAAGGAGAGAAACCCATGAGTGCAAATCATGCTGTTGTTGTTGATCCCGATGTTGCCGGGCGCCTGGCGTTGCGCGAGGTCGCGGCACCAGCGCCAGCGCCTTCAGAAGCGCTGGTACGCGTTGCGGCTATTTCGCTCAATCGTGGCGAGTTGCGCCGCGCTGCAAGCGCGCAGCCAGGATGGAGGCCGGGCTGGGACCTGGCCGGGACCGTCGAGCAGCCGGCCGCCGACGGCTCCGGGCCGCGTAAGGGCGCGCGTGTAGTGGGGATGCTCGGATCGGGCGCCTGGGCCGAACTGGTAGCCGTGCCGACGAATATTCTGGCCGAGATCCCCGATAATGTCTCGTTCGCTCAGGCGGCGACGTTGCCCGTAGCTGGTCTGACGGCGCTGCGTGCGCTTGAAAAGGGCGGACTGCTACTCGATCAGAAAGTACTGATTACCGGCGCATCGGGCGGCGTCGGCCATTTCGCCTGTCAGCTTGCCCATCGCGCCGGGGCGGAAGTGACGGGGGTGGTGAGCCAGCCAGAGCGCGAGGCGTTCGTCAGACAGGCCGGAGCGCACCATGTGGCCGTCGGTGAGGATCTATCTACGGCGCAGCAGTTCGGCCCCTATCACCTGATCCTCGAATCAGTGGGCGGGAAATCCCTGAGCAGCGCTTTGAGCATGCTGGCTCCAGAAGGGACCTGCGTCCTCTTTGGCACATCGAGCACGCCTGAAATCACCTTCGACGCCCGCGCCTTCTACCTGACCGGCGGAGCCACCCTCTATGGTTTTTACCTTTTCCATGAACTTGAGCGGCGGCCCGGTGCTGAGGATCTGAGCAGGCTGGCGCGCATGATTGCCGCCGGTCAGCTTCATCCTCAAATCGACGTAGAGGCGCCCTGGACGCAGATCGCCAATATCGCGCAGCAGTTGATTGACCGGCGTTTCGCTGGAAAAGCTGTGCTGCACCTCACTTCTTAGAGGCCGTCTAATTCTCAACGCTCTCGCGCGGAGCAGCCGCGTAGTGGATAGAGTTTGTGTTGTGGGAAAAATGCGCGCAGTGCATTTTTCCCACAACACAAACTCTATTAAGCGAGCGCCGCAGGCGCGAGCACGCGCGGATGTTGGCAAGAAGATACACTCTTAGTCTTACTGATACATGACCATCATTGGCGGGGGATCGAGCGCGAGCACGTCCTGTGGCGACATCAGCGGTTTATCCAGATCGTAGAAGAGCTTCATGCCGGGATACTGGATAAGCTGCTCTTTATCGAACATGCGATAGTCGTCGATCTTCGTATTCGGCGGGCCGAAGCCGTCGACACAGGTTATGACCTGCACGCCAGGCTTGACCTTGATCTTCTGCCAGTCAGGCAGCATCTCTTCGCGGAACTGGTGGATAATCAGGATCTTTGGCGGCAGATGTTCGCTCAGCACGAGGTTCGAGAGCTTATCGATGGCCCAGTTGATCTCCGCCGCGCTCATATGGCCGAAAACCTGGTCGGGGATGGCGCCGGGCGGCATATCAAATTCGGGATCGAGCGTCAGATCGACGCCCGGCCTCTCAAGATACGGCCAGACGCGCTCAACCTCGCGCTGCACGGTGCTGTGCCCGACCTGCATATCGAAGAAAAAGAGCGCGTGGTTGGCGTTGGCGAGGGCGATATAGTGCTCTATCGAAGCCTGCGGCATGTGGTATGTCCAGGTGCCGTCGTCCATCGCTACGGGCTGTACAATGGGCGTGACATAATCCAGGGCGAGCGCGACGGGGTGCGCGGGATCGAGGTCGGCGTAAACCTGGCCCTGCTCGCGTAGTCGCGCGATGAGATCGCTGTCCGAGTAGCGTCCTATCGGCCCCATGACGGCGGAGAGCGGGTTGCCGTAGAAGACGACGAGCCGGTGATCGCTCAGGCTGGTGTGCCAGGCCCAGTTGCTATTTTGCAGGTTATGCAATCTGATCAGCCTGTTGCGCTGGCCCGTGCTCATAGCACCGGCATCACTGCTGCTGCTGCTGTGTACCGGGTCCCCGGAGGATCCGTGCGAGTGCGCGACGCCCTGCGGGTGGCCGGGGGGCGCGCGCCTGATGGCCCCCGGGAGCAGCAGAGCGGCGATGATAAGGGCGAAGGCCAGTATAATGCTGATGATACCGGCAAGCGCGAGTCTCGAATCTGGCTGCATATCTCTATACTATCGTCCTCTTTTTTCGGGCAACATCGCTTGCTCACGCCTGTGGCGCTCGCCCTGAGTATGTTGTGGTGTGTCCAGGCACGAAGCGCCTGGACACACCACAACATACCTCCATGGTGCGGCGGAGCCGCGCGCGCACCCAACCAGGAGACTGAGCAGCAGATACCCTTTTAGACTGGTTATGTCAATTATAACGCGTGAGCGGGAATGATAATCTCTGATATAGGGAAAAAAGGGGCGTCCCAGAGGGCGCCTTTCTTTACTTGACGCCGAGAGCGCAAACGCTGGCTATTGGCTTCATCGGCTTAAATTCCAATCTAACCTGCTTAAAGCCAGCCGTTGAAAGCAGCTCGACTAATTCCGCGCCGATCTTTTTGACCTCATCATCGCTTCTGGCCCATACCGGCTGGAGGACAATAGCGACCAATCCGCCCGGCTTCAGAACGCGCTGAATCTCTTTCACCCCGGCTAATCTGTCGGGCCAGATATGCACAGAATTGGCGGAGACTGCTTTATCAAAAGTAGCGTCCTCAAAGGGCAGGGCGTGGGCGGAACCGAGGCGCAGCCGTATACGGCCCTCGCTGATACCCTGCGCATTGCGCCTGGAAGCCTGCTTCAGCATAAGAGGCGAGGCATCGATGCCAGCGACAGAGCCTTGCGGAGCCTTCGCCGCCAGGGCCTCGATGAGTGCCCCCGGCCCAAAGCCGACCTCCAGAATGCGATCTGAGGGTTGAATATCAAGTAGCGAGATCGTCCACTCATTACGCGCCCCGGTTGAGCGCCCCATAATCGTCCCTCCCAGATAGCCCAGAAGTCCCCGGGGGTGTCCAAACGCGATATCAAGCAGATTCTTCATAGGCATAGCATTCCTCCCAATCTTCTGATTGTTGATTAGCTCAGAACATATTTGGAAAGCCTTTGCCCTTCTTACGATTCGCTCTGCCGCCTGGTTGTGCTAACGGTGGAAGGAATGCAGGAGCGCAGTTCGATAAACTGCGCTCCGATGGATTACTGGTAGCTAGCGGTATTGGCGCAAGGGGTAGCTGTGGAGATGTAGATCTTGCCCCAGTCATCGGGCGGCGTCAGCAACTGCGCGTTGTCCACCACGCCGACGACGCAGGGTTTGCGCACCGACGCGTTGGTCATCTGGTAGAGCGGAAGCCAGGCCACGTCGTTTACCAGCTGCTGCTCAGCCTGGTTATACTGCTGTATGCGCTGCGTGGCATCCAGGTTGACATCGGCCTGCTCCAGCAATTGCTGCGTGGCCTGCTGCTGCGCGGCGTCGGTTGAGCTGTTCTGCCCATAGTTCGTGTCGTTGTAGGGAGCGCCCTTGTCGAACTGGAGCGTCGTCCAGTCCTGTGGATCGGGATAGTCAGCGATCCAGTCGAGCATCCAGAAGGGTAGATTTTTGTTGCCCGCTGTGCCGGTCATCTCGGTCACTTCGGTATTGAACGGAATACTGTTGATCTTGATGGTCACGCCCAGCGCGCTCTGCCACATCGCCTGCGCGGCGGTGATAGCGTTGCTGACATCGACGTTGCCGGATGGGATTACCAGCGTGATCGGCGGCAGCGTGCTCAGCGTCATTCCCTCCTCCTGGAGACCCTGCTGGAACAACTGCTTTGCCAGCGTGGGATTGCCGGCGGTGCTTTTTACTCCGGCGGGCCCGGTGAGATTGGGATTATAGCCAGGCATGCCCTGGGGCACGATATGGTTAGTCGGGATAACCGCACCCTTGAAGACGCTCTGTGCGATGGCGTTCTTATCCAGGGCCAGGGCGAGAGCCTGGCGAATCTTGATGTTGTCAAAGGGCTTGACCAGGTAGTTCATCCCCAGATAATACGTATGCAGCGCGGGTACCTGGTGATACTGTCCGCCGGGCAGCGCCCGGGCCTGCGGCAGCAGCGGCGTCGGCACCATAGATGTGCTCACGCGCCCCGCCTGGTAATCCTTGTAGCCAGTCGGGATCTCGCTGTAGAAGGGGAAAATAACCTTTCTCAATTGCGGGTGTGCGCCGTAGTAGTCAGGATTGGGCACGAAGACGATTTGCTTGTTGTGCTGGTAAGTGGAGACCATCCACGGCCCATCGCCGCCGCCCTCTTGCAGGTGATCGGTCCATTTCGTGTTCCCATACTTATCGATCAGCTTCTTCTCAACCACATAGGAGCAAGAATACGTCAGGGCGTCCAGGAAATAGACGGCCTTCCTGCTGGTGACGATGGTGATGGTTTGCGGATCGGGAGTGAGCAGGCTATCGCCGATCAGCGTTTTGATGCTGCCGGAGTTGCGTTTGTCGGAGTCCTTGATCAAGCCGAGATAAGTGATGGCGATGGGCGATTTAACAGCCGGGTCGAGTGCGCGATCAATGCTGTAGGCGACATCCTGCGAGGTGAGCGGCGTGCCATCGCTGAACTTGAGGTTTGGCCTGAGCTTGAAGGTCCAGGTCAGGCCGTCAGGACTCACCTGGTGGGATTGCGCGAGCTGGTCAACGACCTGGAGCCTGTCGTTGAACTGCACCAGGCCGGTAAATACCATGTCGATAGCGGCGATGGAGAAAACGTCGGTGGATATGGCCGGATCGAAGGTGGCGATATCTCCAACGCCCTCCTCGGGATAGATATAGATCTGCCCGCTGGCTGGCGCTTTGCCGGCCTGCGTGGGCGCCTGCGGCGCGGCGCCTCCGCAGGCGACGAGCAGCAGCGAGAACAGGCAGAATAACGGCGGTAGAAACCTGGCGGCGAGGTTTTTGCGGAGTTGCATTCCCGGTTCCTCCTCGAACGGTGTAGATCATACTCAGGTGCGCTAGAAAAACGTCTGCCATTGTATTCTACTATATCCTACGCCGGATCGCCGCCAGGTCTCTCACCGCGCTCGGGGCGATTGAAAAGTCACAGTATGAATCTTATTTATCCCTGGCTGCACGATTATGAAAATTTCCATGCAAAATCGGCCCTGTCGGGGGAGCGGATAGAAGGTCGGGGCACGTAGGGACGCAGCGCCGCCGTGGACGTGTACAATGCTCCCCTGCCTGCGGCGCAAGTCCGCCCGGCCTTCTCTTCTCCCCCCGTGATGGGGATGCCATGCCGGACTTGCGCCGCAGGGTTCCCACGCCACGTTGCCCAACACGGCGGCGCTGCGTCCCTACACATGCCCGACCTCCCATCATTTACCCAACATTGCTGATCTTGAATGTTAAACATCGTAATCGCGCAGCTACGCAGGAGGATTTTTCAATTGTCCTGCATTCAGATGGAAATTACAGCGGCAGCGCTTCATACAGGCGCCACTCCTGATCGAGATCGAAGCGCGTCAGCGCCCTGTCGCCGCTTGTCCCCGCGTGCAGGGTGACGCGCGAATGCTTGCCGTCGACGCAGATCCAGCAATCATGGCGATAATCGTAGAGGCAGTCTTGCAGCCAGGTCGTATCGGCCTGCACCTGGGCTTCGATATGACCGCGCCCATCCTTGATCCTGACCATCAGCCCGCGCCCCCGGCCAGTATCAGCAACGGTGAAGTAATCCCCGGTCAGGATGCGAATAGCATGCGGATGGTCCAGCCCTTCCAGCACCGGACGCCAGTCCCCGCTCTCGCGATCAATGGCGATGACCATGCCCTGATGGAAGAGCGAGGCCAGCACCGTGCCGTCGGGCAACTCCGCGACGGAGTTGACATGCGTCGTCTGCGCCAGCGTGCCGTATTTGATGTCGCGATGATCCGCCGTCTTGTCGATCACGCGGCGCTCTCCGGTGGGCGTCTCCTCAAAGCCGTGATCGGTCGCCCACCAGTCCCATAAGATCTGCCCATCGCGCGTAAATTCCAGGATAGCATCCAGTCCTGTGCTCGCGACCAGGTAGCCGCGTGAACTGCGCGAGAGCGAATGCAGCAGGTTGAATGTAGGCAGGCTCACCACGTCGCGCCGCACCGCAGATAGATCGGTTGTGACCTCGTGGATGGTATTGAGGGCAGCAACGAAGACGCCCCGATCCGAAAAGGTCATCCCTGCTGGCATGGTAAGGTCGACAACCGTTTGTACAGTTTCCTTATCATCATTATCCAGAATGCAAAGCAGGCCCCCCTGGTCCTCGCGGGGCTTCTGCATACTACCCAGCGTGGTCACGGGGCAGAACGTGCGCTGCTGCCGTGTCTGCTCCCAGTGATTTTTCAGCATGGAATGCTTTGTCGAAATGCAACTCAAGAGAAAGCGCATATGGACACTCCTCACATATTTCTACCGTCTGATTGTTCAATCGCGGGAAAGGCTTGACAAGTCCTCTTCGCGAAGTCTATAGTAGAGACAGCAAGGTAAGTAAGTTTGTTGATCTACTATATCAACAATTACAGGCAGAAAGCAAGAGTCAAAATTACCACCTTCAGCGCTACAGAAGGGTACAAAATAGCCACAGGGGGGTGGCGCATGTAGAGGCAGGGCTGGCCCCTGGCTGGCAGACGATCCGAGGCATGTAGAGGCAGGGCTGGCCCCTGGCTGGCAGACGATCCCTGGCTTGATGGCCTTATATCACAGACAAGGAGACACCATGACAACATCTAATCAGGACGCTATGACGAACAATCTCCTGTACCTGGGTCATGGCGGGGGCAGCAAGGTTGAGCGCATCAAAGCGGGCAGCGATTACCTGCACGGCAAGATAAAAGAGGAACTGGCACAGGAGACAACGCACTTTGCCGAGGAGCAGGTGCAGCTCATCAAGTTTCACGGCATCTACCAGCAGGAGAACCGCGACGCGCGGCAGGAGCGCAAGGCAGCGAAGGCGGAGAAGGCGTACCAGTTTATGGTGCGCTCGCGCATCCCTGGAGGAGCGTTGACGGCGGAGCAGTATTTAGTCGAGGATGAGCTGGCCGCGCGCTACGGCAACGGCACCCTGCGTTTCACCACGCGCCAGGGCATCCAACTGCACGGCGTGCTCAAAGGCGACCTGTACTCCACCATTCATAGTATCAACGAGGCGCTGCTCTCCACGCTGGCAGCCTGCGGAGACGTGAACCGCAACGTGATGGCCTGTCCCGCGCCGACGGCCAGCCGCGCGCAGGCACAGGTCGAAGAGATTGCCCACCGCATCGCCATGCACCTCGCTCCCCGCAGCAAGGCGTATCACGAAATCTGGATCGATGGTGAGAAGGTACACACCGTCTCCGACGGCGAGGAGGTCGAGCCGATCTACGGTCCCACCTACCTGCCGCGCAAATTCAAAATCGGCGTGGCTTTCGCCGGTGATAACTGCATCGACGTTTACGCCAACGATATTGGCCTCATCGCCTACCTCGAAAACGGTTCCCTGGCCGGCTTCACCGTCCTGGTTGGCGGCGGCATGGGCATGACGCACGGCAAGGCCGAGACCTACCCGCGCCTCGCCACGCCGCTCTGCGATATCAGCCCCGGCGAGGTGCTGCAAGTCGTCGAGACTATCGTCACGGTGCAGCGCGATTATGGTGATCGCCAGAACCGCAAGCACGCGCGCATGAAGTATGTCGTCGAGGAGCGCGGTATCGACTGGTTCCGCGCCGAGGTCGAGCGGCGCCTGGGCCGCTCCCTGCGCGATCCGCGCCCTGTAGTCATGCATGACGTAGAGGATCACCTGGGCTGGCATCAACAGAGCGACGGCAACTGGTTCCTGGGCCTGCACGTCGAAAACGGGCGCGTCAGAGACGACGAGCGCATGCGGATGAAGACCGGCCTGCGCCGCGCCGTCGAGCGTTTTCGCCCCGGTATTCGCCTCACCGCGCAGCAGAATATTCTCCTGACCGATCTGCGTGAGGAGCAGCGCGCGCCGCTTGAGTCCTTGCTGAGCGAGTACGGCATCTCCAGCGATCCCGCTGCCGCCGGCGCCTACCGGTTCGCGATGGCCTGCCCGGCGCTGCCGACCTGCGGCCTCGCGGTTGCTGAATCAGAGCGTGTGCTGCCGCAGATCGTGCGCGAGATCGAGGCGGATCTCGCGGCGCTCGGACTGGCCGGCGAGCCTCTGAGCGTGCGTATGACGGGCTGCCCCAACGGCTGCGCGCGCCCGTACATGGGCGATATCGGCTTCGTGGGCCGCAGCAAGGATCTCTACAACATCTACGTTGGCGGCGATTGGGTTAATACGCGCATGAACACGCTCTACGCCTCGACGGTCCATATTACGCAGCTCGCCGCGACGCTGCGCCCGCTGCTGGCGCTGTGGCGCGATGAGCGCGCGGCAAAAGAGACGTTCGGCGATTTCTGCCATCGCGTCGGTATCGAGTACCTGCGTGCGCGTGCGGCCAGCGAAGTGCCACTGGCGGTTGGCGGACAGTGAAAAAAGAGGCGGAGCGGCGCATGCCACAGTATTACCCTATCATGCTCGACGTTCGTAACCGGCACGCCATCGTCATCGGCGGGGATCGCGTCGCGGCGGAGAAAGCGGCGGCGCTCAGCGCCAGCGGAGCGCGCGTTGTGATCCAGAGCGAGCAATTTTGCGATGACGTGCTGGCGCTGGCGGAGCGGGGCGAGATCACACTGCGCCGCAAGGCATACACGCGCGGCGACCTGGCCGGTTTCTTCGTCGTCGTGGCAGCAACGGGCAATTCGGCGCTCACCGAGCAGATCTGGGATGAGGCGCAGGAGCGTGGGCAACTGATAAATAGCGTGGATGTACCTGCGCGCTGCAACTTTATCGTGCCTTCCGTCCTGCGGCGCGGCCAGCTCACCATCGCTGTCTCAACCGAAGGGGCCAGCCCTGGTCTCGCGAAACGTATTCGCGAGCAACTGGAGCCGCACTTTCCGCCCGCCTACGACGCCTACTTGCAGCTCGCCGCTGCCGCGCGAACACACCTGCGCCAGAGCGACCTGTCCTACGAGCAGCGCGACGAGTTCTTTGGCGACTTTTTCCATTCGGATATCCTGAACCAGCTTACAGCGGGCAACGACGCGCAGGCTATCGCGCTCACCGTCGCTCTGCTCAAACGCTGTGGTCTCGATGTCGCCCCGGAGGCGATCAATATAACGCGGTAGGGCCGCATTCATGCGCCAGCTTCCGGGGCCAATTCAGGCGATTGTGGAGGGTGGATAATGAACATTGACAACCACATCTGGCAAGCGGAAAGGATGGTGGAGGTCTGTAGGGGCGCGGCGCCGCCGTGGTGAGCAACGAATGGTGGCATGTCTGCGGCGCAAGCCCGCCCGATCGCCAAAAACGAACGATGGATGTAAGTAATCCGGGCTGGCTTGCGCCGCAGGCAGGTTGGCCGGGTTGCACATTTACGGCGGCGCCGCGCCCCTACAGTGGTCCCACGTCTCTCTACAACATCCACGTCCGTTTACCGATTTTGATTGTTAAAAACCATAGTCCGGCCCCTATCGAGGTTTGTTGGGGGTATCCGAAACGACCATTGCAGAATCGAGAGAGGCGGGAATAGAAGCCTATGACAACCATGACGAGATACGAACAGCCCGGCATTGATGAGGAGAATGGCAGGACGCCGCCCGGCAAAGTCTACCTGGTGGGCGCCGGCCCCGGCGACCCCGACCTGATCACGCGCAAAGCGCTGCGCTGCCTGCGCATGGCCGACGTTGTGCTCTATGACCGGCTCGCCAGCCCGCTCCTGCTGGAAGAGACGCGAGCCGGGGCCGTGCGCGTCTTCGTCGGCAAGATGCCTCGGCGCCATGCGATGGAGCAGGAAGATATCAACCGCATGCTGGTGACGTATGCACGCCAGGGCTGCACCGTGGTGCGGCTCAAAGGGGGCGATCCGTTTTTGTTCGGACGCGGCGGCGAGGAGGCGCAGGCGCTTGCCGAGGCGGGCATCCCCTTCGAGGTCGTGCCGGGGGTGAGCGCGGCCATCGCCGTCCCCGCGTATGCCGGTATCCCCGTTACGCACCGCGACTACGCTTCCTCGGTCACGATTGTGACCGGGCGCGAGGGCGCGCAGGGGGCGCCGGGCATCAACTGGGAGGCGCTGGCAGCGCTCGGCGGCACGCTGGTCGTGCTGATGGGCGTGGCGGCGCTGCCCGATTTCACGCGGCGTCTCATCGCCGGCGGCCTCGATCCCGCCACCCCGGCGGCGGTAATCCAGGAGGGGACAACGCGGCGGCAGCGCAGTGTCGCCGGCACGCTCGCGGATATTGCCGCGCGCGCCGCCGATGCCGGACTGACGGCCCCGGCCACCACCGTCATCGGCCAGGTGGTGGCGATGGGCAATGTGCTCGCGTGGTACAATAGTGTTGTGCCATCCCTGCACGGCGCGGTATCACACTCCTGATCGCAGGCACGAAATGCAGGTTTCTTGCAACTGCACTTGACAGATAAACACATTCAATTGTATGCTCAAATCAGAGATATTTATTGGACCCGTCCATCAGTTTTAGAAAGGAGGTTTGGCGAGCGTTCAGGCTGCTCACCACACGAATTTATCAACATCTCCGAACTGCCGCATAGCTCGGCAGTGCATTATCAGAGCTATACGGCTGGTTCTGGCCCCTTATAGGCGATCTTGAAGCCATTCACTCGTAAGTGTGAATGACACATCCTACCTGTTCAGTAGACACTACGACTGCAACGAGCAGGCGCAGCGGCTCTCGAACAAAGTTGTACCAACGCTTTGTACCAGGAAGTGTACATGTATCGTTAGTCTCGTAATGAAAGGTGGGAATATACATGGCTCAAATCGCAACAGAAGCTGAACAGGCTCCAGCAGCGGCACCGGCGCATGCCAACCCAGCCCCGCTTGGTCTATGCGGATTCGCACTTACTACATTCGTCCTCAGTACTATTAACGCGGGCTGGTTCCCGTTGACGACAAGCGTAGGCGTTGTTGTGGCGCTCGCGCTCGCCTACGGTGGTCTGGCTCAATTACTCGCGGGGATGTGGGAATTTAAAGCCGGCAACACCTTCGGCGCAACGGCTTTCTCGTCCTATGGTGCCTTCTGGCTCTCCTTTGCAGCCCTCTTTATCCCCGGCATAGTTCCAAAGCCCGAAGCGTTCTCGACAGGCTTGGGCATCTACCTGCTGGGTTGGGGAATCTTCACCTTCCTGATGTTCCTCGCCACGTTCAGAAGGAGCGTAGCGCTCATGGTTGTCTTCGGGCTGTTGACCCTGACCTACGTCGTTCTCGCTATTGGTGCGTTTGCTGGCAGCAGTGGTCTCAATATCCTGGGTGGCTATCTCGGCATTCTCACCGCACTGGCGGCCTGGTATACCGCCCTGGCGGATATCCTCGCCTCGGGCAAGGCTATATTCAATCTGCCTCTGGGCGTCAGAAGTTAATGCCGCATTCGTCTACAGCCTGGTTGTAAACGCTCAGACGCTGGCCCCGGGCGGAGAGATCCTCTCTCAGCCCGGGTCGGCGCTTGAATGTTTTAGAATATAGGTAGGAGGTATTTAAGCAATGGCAAAAGAGGTAGAGGAAGTAGAAGTAACCGAAGCGCAGATTGCCGTACACTGGCGCGAGGAAGAATACTATTATCCCTCTCCAAAGTTTATAGGCCAGGCCAATGCCAGCGATCCCGCGATCCGCGAACGGTTCAGCGAGAAGAACTTCCCCGAGTGCTTCCGCGAGTATGCCGAGCTGCTGACCTGGGACCAGTACTGGCACACGACGCTGGACACGAGCAACCCGCCGTTCTGGAAGTGGTTCGTCGGGGGGAAGCTCAATGCCAGTTACAACTGCGTTGATCGTCACCTGACGAAAGACCGCAACAAAGCGGCGATCATCTGGGTGCCAGAGCCGGAATCGGAGACCACCCTGGGAATTACGTACCAGGAACTCTATGTCAGGGTGAACGAGTTCGCGGCGCTGCTGCGCGATTTCTGTGGCCTCAAGGCCGGAGATCGCATTACTATGCACATGCCGATGGTGCCCGAGACGCCGGTCACGATGCTCGCCTGCGCGCGCCTGGGCGTCATCCATTCCGAGGTCTTCGGCGGCTTCAGCGGCGCGGCCTGCGGTGGCCGCATCGCCGACTCGCAGAGCCACGTTCTGATCACGATGGACGGCTACTATCGTAGTGGAGAACTGGTCGATCACAAGGCCAAAGCCGACGAGGCGGTGAAAGTTGCCGAGGAGCAGGGAGTCAAGGTGGATAAGGTGCTGGTCTGGCGCCGTTATCCCGGCCAGTATTCTTCAAAGACGCCGATGGTCGAGGGCCGCGATTTCTTCGTCGATGATCTGCTCAAGGATTATCGCAGGAAGATTGTCGAGCCGGTCTCCATGCCCTCTGAGGCGCCGCTGTTCCTGATGTACACCAGCGGCACCACCGGTCGCCCGAAGGGAATCCAGCACAGCACAGGTGGCTACCTTTCTTATGTGACGGGCACTGCGAAGTACTATCAGGATATTCATCCCGAAGACACCTACTGGTGCTTCGCCGATATCGGGTGGATCACCGGGCATTCCTACATCGTCTACGGCCCGCTGGCGCTGGGCACGACGACGGTGATGTATGAAGGCGTGCCGCTCTATCCTGATCCTGGCCGGCCCTGGCGCATCGCCGAGCGGCTCAATGTGACCATCTTCCACACCGCTCCGACGACGGTACGTATGTTGCGCAAGTCTGGCCCGGACGAGCCGGCGAAATACAACTATCATTTCAAGCACATGACCACCGTGGGAGAGCCGATTGAGCCGGATGTCTGGCGCTGGTATCACAAGACTATCGGCAAGGACGAAGCGGTCATCGTCGATACCTGGTGGCAGACCGAGACCGGCGGCTTCCTGTGCAGCACGCTGCCTGGCCTGGATCCGATGAAGCCCGGCAGTGCCGGCCCCGGGGTCCTCGGTATCTATCCGGTGATTTACGATGAAGAGGGCAAGGAGATTCCAGCCGGAAGCGGCAGAGCCGGCAATATCTGCATCCGCAACCCCTGGCCGGGTATCATGCAGACGATCTGGGGTCAGCCGGAGCGCTTCATACAGACCTACTACGCCAAGTATTGCCGCAACAGGGAGAGCAAGGACTGGCGCGACTGGCCCTACTTCGCCGGAGATGGCGCGGTGCTGGCTGCTGACGGCTACTTCCGCATTCTTGGCCGCGTCGATGATGTGATCAATGTGGCCGGGCATCGCCTGGGCACGAAGGAACTCGAGTCGTCTGCCCTCACCGTCGACGAAGTTGCCGAGGCCGCCGCTGTTCCGTTGATCGATGAACTGCGTGGCCGCGTCGTCGAAATGTACATCTCGCTCAAGCCGGGCTACAGCCCGAGTAAGGAGATCGAGCAGAAGGTGACGCAGGCGATTGAGAAGGATATCGGCAAGATCGCACGGCCTAAGAATATCTGGATCGTGCCCGATATGCCCAAGACGCGCTCCGGTAAGATCATGCGCCGCGTCCTCGCGTCGATCACTAACTTCGCCGATGTTGGGGACGTGACGACGCTCGCCAACCCGGAGATCGTGGAGGGCATACGACGCCAGGTGCAGAGCGCGAAGGTTGAGCGAAACGAGGTCCCGCGCGAACTCACCCAGGCAGAACTGGAGGAGATCAAGCGCTTCGGTAGTGTTGAATAACTTAAAAACACAAAAACAGGATTCACCGGCGAAGCCGGTGAATCCTGTTTTTGTGTTTTTAAGTTAATTCGAGGATGTCGAGTACCTGCGGTAGCGCGACCCGGGCGCGCTCATCCAGATCGGGCGCGCTGACGCGGCCAATAGGGTGCGCAATCTCGGCGAAGGGATAGCCATCCATGCCGAAGGTCTGAGCCGTCATGCGC
>Ga0209810_1003168_pt1 | contig 17830 bp, 16 predicted proteins | sample Coa_R1_7_FD_187159 | JGI IMG/M metagenome (GOLD analysis project Ga0209810, IMG submission 187159) | Surface soil microbial communities from Centralia Pennsylvania, which are recovering from an underground coalmine fire - Coalmine... | ecosystem: Environmental > Terrestrial > Soil > Unclassified...
CGGTTTGTCGCGTGGGCCATATCGCGAGAACTTCCTGGCAACCTTCGAAAGCCTTACGCCCGACGGCGAAGAGATGGTCTACGATTTAACAGAACCGGTTAATAATCGTTTTATTGGAAATGGAATTATACTCCATAATTGCGGGGAGCAAGGACTTCCGCCCTGGGGCGTCTGCAATTTAGGTGCAATAAATCTTTCCGCTTTTGTGGAAAACGGGGAGATGGACTGGGAGCGGCTGGCGGAGGTAAGCAAGGTGGCGATGCGCTTCCTGGATAACGTCATCGATGCCACCGAGTACTTCATCGAGGAGAACCGCGAGGCGCAGCTTGGCACGCGGCGCACGGGATTGGGAACGATGGGGCTGGCCGACGCGCTACTGAAGATGCAGGTGGCCTATGGCAGTGAGGAATCGCTTCCCATCATCGAGCGCATCTATACCACCATCCGCGACGCGGCCTACGAGGCTTCGGCGGATATCGCGGTGGAGAAGGGGGCATTTCCCAGGTTCGATCGCGAGAAGTATATGCAGGGGCAGTTCATCAAGCGGCTGCCGAAGCATATTCAGGAGAAGATCAGAAAGCAGGGCATTCGCAACGCCGTGCTGCTGACCCAGGCGCCGACGGGGACGACTAGCCTGCTGGCGGGTGTCAGTTCGGGCATCGAGCCGGTGTATGATTTCGCGATGGTGCGCCGCGACCGCACGGGCGAGCATATCCTGTACCACCCGCTGCTCCAGCAGTGGCGCGACGAGCACCCCAACGAGCCAACGCCCGCCTACTTCGTCGCCGCCAACGACCTGACGCCGGAGGAGCATGTGCGCGTGCAGGCGACGATCCAACGCTTCACCGATTCGAGCATCAGCAAGACGGTGAACGCGCCGAACAGCCACACCGTCGAGGATGTGCAGAAGCTCTATCGCCTGGCCTACGAACTGGGCTGCAAGGGCATCACCTACATGCGCGACGGCTCGCGTGTCGGTGTCCTCTCGCATATCGAGGAGAAAAAGCCGGAGCAGTCGGCCCAGACGGGACAACCAGCGCCACAGGAGCAGGCTTTGATGTTTGAGCCGGTCGTCTCCATTCAGCAGGGCATCAAGCCGGTGCCGGAGGTGACGCATGGCTACACGCGGCACATCAGCGCGCCGGAGGGCAAGGTCAACATCACCATCAACAGTGACGAGAACGGGCCGTTCGAGGTCTTCGTCAACGTCGGCAAGGCCGGCAGCGACATCGCCGCGCTGGCGGAGGCGCTGGGTCGCCTGATCTCGCTGAACCTGCGCATCCTCAGCCCGCTCTCGCAGACGGACCGCATCAAGGTCATCGCCGAGCAGCTGCGCGGCATCGGCGGCAGCCGTTCCGTCGGCTTCGGCATGCAGCAGGTGCGCTCGCTGCCCGACGCTGTAGCCCGCGCGCTGGAACTGCATATCGACGGGCTGGAAAAGCAGAGCGAGGAACATACCTCCGGCAACGGCACAGGCTTCACACTGAAGGCAAACGGCAAGGCATTTGAAAGCGCCAGCACGGCCAACGGCGGCGCAATGCCGGGCATGCCGCTGAGCCTGAGCCATCTCAGCGTCACCGGCAACCTCTGCCCCCAGTGCCACAACAACACCATGGTCTACGAAGAGGGCTGCCGTAAATGCTACAGCTGCGGCCACAGTGAGTGCTAAAGTTTTACCGCACAAAGAGGGGCTGCCGACCTGACTCTGTCAAAGCTGGCAGCCCCTCTTCTCTTCGGCCCTTATCGGGCTAGAGATGGACGAGTTCCCTCTCGACTTCCTCGGCCACCGGCGCCAGTTCTTCTCCCATCTTCCTTGACATCGTTCATCCCGGAAGTATACTCTGAAACAAGGGCAGAATCCGCCCTTGTTTCAGAGTGAATTTTGCTGAAAGCCGAGGGAAAATCATGTATCATCCCACCAGCCGCGTGCTGACCGTCCTCGAATTGCTCCAGTCCAGGGGAGCGATGAGCGGCCCTGAGCTGGCTGCTCGACTGGAGACGGATGTGCGCACGGTACGCCGCTATATCATGCATCTCCAGGATGTTGGCATTCCCATCGAGGCCACTACCGGTCGTCATGGCGGCTACCGGCTGCGGCCCGGCTTTAAGCTGCCTCCCCTACTCTTTACGGAAGAAGAGGCTACGGCGATCATGCTGGGGCTGTTAGCCAGTTCCTGGCTGGAGATCGGACAATCTCCTGTCGCCATCGAGGGGGCGCTGGCAAAAGTCTCGCGCGTGCTGCCGGTACAAGCGCGAGAACGTCTGCAAGCCGTTTCCGCGCATCTGGTTCTCCTACCCCATGAGCAACGAGACCGACCTGACGCCACATTGCTGATCGATCTGAGCGCGGCGATTCACGCTTCACAACGCATCGCCATCGACTATCGCTCGTACCACCGTGAAAACACGCACCGCACGGTTGAGCCATATGGGATGACCGGCTGGAGAGGCCACTGGTACCTTATTGGCTACTGCTGCCTGCGCCAGGGGTACCGCGTCTTCCGCTTAGATCGCATCCAGAAGCTAGAGGTACTCGCGGAAACCTTTGAGAAGGCAGAGAATTTCGATTTTGAGACGTTTCTGCGCGAGAAATATAAGCCGGAGGGCGTACAGATAGAGGTCGAGTTCCAGGCAGACCTCTCCAGCGTGCAGCAAAAGATTCCCGCGTCCTACGGAACACTGACACCTACCGGCAACGGAGTGCTGTTTCAGGAGCAGTACGAAGACATCGAGGGCATGGCGCGCTACCTGATGGCGCTGAACCTTCCGTTCATCATCCATCACCCCCCCGCATTACGTGATGCCATCAAGCGGCTGGGCGAGCGTATGCTGCAAATCGCCAACATCTCGAATGGAAGCGAGAGGAAGTGATCTTGCAGAGCCGTTTCAGGTGGAGATACCCGTTGAGAAGCCATCTGGTTTCCCAACGGGTATCGCTGTCACTCTCACGACTGCAATGGTTCTTCCACCGGCCGACCGGCCTCCTTCCATGCCGGGTAACCGCCATCTATCGTTTGTGCCTGGTAGCCATGCTCGCGCAACAGTGCTGCGGCCCGTTCGCCGCGCGGCTCGCCGCGATGATGCATGTTGCAACAGGTCACAACAGGCCGGTCATGCGGAATCCGTTGCAGCTTCCTGGCAAGCTGACCCAACGGTATATTCACCGCGCCCTGCACATGGCCGACGGTAAATTCGCTCGCGCCGCGCACATAACCATCCTCGCCCATCGTGCCACTCTGCGCGTTCTTGCCATCTATTGAACCATCCACTTTGCCAGCCGACGCTAATCCCCGGTATACCCACAGACGCCGGTACGGGGCGAGTTGACAATCGGCATCATCTCTTCATAGGACCACCCGGAATCGCTATCCTCTTTTTGCGCGCACTGCTCGCAGAGCGCGCTTTCCCAGGCGGAGTAGTATCCCGGCTCGCAGACAATGGCAGGTTGGCCGCACCTGACACAGGCAATGACAGGCGCGTTATTCCTGGCAAGGATGCGAATAGCGTTCCGGCCTTTGTGCGCCACTCCCTCTCGCTCCGCGATCACTTTCAGACTGAGATAGGTGGTCGAGCCGAAGTCGTAATCGTGCGTAAATTTCTGGCCGACCGTCAGCACCTCCTCCAGAGAGATATCCATGCTGCGTTCCTGAGGGAACCTGTCCTCGACACTCTCCATGAGGCCCACGAGCATAATTTGCAAATCGAATTCTCTTATTAACCCCTTGACCTCGGTTCGCGTCTGCTCGGACATGGGAAGCACTTCCGGGGGAGTCTCGAGAATCTGCGAGAAAATGCCCCTGATCTTTTGCATAAACTCAAGCGGCGAGATCTCAATCTCCTTGTTCGGAAACTCAGCCTCTACCAGTTCCTGAAAACGACCCTGAATCTCAGCCGGAAGCGGCGGCAACTCCATCTCCTCCTCCTCTTCTTCCTCCACCAGATCGGCTTCAGCCTCTCCCTCGTCTCCCGGTTGCGCCATCAAAGGGCTGCCATCCAGCTCATCTTCCATCATGGAGGAGTAGGAGATATTGCCAATCTTGAACGCGCTCAGATGGCCGCAGCATTCCAGCCAGATATCTCTGAGAAAATCATCAAGATCCGCCAGTGTCAGCGCGGCTGGCATTTCAAGATGCATCCAGTACATGGGAAACTCTCTTCCCTCTACCAGGATGTGAAACAACTTGCTTTTCTTCGGTTTGCGCGCCTTGCCCGTCTCCTCGGCCTGAATTGCCGCCTGCCTGGCCTTACAAGACTTCAGATGCCGGGTCATCTGCCCCTTGTCAAACTCCCCCTTGCAAAAATCGCAGACACCCGTCGAGGCTATCTTTGCCTTTGCCATGTGGAACCTCCTCTTTTCTATGAGCTACACCACCATGATATGGATTATGTCAACCGGTCTGGTACTTATGTATAGTTGCCCGTAAAAATGTATCATGGTGAGTATATCACCCATGTCTAGCCCGTGTGCCGGTCTGCTCTTGCAGGTATGCCCACCCATGGCACGCTTCATCAGCGCCGATCTGTGATTGTAGCTCAGGGGATGACCACGTCTTCCAGCACAACGGGGCCGAGCGTGTAATCGAGTTCGGTGGACTGACTCACGTTGGCGGGCGTGATGGTATCCATGACTTTGGGAACGCTGTTCGGGTCGGCGGTGCAGTGCGGATCGCTGCTGGCAGTAGCACAGACGCCGAACTGATAGGGCTGAGGCGTTGGCGCGAAGGTGCGCGCATTGCCGGGGCTGAACCCATCCTGACCTGTCAGCGTCACAGTGAAACCCCAGCCGGAGCCGGGAGTGCCACCCAGGCTGGCCGTCGACACGCTGAAGGTGATATAGCGTGAAATCTGGTTGGCGCTGATGTTGATGGTTCCCATCGAATTGCCACTGGCATCGACGTATTCCTGCCCGAAGCCCTGCACTTCCAGCATGCGACTCCACGCGGCATTTTGCGCAATGGAATAGTTGAACACGGACGCGGCTGCGCTGGTCGAAGTCGTCGTGGCGCCGGGGTTGTGGACATAGACATTGACCAGTTGCGCGCCCAGCGGACTGCCAAACGTGGGCGTCAGATCGCGCACCTGCAACTTGAACGTGACTGTCGAGCCGTCGGGGCTGACAATGACTTTGAACTCCTGGATATCGAACGCGCCGGCATGGAAGTCGGAAGCAGTAGGATAGGCGTAGTTGCCAGGCCCGTTGTCGTCATTAGATGGGTCGGTGACATCCAGCACAACAGTGCCGGGAGTGAAGTCAAAAACAATGGTGCGCTCGGCATGAGCGGTAGCCCCTGAAGGGCTGATGGCCACCACATTCAAGACCGTTGTACCCCCGTTGATGGGAACATTGACGCTGAAAGAGCCATCGCTGGCGGTTTTTGCACTGACAACGGTCGTCTGGCTATTATTGTCGGTGTTTGTTGCGGCCACATAGACTGTGTTGCCGACTGCCGAGGTACCAGTTACCGTCACCGGGGACCCGTTGACGCCAGATTGATCCTGCGGCGCCGTCACAGTAAGGCTCGTCTGCCCCTGCTGATGCGCCACGTAGCGGCTGTAGGTATCCGCAGGTTGTTCAAAGGGACGACCGGCGATGATGTCGAGGAGCAGACGCGCATAGGAAGCGGCAGCCCAGGTTAACGGGGCAGCGGAACCGGCGGGATGCCCATTCTGGAAACCGATGGAAGCCTGCGTGGGGTCGGTACCGTAGGGCGAGGCCGCGAGATCGGGCAATTCCCAGTCTTGCTCAGGAATCAGGCCAACGCCGGAAGCGAAGAGGCGCATCGTGTTGAGCAGGGTCAGCGCGCTGCTCGTATTGCCCGCCGAAACATCGTACTCGCCGCGCTCCTCGGTGAGGATGGGCCAGTCGTGTCCGGTGCCAGAATCGGTGGTGGGCCAGGGACGCCCGGTCGTGGCGGCATCGCCGTAGCCATCACCGTTGTAGCGGTGCCAGCCCTGGCCGCTGCTCGTATCCGTCTCAATGGTCGCATCAACGACCGGCAGCGATTCCGTGATCGCCGTGTTATTGAATGGCTTAAGGCCGAGGCGCACCAGTTCGAGGAAGCCCGCATCGATGACCGAACGCTGATCGAGCGTCGGGCCGCCATTGCCGAGGTTGTAACTGATGGCGGCATTCGGATCGCCTGTTTTGGAGAGGCGGATATAGTAGGGGTGGTTCGCCAGTGGGCCGTTCGTGGTCACATCCCACCCTTCTATCGAACGCTGCCAGTCATCGGCCACGCCGAGCCAGACCTGCGCGCTCGCTGTATCGCCGTTAATCTTCGCAATATCGGCAGCCGCCACCAGCCCGGCGATTTCCGCCGCGATGGTCGAAGGCGAATAGCCCGTCTGCTCCTCCCACCGCTCCACGCCATACGAAGGGCCGTGACCAATAATAAAGTTGGCGGCAGGCTTGATATGATTCGCGTAAAGCGTACTGTCAGTCATCCCCATCTGATAGGCCATGATGATAGGATAACTGGCCTCGTCAAGCTGAGTGCCGAACGAATCGGGGGCCAGTTTGCCGTTGAGCAGGCTATTGCGCGGCATCGAGCCGTCGGGCAACTGCTGGCTGTTGAAAAGGAAATTCACGAGGTCACGCGCCGTTTGCAGGTCGCCATCCACATAGAAGCCCGTCCAGGCTTCATAGAGGTCGCGCGCAAAGACCTCGCGGTAGGAACCAAAGTAGGTGTTGTTGGGATCGCCAGCCGAAACAGCCTGTCCCCAGGGTGAGGCAAGGCTGGCAGCTTCCGCGCCGGGGAACGTCTTATCCTCAGAAGCCTTGATGACGTTCGCGGACAGGTAGTATTCATCGACCAGCGGCTTGAACCGGGCCGCGCTCAGGCTACCGAAGTGCGTCGGCGGAGCATGCAATCCAGCATCATAGGCATGCCAGCCAGCTTCGTAGCTTTTCTGAATCTGACTGAAGGGAGTAGCCAGCGACCCTTCGGTAGCACTCACGGCTGAAGACTGCGTGGTGCCAAAACCGAGGGCCAGCGTCAGATTGCCGCCATGCGAGAGGTCCACCTGCGCCGTCTGCACCAGGTTACCATCCTGCGCGCTGTCGTAGATGGCAGTGAGCTTATGGGCGTTATCAAGCTGCACCAGGCCATCGCTTGGCTCGCCCGCAAAGCCGTTGCTCACCTGCACAAACGGCCTCGACGCATCAAGCGCGCTGTAGACCGGAACGGCATAGGTGCGATTGACGGCATTGGTCGTCGTCACAGTATCATAGGCAACCGGCACCGTGTGGCCGGTAGAGCTATCAAGGACACCGGTATCGCCGCCGCCGTTTCCGCTGCCCCCGCCACCATTACCATTGATCGTCGGATCATAGCGCACGTAAAGCTGGTAGTTAGAGAGCGAGCCGACAAGCGGAATGAAGTGAACCTGCATCACCACCGTGTTGCGACCGGGATCGGTCAGATAGTCGGTGATGATGCGATACTTCCCGCTACTGGCAGTCGTGGTTATCCGACAGTCGAGGGCGCGCGAGTCGAGCAACTGCACCGTGTAGGTGGTATCGCGCGTCTGCACATCGGTGAAGGTGCTGCCATCGGTCACGATATACTGCAATGTCTGAACGTTGGTGTTGTCGATAGTCGGGTAGTAGACATCGCTCAACACGCCATCGGCCAGCGTGAACCAGACCTTCGAGGTCGTGTTGCGGGCCGTCCCCACGCAGTCTTTGCGCGCCAGATCGAAATAAGAAAGCGCGCCGGGGCCATCAGGCGCGCTCGCAGCAGGAACGGCAGCAAAGCCGACGGGTGATGAGAAGGTAAATACGAGGGAACAGAACAGGGCAAGCAGGCTAAGGATAATGGGTACGCGCTTCAGCCAGCGCAGGCGCATGCTCAATGACATAATACGCCACTCCTTTTCAAATGAAAGAAAACATCCCCTGCTTACCAGTATAACAGCAATACCTGTGTTTTAGTAGCCAGAAAGCTTAAGGTTTCCTTAGAAAAGTCCATAGCTTGTCGGAGCTTTTCACCGGTACATCATCCTTGACACTCTCCCTTGCTCCGTCATATGCTATTGCTGATATCACTTCATAAAGTGAAGTGATGAGATCACGATAGCCATATCTACAGTAAGGGAGCGTTGATAACCTGATGGTTACGAACGAACAAGTACCTGCCGCCATCAATTTTCACTTTGACCCGCTGTGTCCGCTGGCGTGGCGCACGGCGCTGTGGGTACGCGAGGCGCGCAAACAGCGGCCAATTGATGTACGCTGGCGACTCTTCAGCCTGGAAGTGGTGAACCGCAAGGAAGGCGTGACGCCGAATTTCCAGACGGATGGCAGCTGGGCCGCTGAACGCACGCTGGCGCTGGCCCGCAGGCAGGGCGGCAACGAAGCGGTCGAGCAATTGTATGTGGCAATGGGTGACGCGGCACACGGGCGCAAAGAGAGCCTCAAAGACCTCAACGTGCTGCGCGCCGCCGCAGAACGGGCAGGCCTCAACCCCAACATCGTTGATGAGGCGCTGGCCGATGAGAGTACCATCAATGATGTGCTGGCCGATCATGAAGAAGCCGTGAGCCGCTACCATGCCTTCGGCGTTCCGACCATTGCCTTTGAGGGGTCGAACGTTGGCTTCTACGGCCCGATCATCAACACCGTGCCGCATGGAGAAGAGGCCGCGGAACTCTGGGACTATACCGCCTGGGCGCTGCGCCAGCCCAACCTCTTCGAGTTGAAGCGCGACCGCGCGCAGGCTAAATGGGGGCCGGTTCCGGCTTAAACTTAAAAAGGCAGGCTTTTCTCACTAATTGGAAAAAGGGCCTCTCGCCCATACCATGCTGAGTGGCAGCGAAGCATCCGGGGCCGCCCGCTGCCAGCATGCTCACCGCAGATGCTTCGCTGCCACTCAGCATGACATGAGTGGCTCTGTTTTCACAGGTAGTTTCGCTTCTCACCACTTGCCGACCGGCGGGGGCCAGTTGGCAGGATTGAGCAGCTCGCTTTTGTTCCAGCATTCTTCTGAGCAGAAGTCCCAGGGGTCGAAGCAGGCGCACCAGCCATGCCAGGTGGTGCGATAGGGAACGCCGTGAATCTCCTGGCCGCATTCCGCACAGAAGAACCGAAACCGCTCGTCCGGCACATCTTCCGAACGGGTAAACAGCCCTGTCGGCATACTGCCTTCTGGCATACTCCATGCTCCTTTCATCGGTACCAGACGCTACTGCTGATGATTCTTCAGGAAACGATCGATGCGTACAAGGGCCTCTTCCAGCTTGTCGTAGGCAGTACAGTAGGTAGCGCGCACATGGCCCTTGCCGGCAGCGCCGAATGAGCTGCCGGGGACAACAGCTACCTGCTCTTCGAAGAGCAGCTTTTCGGCGAACTCTTCATCGCTCATACCTGTATTGCCGATGTAGGGAAAAGCATAGAACGCGCCGCGTGGCTCGCAGGTGGGCAGGCCGATGCGATTGAGGCCGTCGATAAACATCGCGCGGCGGCGAGCGTACTCGGTATGCATCATCTGCACATCCTCTTCGCCGTTGCGCAGCGCCTCGATGGCCGCCTCCTGCGCCGCAGTACCCGCGCACATGATGGCGTACTGGTGAACCTTCAGCATCGCCTCAAGGATGTGGGCAGGCGCGGCAACGTAGCCCACGCGCCAGCCGGTCATCGCATACGCCTTCGAGAAACCGTCCAGCAAAATAGTCCGATTGCGCATGCCCGGCAGCGCGGCTATGCTGCTATGCTCAATCCCGTAAACCAGGCGACTGTAGACTTCATCAACGGCCACAAGCAGGTCGTGTTCGATGGCGATTTTCGCAATACCTTCCAGTTCGGCACGGGGAATGACCGCGCCGGTCGGGTTATTCGGGTTGCCGAGCAGGATCAGCTTGGTACGCGGGGTAACAGCGGCGGCAATATCGGCGGCGCGCACGGCAAAATCGTTGCTGGCATAGGTGGGAACAGGGACGGGAACGCCTTCGGCAAAGACGATATCAGCCTCGTAGGCCACGTAGCCGGGATCGAGCGAAATCACCTCATCACCGGGATCAATTAACGTGCGCATCGTCAGGTCAACACCCTCGCTGACGCCAACGGTGACCAGAATTTCGTTGGCCGGATTGTAGGTCAGCCCATAGCGGCGCTTGAGCATATCCGCGATCTCTTCGCGCAGTGCGAGGATGCCATAGTTCGAAGTATACTGCGTATGCCCCTCTTCGATAGAGCGAATACCGGCCTGGCGGATATGTTCCGGCGTTACAAAATCGGGTTCGCCCACGCCCAGTGAAATCACTTCGGGCATGGTGTTGATGATATCAAAAAATTTCCGTATTCCAGAGGGTTTGACTGAACGTACTCGTTTCGCTAATACCTCTCGTTTGAGCGTATCCATCCGTAATTACCCCTTCTCTTCCTTCATCGGTGCGAGATACAATGTAGCAACATCCGTTGTCGCCCACACGGCCTATGCCAGTCTATCAAGCGTCAGGCGCACAGTTCGCCTTCTCTCACAATGTAACATAAAAGAGGCGGGTTGACAACGAACCATTATCACGTTTTTCTCCTGGAAAGCAAGCCAATCGATGACACAACATTTTCACCTCCTGCTCGATACGGACATCGGCGATGATATCGATGACGCGCTGGCCCTTGCGCTCATCCTGCGCTCGCCAGAGATCAGCCTGCGCGGCGTCAGCACCGTCTTCGGCGATACACAGAGCCGCGCCCGCCTGGCAGCGCACGTACTCAAGACTTTCGGACAAGAAGACGTGCCGGTCGCGGCAGGCATTGCCATGCCGCTCCGTCCACGCCATCGACCATCCGGCGTGCCGCAGGCCGCGATTCTCGACCCCCGCGAGCGGCTGCCCGCCCTCAGCAAGCTCTCCGGCCCGCAACTGATAATCGACATGGCGCTGGCCCACCCCGCTCGCCTCACGCTGCTCTGTATCGGCCCCCTCACCAACGTTGCCATCGCCCTCCGACAAAAGCCACAATTGTTTATGGCTATAAGAAATATTGTGATGATGGGTGGGACAAGCGGCCTGCCGTTTGCCGAGTGGAATGTGCGCAGCGATGCTCGCGCCGCTCAGATCGTGTTCGCTTCGGGCATACCTATCACGATGATTGGCTGGAACATTACCACGCGCTGCCAGTTGCGCGAGAGCGATGTAGAGCTACTGCGCCGCCAGCCTTCAGCGCAGGCCCAACTGCTGGCTCGCTTACTGGCGGTCTGGCAGCGACACCGCCCGCGCTGGCATCCCGCCTTGCCCTACCTGCACGACCCGCTGACCGTCGTGGCGCTCTGCCAGCCTTCCCTGCTGCGCTTCGAGGAGATGACAGTACGGGTGCTGGCGCGCGGGCCGCTGCGTGGCTGGATGGTGCCGCGTATCATGAACGGCCCGCTTGTGCAGGCGGCTGTGGATATCCAGGCGGACGAGGCGCGAGCGTGGATTATGCAGCGATTGCTCGGCGCGCCAGATTCAGATTAGCAGGTTGCGCTGCTTCTCGATAATCCCCGGCAGCGCGGAAAGAATGGTCTCGACATCGGCTTCGGTGTTCTCTTTGCCGAGCGTCAGGCGCAGGCTGCCATGCGCCAGTTCGACGGGCAGGCCCATTGCCAGCAAGACGTGCGAGGGTTCGGCTGAACCGGAGGTGCAGGCCGAGCCGGTCGAAGCGGCGATACCGAGCAGGTCGAGGCTGAGCAGGATAGACTCGCCCTCGACGCCCTCGAAGCAAAAGCTGGCATTATTGGGCAAACGCTCGGTTGGATGGCCGGTGAGATGGCTGCCCGGAATGCGCAGGATGCCCTCAATCAGCCGGTCGCGCAGGGCTGTGATGCGCGGCATCACCTCCGGCAGCTCTTCGTAAGCCAGGCGCAGAGCGGTGGCCGCACCAACGATGCCCGCTACGTTCTCCGTACCGGCTCGCCGCCCCCGTTCCTGCGACCCACCCTGCATTTGCGGCAAGACGCGCACCCCCTGCCGGATATAGAGAATGCCGGTTCCCTTGGGGCCGTAGAACTTGTGGGCCGAAAGCGAGAGTAGATCGGCATTGAGCGCGCCCACATCCAGCGGCAGCGCCCCGCCGGCCTGTACCGCATCAATATGGAACGGCACCTTACGCGCCCGGCAGATACGCCCGATCTCCGCCACCGGCTCAATGGTGCCAACCTCGTTATTGGCATACATGACGGAGACGAGGATGGTCTGATCGGTGATGGCCCGCTCTACATCTTCGGGATTGACGCGCCCATAGCGATCAACGGGCAGATAGGTGGTCTTGAAGCCGAGACGCTCCAGGTACTGGCAGGTGTAGAGTACCGCGTGATGCTCAATGGACGAGGTAATGATATGATTGCCCTTCTTTTGCGCCGCCTGCGCCACACCCTTGATCGCCAGGTTGTCGCTCTCCGAGCCGCAACCCGTGAAGGCAATCTCCGTTGGACGGCAATTGAGTATTTCGGCCACCTGCTCGCGCGAGGCATCAATCGCCTGCATGGCATGCCGCCCCAGCGCATAGATACTGCTGGCATTGCCATATTCTGTTGTCAGGTAAGGCAGCATCGCCTCCAATACGCGCGGATCAAGCGCGGTAGTGGCCGCATGGTCAAGGTAGATGATATGGTCTGACATATATATTAAGCCGATTTCGCTTCCTCAAAATGATACAGCGGTACAGTCCTTGCAGGAGGAGCCATTGTATGGCGCAAAGCCTCAATTCTACGTACCGTCTCCGGGGTAAACAGAACATCGCCGCAGATTGAACCGACCTCGGCAGGCACGTGATCGATCACAATAATCTGATCTCCCCTACGAACAGTATGCACCACCTCACGCTGTTCATACTCGCCGGAGCAATCAGTGATACTACATTTCATATCTGTTTCCTCTGGGTCGGGCTCATCTAGTGTCACATCATCAGCATCCATCTCTTGCTGAGCATGCTGAGTTACTCGGATAGCTTGAGCGGCAGCTTTAGCTTTGATTCCCTTAAGAACCTTATCTACTGATTCGTACCTCTACAACACACCAATTTTTCCTCACTATACCATAACCTGTTTATGATTGACAACGTTTGAAAAACCCTGCCTAGCAGCCTGTACCCTTACGCCCGCAGGTTCTATGGTGATACACTGCTCTTGCTCAATGTGATCGCCCTGTGCGCAAGCCTGACCCTGCTCATACTCATTCCCTTCTTTTGCCTTATCACAGAGAAAGCTATGCAGGGATAATTCAGGCAGCTTCAGCCGCGTTTCTTTTTGAAGAACCCTTCGTTCATGCTGCCGCTGCGAAAACCCAGCAGGTCGACGGTGACGTAGGTGTAGCCGATTTTGCGCAGGCCGTCGGTCACGGTGCGGCTCATCTCTTCTTCGATCAGACGCGGCAGTTCGGAGCGTTCGACCTCGATGCGGGCAACGTTACCGTGATGGCGCACGCGCAACTGGCGGAAACCTTGCTCGCGCAGGAATTTTTCCGCCCGGTAGATCATTTGCAGCGTGGCGACATCGACTTTGCTGCCATAGGGGATACGCGAGGAGAAGCAGGCCATCGCCGGTTTGTCCCACACGGGCAGGCCCAGCCAGCGTGCCACCGCCCGTATCTCCTGTTTGCCCATCTCCGCCTCTTTGAGCGGCCCGCGCACGCCAAACTCGCGCGCCGCCCGCTGGCCGGGGCGAAAATCCCCCAGATCATCTTTATTGATGCCATAGGCGATATAGCGCAGGTTGTGCTGCTTTGCCAGTGGCTCCAGCTGGCTGAAGAGTTCCGTTTTGCAGAAGTAGCAGCGATTGACATCGTTGGCGACGTAGCGTTCATCTTCCAGTTCGTGCGTCTCAAGAGAGAGCAAGGGCAGGCCCATCTGCCGCGCTACCTCTATGGCCGCCTGCGTCTCCTCTTCAGCGTAGGCAGGTGAGGAGGCAATGGCCCCCAGCGCGCGCTCGCCCAGCACATCATGCGCCACCTTCAGCAGTAGCGCGCTATCCACTCCACCCGAATAGGCCACCAGCACCGATCCCATGTCGCGCAAAATAGCCTGCAGGCGCTCGTACTTCGCCCGCGTCGCGGCATCCAGCCCCTCACCGGCGGCTCCATCGGCAGCCACGAACTCAATTGTATCATCATTCCCCTTGACAGAACAGGTATCCGGCATGTTAACGTAATCTCCTGACCAGCGTTGCGATGACTGAAGCAAAAGGAAATGTTTCTCGCTTATGCTCTCTGATATACGCTATCATTATATCATAAGAGAATACCATATCCATTCAAGACGGCTTCCGGCCTGGATGGCAAAGCTATAAAGAACTATCCTGGACATGTCATGCCATAAAAACGCCCTCTGTAAGGCAAAGGAGATAATTACGATGCATACCAGTAGTTCACTTGCGGCCATAATCCTGGCGGCTGGCAGTTCCAGCCGTATGGGGGCCGGTCGGCACAAGTTGCTTTTGCCGCTTGCCGGACGCCCCGTGCTGGCCCACGTGCTTGAGGCCGTGCTGGCCTCATCTGCGCGCCCGGTTATTCTCGTGCTGGGCCACCAGGCCGACGCGGTGCGCGCGCAGGTCGCCAGCTACCTCGCCCATCCAGCTATCACCATCGTCGAAAATCCCGATTACCTGCAAGGCATGAGTACCTCAATGCGCGCCGGGTTGGAGGTATTGATGACGCAAGCGAGGGACGCAGAAATGCAGGTCGGCGGGGCAATAATCCTGCTGGGAGATCAGCCACTGGTCACGCCAGAGATCATCGACGCCCTGATTTCGAGGCAACAGGAGACGGGGAAACGTATCGTCGCGCCCCTGTACGAGGGCAGGCGCGGCAACCCCACGCTGTTCGCGGCCAGCCTCTTTCCCGAATTGATGGCTGTGATGGGCGATGAAGGCGGACGCAGCGTGCTGGCCCGGCACAGAGAGGAGGTGGCCACCGTTGAGGTGGGCGATACAATGGTAAATTATGACGTGGACACATGGGAAGCATACCAGCAGGTGGTAGCCGTCTGGCAGCAGGGGCAACAGGCGCAGCTGGAGGAATAGGAAGGCGGGCAGAGACAATGCAGAGACCTGAAGAGCAGCCAGAACAGCGCGATGAGAGAGAACAACAGAAACAGCAGGCGGCATTCTGGCTCGATTACAGCCATCAGCTCGCGGCCAGCATCCGCTACAGCGAGGCGCTGGCGGCAGTGGAACGCTCGCTGGCGCTGCACGCGGACAGTGCAGAGGCATGGTATCTCAAAGGCACCTGCCTGGGCATGCTGGCTCAATATGAGCAGGCGCTGGCAGCCTTCGAGCAGGCCATTTCCCTGAATGCCGCCTACGCGCCAGCATGGGACGGTAAAGCCTGGGCGCTGGGCATTCTGGGTCGCAAGGCCGAGGCCCTGGCAGCCATCAACCGCGCCCTGGCGCTCGACCCTGAACACTTCGAGGCACAGCAGCGCAGGCGGCGGCTGGAAGCACTGTGATTCCTTTTTCCTCGTGTCTCTAAATAAGAATATCTTCTACCGGAAAGAGAAAGCTATGAAACATTACGCGCTGGTTGTGCTGGATGTCGATGGAACACTAACGACCACAAGAAGCGGCGCGCGGGTGCGCAAGAATGCTGCCGACTGGCAATGGCTGCCGGGGCGTTTGCAGAAGTTGCACGAACTGGAACGAGAAGGCGTGAAGATCGCCATTGCCACCAACCAGGCCGGGGTAGCTTTCGGCTATCTGCCGCAGCAGGCCCTGCACGCAGAACTGGAACGTATGTTGCGCGAGGCCAATCTCCCCCCGGACGCGCTCTACGTGTGCTATACGCATCCGAAAGCGACACTCCCGCAGTTCCTGGAAGCAGAGAATGAGGCATGCCGCAAGCCCCATCCAGGCATGCTACTCGAAGCCATGCAGCATTTCGGTGTCCCGCCGGGCGAAACGCTCTACGTGGGAGATCGCCCGGTCGATGAGGAGACGGCAAAAAATGCAGGCGTCGATTATATGCCCGCCAGCGTGTTTTTTCACTCAGACATCTCGTGAGCAGGCAGAAGCGCGCCTGCCGTGATGCCCATCGTTGATCCCCAGACCACGTGAGCGGCAAGCATCATCAGATTGCGCTGCGCCGGTTCGCGTTCACCTGACTCGGAGATACCGAGCAGAGGGAGCAAGGCAAAATAGCTGACTGCCCACACCAGCACACCGAACAGGATGCCCTGGAGCAGCGCGGAGAGAGGGATATGTCCTTCAACGGAGGAAGGGATACTTTCCTCGATAGGAGCATAGATCGCGCCCATCGTCGCGCCATAGCCAAAATGCGCCGCCAGCGTGGCGAGTAAGACCAGCCCTTTGCTCATATGCCAGCGCACATGAAGCTTGCGCGCGATATCTTTCGTAATTAGCTCAGGCGGTAAGTCATAATGCTGCCCCTTCGGCAGAAAACGCTGCGTAAGCAGCATGAAGATCGTCATGGGAACGGTGCCGGTGAAACCGGCGAGCGCGCCTTTCAAAATTGCGTGTACGGGTTGAGTTTCTTCGCCCTGTTTCTGCATAGCTTCCTCCAGATTTCACGGTAATAACTTCAATCCCTACACGTTTTTCTGCCGGGAAACGCTTTACCTTTGTCCCCCATCCCAAAAACAAACATCCCTTGCCCCGGACGAGCGACAGGGCAAGGGATGCGGTGCGAGAGAGCGAGCATTAATAGCCGGAAGAGGGCGGGGTAGAGCTTCCACCGGACAGGTCGGTCGTGGCAACAAACCACTTGCCGAAGAGACCTTCGCCATTGGTCTGGCCGGGGGCAGTATCGCCCGAGTAGGTGTAGAGCAGGTGGCCGTTATATGCCACCTGATTGCCGTTAGCGGTCGTCTGCACGCTCAGCGTGCCGGGCAGCGAGGTGGCGCTGGTGGGAGTGCCGGAGCCGGTCATCAAAAGCGGGGGCCACGTCTGCGCGCACGAGCCGGTACAGGCAGACGTCGTGGCGCTATCAGCCGTAAAGTAGTAGAGGGTCATGCCCTGCGCATTGGTCAGCAGCGTGACCGACTTGCCCTGCACTGTTGCGCTGGCGGTCTTCACCAGCGCATTCGAACTAGAACTGCTGCTGCTGGAGCTACTGGAGCTGCTCGTGCTACCGGTAGAAGTGGAATTACCGCAGGCAACAAGAGCCAGCGCCAGGAAAAGGACAACGAATAGTGGAAAAACACGTTTGAGGAACACCATTTCACCTCCTGAATAGTTGAGTCCGAAGCGAGTGATTTTACTTCTAATAATTCATACGGGACGAGTTACAGGAGATGTCCGGGGAAGCAAAAAAACCGCTCTACGCTCATTGCTACATAAAAAGCTGCGGCTTTGTAGCCGCAGCTAAATGGCGATCCCGAGAGGACTTGAACCTCCGACCTACAGATCCGCAATCTGTCGCTCTATCCACTGAGCTACGGGATCATGATGCGTTGTTTGCGAGTGTTATAGTATCATACCTCTTGCGATCTGTCAATGGTTTTTTTGGCGGCATCTGACATTTTGCTCTTAAGACGCAGTGGGAAGAGGAGAAAGATGAGAGGCATCAGCGGCGGCGATTTGCCATATCCTCTTCGGTGGTGCCTCCTGTGACGAGTTCGTAGAGGAGGGCCTCGCCGGATTTGGGGCGAAGAATGCGGCCCAGGCGCTGGATGTATTCGCGTTTCGTGCTGTTGCCGCTAACGATGATGGCCACGCGGCAGTCTGGCACGTCCACGCCCTCGTTAAGAACACGGCCCGTCACCAGCTTGCTGTATTGCCCGGCGCGGAAACGTTCCAGAATGGCGCGCCGCTCCTCCGCTGGTGTCTTGTAGGTGATGGCCGGGAGGCGGAAACGGCGACTGATCTCATCGACGACGAAATTGTATTCGGAAAAGAGAATCACC
>Ga0209810_1003169_pt1 | contig 17830 bp, 14 predicted proteins | sample Coa_R1_7_FD_187159 | JGI IMG/M metagenome (GOLD analysis project Ga0209810, IMG submission 187159) | Surface soil microbial communities from Centralia Pennsylvania, which are recovering from an underground coalmine fire - Coalmine... | ecosystem: Environmental > Terrestrial > Soil > Unclassified...
CCACGCTGCACCGGCTGGGCATCCAGGCCTTCGAGCCGGTGCTGATCGAGGGCAAGGCCATCCGGATCCATCCGCTGGTGTGCCCGGCCTATAACGCCGACTTCGACGGCGACCAGATGGCCGTGCATATTCCGCTGTCGCCCGAGGCGCAGATCGAAGCCCAGGTGCTCATGCTCAGCTCGCGCAACATCCTCTCGCCGGCCAACGGCACGCCGCTGGCCGTGCCGACGCAGGACATGGTGCTCGGGCTCTACTACCTGACCAAGGCCCGGCCCAATGCCCGTGGCGAGGGCCGCGCTTTCGGGTCTACCGAGGAGGTTCTGCTGGCCCTGGAAGCCGGCGAGGTCGAGCTGCTCACCCCGATCCGCTTCCGCTACACCGGCGAGGTCATTGACCTGACCACCGCCTACGACGACCAGGACGTGCTCCACACCGAGCCGATCCGGGTCGAGCGGCAGTTCCTGAACACCACGGTCGGCCGGGTCATTTTCAATGATCACCTGCCCGCGGGCATGCCGTTCATCAACGGCCTGCTCAAGAAGAAGGGCATTCAGCTGCTGGTGCAGTACTGCTATCTGCGCTTCGGGCTGGAGACGACCGTGCAGTTGCTCGACGAGCTCAAGGCGCTCGGCTTCGCCTTCGCCACCCGCTCGGGCATCTCGATCGGCATCGAAGACATGCTGATCCCGGCCAGCAAGGCCCGGCTGGTGGAGGCGGCCGAACGCGAGGTGGTCAAGGTGCAGCAGCAGTATCTGGACGGCGCCATCACCAACGGTGAGCGCTACAACAAGGTCATCGCCATCTGGGGCGAGGTCACCGAAAAGGTGGCCGACGAGATGTTCAAGGCCATGGAGGAGCAGGACCGGCAGGGCGTGCTGAACCCGGTCTATGTGCTGGCCGATTCGGGCGCCCGCGGCTCCAAGCAGCAGATCCGCCAGCTCAGCGGCATGCGCGGGCTGATGGCCAAGCCTTCGGGCGAAATCATCGAGACGCCGATCACCTCGAACTTCCGCGAAGGGCTCACCGTGCTGCAGTACTTCATCTCGACCCACGGCGCCCGCAAGGGCCTGGCCGATACGGCACTGAAGACGGCCGATTCAGGCTATCTGACGCGCCGGCTGGTGGACGTGGCGCAGGACGTCATCGTCACCGAGTACGACTGCGGCACGACCGATGGCATCGTGGTCGAGCCGCTGCTCGAGGCCGGCGTCGAAGTCGAGCCGCTGCGCGATCGCGTCGTGGGACGTGTCTCGCTCGAGCGGATCCGCGACTACGAAGGCAACGTCATCGTGGACGTCAACCAGGAGATCACCGAGGAGCTGGCCAACGCCATCCAGGCGGCCGGCATCGAGCGCGTCAAGATTCGCTCGGTGCTCACCTGCGAATCGCGCCGCGGGGTCTGCGCCCTGTGCTACGGCCGCAATCTGGCCACGGGCCGCATGGTGGAGCTGGGCGAGGCCGTGGGCGTCATCGCGGCCCAGTCCATCGGCGAGCCCGGCACGCAGCTCACCATGCGGACTTTCCACATCGGTGGTGCCGCCACGCGCGTGGCCGAACAGTCCCGCATCGAGGCCCGCAGCAGCGGCTTCGCCCGCTACGTGGACCTCAAGGTCGTCGAAGGGCGCGACCATGCTCTGATCGCGATGAATCGCTCGGGCCTGATCGTGATCGTCGACGAGAAGGGGCGCGAGAAGGAACGCCACCATGTCGTCTACGGCGCCCGGCTGCGCGTGCGCGACGGCGAGCCTGTGCAGATCGGACAGGTCCTGGTCGAGTGGGATCCCTACACCTTCTCGATCCTCACCGAGGTGGGCGGCACGGTCCAGTTCAAGGATCTGGTGCCCGGCGTGACCGTCGAGGAGCAGGTCGATGACGTCACCGGCCTGTCCCAGCTTGTCGTCACCCTGCCGCCGGGCGAGGAAAAGTACCAGCCCATGATCGTCATCCGCGACGCCTCCGGTCGGGCCCAGAAACGGTACCTGATGCCGGCCCGCGCGCACCTGATGGTCGCCGATGGCGACGTCGTCGAGCCGGGCGACGTGCTGGCGAAAATCCCGCGTGAAATTACCCGCACCAAGGACATCACCGGCGGTCTGCCGCGCGTGGTCGAGCTCTTCGAGGCCCGCCGGCCTAAAGACGCCGCGGTCATCAGCGAAATTGACGGCATCGTCCGTTACGGCGAGGTCACCAAGGGCAGCCGCAAAATTTACGTCCACAGCGAGGACGGGCGCACCGTGAAGGAATACGCGGTGCCGCGCGGCGCCCACATCAACGTGCAGGAAGGCGAGCGCGTGCGCGCCGGCGAGCCGTTGATTGACGGTCCGCTCGACCCGCACGACCTGCTCGCCGTGCTCGGCGAGAAGTACACCCAGGCCTATCTGGTCAACGCCATCCAGGAGGTCTACCGGCTGCAGGGCGTCAACATCAACGACAAGCACGTCGAGGTGATCGTCCGGCAGATGATGCGCTGGGTGAAGGTCGAGGACGTCGGCGACACCAGTTTCCTGCTCGACGAACAGGTGGACAAGTTCCGCTTCCGCGAGGAGAACGAGCGCGTGATCGCCGCCGGCGGTCGCCCGGCCACCGGCCGGCCCATGCTGCTCGGCATCACCAAAGCCTCGCTCTCGACCGATTCGTTCATCTCGGCCGCCAGCTTCCAGGAAACCACGCGCGTGCTCACCGAGGCCGCCATCGCGGGCAAGGTGGACTACCTGCGCGGCCTGAAGGAGAACGTCATCGTCGGTCGGCTGATTCCGGCCGGCACCGGCTTCCACCTCTACCGGAACATCCGGCTGCTGACCGAAGTCCCGCAACCGGAAGTGGTGCCGACCGAGCTGGCCGCCGAAGGAGCCACGGCGCTCGATCTGCTGGCGAAGGATCAGGGAGCGGTAGCCGAAAGCTGAGGCGCTGGGAGGGGGTGGCCGCGAAGGGCCGCCCCGGACTCAGTGCGGTTTCGATCGCGGGGCCGACTGCGGGTCCACGCCAAAGTCCCAGACTGCCAGATCCAGGCCGCGATCGGGAACCACCTCGGCCAGCACATACTCGCCCGGCGCCAGGTCCTGCTCGGGCTCGACGCGATACAGGCGTGGACCCAGCCGCACCACGCGCACGGGGATCTCGTTTGCCTCGGTGCGCTGGGCACCCAGGTAGTTGCTCAGCCACTCGATCTCCCGCCGGCTTCCGTGCACACGTGCCTGGATCAGACGCAGGGAAGGCTCGCCGACGGCCGCCCGGCGCACATAAAAGCTCGGCTCCGAAGCGTGCACGCGCAGGGTGGCGTGCGCTCCTTTAAGCTGGATTGTGTAGCGCGTCGGAATCACCGGCACCGGCGAGAGAATCTGTGCCAGAAAGCGGCCTTTGTTCAGTCGGCTTTCGGCCAGGTTCTGCGCCACCGGCTGCAGGTGCTGTCCGTCCCAGACGTAGACGCCTTCCTCGGAGGGAATCTCGACGCCCGGCGGCAGGCCCGCATCCACGTCGAGGCTGCCCGGGCGCGCGGCCAGGTCCACCTGTCGGGCCAGCTCGAGTGCTCGCGCGGTGCGCTCGTCGCTGCTCTGCGCCGCCCGCCGTGTGGCCTCCCAGTCCACCAGCGATGCCGGCATTTCCTCCCACTGCGATCGGTCCACGCTGTAGTAGCGCACCCGATCGCCGATGATCTGGTAGGTGCGGACTCGTTGCTCGCTGCCGTCTTTGAGAATGAGCCGGATGGGCCGCTGCGAGGAAGCCGGTTGAGGAGCGGGCGGACCCGGCGGCGGTGCCTGAGCGTACGCAGCGGAGCTGCTGGCGGCCAGCAGGACGACGGCAATGGCCAGACTGCGCAGCATGGGATCTGCCAGCCCCTGCCTGCCAGCTTACCCTCAGGCAGCCGCAGCGGCAAACGGCCCTAGACGCTGTGCTCGCACCGCGGGGCGAGCATGGTCAGCACAAACAGATCGGCCGGCGTGAACAGGCGCCGTGTCTGACCGGCCGAACTGCGTGCGACGCGCACCAGCAGTCCCAGATGGCGGCTCTCGACCAGGTTGCGCAGATGATCCCGGCAGATACCGGTCAGACGTGAAACCTCCTCTTCGGTGAAAAAACGCTGACTGGAGCGGATGCGGACCATCGCGGTCTGGGCCTCTGCTTCCATCATCGGCCAGCGCCAGCCTCCGGGCAATCCTGTCTGCCGGGTCCGTGTCTAAGCAGCCAAGGCGCGCTCGAGGGCGCGGCCCAGTCGCAGCACCAGAGCCTCGCCGAAGGGCGGGCCAAAAATTTGCAGCCCCACCGGCAGGCCCTCGCGCGTGCGCCCGCAGGGCACCGAAAGTCCCGGCACGCCGGCCAGCGAACCTGTCACCGTGTAGATATCGGCCAGATACATCGCCAGCGGGTCCTCGGTGCGCTCGCCCAGGCGGAAAGCCGGCGTCGGCGTGGTGGGCGTCACCAGCAGATCGGCCTGCGCGAAGGCCTGCTGGAAATCGCGGGCAATCAGCGCCCGCACTTTCTGCGCCCGCAGGTAATAGGCTTCGTAGTAGCCCGCCGACAGTGCGAAGGTGCCGAGCATGATGCGGCGCTTCACTTCAGCCCCGAAGCCGCGGCCGCGGGTGCGGCGGTACATCTCGGCCAGCGTCGGCGCCTCCACCCGCAGCCCGTACCGCACGCCGTCATAGCGGGCCAGGTTCGAGCTGGCCTCGGCAGTGGCAATCAGGTAGTAGGTGGGAATCGCATAAGGGGTGTGCGGCATGCTGAGGTCCACGCGGCGGCACCCCAATCGCTCCAGCAGCCCGATGGCTTCCTCCACGCGTGCGCGTACCTCGGGATCAAGGCCCTCGCCGAAATATTCCCGCGGAACGCCCAGCCGCAGCCCGGTCACCGATTCCTCGAGTCCGGCCAGATAATCGGGCACAGCAACCGGCGCGGCGGTCGAGTCGCGCCCGTCGGCTCCGGCGATGACCTGCAGCAGCAGGGCGGCATCGGCTACCGTCAGCGTCATGGGCCCGATGCGATCGAGCGAGCTGGCGAACGCCACCAGCCCGTAGCGTGAGACGCGCCCGTAGGTGGGCATCAGCGCCGTGATCCCGCAGAACGCCGCCGGCTGCCGCACCGACCCGCCCGTGTCGGTGCCGAGCGAGGCGACGGCCAGGCCCGCCGCCACCGCCGCTGCCGATCCACCGCTCGAGCCGCCGGGCACGCGATCTTCAGCCACGGGATTCCGCACCGCACCGTAGGCCGAGTTCTCGTTCGAGCTGCCCATGGCGAATTCGTCGCAGTTGGTCTTGCCGAGCACGATCGCCCCGGCCGCTTCCAGTCGTTCCACGGCCGTGGCGTCGTAGGGCGGCCGGTAGTTTTCGAGGATGCGCGAGCCGCAGGTGGTCGCCACGCCGCGCGTGGCAATGACGTCCTTGATCGCCACCGGCACACCGGCCAGCAACGGCAGCGGCGCGCCCTGGGCCACGATCCGGTCCACGCGGTCGGCCTGCGCGTAGGCGCGCTCGGGGCACAGGGCCAGGTAGGCGTTCAGGCGGGGATTGCGCTGCGCGATGCGGCGGTAGAACTCCTCGACCAGCTCGCGTGCGGAAATGTTCCGGCTCTCGAGCGCGGCGCGCACCCGGGCGATCGTCCACCGTTCCGGCATGCTCATGGTTCGCGCTCGATCACTTTGGGCACGCGGAAAAATGGCGGCCGGACGTCCGGCCCCGCGGCCAGCAGCTCCTCGCTCAGTCCGGACGGCACGACCACATCCTCGCGCCAGGCCGTCGCAGGGTCGGTGCCCCCCGCCAGCACCTGCGCCAGCGGCTCTACGGCCGAAACGTCCAGCTCGTTCAGCTTCGCGAAGTAGCTCAGAATCTGCCCGAGCTGCTGCCCGTAGAGCTCCATCTCCTCGGGGCTCAGCTCCAGATGAGCCAGCTCGGCGATGCGCTGTACAATTTCGGGGCGAATCTCCATGGACCTGCCAGTCTAGCAGAAGACCCGGCGGGACTGCCGGATCGAGCATACATGAGCGTGCCTCCGATCGAGCAGCACGGCATCATCGGCAACCTGCACACGGCCGCGCTGGTGGGCGCCGACGGCACACTGGACTGGCTGTGCCTGCCGCGCTTTGATTCCCCCAGCGTCTTTGCGGCGCTCCTCGACGAGCAGCGCGGCGGCTGGTTTCGCGTCGCGCCGGCTGTGCCGTTCCAGTCCCGCCAGCTCTACTGGCCCGACACGAATGTTCTGCTCACGCGCTTTTTCACCGCTGATGGCTTGGCCGAGCTGGTGGATTTCATGCCCGTCGGCTACCGCGGGCCCTGGCGCGGCGAGCATCTGGTGGTGCGGCGGGTGCGCGTGCTGCGCGGCACCGTACCGTTCGAGATCGAGTGCCGGCCGGCGTTTGACTACGGCCGCCAGACGCACGTGCTGCGCCCGGAGCCTCACGGCCTCTGCTTCGAGGCAGCCGGGCTGCGGCTGGGCCTGAGCGCCTCGGTGCCGCTTGAGCCAGCCGGCGAAGCGGCCCGCGCCCGCGCCGTGCTGCGTGAAGGGCAGTCGCTCGAACTGGTGCTGCAGGCCCTACCCCCCGATCAGAGCTGCGCGCCAGCGCCGACGCCGCCGGTGGTCCACGAGCTTTTCCATCACACCGTGCGCTACTGGCGGCACTGGCTGGCCGGATGCACCTACCGTGGCCGCTGGCGCGAGATGGTCCGTCGCTCGGCCCTGGTGCTCAAGCTGCTCACCTACGAGCCCACCGGTGCCATCGTGGCTGCGCCCACCACGAGCCTGCCGGAATTTCCCGGGGGCGACCGCAACTGGGACTATCGCTACACCTGGATCCGCGACGCTGCCTTCACCGTCTACGCGCTGATGCGCATCGGTTTCCATCGGGAAGCCATCCGCTTCGTGCGCTGGATCGAGCAGCGCTGCGCCGAAGCCGGTCCCGGCCCGCTGCAGCCGGTCTACGGCATTGACGGCCGGCGGGAGCTCACCGAGCAGACCCTGGACCATCTGGCCGGCTGCGCCGGCTCGCGTCCGGTGCGCATCGGCAACGACGCCTTCCGCCAGCGCCAGCTCGACGTCTATGGCGAGCTGATGGACGCCGTCTACCTGTTCAACAAGCATGTCGAGCCCATCTCGGATCGGTTGTGGAAAGACCTGCGGCGGCTGCTCGACTGGCTGGTGACCGGCTGGCAGCAACCTGACTGCGGCATCTGGGAATCGCGCGGCCTCCTGCGGCATTACGTGCATTCGCGGGTGATGTGCTGGGTGGCGCTGGACCGCGGGCTGCGCCTGGCCGAGAAACGCTCGCTGCCTGCCGACCGCGAGCGCTGGCGGGCGGCCCGCGATGCCATCTACGAAGAGGTGCACAGCCGCGGCTGGAACCCGGCACGCCGCGCCTTCGTGCAGTTCTACGGGACTGACCGGCTCGACGCCGCCTGTTTGATGTTTCCGCTGGTCTTTTTCGTTTCGCCCACCGATCCGCAGATGCTCGATACCCTGGCTGCGCTAATGCGGCCGACGGCCGAAGGCGGCCTGATGGCTGGCGATCTGCTCAAGCGGTATCACACCGGCGACGGGGCCGATGGTTTCACCACCGATGAAGGGGCCTTCGCGCTCTGCAGCTTCTGGCTGGTCGAGGCGCTCTGCCGCGCCGGGCGCACACAACCCCACCGCCTCGAGCAGGCACGGCTGCTCTTTGAGAATCTGGTCGGCTATGCCAGCCCCCTGGGTCTCTACGCCGAGCAGATTGGGCCATCGGGCGAGGCGCTGGGGAATTTCCCGCAGGCGCTGACGCATCTGGCGCTGATCACAGCCGCCATCAACCTCGACCGCGCCCTGGGCGAAAACGGCTGAAGTCGCCGCGGCCGCGGCCGATGAAGTTTCAGTGGAGGCAGTAACCCTGCGGCGGAGATCCGATCATGATACGCAACCGATCAGCCCACCGGGGCAGGCGGTACCGGCGATCGTGGCTGCCCGTCCAACCCCAGCACGCCCGCCACCGACCGCATGGCCTCCAGGCAGTGGGCGATGTGCTCCTCGAGCGGCAGCCCCAGCTCCTGTGCGCCGCGCACAATGTCATCACGGCTGACACCCCGCGCAAATGCTTTGTCCTTCATCTTTCGCCGCACCGAGTCCACGTCCACTTCCTGCAGGCTCCGGCCCGGCTTCACCAGCGCGCACGCCACCAGAAAGCCCGCCAGCTCGTCACAGGCGAACAGCGCATGGTCGAGCCGACTTACGCGCGGCACGCCCGTGTAGTCAGCATGCGCCAGCACTGCGTGGACCAGCTCGTCCGGATAGCCCTGCTCGCGCAGGATCCGCGCACCTTCGATGGGGTGGCCAGCGGTGGGCGAGTGTTCCTGATTGGGCCAGCGCTCGTAGTCAAAGTCGTGCAGCAGCCCGGCCAGGCCCCACAGCTCTTCATCCTCCTGGAAGCGGCGGGCGTAGTGTCGCATGCAGGCCTCGACGGCGAGCATGTGGCGCCGCAGATTTTCGTTCTGCGTGTAGGCGCAGAGCAGTTGCCAGGCTTCATCGCGGGTGGGCATCAGGGCCTCTCCTTTGGCATGCCAATTGCATCACAATCGGCTGTACAAACACTGTTGCTGCTTCCTGCCGTCGCCGGATGGCGACAGGGGGTTTTATGATACTTCGGGTGGCAGGTGAGAGGGCAGGGTGGTCAAAAAGGGAAGGAGTGAGCTGATGCGTTTGCCCAAAAAGGCACTTGACACACACGCGGCAGCCAAGCAAAATGCCGGGGCGCCAGAATTGCCTTCCCTCGACGAGCTTCCTCCAGCAACGGTTCCCGATGGGCTATCCGTCTAGCGGGCAAGGAGCTGCCGTGGCGCAACGCACGCTGCAGAAGGCATTGAGCGCAACACCGGAGAGCACCCCGGCCAACCGCGAAGTCGTCCGCTGCCAGGCCTGCGGCCTGGTGCAGTATCGCACGCGCACAGGCAATTGCCGGCGTTGCCTGCGTGTGCTGCCGCCCCCGCCGGAACTGCGCGTTCCGCCGCCGGTTGTCGATCCGGCCGCCGCTGGCGCGAGCCCCGATAGTTGGGCCAACCAGGAAACCGTCGGGCGCATCGGCGACCGTATCCGCCAGTTGCGCGAAGCGCGCGGACTGACCCAGAGTCAGCTCCAGCAGCGCTCCTGCGTGTCGCGCTCCTATCTGTCCCGCATCGAAAGCGGGCAGATGACGCCCAGCCTCGGCACGCTGGAAAAAATCGCTCACGCGCTCGGCGTCAGCCTCAATCGCTTCTTCCTGCCGCCCAACCGCACCGAAGCGCTGCTCGAGGATCCGTTCATCCAGAGCGTGCGGCCTTATCTCCGCCAGCTCGATCTGCAGCAGTGGCGCGCCATTCTCCAGCGCCTGCAGGTCATCGCCGAGCACGCCAGCCGCAGTGCCCTGCGGCCGCTGCGGCCGCCCCTGGTCCCGCATCCCCCGGCTGTGCGCGGCTCGTCGCTCTCCCGCTAGAGCGGCTGACGTGGACCGATCTCGATCAGCTCGATCGTGGTGCCGCCGGCCCGCCGCGCCAGCGCCACCACCCGCGCGCGCCCGTCCTCTTTCGAGACAAAAGCCACATCGGCATGCCCGAACTGGCGATGATCCACCTCGACCCGCACATGCCCCCGTGGCTTCTCTTCACGAAAACTGCTGTCGAGATGCTCTCGGTACCAGGCTTTCACTTCTTCCAGCGGCCGGTCGGTCTCGTAGCTGGCAGCCGCAATCCCCACCTGCTCGCCCTCGTCCGGTGGGGTCAGCACGACGCGCGCGCCTTCTTTGCTCGGCCGTGCACCTGGGAAAATGGGAAGCGAGGTAGACGTCACAACATCTTTTTCCACATGGACTTGGCCGATGGGGGTTTCGATTTCAACTTCGTTAGGCCCTTTCACGTGAACGCCACGGGCGATGTGGAAGGCGAGGTAGAGCCCTGTGCCAATAAGGAACGCCAGTAACCCAACGGTTACTCCTAGTACCCACCAGAAGGCACTTTTCCGCGCCGGCTGCGGGGGAGGCGGCTGCGGTGGTGTGGGTCCGGATGGCGAAGACACGGTAAACTCCTTGCGTTTTATTTAGTTGGTACGCAGCCCGGCCCGCGCAGGTTCCCGCTCAGGTGAAGGCACTGATGCCGGTGATGCGTTCCCCGATGATGAGCTGGTGGATGTCGTGTGTGCCCTCGTAGGTGTAGACCGATTCCAGATTGTTCATGTGCCGCATGATGCAGTAGTCGTCCACGATGCCGTTGGCGCCGAGAATATCGCGGGCCAGCCGTGCGGTTTCGAGCGCGATGCGAACATTGTTCATCTTCAGCATCGAGATGTGCGTATGATCGGCGCGGTTGCGATCCTTGAGCCGACCCACGTGCAGTGCCAGCAACTGGCCTTTGGAAATTTCCGTGATCATCCAGACCAGCTTCTGCTGCACGAGCTGGTGCGAGGCAATGGGCCGGTTGGCGAACTGGCGGCGGGTCTTCGCATACTCGAGCGCCGTGTGGTAGCACGCCATGGCCGCGCCCAGCGCCCCCCAGCCAATGCCGTAGCGCGCCTGGTTCAGACACATCAGCGGCGCGCGCAGCCCCTGTGCGTGCGGGAGCATGTTCTCGGCGGGAACCTCGCAATCGGTGAACGCCAGCCCTGACGTCACCGAAACGCGCAGCGACCATTTCCCGTGCACGTCCCAGGTGCGAAAGCCCGGCGTGCCGCGCTCGACCAGGAAGCCGCGAATCGTCTCGTCCTCGGTCTTCGCCCAGACGACGGCCACATCGGCAATCGAGCCGTTGGTAATCCACATCTTTTCGCCGTTGAGCACGTAGGCGGCTCCGCGCCGCACGGCGCGCGTGAGCATGCCGCCGGGATTCGAGCCGAACTGCGGCTCGGTCAGCCCGAAACAGCCGATGGCCTCGCCCGCGGCCAGCCGCGGCAGCCAGCGCTCCTTCTGCGCATCGCTGCCGAAGGTGTAGATCGGATACATGACCAGCGCGCTCTGCACGGAAACGAAGCTGCGGATGGCCGAGTCGCCCCGCTCGAGCTCCTGCATCACCAGGCCGTACTCGACATTGGACATGCCGGCGCAGCCGTAGCCCTGCAGATTGGCTCCGAAGAAGCCCAGCCGCGCCATCTCCGGTACCAGCTCCAGCGGGAAGCGCGCCTGACGGTTGCACTCCTCGATGATCGGCAGCACGCGCTCATCCACGAACTGACGCGCTGTCTGCCGCGCCAGTTTTTCCTCGTCGCTGAGCAAACTGTCGGTGTCGAGAAAATCCACGCCCGGGAACACGCAGGCCTCCGGAAGGCGCGCTCGTTGCCGATGCGCTGCAGGAAACGCGGCGATTCTAACAGGGCCGCGCCGCCCGGCACAAGCGCCCCCGCGGTTGACGCCACTGCCGGCCCGACCGTATATTGACCGCCGAACCCCGCGGCATCCTGCGGCGCACGCCGGCCGGGATCGGATTCCGATGAGCAGCGAATTTCCGAAAGTTTATACCCCGCAGCAGGTCGAGCAGCGCTGGGCCGCCTACTGGGTCGACCAGCGCCTGTTCGTCGCCGACCCGCACGGCACGGGACCGGTCTTCTCCATCGTCCTGCCGCCGCCCAATGTGACCGGTTCGATCCACATCGGCCACATGCTCGAGCATACCCAGATTGACATTCTGGTCCGCTGGCGGCGCATGTCCGGCTACCGGGTGCTCTGGTTGCCCGGCACCGACCATGCCGGCATCGCCACGCAGGTGGTGGTCGAGCGCGAACTGGCGCGCCAGGGCCTCAGCCGCCAGCAGCTCGGCCGGGAGGAATTCGAGCGGCGCGTCTGGCAGTGGAAGCAGCTCTACGGCAGCCGCATCCGCGAGCAGATGATCCGGCTGGGCGCCAGTTGCGACTGGTCGCGCGAGCGTTTCACGCTGGATCCGCCACTGTACCGGGCCGTGCTGGAAGCCTTCCTGCGTCTGTATCGCGACGGGCTGATCTACCGCGGCCGCTACATGGTCAACTGGTGCCCGCGCTGTCAGACGGCGCTGAGCGATCTCGAGGTCGTTCACACCGAACGCGAAGGCCGGCTGTGGTTCATCCGCTACCCGCTGGTCGAGGGCGACCAGGTGCTGCTGGTGGCGACCACGCGGCCGGAAACCATGCTCGGCGACACCGCGGTCGCCGTCCACCCCGACGACGACCGCTACCGCCACCTGATCGGCCGCCGCGTGCGCCTGCCGCTGGTCGGGCGCGAAATCCCTGTGATCGCTGATACGGCCGTAGATCCCTCCTTCGGCACCGGTGCCGTCAAGGTCACGCCGGCGCACGATCCACAGGACTTCCAGATCGCCGCGCGCCACGGCCTGCCTGAAGTTGAGGTGATCGGCCCCGACGGGCGCATGACGGAAGCTGCCGGACGCTGGGCAGGCCTGGATCGTTTCGAGGCGCGCCGCCAGGTGGTCGAGGCGCTCGAGGCGCAGGGCCTGCTGGTCAAATCCGAACCGCACCATCATGCCGTGGGCGTCTGCGACCGGTGCAAAACCGACGTCGAGCCACGACTGTCGCTGCAGTGGTTCTGCCGGATGAAGCCGCTGGCCGAACCGGCCATCGAGGTGGTGCAGCGGGGCCTGATCCGCATCGTGCCCGACAGCCAGCGCAAGATTTATCTGGACTGGATGGAGAATATCCGCGACTGGTGCATTTCGCGCCAGCTCTGGTGGGGTCATCGCATCCCGGTCTGGCACTGCGGCGACTGCGGCGGTCTTACCCCGGCGCGCGACTCCGCCGTGACGGTCGTCGACGGACGCGCGCAGGCGGCCAGCCCGCCGTCTGCCTGCAGCGCCTGTGGCAGCCCGCGCCTGAGCCAGGACCCCGATGTGCTCGACACCTGGTTCAGCTCGGCCCTGTGGCCGTTCTCCACCCTGGGCTGGCCCGACCGCACCGTGGACCTGGAGGTTTTCTACCCGACCAGCCTGCTCATCAGCGGCTACGACATCCTCTTCTTCTGGGATGCCCGGATGATCATGATGGCGCTGCACCTGGTCGAGCGCGAGCGGCTGGAGGATCGCATCCCGTTCCGCGTGCTCTACCTGCACGGGCTGGTGCGCGACCCGCACGGGCTGAAGATGTCCAAGACGCGCGGCAACGTCATTGACCCGCTCGAGGTCATCGAGCAGCACGGCACCGATGCGCTGCGCTTCGCCCTGGCCGCCGGGGCCGCTCCGGGCACCGATATCGCGCTCAGCGAGGAGCGCATCGTCGGCTACCGCGCCTTTGCCAACAAGATCTGGAATGCGGCCCGCTTTCTCTTCGTCAATCTCGAGCAGACCGGCCGGGCCGCGGCGCTGGCCGAACTGGCTGGGCCCGGCGTGCGCGCCGCTGCGCCGTTCTCGACCGGAGGTCGCGAGCTGTTTGACCGCTGGATCTTCTCCCGCCTGGCCCGCGTGGCCGGCGACGTCTCGCGGGCACTCGAGGAGTTCCGCTTCCACGAAGCCGCGCAGAGCGTCTACCAGTTCTTCTGGCACGAGTTCTGCGACTGGTACATCGAGTGGGCCAAACCGCATCTGGCCGATGCGGGCGAGCGCGGCCGCGTCGCCTGGCGCAATCTCTTTGCAGCCTTCGAGCTGGCCCTGCGCCTGCTGCACCCGTTCATGCCGTTCCTCACCGAGGAGCTCTGGCAGCGTCTGCCGCAACCTGAAGGGGCGCGCTCGATCGCCTTTGCACCGTTTCCGGCACCGCGGTCTGACTGGCTGGACGAGCCGGCCGAGAACGACGTCCGGCGCCTGCAGCAGATCGTGACCGCTGCCCGCGCGCTGCGCGCCGAGCTGAAGCTGGAGCCACGCCAGCGCGTGCCGGCCGAACTGGCTGTGGCGCCCGACTGGCGATCGCTGCTCGACAGGCACCGTGAGGCGGTGCTTCGCCTGGCTGGCCTTGCCGCGCTGGACCTGCTCGCTGGGCCGCTGCCGGCCGGTCGCGGCCCCGTCCACACGGCGGCGGAATTTGAACTGCGCCTGCGCCCGCCCGAAACGCCGCCCGCGCACGTGCAGGTCGAGCTGGCGCGCCTGCGCCGCCAGGCCGAGCGGCTGGCCGCCGACCTGGAAAATAAAAAGCGCCGCCTGCACGACCAGACCTTCCGCCAGCGGGCGCCGGAAGCGGTTGTCCGGCAACTGATCGAGACCGTCACGCAGCGCCAGATGGAATACGAGAAGATTCTGACCCGCATCGAGGAGCTCGAGGCCGCCGGCGGCAGAATGCCGATGACCGGCTCGCCTCAGCCATGAGCGAGCCCATCGTGCGATGATCGCCAGCAGGGATCTTCTGCAGCCGCCCTGGGAGTCACCCGGCGTCGTTGCACTGCTGCGCGCGGCCCTCGAGGAAGACATCGGCACGGGTGACGTTACCACTGAAGCCATCGTGCCCGAAGCTGCGCTGGCCCGCGCGCACCTGATCGCACGGCGGCCGACGGTGGCGGCCGCTTTGCCGTTGAGCGCACGGCTGCTGGCCGAACTCGACAGCCGCGCGCGCGTGGAGATCTGTGTTCCCGAAGGCGCGCGCGTGGCCGCCGGCACCTGCCTGGTGCGCCTGCAGGGACGCGCCCGCGCCCTGCTGATGGCCGAGCGCACGCTGCTGAATCTGCTCGGCCGCCTCTGCGGGATTGCGACGCTGACGCGCGCCTTCGTGGACGCGCTGGAGGGGACGGGCGTGCTGCTGCGCGATACGCGCAAGACCACGCCACTCTGGCGCGCGCTGGAAAAATATGCAGTGCGCACCGGCGGCGGCACCAATCACCGCTTCGGGCTGTTTGACGGCATCCTCATCAAGGAGAACCACGCGGCCGTGGCCGGCGGCGTTGCCGAGGCCGTGCGCCGGGCGCGCGCGGCGGCCATCAGCCGCGGCCTGCGGATCGAGGCGGAAGTGCGCAACGAGGACGAGCTGCACCAGGCGCTCGAGGCGGGCGCCGACGAGCTTCTGCTCGACAATGTCGGCCCCGCGGAAGGAGAACGCCTGGTTGCACTGGCTCGCCGGCTTCGTCCCGACTGCCGCATCGAGATCTCCGGCGGCGTCACCCTGGCCACCGTGCGCGCCTACGCCGCCGCACGCCCCGACTTCATCTCCGTCGGCGCGATCACCCATTCGGCCCCGGCGGCCGACCTGAGCCTGCTGTTCGAGCCGCAGCCGTGACCGACGAGTCCACCGCCATGGCCCGCACGCTGGCGCTGCCCGGGATGACCGAACCGCGCGTGGACCGTCTGATCACGCTGCTGGCCTCGCGCCCCATGCTGATTTTGAGCGGCGCCCGTATCGCCCGCGAACTCGGTCTCAGCCGCCAGGCCGTCTGGCGCTGGGTGGAGAAGGTGCGGGCTCTGGGGGTGCACGTGCGGGGCCATCCCGGAGCGGGCTACCGCGTCGAGCAGGCGCCCGATGTGCTGGTGCCGGGCCTGCTGCGGCCGCGGCTGCGCGGCACCCGCTTTGCCCGCCATATCGTCCACTTCTTTCGCACCGCCTCGACCAACGACGCCGCCTTCGAGCTGGGCTGGCGCGGCGCCCCCGAAGGCACCGTCGTCGTCGCCGAAGAGCAGACAGCCGGCCGCGGACGCGCCGGCCGCAGCTGGTACTCGGAGAAGGCCACCGGCATCTACACCAGCATCCTGCTCCGGCCTCCGTTGCCGCCGGCCCGCGCCCCGCTGCTGACCCTGCTGGCCGGCCTGGCGGTGCGTGATGCCATCGCCAGTCTGGTCGACCTGCCCGGCCTCGATCTGCGCTGGCCCAACGACGTGCTGGTCGGCCCACGCAAGCTGGCTGGCATCCTCACCGAGATGCAGGCGGCTGCCGACCGTATCCATTTCGTCGTGGTGGGTATCGGCGTCAACGTGAACCAGAGCGCCTTCCCGCCACCTCTGGCGGGCCTGGCCACCTCGCTCCGCCTCGAAACGGGCCGGCCCTGGTCCCGGCTCGAGCTGCTGGTACGGTTGCTGCAGTATCTCGAGCGCGACTACAATCGCTTCCTGAGCGAAGGGGCAGAGTTCGTCGTGGAGCGGTTCCGACGCTTGTCCAGTTACGCGCGCGGCCGGCGTGTCCGCATCCGCAGCGGCCAGGAGGAGTTCACCGGCACGACCGCCGGCCTCGATCCTGCCGGCTGGCTGCGCGTCCGGCGCGAGGGGGGACGCATCGAAACCGTCATCGCCGCCGATGTGGAGGCCGCCGACTGATGCTGCTCGCGATTGATGTCGGCAACACCAACACGGTACTGGGCGTCTTCCGCGGCAGCGAGCTCCTCGCACACTGGCGCCTGTCCACGGCCCGGCATCAAACCGTGGACGAGTACGGCATCCTCACCCGCACCCTGTTCAGCCTGGCGGGGCTCGACCCGGCTGAGGTCTCCGGCATCATCATCAGCTCGGTGGTCCCGCCGCTGAACGCCACGCTGGCCGAGATGGCCGAGCGCTACTTCCACCAGACCGCGCTGTTCGTCGAGCCGGGCATCCGCACCGGCATGCCCATCCTCTATGACCATCCGCAGGAAGTGGGCGCCGATCGCGTCGCCAATGCGGTGGCTGCCTACGAGAAGTATGGCGGGCCCTGTATCGTGGTGGATTTCGGCACGGCCATCACCTTCGACGCCATTTCCGAGCGCGGCGAGTATCTCGGCGGCGCCATTGTGCCGGGCATCGGGATTGCCAGCGAAGCTCTGTTCGCCCGCGCTGCGCGCCTGCAGCGCGTGGAGATTCGCGACCCGGGCGTCGTCATTGGCACCAACACCACCGCGGCGGTGCAGGCCGGGCTCTACTACGGCTACCTCGAGCTGGTGGATGGATTGCTGGCGCGCATGAAGGCCGTGCTTGGACCGCGCACCCGCGTCGTCGCCACCGGAGGCCAGGCCGCCACCCTGGCGCGCGCCTCCCGCCACATCGAATCGGTGGACGAATTCCTTATGCTCGAGGGGCTGCGGATCATCTGGGAGCGCAACCGGCCCGTCGCCGAGACTGAAGCGCACCGCCGCCGCGGCAAATCCTAGCCGGAGCGAGGACGCCCATGACCGACCGCGCCGGCGAGCTCAACTACTTCCACTATTTCACCGAAATCGAGGAGTACTTCTGGCGCAAGCGCGGCGCGCACATCCTGGTTTCTCCTCTGGACTGGGCCATTGTGGAGAGCTGGCAGAAGGCCGGCATTCCGCTCGAGGCCGTGCTGCGCGGCATTGACCGCGCCTTCGAGAGCTATCGCCGGTCGCGCCGCGGGCAATCGGGCCGGCCGCTGAAGAGTCTGGTCTACTGCGTGGATGCGGTCCTGGAGGAGGCCGAACAGATGCGGGAAGCCGCCGCCGGGCAGGGTCCCGAAGCCGGTGCCGACCGGCCGGCGCCGTTTACTCTGGATGAGCTGCGCGCCTACTGCCAGAAGAATCTCGAGCGCCTGCGGGCGGCGGCCCGGCAGCCGATCGAGGCAGCGCTGGCCGAGGCGATTGCACAGGTAGCCACGCGGCTCGAGCAGCTCATCGCACAGGAGCTGGCGGGCCCCGCGCTGCCCGACCTCGAGGCGCTCGAGCGCACTCTCACGGTGCTCGAGGACAAGCTGGCCGCGGCCACCACCGCCGCCACGCCCGAGCCGGTGCTGGAGCAGTTCCGCGCTGAACTCGACCGCTCGCTCGCCCCGTACCGCCGCCGCATGAGCGCGCCGCAACTGGCCCTGCTCGAGCGCCAGTATCGGCAGAAGCGGTTGTTCGAGCATTACGGCCTGCCGCGCCTGAGCCTGTTCTACCTCACATGAAGACCACCCCTCGTTCTCTGCCGCGCGAGCCAGTCGAGCTGAAGGTCGAGAAGCTTGTCTACGGCGGTGAGGGTCTGGCGCGTCAGGGGGGCGTGACCTACTTTGTGCCGCTGGTCGCCCCCGGGGAAACGGTGCTGGCCGAGCCGGTTCTCTG